>Ga0118677_10001832_pt1 | contig 44074 bp, 22 predicted proteins | sample AliMusrvi5mmetaG_FD_86154 | JGI IMG/M metagenome (GOLD analysis project Ga0118677, IMG submission 86154)
CCTATCATAAACCAGATAAGAATTACACTAATAAGAAATAAAATTTCAAGAAAACTCATATCTGGATTTTTCTAATTAATATTTTTTTTACGACGAATTATTTTCAATATAATATACATAATGAATAAAAGCAGAACAGCCAATCCGCCGTATATTACAATAGCATTTGATGACCAAAGACTTGTCAGATTGATGCCATAGCTGAGCGTATCAGAAACAGTAAGTTCTACCTGATGTTTTCCGGGTGGAAGAAAAATACTGAAGCAATCATTTCCTTTCATCACAGTAAATGGATATTTCACGTTATCCACCAACAAAGCAGAAGGTTCATTATTAAAAGAAACTATTGTTCTTTCTTCTGATTCATAAGTGAAAAGAATTTTTCGCATATCGTATTCGGCAGCGAGAAGATTTCCTGAAATTGAAATAATTTGTGGTTGAATTTCAACAGTTGAAAACCCACCGATTTCACTAGAGATATAATTTATAGTATGTTTACCAGCAGGTATTAAAAATGAATTATCATTATATCCACGCATCTGATCCCCATCAACCTTAATAAAATGAATATTCTTAGGCAACTTCACCGTAAACGAATAAGGAGAATTAACTTCATAACCATTATCTATTACATTATAATCTACCTCGCCGGCACTTGCATAGGAGAAGAAACTTATATCTTGAGGATTCACGCTGGCTTCGCTATAGATAGTAAAACGAGGCGCTCCAAGTGATGAAGAATGGATGAGATGATAACTTTCAATCCCCGTCTGAATAAGTGTAGGGAAAGGAGTAATTTTATTTTTATCTCTGAACGAAAGAATATTTAAGTCGAGCAAAAGGTCTTTTTTAGGAACTCCTTTATTGATAAAGAATTTTCCAATTGCTTCATATCTTTCAGGATCTGTTGACCATTTAGAAGCAGGGTCTTCAACTTGCAAAAGGAAACCGTATTTTTTTTGCAACTTAATTATACTATCAATGTCAATACCAACTTCTTCTTTAAGTTCAGGAGAACCGTAAGTATCCATTGTAGTAACCATAATTTTGAAACCGGGTTTTGAATTTGCATAATTCTTAAACGCCTTGAGAAATCTATCATGCAGTGCAGTTACTTTTTCAATTCTATAATTCGTAATGGTTTGACGAATAGTTGGATGTGTTTTCCAGTAATAAATAGAGTTCGGATTAAATATTTGTCGAAGATCTATATTAAAACGTTTTTTCACTTCATTACATGCTGAAACATGCATTGGAGTATATTGTTCAGGATGAGAGAATGATTTACCTGATTCAAAATACATTTCGCCGATATTCACTCCATCAAAATTATATTGTTTTACAAAATTCAAGTATTCTTTAAGAATTGTATTTACACATTTTTCATCTGTCAAAGCCAGTGGATATCTCCAAGCTGGTCTTGCATCATCGTTTTTATAATTTTTCTCTCTCCATTCAGGATGTGCAACCCAAAATTTATTATTCAATTGTGGTGGCTCAAGCCAAGCGTAAACCAAAATACCATTGGCATGAGCGAGATTGACCAATCGGTTGTAATCATAATTAAATTTAGGATATTGATGCCATCCGGCCACATGAATAATTCTGATTCCTTCTTTCAACCAAAGCTTAATAAGGTTCTCAACACTGGTTGTTTGGCGTAATCCGGGATCAAAATAAAATTCAAGATTATTTCTTTTTACAAAAGGTTCAAGATTTAGAAAATTTTTAACGTAGATCATGGCATAAGGATAATTGCTGTATCCTTGCGTACTGTAAGGATCAAACAAACTATTAAAATAAATTAATTTCCCTTTGCCGAATTTTTTACCTATTGCCATGGCTAAACCGGTAGTTACATCATTGCAAAAAACTTCATCATCATTAGAAAATTCAAACTTTTTAACAAGCTGATCATATTTCCAATTGATATGTTCGTAAGGATAGAACTTATCATGCAATGAAAATACTTTCACTGTCGAATTAAGAAACTTAATATCAAATTTTTCGATTAGTCTATTTTTATAATCTGTGATGAGATTACCGCCATTCTGAACCCATTTAACAATTTGAAATTTTTCTGAATAAGTAAGAGAATCCACAAAACTGTAAGGAATCACAAGCAAATTGCAATTCGTTAAATCCAATTTATTTTGAACAAAAATAGTGTCAACATTTATATTTAAACTATTAAACATTGACACGAAAGACGCTTGATCATTGAAGTTTGCACCTTTTGCATATTGATTCCAACAGACTTTTACTTTTGCTTCTTTCCAGTCTTTTCCTGAATGAATAAAATCCTGATACATTGAAAGTGCTTCCCCCCAAACCTTTTCAGAGAAAGTATGTTCTTTAATATAATAATCAATGGGTTCAGCGACATACATTTCGCCGGGTTGCAAATGAACTATTTTAGAAACTTTCCCTTTTATTCTATTAGGTGAAAAATATTTTCTTGTAATATCTCCATCCGTATTCAGATACATTTCATACAGAAAAGAATTATCAAGATTTACTGAATAATATTGTGTGCCTGCCAATATCACTTTGTCCTTGCATTTAACCCAATGCGATTGCATTCCAAGATCAATAAACGTGAATCCTTTAGCTTGTATGCCATCCGCCAGTGTTTTCAATAGATTAAGGTCGAGAAATGAATGAAAAAAGAAACAAGCAATTCCATCTCTCACATTTTTCATTGATTCAGAATTTTCAATCAAGCGTTTAACATAAGCTTTACTTGAATCAGGATTTGGATTTAATGGAATATATCCTAAATTTTCAGGATAAACTTTTTGTCCAAAAAGATCTTTGTTGATGATATAAGGAAAATATTGTCCATAATCAAAATCTTCAATTGATAATCGTTGTTCGATAGCAGAACTGAAATATTTTGAAACGACTGAATACGTTAACTGTGAAGCAGTATAATGCGGTGTTTCCCATAACAAAGGATAAAGACCATTTTTAATAAATTCATTGATTCCTGTTTCTATTTTTTGTGAAATTTCATCTTCAGTTTCATCGGAAATTGGTTTTTTTGTCATTCCATTCCAAAATTCAAAATCATCCGTTGAAACTCCTTTATACTGATGAGTAACACCATGCATAACAAGCGTAGCACCATTTCTGACGGCATATTTAAGTGCATCAACCATTTCCGGTTTGTCTGTCAAACTTACGCGACGATCTTCCGAAGGATTCACGTAAAATGGAACGACGCCAATAAGAAAAGGAATATTTCTACTGGATAAAATATCAGCAATATCACGGATTTTATCAGGATTATCAATCGGTGTTACATCTTCTATTCTGACAATTGCTGAATGTTTTTCCGGATGATTCTCGTGAAGAAAATCATGCAAAAGATCTGAAAAAAGCAAATAACGATCAGTTTCTGTTGCTCCTTTAAAAGGCAAATCTGCAATATAAACCAAATGATTTGATTGAATTATATATGGCGTTGATTTTTTAGTTTTACCAGTCCAAGCTGTAGCAATAACTTCTACAGCAGTTTTGTTTAATATTGAAATAAAATTTATATCTGGTGTTCCTTTGGTAAATATTTTTTTGTTTGAAACTATTTTGAGAAAATCAGAATTTTTATCAAATCCATTTATTGAAAACCCGAATTGCTTAACAAAATCAGGGGTTTTGCTGAATTCTTTTAATCCACTGTTAATCCAAATAATCGGTTTTGTAGATTTTAAAATATCATCGGTAAAAATTTTCGGAACAGAATATTCAGAAGTATAACCAACATAAAAAATATAATCAAATTTTTCAATGTCTTTCGTTTTATATTGATTTACACCTTTAAAAGTTATTGCTGTTTCAAAATGACCAAGCAAAGCTCCCAATTGACGGGCTACTCCAGTGGCATGACTTTTCATATCGTAAGTTCCTTCATTCACAATCAAAACCTTTTTAACGTTTTTATTTGATTGAGAAAATGATGAGAAACACAATAAAATCAATAGAGGTAAAAGAAGTAACGATTTTTTAATTTTAAATATAAATACCTGTTTCATTAAGTATATAGTATTAATTTTTTTTCACAGGATGAAATTCTTCAACTATGTCGTTTGTCATTCCAAAATAATTTTTGATAATGCGAACAGTTCTTTCAGCTGCAAGTCCATCGCCATAAGGGTTAGCAGCGTTTGCCATTTGTTGATATTCATTTTTATTGTCAATTAATAATGTTGCAGCAGAAAATATTTTTTCTTCATCTGTGCCAACAAGCTTCACTGTGCCATAATCAACAGCATCAGGACGTTCAGTTACGCTTCTCAACACAAGCAAAGGAATTCCAAAATGTGGTCCTTCTTCTTGAACACCACCGGAATCAGTAAGTATCAAAAATGATTTTGACATGATATTTACAAAATCAAGATAATCCAACGGTTCAATCAAATGAACATTTGAAATGCCTGTCAATACAGGATTTACAACATCACGAACAATTGGATTCATGTGTACAGGAAAAACAAAAGCAAAATCAGGATAACGTTCAGCAAGTCGCTTGATCGCGCAAGCAGCGCCTTTCATCGGTTCTCCCCAGTTTTCTCTGCGATGCATGGTGACAAGAACTATTTTCTTTTTTTCTGCTACCAATTGATTCAGTATATCAACTGTAAAAGAATAATCTTTTATCACAGAATATTTAAGCGCATCAATCACAGAATTGCCGGTTACAAAAATTGATTTCGGATCAGTATTTTCTTTCAATAATGATTGTTTCGCTGAATCTGTTGGTGCAAAATGCAATTCAGAAATTACGCCAGTCAGTCGGCGATTAATTTCTTCAGGAAAAGGATTTGCTTTATCATTCGTACGTAAGCCTGCTTCAACATGACCAACAGGAATATGATTATAAAATGATGCGAGACTGCCGATAAAAGTGGTGGTTGTATCGCCCTGAACAAGCGTCAAGTCAGGCTTTTCATTGGCAAGAATTTCATCTAAGCCGATTATCGAACGACCGCTCAATCCTGCAAGCGTTTGCTTTGGCGCCATGATATTCAAATCATAATCAGGAACGATTTTAAAAACAGAAAGCACCTGATCAAGCATGCTCCTGTGTTGAGCTGTAGCAATATTAATAACCTTAAAATCTTTTTCTTTTTGTAATTCAAGAATGATTGGCGCTAACTTAATCGTATCAGGTCTTGTGCCAAAAATAACAGCAATTTTTTTCATGTAAATATAAAATCAATAATTGAAATAGTTTGCAAATGTATTGATTTTATCAAAATGACTATAAATTTTTATTTATTTCAACTTTTTATTAAAAATAAATGAGGTATTTTTAGAATTATAATTACTCATCAAAATGATTAAATTTGTAAAAAAATTTAAAGATAATTCATGCCTGATGTTATAAGACTTTTGCCAGATTCTGTAGCCAATCAGATAGCTGCCGGTGAAGTGATTCAACGACCTGCATCAGCAGTAAAAGAATTGCTTGAAAATGCTGTTGATGCCGGAGCCACTGAAATTAAGCTTATTATTAAAGATGCAGGACGCACACTGATTCAGGTGATTGATAATGGTTGTGGCATGTCTGAAACTGATGCACGGCTTTGTTTTGATAGACATGCAACGTCTAAAATCAAGGAAGCGAGTGATTTGTTTGCAATCAAAACTATGGGTTTTCGTGGCGAGGCATTGGCTTCAATTGCTGCTATTGCTCATGTTGAGCTGAAAACTAAACGCAAGGAAGATGAAGTTGGAACAATGATATTGATTGAAGGTTCTGAATTCAAAAGCCAGGAGCCTTGTTCCTGTAATCAAGGCGTTTCGTTTTCTGTGAAAAATATATTTTTTAATGTTCCTGCACGAAGAAATTTTTTAAAGTCTGATCCGATTGAAACAAGCCATATCATTGAAGAATTAACACGAGTTGCATTGGCTTTTTCAGATGTTTCTTTTCAATTTTATCATAATGACAAGGAAATTTATGTGCTTGAAAGATCAACGTTGAAGCAACGGATTATAAATCTTGTCAACAAAAATTTTAAAGATAAAATTATTCCAATAGAACAGCAGGTTGATTTTATAAGCATCAGCGGATTCATTGGGAAACCTGAATTTGCAAAGAAAACTCGCGGAGAACAATACTTTTTTGTCAACAACAGATTTATAAAACATCCATATTTGTATCATGCATTATTAAATGCGTACGAGGAGCTTATTCCTGCAAATTCGCATCCTTCATATTTTATATTTTTTCAGGTTGACCCGCAAACCATTGATATCAATATTCATCCAACAAAAACAGAAATTAAATTTACGGACGAAAAGTTGGTTTATGCTGTTTTGCGTTCGGCTGCAAAACATGCGCTGGGAAAATCAAATCTTGTGCCTTCGCTTGATTTTGAAAGGGAGCAAGGCATGGATCTTCCATTGTCTTATAAAAACAAACCGGTTACACCGCCTTCTATTAAGGTGAATCCAGACTATAATCCATTCAAAGAATTTAGAAAATTAAATCTATCAGATAAAAATAATCGTGACAATTGGGAAAAACTATATCCTATTGAAACTCCCGAATTAAAAGCAACTCCAGCAGAAAACTTGTTTGTTGAAAATAAAGAAAACACTCAACAAATGCAGCAAGAGATTGTGGAACATACATCCGACAAAGAGTCAATGCAGATAAAAGAGATTATTCAACTTAATAATAAATACATTGTGGCTTCTGTTGATTTGGGACTTATAGTCATTAATCAACAGTTGGCACATGAGCGAATTTTGTATGAATATTTTTTAAAACAAAGTGAAAAAAATGAAAGCAGTCAGCAGCAGCTTTTTCCTGAAACTATTGATTTTTCTGCAAATGACGCTTCATTGCTCAGAGAATTATTAGAAGATATTCGTTCAATGGGTTTTTCAATTGAAGCATTGAGTGGAAATACCTTTGTTGTGAATGGCATTCCTGCCGGCGCAGAAACTGAAAGTGTTCAGGAAATGATAGAAGTGATTTTAGAAAATTTCAGACAAAATCTTCAGGAAGTTTCTAAAGACAGAAAAAATACATTGGCAATTTCTATGGCGAAAAGTATGGCTATACATATTGGAAAATCACTTAGCAAAGAAGAAATGATTGTATTGACAAATGGACTGTTTGCATGCAATCATCCTTCATTTTCACCAAGTGGAAAGTCAGTTTTTACTATAATTGAGCATGATGAAATTGCAAAAAGATTAAGAGAATAATTATTAAATTAAAAAATTATAAATGGACTTTAAACCAACAGCATTCAGAATTTTACCACCGGTTATTAAAAATTTGTTGATTATAAACGGTTTGCTATTTTTTGCAACCTTTTCTTTTCAAAAGTTCGGCATTGATCTGGACGATTTATTAGGATTGCATTATCCCGCATCTCCGAAATTTTATCCGTATCAGTTTATTTCATATATGTTTATGCATGGAGGCTTTTCTCATATATTTTTCAATATGTTTGCCTTGTGGATGTTTGGAAATGTGCTTGAAAATGCTTGGGGAGCAAAACGATTTTTAATCTATTATGTGGTCACAGGGCTTGGCGCTGCTTTGATACAGATGCTTGTTACATGGTATCAAATTTCTGAATTGCAGGCAGCATTGAATTCATCAATTAATCTGCCTGAAGAAATAAAATTTTCTATTGAAAAAGCTATTTATATAAAAACGAATACACCAATCATTGGCGCATCTGGAGCGGTATTTGGCATTTTGCTTGCCTTTGGGATGATGTTCCCTAATACATTGATTTATCTTTATTTCGCCATTCCAATAAAAGCAAAATGGTTTGTTATTGGTTATGGAATCATTGAATTATATAGTGGTGTAGCAAATCGTTCTTCGGATAATGTTGCACATTTTGCACATCTTGGCGGTATGATATTTGGATTTTTCTTGATTATTTATTGGAAAAAGAAAATGAAAAGTTCTGATTTTTAAATTATTTTTTCAAAAATGTATCAGCAAAAAAATAGTAATTTTTCTCCTTTTTTAAAAGATATTCAGCATTTCTTTATGAGTCGATCGGTCCTGGCACGACTGATTCTTATCAATATTATCGTTTGGTTGGCAATAAAATTTTTAGAAGTATTTTTTTATTTGCTGATGATACACAATGCAGATATTGCGATTTTCTTTTCACTTCCCGCAAATATTCATTCACTTCTGCTGAAACCTTGGACATTATTAACCTACATGTTTTTGCATGAAGATTTTTTTCATCTTTTTTTTAATATGATTTCATTGTATTTCGGTGGCAGAATTTTCCTTGAATTTTTAGATGAAAAAAAATTGCGTTCCACATATATTGCCGGTGGTTTGGCTGGTGGTTTGTTTTTTATTTTATCGTATAATTTTTTTCCGGTATTTGGTTCTGTTGTTTCACAAGCTGTTCTTCTTGGCGCTTCGGCTTCAATTGTTGCGGTGTTGGTTGCTGTTGCCGTTTACGTGCCGGAATATAAAGTGAATTTATTTTTACTTGGAATAATTAAATTGAAATATATTGCTATTTCATTGGTTGTGTTGTTTACATTAAGCATTACGAAAGATAATCCTGGCGGTCATCTGGCGCATCTTGGTGGCGCTTTCTGGGGATTTATTTATGCTATGCGTTTAAAAAAAGGGAAAGACATTTTTAAAAATTTTAATACTTTTATAAATCTTTTTAGTTTTAAACCGAGATTAAAAGTTAATTATAAAGCGAATAAACGTCCAGTGTCGGATGAAGAATATAATCGTCAAAAGGTTGAAAAACAAGAAAAGATTGATGCTGTTCTTGACAAAATTTCCCGATCAGGTTATAGCAGTTTGACTAAAGAAGAAAAAGAACTATTGTTTGATTCAAGCAATAAAAATAAATAATATTGAATTTTAATTTATGAGCAAAAAAAGGAATCTGAAACTATTTGGGAAAATCATTTTGGTAACGAATTGTTTTTTCGTTTCAGCATTGCTTATTGCTTATCTGTCTCCTTATATTTCTCCCGAAAAAGTGTGGATGATTGCTTTCTTCGGATTGGCTTATCCTTTGCTATTGCTTGTGAATATTGTTTTTATGTTGTATTGGCTTGCCAGAAGAAGAATCTTATTTTTATTGTCATTTCTTACAATTATTGCAGGATGGAAATCATTAAGTAAACATATTCAATTTTTTCCATGTAATAATTCAAAAAAAACTGAAAATACAATTAAGGTTTTATCTTATAATGTTCGGAATTTTGATTTATATAATTATAATAAAGATTGGAGTTTAAATCTTGAAAACAGAAATAAAATTTTTGAATTTATAAAAGAGAATAACGCTGATATTATTTGTTTGCAAGAGATCGTTTATCTTTCAAAAGGACCGTTCAGAACCATTGATTCCATTCAGAAATTTCAGAAGGCAAATCAAATGGCATTGAAATACACCACAAGTCGTAAAGGACAATATTTTGGTATAATTACATTCAGTCGTTATCCAATTATAAATCAAGGGGAAGTTCCTTTTTTTTCTGCAAATTTTAATAGTTGTATTTATAGTGATATTAAAGTCAATAATGATACTTTCAGAGTATATAATGTTCATCTTGAGTCCATTCATCTTGAACCGCAAGATGTTCATTTTGCAGAAGAAATAGGGACTAGAGATAATTTAAAAGATAAAGATATATTTAAAAAAAGATCTAAAAAAATTATTAAATTTTTAAAGAAAGCATTTATCAAACGGGCTATTCAGGCGAGAAGTGTGCGCGATCATATTGTTCATTCACCTTATCCTGTGATACTTTGCGGCGATTTTAATGACACGCCATTATCGTATGCTTATCATACAATTTCTGATAATCTGGATGATGCTTTTGTTGAAAGTGGCTTTGGTCTTGGGAAAACGTATATCACAACATTTCCAATGTTGAAAATAGATTTTATACTTCATAGTAAACCATTGGAATCATACGGGTTTCACGTATCTCATGTAAAATATTCAGATCATTACCCGATTGAATGTTACCTTAAAAAGAAGGAATAAATTTCAGAAATTTTTTTAGTTTGTTTTTATCGCTAATCAAGATAAAAACAATAATCATAAAAGGCAATACCGGCATTTTATATCTTACTAATGCGCCGATAACAGGTGTTATTAAGCCAATTAATGTAAATGTGATCGATACAAAAAATATTGAAAAAATAAATATATTTTTATTTTTAATACGTTTAGAAAAACAAGACAACGAAAGGCCACAGATAATAATAAACATGAGGTTTTCCAAACCATTCAATAAAATCATAAATGAATGAGCTTCAAAAAACCATGGTCTAAAAACTGAATTATAAAGAGCTCCTGGAATAGCAGTAAAAACGCTTGAAAGATTAGGTTGTAAATGATTTATTTTAATTAAACTTCCTGCTTTTATACTTTCAGACATATTAATAAAAGTGCTTTGTTTCAGAATCATGTTTTTCAGAATATCGTTTTGTGGCGAAATGTATTTTATACTCAAAACAATAGTTAGATAGATAAATAATACCGAAAAATATTTCAATAATATATTTTTATTACTTGTTTTTTCCACCCAATAATATGAAATCAGCAATGGGAAAAGAATAGCAAGTATATACACTTTGGTATATCTTAAAATAAAGACGGAAACAATAATCCAAAAAATATTTTTGAATGATATTTTTGAATGAATGAGTTGATGAAAATAATACATCAGAAATCCGATGCCGAATAGGAGCAGTCCTTCTTTCATCACTCCGGAACCCCAAAATATGACAGAAGGAATTAAAAAACAAGCAAAGAAAATTTCATTTTTTCTGCCTTTGATTGTTAATTGAAAAAACTTGAATAATGCCACTAATCCAAGCAATGAGATGAAATTCATAAAGACATTATGTACCTGATAAAATCCTTTGGAAAAAATTCTTACAAAAGCATTAAATCGAATGATGATATGATTATCGTTAAATGTATTGCTAAAATATTTTCTGTACCAGTTGTTCATTTGATGATAATAATGTTCATCAAAATATGCATTGTCATTGTCCAATCCTGTCATCATTTTGAAATAATCAACCGGCTTATCATGCAATGCCTGATGGATTGCGCGACTGTCGTCAAAGTACTTAAAAATATCAGCTTCTGAACGATTGCGATAATAAAAAGTATAAATGCAGAACAAGAAAATTCCTGCACAAATTTTTAATACAAAAACTATACAAATCGCTGTACGTGAAACGGAATCAATTTTAAAAAATCTGAATTTGTAAATCAGAAATATAAAAATTGAAGTATAGAATATGGTTAAAAGAATTTCCATTATTTTTCGAAATTCTCAGTTGAGAGAACTTATGATTTTTTACGAATAATCCAATCTCTGGCATTGACAAAGGCTTCAATCCAAGGTGTTGTTTCATCATTCTTTCTTTCCTGTGGATAATGTGCCCATTGCCAAGGAAAAATTGCTCTTTCCAAATGTGGCATCATGGCCAAGTGTCGTCCATCTTTTGAAACAATTCCTGCAGTTGAATAAGCTGAACCATTTGGATTTCCTGGGTATTCATCAAAACTGTATTTCACCGGAATACAATATTCATTTTCAGCATAAGGTAATTGGAATTTTCCTTCGCCATGTGCCACCCAAATACCCAACTTTGAACCGGCAAGAGAACCAAGCATTACAGACTGATTTGGTAGAATATCAACATTTAAAAATGAGGATTCAAATTTATGTGAATCATTATGAAACATCTTTGGAACTTCTTTTTGTTCGGGATAAATAAGATTCAATTCAACCATCAGCTGGCAGCCATTGCAAATACCGAGACTGAGCGTATCACTGCGTTTGTAAAAATTGTCCAATACTTTTTTTGCAGTATCATTAAACAGAAAAGCGCCAGCCCAACCTTTTGCAGAACCCAACACATCTGAATTTGAAAAACCACCTACAAACACAATGAAATTAACATCTTCGAGATTTTCTCTTCCTGAAATTAAATCAGTCATGTGAACATCTTTCACGTCAAAACCGGCAAGATACATGGAATAGGCCATTTCTCTGTCGCCGTTCACACCTTTCTCGCGAATGATTGCAGCTCGCACGCCTGAAAGTTTTCGACGCTTTGGATCAATAGTGAAAGATGATAATTTTCCGTCAAATTTTGAATTTATTTTAAATGTTAATTCTTGTTTTTTATAATTGGAAAAACGTTCAGCAGCTTTGCCATTGAAGGATTGCTTTGTATCCAGTAAATAAGATGTTTTGAACCATAAATCACGAAGAGAATTTATGTCAAATGAATAATCAGATTTGTTTTTAATTATCTTAAGACATCTGTCATTTGTGGGTTTCCCGATGATATGATATTTTAATTCAGCAAGTTTTAATGATTGCTCAACTTGTTTCAAATCTTTAGTTTGGATGATTATTCCTGGATTTTCACTGAAAAGAAGTTTGATAATATCTTGTTCTGCAATACTTGAAAGATTTATATCCAACCCAGTTTTATTATCAGCAAAACACATTTCAAGCAATGTAACGATTATCCCACCGGCAGATATATCATGGCCTGCAAGGATTTTATCTTCAATAATTAATTTTTGAATACAGTTGAAAGCATTGATAAATTTAGGTATATCAATAATTGAAGGTACATCGCTGCCAACAGAATTTAATATTTGGGCAAAACTACTTCCGCCTAATTTAAATTCATCATTTGAAAAATCAATATAAATCAACGATGATTCAGGAATATTTAATACAACCGGACTAATCACTTTTCGCACGTCGCTAACTTCTCCAACAGCAGAAATGATAACGGTTCCAGGAGAATAAACCACTTCGCCATTTGTATATTTTTGTGTCATGGAAAGTGAATCTTTGCCTGTTGGAATATTAATGCCTAAAGCAATTACAAAGTTGCTCATCGCCTCTACAGCTGAGTAAAGACGGGCATCTTCTCCACTGTTTTTTGAAGGCCACATCCAGTTAGCGCTTAAAGATATTCCTTTCAATCCGTCTTCAATCGGCGCCCAGATGATGTTTGTCAATGATTCAGCGACTGAAAGTATTGACCCTTTTGCAGGGTCAATCAATCCGGCAACCGGTGCATGTCCGATGGATGTCGCGATTCCTTTGATTCCCTGATAATCAAGTGCAACAACTCCAGCATTATTTAAAGGCAATTGAATACTTCCGCAAGTTTGTTGTTTTGCAATTTTTCCTGTTACGGATCGGTCAACTTTATTGGTCAGCCAGTCTTTGCAGGCAACAGATTCAAGCTGCAAAACAGATTCTAAATAGTCATTTATTTTTGATAAAGAATATTCAGGATTTTTATAGTTTGCATCAATGGTTTGATCAATCAACACTGTTTGCGGTGTGTTGCCAAACATATCATCAATAGCGAGATTGATAGAACTGATATTTTCCTGATCTTTAAAAACAAGATTCATATCTCCGGTAACTTCGCCAACAACATACATTGGCGCACGTTCGCGAGCAGAAACATTTTTCAATAATTCAATATCTTTTTCTTTCATCACAAGCCCCATTCTTTCCTGTGATTCATTTCCGATAATTTCTTTATCAGACAAGGTTGGATCGCCGATTGGTAACTTTGAAATTTCAATTACTCCACCGGTTTGTTCAAGTAATTCAGATAAAGAATTCAGATGTCCGCCAGCGCCATGGTCGTGAATGGAAACAATTGGATTTTCATCTTTTTCAACCATTGCTCTAATCGCATTGGCAACTCTTTTCTGCATTTCAGGATTTGAACGTTGAACGGCATTTAATTCAATCGAATTCGTGAATTCACCAGTAGCAACGGATGATACAGCGCCACCGCCCATTCCAATGCGATAATTATCGCCGCCCATTACAATTACTTTATTCCCTTTTTCGGGTTTATCTTTTATGCTTTCTGATTTTTTCCCAAATCCTATTCCTCCTGCAAGCATGATCACTTTGTCATATCCAAATGTTTTATCATTTTCAGTATGTTCAAATGTGAGAACGCTTCCGCAAATAAGCGGTTGTCCAAATTTATTTCCAAAATCGCTTGCACCATTTGAAGCTTTGATGAGAATGTCGTCAGGAGATTGGTAAAGCCATTTCCTTGAAGGAATTTTTTGCTCCCAAGTTTTATTTTCATCTATTCGCGGATAAGCAGTCATATAAACGGCTGTTCCTGCAATTGGCAGACTTCCTTTGCCGCCAGCTAAACGATCGCGGATTTCCCCGCCGGAGCCTGTAGCCGCACCGTTGAAAGGTTCTACGGTTGTTGGAAAATTGTGTGTCTCCGCTTTTAAAGAAATAACGGAATCAATATTTTTTATTTCAAAAAAATCAGGTTTGTCTTGTGTGTGTGGTGCAAATTGCTCAATGGTTGGACCATCAATGAAAGCAACATTATCTTTATAAGCAGAAACAATTTTATTTGGATTTTTTTTGGAAGTATCTTTAATCAAACCGAACAATGAAGAGGGTTTTGTTTCACCATCAATAATAAAAGTTCCATTAAAAATTTTATGTCGGCAATGTTCGGAATTAAATTGTGAAAAGCCAAACACTTCGCCATCAGTGAGTTTTCGTCCTATTTTTTTACTTAAATTATCAAGATAAATAATTTCATCTTCATTCAGCGCCAAACCTTCGGTTTTGTTATAGGTTCTAATATCATCAATGTAAATGACCGGAGCAGGTTGTTTATTAATATCAAAAATAGTTTCTGTGATATTTTTATAAAACGCCTGAAGCATCGGATCAAAAGAGGCATGTTCATTTTCAACTTCTGTGAATTCTTCAATCCGCGTGATACCTTCGATTCCCATGTTTTGAGTGATCTCAACAGCGTTTGTGCTCCATGGTGTGATCATCTCTTTGCGCGGACCGATAAAATTTCCGGAAAGTATTTTTTCTTTTACAAAATTTGCATTTCCAAATAGCCAACAAAGTCTGTCAATGTCTTGCTGATTGAGTTCTCTAGCTGTTTTGACAACATAAAATATCTTGTCAGAACCTTTAAAAAAAAGTATCATTTTGCTAATTAATTTTTTGGCAAAGATAAAAAGATGCGATGGGAAACAGGGATAAAAAAAATATTATTTATCACCATTCAGTGAAGAAATATTAAGAAAAAATGTTATTTTATTCCGTGTCTTCTATCTCTTTCTTTTTTCTTCTCGCTTTCAGCAAGCTTCTTGTAGAAATAGACAGCAATAGAGATTGCTATTAAAATAATACCAAAGACAATTGCTAAAGCAAACAAATGATTATTAAGATCGCTTCCTTTAGGAACAATATATTCGTAAAGTTTCCATAAACATCCTGCAAGAATCACCATAATACCGAATGAAAAAATTGTATAAAGTCTTAAAACGCCATTCGTTTCGCTTTTACTGACATATTTATAATTTTTCGCAACACTTTCTAAGTCGGAAGTTGTGACTTCAATATAATTTTTCCCTTTTCTGAATTTTCTCCGTTTTAAATGATATTCAAGTCTATTAATATATTCCTTTGTCAGTTCTTCTAAACGTTTTTGGGCGTTATCAGTGTACTTAACTTCTAATGATGCATTCGGCTCCATTTTATTTTTGTTTAATTTTTATTTAGAGAAGTATAATTTAATGTCGTAAATATATTAAAAAGTTTTAATTATATAATTATTAAAAGTATGTTATTATTATTTTGAATGTTTATATGAACTGAAATGAGGACACTCCATACATTTTTTTTTATGTCTAGAAGAAGCACAAGATATGACAATCATTAAGAAAAAGAAGAAAATAATAAACAGAAAAATATTTTTATTTGACATTCTGCAATGCTTAAGGACGGCAAAAATAACAAAAACGTTGAGGATGGTCAAGGAATTTTATAATTATTATTAATTTAGCGGAAATAATATGCGAATGAAATTTTTCCGGCTTATTGGCGAGTATTTGATTTTAATGCGAAAAGTATTTCGTCGCCCAGAGAAAAGGTCTATTTTTTTTTCACAACTGATTTTTGAAATTGATAAGCTTGGGATAGATTCTTTAGGGATTGTTGCAATCATTTCTATTTTTATGGGTGCGGTTGCCGCTATTCAAACGGCTTTCAGCATTGATGGTCCGTTGATTCCATTATATACTGTTGGTTTTACTGTACGAACATCAATAATCACAGAATTTTCGCCAACAATTATTAGTTTGATTCTTGCCGGGAAAGTTGGTTCTCGTATTGCTTCTGAAATTGGAAGTATGCGCGTTACAGAGCAGATTGATGCATTAGAAATTATGGGTGTGAATTCAGCAAATTATCTTATTTTCCCCAAAATTATTGCTGCTATTTTTATAAATCCAATCTTAATTATTATCAGTATGTTTCTTGGGATATTTGGTGGTTGGCTGGCTGTAATACTTACAGGAATAGTTACTTCACATAATTATATTTGGGGTGTGCAGATTGATTTTAAATTATATACCGTGTTTTACGCATTGACAAAAACGGTTGTTTTTGCATATATCATCACAAGCGTTTCAGGATTTCATGGATACAATGTGCGTGGTGGCGCAATCGAGGTGGGCAATGCAAGCACAAAAGCCGTTGTGCAAAGTAGCATTTATATTATTGTTTTTAATTTAATTCTAACTCATCTTTTGCTTTCATGATCGAAGTTCAGAACATATCAAAGGCTTTTCAAAATAAACAGGTTTTAAAAAATGTTTCTTTAACCTTTGAACAAGGGAAAACGAATCTTATCATTGGTAGAAGCGGTTCAGGAAAGACAGTTTTAATGAAATGCCTTGTGGGACTTGAAGAAATTGATAGTGGAAAAATATTTTTTGATGATCAGAATTTTCAGTCAATGAATTTTCTTGAGAAAAAAGAAATCAGAAAAAAAATTGGCATGCTGTTTCAAGGCAGCGCTTTGTTTGATTCCATGACTGTTGAAGAGAATGTAATTTTCCCTTTATCAATGTTTACAAATCAGACAGAAGAAGAAAAAAGGGATCGTGCAAATTTTTGCTTACAACGTGTAAAGCTTGCTAATGTTAATCATTTGTTTCCATCAGAATTGAGCGGTGGTATGAAAAAACGTGTAGCCATTGCACGCGCTATTTCTATGAATTCTAAATATCTTTTTTGTGATGAACCCAATTCTGGACTTGATCCGCAAACATCTATTGTCATTGATAATCTTATTAAAGAGCTTACAGTGGAATATCAGATGACAACTATTGTCAATACACACGATATGAATTCCGTAATCAGTATGGGAGATAAGGTGGCTTTTATTTACGAAGGACAGTTGTGGTGGGTTGGTTCCAATGAAGAAATACTGAAGTCTGACAATAAAGAACTGAATGAATTTGTGTATGCTACCGAGATTTTAAAGAAATTAAAAAAATAATTTTTTATAAAATGCCGAAAAAAATTAAAGGCAAATTCAAAGAAATCGGACAATCTAAAAAAAATGTTCAAACAAAAATTCCTGTTCCTGTTTCTTCAAAAAAATATGTTCCGACAAAAAAAGATAATTTTTTCCTTTATCTGATTTTGTTCGTTTTTGCCTTTGTTTTATATGGAAATACAATTTCTCATGATTATGCTTTGGATGATTGCCTGATGATTACGGACAATCATTATACCCAAAGCGGAATAAAAGGAATTAAGGATATTCTTTTATATGACACTTGTAAAGGGTATGGCGACAATATGCTAAACTCAACGACCGGTGGGCGCTACAGACCATTATCATTAGTGACCTTTGCTCTTGAAAAAGAATTTTTCGGAAGAAATCCACATGTTGAACATTTTAATAATATTCTTTTGTATGCAATTACAGGCATTTTTATTTTTGTAGTATTGAGTAAACTACTTAAAAAACTGCCTCGTCCCAACTTGTTTCTGTCGGTTCCATTTATTACAGCTCTTTTATTTTTAGCTCATCCCTTACACACCGAAGTGGTTGCAAATATTAAGAGCAGAGACGAAATACTTGCATTACTTTTCTCGCTAATCACTTTGTATTTATTTATAAATTATCTTGAATCATCAAAAAAGATATTTCTAATTTTAAGTATGTTTACCTTCTTTCTCGCCTTATTATCAAAGGAAATCACAGTAATATTTATTTTGATTATTCCACTTTTTATTTATTTTTTCATGGATATTCCGCTGAAAAAAATTGTGCTGTCCGCTCTTCCTTTGTTTGCAGTTACTTTAGCTTTTATAGTGTTGAGGCAATCTGCTGTTGGACAAACAAGCATTGTAGCTGTTAAATCAAATGATTTGGTAAATAATACATTTGTCGGCATGAATGTGTCGCAGAAATATGCTACGATTTTTTATACTTTAGGATTATATGTTAAGCTTATTTTTATTCCTCATCCGCTTACATATGATTATTATCCATATTATATTCCAATCATGAATTGGGGTGATTTCGGTGTAATTTTTTCTATTTTGTTTTATTTGTTTCTATTATTTATTGCTTTCAAAGGGTTGGTAAATAAAAAATATATTTCTTTCTGTATTTTGCTATATCTAATTCCATTTTCGTTAATTTCAAATATACTTTTTCCTGTTGGCGTATTCATGGGCGAACGGCTGATGTACACGTCATCACTGGGGTTTTCGATGTTAATTGCCTATTTTTTAGTTGTTCAATTGCCTAAAAAATTTAAAGTTTCTACTTTTATACCATTGATTATTCTTCTACCTGTTTTAGGCTTATATTCATTTAAAACAATTGATCGCAATAAAGCATGGAAAGATGATTTTACGCTTTATGAAACAGATGTTAAAACGTCCATCAATAGCACGCACAGCACACATTCGTATGGGAAAGCATTGTTTGTTAAGGCTGAAGAATTAAAAGATAAAGCAGAACAAGCACGCATGATTGATACAGCTATAATTTATCTTGACAAATCATTTCGTATAAATCCAAATGATCAAAATGTAAATTATCTTTTAGGGAAAATTTATGGCAGATATAAAAACGATTTGAATAAATCAATTTATTATTTGAACAATGCTGCAAATCTTAATCCTGACCATTTTGAGTCGGCAAATGATCTTGGAATTGTTTATGCAATGTCAGGACAATCGGGCAAAGCCATTGAAATCTGGGAAAAAACGTTAAAGAAAACGCCGCAAGATGCCGATTTGCTTAATAATCTTGCAATAGCTTATAGTTCATTAGGAAATACACAGAAATCGCAGGAATATCTTGCAAAAGCTAAGTTAGCAAAGTCAAAAAAGAAATAGATTTAATTCCATGACAGATAATTCAAATTCATTGTTTGAAATAAAAAAATATTTTTCAAGAGTAGTAAATATTGGTCAAGTGCCTGTTGGTGGCGATTTTCCTGTGCGCATTCAGTCCATGACCAACACAAATACGTTGGATACAGAGTCAACGGTAGCTCAATGTTTATGGTTGATTCAGGCAGGATGTGAATATATCCGCATAACTGCTCCAGGCATAAAGGAAGCAGAAAATTTTTTAAATATTAAAAATGAACTTGCAAAAAAAGGATACAAAATTCCTTTGATTGCAGATATTCATTTTAACCCGAAAGCCGCAGAGATTGCAGCACGCATCGTGGATAAAGTAAGAATAAATCCGGGAAATTATATAGATAAAAAAACAGGAAAGATTGATTTTACCGAACAGGAATTTCGAGAAGAAACAGAAAAAATAAAACTACGCATAGCTCCATTGATCAGTATTTGCAAGGAACACGGAACAGCTATGCGTATTGGAAGCAATCATGGTTCTTTATCTGAAAGAATTATGAGTCGCTACGGAAATACGCCTGTCGGCATGGTTGAATCAGCAATGGAATTTCTAAGAATTTGTAATGAATTAAATTTTCATAATATTGTTGTTTCAATGAAATCAAGCAGTGTGCGAATTATGGTGGAAGCCACGCGATTGCTTGTTTACAGAATGACTGCTGAAGGAATGAATTATCCCGTTCATCTTGGCGTGACAGAAGCCGGAGAAGGAGAAGACGGAAGAATAAAATCTGCTACAGGCATTGGCGCATTGCTTGGAGAAGGTATTGGTGATACAATTCGTGTGTCGCTTACAGAACCGCCTGAAAATGAAATTCCGGTGGCAAAAACATTGATTGAAAGATATAAAAAACATAAGGAAATTGTAGATAGTAAAACATTTGTAAATCCGTTTGAATATTCAAGAAGAGAAACGATTCCTGTTGAAACCATTGGTGGTAAACATCTTCCGGTTGTTTATGATGAAATAAAAAAAAATAAAAATATTAAACTTGTTCCTGTTTTTTTCAAAGATTTGACTTTAGAATTTTTAAATAATATTAAAAAAGATAAACAAACTGTTCTTGTTTTTGAAATCAATCAAAATGAAATGTCTGAATCAAGACAAATGTTTAATTTTTTAATAGAGAATAATTGTAAAGTGCCTGTTATCATTAAACGAAAATGTAGTGAAACAGAAACAGAAAAATTTCAACTTTACAGTGCAGCAGATTTAAGCAGTTTGTTGATTGACGGGCTTGGCGATGGCATTTGGTTAGAACAACATAAAAATATAACTGAAAAATTTGCTGAAGAAACTTCATTTGCAATTCTGCAATCAATTGGTGTTCGCTATACAAAAACAGAGTATATCTCTTGTCCTACTTGCGGAAGAATGAGTTATAATATTCAAAATGTTTTAAAAGAAGTAAAAGAAAAAACGATGCATCTTAAGAATTTGAAGATAGGAGTGATGGGCTGCGTTGTCAACGGTCCGGGCGAAATGGCTGATGCTGATTATGGCGTAGTTGGCGCAGGACAAGGGAAAGTAACACTTTTTAAAGGCAAACAAATTATCAAAAAAAACATTCTGGAAAATGATGCAGCTGATGAACTGGTAAAATTAATCAAAGATAGCGGCGACTGGAAGTAATAATGTTGCCAACACAGTTGGTATTGAACAGATAAATCAGAAAAGTAATAATGTAAAAATTTATCCGTAACCGGTTATAGAGAAAGGATTTTAGTTTAAAATTTTCTTTATTGGAGATATTGAATGCATCCAATTGTTTTTCAAAGTTCAACTATTTATTAAAAATTTATTTTTAATATCTATTTATATTTTGATAAGATTTTGTTGAAAAATGATATATATTTAAGCTGATTTTTAAAGAACTAATTCTCATTTTTTATTAGAAAAACAATTTATATAAATGGAAAATTCTAACTCTTCATCCAGTGCTGGATATATGGATTATCAAGCAAATGATCAATTCATCAAAACATTATCAGAGAAATTGACAGACCTTGTTATTGTTTTTGATTTTAAAAAAGAAAAATTAATTTATGTAAATAAACGCCTGACAGAAATTTTAAATTATTCATTGGAAGAATTGTTTTCACAAGAGAAAGATTTTTTTAAAAAATTATTTTTTCCAAATGAATATGAAGAGTTTTTACATAAGATTAAAGATATTAAAATTGATGATAAAAAAGTTTACGAAGTTAGATTTAAAGCCAATAACGGAAATATTCATTTCTTTTCATGTCAGATATCAAAAATAAAAAACGATGAAGCTGAACACTTTTTAATATCAGGAAATGAAATCACACAATGGAAACAACATGATAAATTGTTAGATAATATACTTGATTCAATTCCCAGTGCTGTTTTTTATAAAGACATAAATGGTGTTTATAAAAAATGTAATAAGGAATATGCTGAATGTATTGGGCTTTCAGTAGATAAAATAATTGATAAAACTATTTTTGAAATTGAAAATTTAAAAGATTCAGCCGATTTTCATGATGGAGTGGACAAGGAAGTGATGCTGAAAGGCGGCAAGATGGAATATGACTATTTGATGCGCTTTGCCGACAGTTCAATGCATAATGTTAAAATTAACAAATCAGCAGTGATAGATTCGGATGGTGAAGTGGTTGGTATTGTTGGCGTAATGTCGGATATGACCGGACACAAATATATTGAAGATGCATATGAAGATTGTAATAAACGTTACAGGCTTTTATTTGAGAGCGCTGGTGAAGCAATATTTATGCATAGTTTGGATGGAAAGATTACTGAAGTCAACCAAACAGCTTGTAAACGGCTTGGATATAACCGCTATGAGTTGGTCAATATGAATATCCGAGATATTTCTACTCCTGATTATAAGAATTTATTTAGCGAAAGGATGCAGCAATTAGAGAAAGATATTCATGGATTCTATCGTTCGGAAGTACTGACAAAAGAGGGAAATATCATTTTCACAGAAGACAGTATGCGTGTTTTTGATAATGTTGGGAAAAAGACAGTATTAATTATTTCTAGAGATGTGACATCACAAGTGCAGACACAGAAGCAGATTCAGGCATCTCTTGAAGAAAAAGAAATTTTGTTAAAAGAAATTCATCACCGTGTAAAAAATAATTTTCAGATTATCACAAGTCTGTTGAGTTTGCAGGAGAGAAATGTGCATAATGACGGATTATTAGCTCAATTTAATGATGCGAAAAATAGGATTCGATCCATGGCGCTTATTCATGAAAAATTATATCAGTCAAAAGATTTTTCAAAAATTAATATGGCTGATTACATTACAGCCATGTCGCAGGAATTGTACCATACTTATTATTATGAATTGAAAGAGGTTGATTTGATTTATGATATGGAAAATGTTTTAGTTGAACTTGATAAGGCAATTCCTTGTGGGTTGATAATTAATGAAATTTTGACAAATGCTTTTAAGTATGCTTTTCCAAAAAATTTGAGCAAAAAAGCAAATATCAATATCTCATTAAAAGAAAATGAGGATAAAAAAGTAATTTTAAAAATAGCCGACAATGGAAGCGGCATTTCTGAAAATATAGATATTGAAAAAACTGAAACACTCGGACTTCAACTAATATCAATCCTTTCCGGACAATTGAACGGTAAACATGAATTGATAAGAGGTGAAGGAACAGAATGGATTATTGAATTCTGATCATTCGCCTTTTGAGAAATATTTATTAATCGTTGAAATTAGTAAATTAAAATTTACCGGTTTTGAAATGTATTCATCAAATCCAACATGAAGTATTTTTTCACGTTCGTGATCCATGGCAAAGGCAGTATGCGCAATAATTGGCATGTCTTTTCTAATTTTTTTGATTTCTTCCATTGCCTCGTATCCATCCATTATCGGCATATTAATATCTGTAATGACAAGATCTATTTTGTCATTTTCTTTGCATAATTTTACAGCTTCCAATCCATTTGGCCCCCATAGAATTTTTGCACGTGTTTTCAGTAGCAGTGTTTTCAGACATTTAAAATATAATTCTTCATCTTCAGCAATAAGAATGGTTTTATCATTCCAATTCATATTAAACTGTTCTTCAGGTATTGCATCTTTTGCTGAAGGCTTTCCTGTGCCTTCAATATACGGAAGAGTGAAATAGAATGTGGAACCTTTGCCAAGATCAGATTTAACCCAAATTTCACCACCAAGCATTTCAACTAGATTTTTAGATATGGTTAGTCCCAAGCCAGTGCCTTGTATGGCTTTTTTATTATTTATTACCTGACGGAAACGATCAAAAATGAGTTTATGTTGGCTTTCATCAAAACCAGCACCTGTATCTTTTACATAAAAGGTAATCATTGGTTGCCCTTTTACTTTTATTATTGGCGGATATTCATAACCAAACTCTATATATCCTTCATCAGTGTGTTTGATGGCATTGTCTATCAAGTTATTCAATACCTGAACAAACCGGACAGCATCAGTCAATAATGTGAAATTTTCATTTGGATGAGGAAGTTTTGCATTTAATTCTATTTTCGTTTTCCCTCTTCTGTTTTTGGTTTGAGTTAAAGTAAAATTAATTTCATTTAATAATTTATTGATGTTGCATTCAGATATATCAATATTGATTTTTTTCGCTTCTATTTTTGATATTTCAATTATGTCGTCAATCAAGCGAACCAACTTGTGAATATTATTTTTAATATAATTTAGATATTCTTTTTTCTGTGCATCAACCGTAGGATCTTCAAGCATGATATCCGACAAGCCGCTGATAATACTGATTGGCGTTCTGATCTCGTGAGACATATTTGATAAGAATGCTGATTTGAGTTTATCGCTTTCTTCGGCTTTGTCTCTTGCTTTGATAAGATGCGTTTCTGTTTCTTTTAGTTTGGAAATATTATGTGAAATTGAAATTACTTTTTCAATGTTTCCAGCTTTAGAAACAATCGGTGTTAAAGTCGTCTGCATCCATATTCTTACACCTTGTTTACTGATTAGCTCAAATTCGAATATTTCAGAATCTTTCTTTTTAAAGCATTTTTCGAGAAAAGAATGAAAGTTATTGTCATTTTGAATATGCTCAATAGCTTCAGCGGATTCCTGTTCATTTATTTCATATCCGAATATTTTTTCTAAACTTGTATTTTTCCATAACAAACTACCACTATTATCATAAATCATAACAAGATTGTCTGTTTCGCTTGCTACGATTGATAATTTTTCGAGTTCACGTTGAATTGATCTCTGCATTCTTCGGAATGAATCAACGACTGCAAATGCTAAAAACAATGCTTGAACAACTAATCCAAGCTTCATACTATGTAATAAAATAAAATTATTTGAAATGAAATTAAAGGTGTTTAATACAAATAAAAGAGCACCTAAAAGAATAGAAATAAACCCCAAAAGAAAATATATGGAAGAACGATTTTTTTTAACGAAGATAGATATTATTCCAAGACATATAACATATAAAAAATTCAAACATCCAAGTATTAATAAGCTATTTAATGCTATCAATAAAAATGTATTATTTAGAAAAGTTAAAAAAGCTAATACTATATTAATTGGAATTAAAATATTTATAATTGTATTATTTATTTTTCCTAACTCTTTTTTATCTAAAAACGATTGTGTGAATCGTAATAAAAACCAAGATCCTATACCAACAAAAAAGACAATAGAACGGTTGGACCACCAAGGGAGATTTGACCATAAAAACTCATGTGATAATCCTTCAAGATTAAATAAATATAATGTTATAAATAAAATATATAATGAGTAATAGAGATATACTTTATCCTTAATTGTGAAAAACAGGAATAAATTAAAGATTATAATGAACAGAAACAAACCGAAAATAATTCCGTTAAACAAGAGATTGAACTGATCATTTTCTATAAAAAATCTATAAGAATTTATACTTAATGGAATAAATAAAGAATCCCCTTCATTATTCGCTTTAATATAAATTGTATAAACTTTATTTGAGAGTAATTGGATTTCGAATGCAAAAAATCTATGTTTTAAATCCCGTTCTATAAATTTTTTATTTTGACCAGTTTTGAAGCTTTTAATTAATGTATCGCCGGTTGTTTGGTAAAGATCAAGAAAATTAAGATCAGGATTAGGAATAACAATTAAAATTTTTCGTGTATGTTTAGAAATATTTTTTAAATTTAATCTGACCCAAAAAGTTGATTCTGTCATTCCAAAATTTAATTCATCATTTAAAGTTGGCTTGAATTCAGAAGAATGCTTATGAATTACATCTGAAATAGTTAATAGAGTTGTTTTATCTTCAATAAATGTAAAACAATTCTTTAGAGCTACCTCTTGCGATGTGTCGTCAACTATTAATATTTTTTCGTTGTTTGAAAAAATATTTGTTGAGAAAACAAAGAATAATATTAGGAGTAGAAGGTATTTATTCATATTTCGAGTTTTATCATTTTTGCTTCAATAAATTCTTTAGTTATTCCTTGTAAAATTGATTCATCTAATTTTGATAATTTATCTCCATTATTCAGGTTGTTAACATACATCAATAATTCCCAATTTTGGTTGTAAACGAGCACATCGTACACATATTTTTTATCATTATTTGGCTCTCTTGATTTTAAAATTGTAACAGCATTTAAAATCTCATTTTTCTTCATTGGTTTGAAAAGATAAAGATTTTCAATTTTAGCAGGAAGCCCTGTTTTACTGTGAACAACGCCAACATGTAATAATGAAAGTTGTAAGCTTGCATCCGTTAATAATGGATCCAAATTAAATTCATATTTATCAGCAGGAATATTTAAAATATCCATATCAACATATTTAACTTGACCGATTGCAATATTATCACTAAAATAAAGCATATTTACCATTGTTTGCATCTTTGGACCTAAAAACATAAAATCAGGACGATATGAAGCTTGAATATTAAACGAACTAACATTTTTATATTCACTGAAATTTATATTTTTATAATTATCAGGAATGAGAGCTGGTATAGGTTTGCTGCTAAATGTTAGTTTACAATCGTAATGTAATTTATCTTTTTCAAATACTTCATTTTTAAAATTTAGAATATCTGATACAATTCTTGCTTTGACAATCATTGTGTCATTATTTGTTGTTTCAATTTCTGAAATTATTTTTATGGTTCTGTTTTTATTTTTTACTAGTTTAATTACATGATGCATATTGTAATCATGCAATGAAGTAAATGTAAATTCAGGTGCAAGCTGTCTGCTGTTTTGAATCATTATTTCTGCTGCAAATGTTGCAGGAACTACAGCCGCTCCATTCCAGAAATGACTGCTAAGAAATAAATCTCTTTCAAGTGAAAAAGTATATTCTGATTCGCAGTATGTTTTATCCAATGAAATATTCTTATCAATAAAACATAGGTCGTCAATACTTAATTTTATTGGTTCTGGCTCTTTTGCATGATGCGATTTGCCATTCAGCATTTTATTAATATCTGTAATGATTGTTTCAGTTGTTTGTCTGTCGCAAATTTCATTTTTGAAAAATTCAATTCCTTTTTTCACAGATAAAAATTCAACACCCATTTCTTCCAACACCTTTTTGATTGTATCGTTTTCATAAGCCATTCCTGTTTCATTCCAGGCAGTCCAGTCAATAATTTTATAAATTTTATCCGAATTAAAATTCTTTTGTTCAAGCAAAATTTTTCCCATCATGTCATTTGCTGCACTGTAGTCTGATTGTCCTTCATTGCCATTTTTAGCTGCAACTGAAGAGAATGCAATAAAAAATCCATACATTTTATTTTTCAACGCATTGATTAAATTTATTGTCCCCAACACTTTTGTATCAAACACTTTGTTAAAAGATGAAATATTTTTTTTATAGATATAATTACTTTCGTCAATACCTGCGCCGTGAATGACGCCGTCAATATTTCTGTATTTATTCAATGCTGTAGTAACAGATTGCAAATCGGCAACATCAACAGATTCGTAAAACACTTTTACACCAAGCGATTCAAGCTGTTTGATATTTAAATAGTTTTCTTTTTGTTTAAGAATTCTTGAAATCGCTTTTTTAATTTCAACCGGTTTTGCTCCATTCATCGAATCTTTCAGAATGGGGAATAATGTTTTCTCATCAATTGTGTTTTCAATATATTCAACCGGAAGCTTCTGAATATCGCTTCTGCCTAAGATGATAAGATTTAAATTTAAATCAGTAGCAATGGATTTGATAATTTCAAACGTGATACCTCTTGCACCACCTGTTACTACTATAGTTGAATTCTTTTTTATAAAATTATTTTCTTTAACAATATCTTCAGGTTCATAAGAGAGAATATATTTTTTGTCGTTCATATATCCTGTTTCTACCGTTTGATCAACAGACATAAGCTCTGCAACAAAGGTGTCTATGATTTTTTGCATTTGCTTTGCAAGATTTACATAACCAAAATCAACAGATTTGACAATGGTGTTTTTCATCTCTTTCTTGATAGATTTCATCATGCCTGAAATGCCTGCAAAAGGAGGATATATTTTCCCAATATTCTCTGCATAAGGAAAAATAACTGAATTGAAAGAAATAGATGCAATAAGATTTTTGTTGCTGTTTAGTTGATTGTAGAGCGATTTAACAATAATGAAAAATGATTTTACCGTTCGATTTATTTCATCTGCATTCAGCGGTTCTGCTTTGAAATAATTATCAACCGGAGCAAAATGAATGAATCCATTAATTTCAGAATGTTCCTGAACAATCTGTGAAATCAGTATTTCAACAGATTCTAATGATGAAAGATCAGAATGATAATCTGAATATTTATCCGTGCCAATGGTGATTACATTTCCTTTAAATTCTTTGATTTTAGAAATTAAAAATTCTGTTAAACCCATTGAATCTTTCGTAATCAGAAATGTTTTATTCTGAAAAATATTTTCATAAACTGTAGGAATAGCAGCTTCTTTCAGCTTAATCACATAACGTTTAATGTTATTGTCGGATAAATTTTTTGTTTCAACCTTTTCAGAAATAGTTTCTGTTACAGGTTCTGTTTTTGCAAGTATTTTTGAATGCAGATAATTACTTAATTTTTCAATCGTATTGTATTCACTGAGTTTTAAGTCTTCCGGCACTTCGAGATTAAACTTAGCAGAAATTTTTCCAAAAATATCTACTTGTTTTACGGTGTCAATTCCTAAGTCTGCTTCAAGGTCGAGGTTGTCTTCCAAAACATCAATGCCATAGCCTGTTTGCTCGGCAATAATATTTTTAATATCAAGCAACATATTTTCAGGAATCGCTTGAACTACATTGATTTTTCTTTCCGTTTGAATTTCAGTTTTTGGAGCGATAATTTCTTCTTCAACAGGATTAATTTTTGAATATAAATAATTTGATAATTTTTCAATGGTGCTGTATTCGCTGAGTTTCAGGTCTTCCGGCACTTCGAGATTAAACTTGGCAGAAATTTTTCCAAAAATATCCACTTGTTTAACGGTGTCAATTCCTAAGTCAGCTTCGAGGTCGAGGTTGTCTTCCAAAACATCAATGCCATAGCCGGTTTGCTCGGCAATAATATTTTTAATATCAAGCAACATATTTTCAGGAATCGCTTGAACTACATTGATTTTACTTTCCGTTTGAATTTCTGTTTTTGGAGCGAATACTTCTTCTTCAACAGGATTAATTTTTGAATTCAAGTAATTGCATAATTTTTCAATGGTGCTGTACTCACTGAGTTTCAAGTCTTCCGGCACTTCGAGATTAAACTTAGCAGAAATTTTTCCAAAGATGTCAACTTGTTTAACAGTATCAATTCCTAAATCTGCTTCAAGGTCGAGATTGTCTTCCAAAACATCAATGCCATATCCTGTTTGCTCTGCAATGATATTTTTAATTTCACGAATAACATTTTCAGAATTTATAGTTTGTTTAACGGAGATTTTTTCTTGTTTTGGTTGAGCTGCAACAATTTCAACAATTGGCTTATTTTGTTTAACTTGACTTGCATAAATTTTTTCTTTTAGATAATTGCTCAATTTCTCGATTGTATTGTATTCACTGAGTTTGAGGTCTTCCGGCACTTCAAGATTAAATTTTGCAGAAATTTTTCCAAAAATATCAACCTGTTTTACCGTGTCAATTCCGAGATCAGCTTCTAGGTCAAGGTCTGTTTCAAGTACATCCACGCTGTAACCTGTCTGCTCTGCAATAATTGCTTTGATTTCTTTTGTTACTTCTCCGTTTGGTTTTTGAACTTCTAAAGGTTTAACATCATTTGTGTTTGATTTAAATTCTTGTTTAGGAATCTGCACTTCAACCGGAACAGGTTTAATTTCTTTTTTCTCTGGAATTGGCGTTCTTTCAGGTGTTTTGGCAGTTCTTTTCGTAGGAATTATACACAATATATTATTTTTGATTTCCAATTCTGGAACCTGCATTCCTGAAATTTCTCTGAGCCAGTTTTTATAAATAGTATTATTTTCAATACTTGCTTCTTCAATTCGTTTTGTGAAGAACATTGAAAAATGAGAACCAAATCCGGCAGCAAAATGCAATCCATATTCATATTTATATGACTCACCTTTACTGAATTTCAAATCTGCAAAATCTTCCGGTATAACTTTCAAATTAGCAATAGCAGGAGCTTTCCCTTTCTGCATTGCTTTTATCATGATTGCATCTTCAATTCCTGCGCCAATCGTGTGACCTGAATAACCTTTCGTATTTGTGATCGTGATAAATTTATAATGTTCGGGGAATGTCAATCTTAAAGCATTTACTTCAGATGTAGCGCTACCACCGCGTGCCGGCGTGTAGGTTTCATGCGACATGAAAAGCATTTCGCGGGTATAAATATTTCTTTCAAGATTATAAAGTGTTTCAATACGATTTATGAAACGTTTCATTTCTAAAGAAATATCGCCGGCATTCATTCTGCTTGGATGAAAAGCGCTATTGCGGATATATGTTCCCAATACTTTTGCCTGACCATTCAACCCGCGTTTTTTAATTTCATCTTCTTTTTCAAGAATAACGGCTACTGCGCCACTGCCAACAATAGTTCCTTTGCGTCGTTCATCAAACGGTGTGGCTGCTTCATTCACCAATCCTTTGGTCGTTCCAATGCCCATAGAAAGGAATGTTGAACCGATCCATTCAAATTGAATATCTGATGCAGCATCTTCGCCGCCAATGACAATCACTCTGTCGCAATGATTCGTCCGTATCCAATCTTCTGCAATGCCTATGGCGTGTGTGGCTGAAGCACATGCAGCGCTGACATGAATATTCGAACCTTTTGCCTGAATCAATTGAGCAAAAATAGATGATCCGATATTTGCAATATCTATTAAAAGATTTTTCTTGAATTGATAAGGTTTTATATCTTTTGCTTTTTCTCGCATGGTGAAATACCAATCACTGACAGCTTTTTTCGATTCTTCATTTTGTACTTTTTCCATCAGGAAAAAATATACTTTTTCAAATTCTTCGTAAGGTTGTCTCAAGAATTTGTCTTTGTAATAATGTGTGATTTCTTCAGCAATCGAATCAATTCCGGTGAACACTGAGCTAAACACAACGCCTGTTCTATCCTGCATTTCTTTAGGTAGTGCATAGCCGTCTTCCATTTGAGTGCCGGTGGTCGTTTCTTTGTATTTAATTACCAACGGAATTTTTGCATCTTTTAAAGCTTCAAAACCTGCGGCAATTGCCAGATTGTAAACCGAACCGTAATCATGGTTTATTCCATAATCCTTGATATTAAAGTATCCCAGCCGTGCAGCAAGCTGAATAACTTCATCTGAATTTTTAATCTCTTTATAACTTGCGCTTCCGTCAGATCGTTTATCCAGACTGATAATATTTTTATCAACCATTTTTTCTTTTTCACGCATTGGAACTGATTCTATCAAATTCATTCCTGAAATGATAGCATCGAAATTATCTTCATCAAATACTTTGCGGTAAGTTCCTGGAAGTCCTACAGAAACGCCTGAAACAACAATATCTCCAGTGTAGAAACCAAATTTGTTGAATTCTTTCTTTTCATTTTCTGTTTTGTATTTTGAAAATTCATTGAGCAGCAATTCATCAATATAATCTTTCTTTTTGTGAAGAAATTCGTCAAATTCATTTTTGGTGTAAGTAGGAACAAAATTAGCAGGGACGGTAGTTTCCTCTTTTTCTTTAGTATTTATAAATGATTTAATATCAACGTTAATATTTTCTTTTAAATCTCTTTTTTCAGAAATGACAGGATTTATTTTTTCTGATTGTAAATTTTCTTTTTCAATTAACGAATCTTTTGAATGTGTTATATTTTCTACGTTTGACGGCTGTTCGTTGTAAATATTTATCAAGTTTAATTGTTTCAAATGCGAAACAAGCGATGTCACAGTTTGTATTTCGCTGCTTTTTTTATCTATAGAATTTTGAACTAGTTCTGTTTTTACATTAATATCTTTCACAAGATTACATAAAATTTTTCCCGGTCCGAATTCAATAAAATTAGTAACACCATTGTCTGATGCATTTTTAATCATCTTCACAAATTCAACTGGAGAAATCATTTGTTCAGCCAGCAAATTCTTAACAGCAGTGGCATCTCCGGAATAAATATTTCCGGTAACATTTGAAAAAACAGAATTAAAATGTGATGAATCAAAATGAATATTATCAAGATATTTTTTTAGTTCAATCACCGCTTCATTGAAGAACGGAGAATGAAAAGCAGTAACAACATTTATCTTGGTAAACGTAATATTATTTTCTTTCAGATAATGTGAAAACGGTATCAACTCTGCATTTCCGCCAGAGACTATAGTTTGATTCCGACTGTTTTTATTTGCCAGATAAATATTTTTTATCCCTGAATCATTGATCAATTGCAGCACAGAAGCATCATCTTTGAATACAGCAAGCATGGAACCCGGATTTTTTGCTGCACATTGTTTCATCAATTCTGCACGTTTAATAACCAGTTTGAAAGCATCTTCAAAATTTAAAATACCCGAACAATACAGCGCTGTAAATTCACCGAGACTATGTCCTGCAAAATAATCCGGTTGGAAACCTGCATTTTTAAAATAGTTGAATAATGAAGCAGAACAAAGGAATATCGCGGGTTGCGTGTTATCTGTTTGAATTAAATTTTTCTCATCACCAAACATGATGTCGAGGATTGAATATCCTTTTAGGTTTTTGAAAATTTCTTCTCCTTTATCCAATGTTTGTCGGATGATATCGTCGGAAACGTAGAGTTCGCGCATCATTCCAACATATTGTGCGCCCTGTCCTGAAAGTAGAACAGCTGTTTTTTTCTTTGAATAAGTTTGTCTTATTCCTTGCGTTGAGGTTTCAGCTATTTCCATTTTTTTAGTTTCTGTATTATTATTTGTCATCCACAAAGGAAGATTTCCAATGATCGTATGTCCGTGATTGCCGCCAATACCAAAGAAATTAGCAGCAAAAAATCTGTTTTCATCTGAAGAAAGTTTGACAGATTGCGTGTTGCTTTTTAAAATTGAATTTTCATCTACAATGGTTGATTCTGTGTTGCCAACAAAATTGGGCAGAATCATTTTATGCTGTTGCATGAGAACCATCTTCAATATTACTGTTGAAGGATTTGCGGATTTTAAATAGCCGATATGATGTTTGATGTTTCCCCAGTAAATTGGCTGGTTATAGACTTTATTCAATACCTGATGTTCCATCAAATCAAAGAGAACATTTGAAATCCCGTTGACTTCAACATACTTAATTTCTTTTTGATTTAATGCATTTCCAGAATATACTTTTTGAATAGAATTTAGATATGCTTTTTGGTCAGGCGCCATGAATTTTTCATTGGAACTACCTGAAAATGCTATGTTTTTTAATTCTGCAAGAATAGGAAGATTATTTTTTTTTGCCGTTTTATATCTTGTTAAAATAAATAATGATGCTCCTTCGCCAAGATTGACGCCGTGTGCGTTCTTGTCAAATGTACGAGTGTCGGAATCTGTCAGCAATCCCCACGCTTTAAACCCTCTGAGAACTGAAGGTGTAAAATTACTATCAGAACCGCCGGTGATAACAAATTCAAGGTCTTTATTTTTAAGTGATAAAATAGCCATTGACATTGCTGTTGCAGACGAAACAGATGCAGAATCTACAATAAAATTGGCGCCATTGCAATTGAAAAAGTTTGCAATTCGTCCGCTGATTAAATTTGAAATATATCCTGGAAACGTATCTTCATTCGTTTTTATAGACCTTGCATGAATTTGATTTGTGATTTGTTCAGCTAATTTTTGTTTTGTGGTTATATCAATTCCTTTAGTATCATTAATTCCTTTGAGAATAAGCGGTAAGCGCGCTCTGCTTGAATTTTCATAAATATTTTCGCCGGTCATCGTATTCCCGATAATAACGCCAATCCTGTTTCCGTGTTGAAATTTTGTTTGAATACCGGATGATTCAACTGCTTGCGAAGCGGCTTCCAAGCCAAACAACTGATGTCTGTCGAGACTTTTCACTGCATTTGGAGGCAGTTTGTATTTCATCTGATTAAATTTGAAATCTCTTATAACACCAGCTTTTACTTTAGGTATATAGAAAATCGTATCTTTTTCATTGGTGTAACTATCCAGATGAATCCTGTTTTCAGGAATATCATACATTGAAATTTTATTCGATAAAAGGTTATTCCAGAAATCTTCTGTATTCATTGCATCAGGCAGAATACAGCCCATTCCGGCGATTACAATTCTATCATCATTGAAATCATAAGCAGGATTATTAAATATTTCTCGTTTAATAAGCTTATAATTTAAAGCATATTCTTCAACTAAAATATGTGTATTTATACCGCCAAAACCAAAAGCGCTGATTGCCGCTTTTCGTGTTTTTCCATTGATGACAGTCCATTCCTTAGGTTCTGTGATAATATAAAATGGTGGTTTTAAACCAATGCGCGGAGAAATTTTATTAAACAATCCATTCGGTGGAAGTGTTTTGTTTTTTAGTGACAATAAAGTTTTAATAATACCTGCTGCGCCTGCACCGCCCATCAAATGCCCGATTTGAGATTTTACAGAACTGATTCCAATCGGATGTTCCGTTTCATATACTTTCTTAAGCGTTTCTATTTCTGCTGCATCGCCTGCCAATGTTGATGTTCCATGAGCTTCGATGTAATCAACATCATGAAATGTAATATTTGATTTTTCAAAACTTCGTCGGATGGCTAATGCTTGTCCTTCGGGATTCGGCGCTGCAATGGCTTTACCTTTTCCGTCAGAACTGGTGCCGACAGATTTAATAATTCCGTAAATTTTATCTTTATCCCGAATGGCGTCTTTGGCGCGTTTCAGAATGAGAATACCGGCACCTTCGCCTAAAACAAAGCCATTTGACCTTTCGTCAAATGGAAAAGAACCAACGTCCGACAAGCCGCCCATCTTGGCAAAACCAAGATATATTTCTTGTTTTAAATTAGAATTGGCGCCACCTGTAACTGCATAATCATATTCGCCGGAAAGCAATTTTTTAATGGCGCAATCCATGGCGATGAATGTTGAAGCACACGCTGCATCTGTAGAAAAATTTTCTCCTTCAATACCTAAAAATCTTGCAAGACGTGCTGCTGTAATGCTTGTCAGTGTATTTTCAAGTTTATCATCAATATGATTGTAAGAAACAACGGATTCAATTTGTTTTACAATTTTATTTTTCGACTCATCATCAAGAGCACTGAATTCATTGATTTCTGAGAGGTATCTTTTAATTTCAGGATAAAAATATTTAAAATGACGATCATTGAATTCTTGCGAAATACAATCGGCAGTTACAATAATAGTCCTGTCTTTTGGAAATTTATTTTCCAAATAACCTGAATCTTTAGCAGCCATGAAAGCCGCTTCAAGCATGAGTTTCTGGCTTCTCGACATGCCGACAGATTCATTTTCTGTAAAGCCGAATTTAGTATAATCGAATTCAAAATCTTTAATTATACCTGCAATATTGCTGTAACTTTTATCTTCAGCATTTCGATCCGGATCATGATAAAGCGTTGAATCATACCTGTCATCAGGCGTTTTGATGATAGAATATTTTTTTGATAAAATATTTTGCCAGAATATTTCAGTATTTGGCGCATCAGGGAAAATACCGCCGATACCAACAACTGCAATTTCATCATGTATCTGATTGTTTTCACTTGAAAATACTTCAAGCTGATTCAGATTTTGAAAAAGATTTTCTTTAGAATTAAATAATTTGTCGTGAATATCTTTGATACTTCGAGGAGTGTCAAACAGCGCCAAACTATCGCCAATCATGTAGTTTCCTCTTTCGAAATGTTCATCTTCATCACAATGTTTATACTCAAATCCATTTTCTTTTTTTATTGGATAAAAAGATTTGGCAGCAATGAGCAATCCATTTTGATTTTCGGATTCAAATAATTTTCGTCTTTCTTCAAGCGATTTTTTTTCACGAATTCGTTTCAATTCATTTTCCAGAATTTTTATTGAAAAAGGAGTTTTCAATGTTCTGGTTGGAAACCCAAGCGAATGACCGATTAGCGAAGTATCTTTATGTTCAATGATTAGGTTTTGGTACATTGATTTTAATGCACCGGTATTAATGGCTTCAACTGTATAAAGATAAGATGTAGCAACAGATACACCAATTTTAAATTGTTTTTTTGACAAAATAGAAGCAATCCCTGAAATAAAACTTGATCCTGTTTTTGAACTGACACCACCAGCAAAAATCAAAGTTTGTTTTTTCATTTCAGCAGGTTCCTGCTCCAGCAAAGTCTGGATGCCCATTTCCCACAACACAAGACTGGTGAGGTTTCCAACATGACCACCAGCTTCAGTACCTTCTAAAATAAAGCGAGACACTTTATTGCTGATAGCGCTTTTAATAAGTTGAACAGTTGGAGTATGCAAATAAGTTTTAATCCCTGCATCTTCAAGTCCAGACACCTGTGAAGGCACTGCAGCTGCTAGTATTGCATAATCAGGTTTGTATTTTTTGACTATCGCTGAGTGTTTGCTAAAAACCTCCCATTTAGCGCCACCCATCATGCCTACGCCGAAATGTTTCAGATTTTGTTTGCCATCGGAAACTAATTTTTCAACCAGTTCATCAGGCAGGATACCTAACGCAAGAAAAGGCAGAGCGCCGTTTTCATATAGTTTGTTTGCAAACTCAGTTTTGTCGCTGATGTTTGCCATTGGTCCTTGAATAATTGGATATGTTGTATTATGCTCCTTAGCTAGCGGCGTATCAGCGGTCATTGGATCAAACTCATCAACAGCTTCAAGGCATTCTCCGATATTTTTAAATAATCTAAAAATAACATCTTTCACTTTAGATGATTCTGAAATGAGATGCTTTGCAAACAATGCATCTTGCCCAAGGTAGAAAAGACTTTGAGAAGGTGTAGCTGTAGCATCATTCAGCGCTGTAATATTTTCACATATATTTTTATAAATATGATTTTCTTTATTGTCAAGCACCACTTCTAATTCGTGGTCTTTTATTTTTTTTGTAATTTCAGTACCCAATTTTGAGAATACTCTGAAACGCTTTGAAGTCAAGTCTCCCAGAACAATTGTGTCCTTCTCATCTAAAGCTGAAATCTGTTTTTTGAAATTATCTGAAAGTGGTGATTCGTCTGTAAGGTAAAGCTGGTCATCAAGTACAATTCCATTGGCGCCAGCAGCAAAAATGCCCGCAGCAGTATGCAATCCCACACCGCCATGAATAAAAACTGGGAACGTAGAATTTTCAATATACCATTGCAAAAGAATCATGGATGTATAGCCTGAAACAAGACCGGGAGCTTCATTTCCCTTTAAAATCAATGCATGCGGCGCAAAAGAATTTAACTGATTATTAATTTCAATATCGGTAACTTCAATGAATGTCTTGTAAAATGAGTTATTCAGCGGAATATTATTCAGTTCATCTTTTTCAAAATAAGCAAGGATGATTAGATCGATGTTGGCAATATTATTCTTGTTTAAAAGTTCAATGAGTTCAATATTCTTCAACATGATTCGTAAACCAAAAATTATTTTTTGAGTTTGCAAATCTTTAAGGATATTCAATATTTCTTTTGGCTGAAAAAATTCAGTATCAATCACAGGAAGCGCTCCTGCATCATGCAGTGAACGGACATAATCTCTGCTGTAAATTTTTAGCGGATTATAAACGATTAACGGAAGTTTGGACGAGAGTATTCGATTAATCATATATGATTTAAATTATATTTAATTCTTTCCCTTTTTTTACAAGATGTTCAACCAGCAAGTCAAGTTCTTCTTCTGTATGATCTTGCGTCAGACTTAAGCGTATTCGTGAAAGTTCGATCGGCACAGCAGGAAAAACAACTGCATGTGTGTAAATATTTTGTTCATGAAGATAATTGTTCATTTTCATAACTTTTTCGTCATTTCCAATGATGATTGGAATGATTGCTGTTTCAGAACTGCCGATATTAAAGCCATTCGACAATAATTTCCCTCTCAAATAATTAATGTTTTTCCAAAGTTTATTTTTTCTATCCTGATTGCTGGTAATAATTTCAATGGCTGCAAGCGAAGCTGCTGCAGCCGCAGGGGTCATTGCGGTTGAGAACATATGAGCGCGTGAATAATATCTTAAATATTCAATAACTTCCTTGGATGCAGCTACGTATCCGCCTTGTGAGCCGATTGCTTTTGAAAATGTGCCGGCAATAAAATCAATTTTTCCTTCCAAATGAAAATGTTCACAGGTTCCTTTGCCCGTTGCACCTATGACACCGACTGCATGCGCATCATCAACATAAACAAAGGCATTATATTTTTTAGCAATCTGCATGATTTCAGGCAGTGGCGCAATATCGCCATCCATTGAATAAACGCCGTCAATACAAATGATTTTCGTACGAAAATTTCCAGTAGAATTTAGACGAAGCACATTTTCTAAACTATTCATGTCCGAATGTTTGAAAATTCTAACCATAGCGCTGGTGCAGCCATCCTGTATGCTTGCATGTGCGTATTGGTCAACGATTGCCAAATCTCCTTCCTTGAGCAATGCTTTCAAACTGCCTATATTTGTGGCATAACCGGAAGTGAAGATAATTGCATCTTCTGTGTGTTTTATTTCGGCAACTTTATTTATCAGATTTTGATGAAGATCAAAATTTCCTCCAAGAACCGGTGCGCTTCCTGCACCTGTTCCATATTTCTGCAATGCTTCCATGGCAGCCTGTTTGGTCTTTGGATGACTGGTCAGATTGAGATAATCATTGCTGCCAAAGTTGATCATATTTTTGGTTTCGCCGGTTGCTTTATTAAAAATTAAACCTCTCGGAGTTGAGCCATCAAGCGGAATTCTTTCACCAAGCGTGTATTGATGTTTTCTTGTCCATAATAAAAAATCATAGAAGTCATGCGCTGTTTGAACAATATCCTGATCCTTTACTGCAACATAATCCAAAAAATTCTTTTTACTGTAATCCATAATTTTTATTAATTAGATACAACCGAAAAAATATATTCACTGTCAATTTTTGTTGTTTTTATTGATGTTTCCATCAATTCTCCTCGATGATAAATTTTGTTGTCAAGCACTTCCACTTGTTTCAGATTTTCATGAAACCCTTGTTCAATAAGCTTTAGATAAGCTTCTTTGATTGTCCAGTTCACATAAAGTTGTTGAAATGGCTCTTTTTTCAGATAGTTCAATTCATTTTGTGAAAATGCGATGGAACAAAATTCGTTAGAACGAGGTTGAGTAATATTTTCAATGTCAATGCCAATCTGTGTTTGATTGGATAATGTAATTGCGCCAATTGCATATTTCCCGGAATGTGAAATTGAAATATTTTTTTCAGGAAAATCTTTCAGATATGGAGCGCCATTTGTTTTGGTTGAAACGTGAATATGCTTCATTTCAACAGAATATATTTTTGAAACAAGCTGTTTGATTATATATCTACCACACATCCATTCTTTCTGCCGTTTATATGTTTTGAATTCATTTACTTTATGAATTTCTTCGTCATTAAAAATCTTAAATAATTCAGGGAAAGTTTTATTTTGGAGATTTTTTGGATAGATTTGATTATTCTTATTAGGAAAAAATAACTCTGCAAACGATTCCATAGAAAGGGAAAGAACAAGAAAATTCTTGTCAGAAGAAAATATTTTCTCCTTAAACTGTTTTGATGCTTCAATGAATGAATTATTTACTATTTTATGTAAATTCATATAATTGTAAAAATATCACATTTTTTTCACTGATTTTCAATAGTAAAATTGCAAGATACTGACAGAGTTATTCACAATTTTTTAACAAAATCATGTTAAATAAACCAAATAAAATTAGGGTTTTGTGAATGACAACTTAAATTTAAATTGAATAAATATCTAAAAATAAAATATATTTATTTTATAAAAAAAATAAAATATAAATTCAAAATGCTTTTTAATACTCACCGAATTTGAATTGCCTGAAAAAGAGCAAAACGACAGAGAAATTTACTATCACTTATATCCTGAAAATATTAAAGAAATAGCTGACTTTATTGAACCATTCCGCAAATTGTGGGTTGATAGGTTTAATAGAATGGAATCCATCATGAAAAGAATACAAATCAAAAAATAGAACAATATGGAACCAAAAACAATAGTCAATGCCGAAGACGGCAAACAGGATTTAAAGGTAACAAGGGAATTTGATTTGCCCGTTGAATTACTTTTTAAAGCATATGCAGAACCTGGCCTGGTTGAGCAATGGATGGGAACCAAAGCGCTGAAACTTGAAAGTAAAAAGCACGGCAGTTACCGGTTTGAAACTAAAGATGCTAAAGGGGAAGCGTTATTTCAGGCCAATGGGGTCATCCATGAGTTTATTGTGGACCGGAAAATCACACGGACATTTGAAATAGAGAATACACCATTTGGCGTCCAGCTTGAGTTCTACGAATTTGAACGACTTACCGACAGCGCCAGTAAACTCAACATGCACGTTCTATATGAATCAGTTGAACAACGGGACAAGGTGATGAAAATAGGATTTCCGCAGGGTATCAACATGGCGCATAACCGGTTACAGGATGTCGTAAGCAAATTAATACGAAGAGCGGCATGAACCCTAAGGTTGATTTTTATTTTACTAAAGCCCAAAAGTGGCAGGAAGAATTGAAATTATTGAGGATGATCGTTCTTGACTGTCAGCTGACAGAAGAATTGAAATGGGGTTGCCCTTGTTACACGTTTCAGAAAAGTAACATCGTTTTAATTCATGACTTTAAAGAATACTGTGCGCTTCTATTTTTCAAAGGCGCCCTCTTACATGATGCCAATGGAATTCTAATCCGGCAAACGGAGAATGTGCAGGCGGGGCGCCAGATCCGGTTCACCGGTGTTCAGGAAATAGCTGAGATGGAACCCATCCTGAAAGCCTATATCTATGAAGCCATTGAGGTGGAAAAATCCGGCTTGAAGGTGAGTTTTAAAAAAGCTGCAGAATTCAACATTCCTGAAGAATTTCAAAATAAATTAGATGAAATCCCTGCCTTGAAAACTGCTTTTGAAGCATTGACCCCAGGACGGCAAAGAGGATACATTCTTTATTTTTCTGCACCCAAACAATCCAAAACACGTGAGTCAAGGGTTGAAAAATGTACGCAGCAAATTCTAAATGGAAAGGGGTTAGATGATTAGTTGATTCTTACAATCAAACTTTAAGATATTTGCTCGTGGAACCGGAAGAATTTGAAGATTATAATTCCCAGACTAAAAAGTCATAAATTTCAAATCTACAACTGCAGATGCATGCTTTTTTGAGTATTTCCAAAGAAGCGAGGGAAAAGTTTATGTGAATTGACTAATAAGAATTTAGTAAGTGCTGAGTTGCCTTTAAGGGAGAATTAATTCTCTGAAAAAGGGAAATTTATGAGGGCTTCTTCAAGGTAAGCATCTGTTTGCGATCTATTGGCGCGCGGGTGTATCAGACCCTTATACATATCAGTCATAAATTCAAATACCCCGCAGGCTTTATCTTCGGAATAGTCCAATTGTTCAGCTAGTTGGCTGATGATTTCAGTTTTATTCAGTTCAAGGTATTCCAGCGAGCCGTTGGTTTCATTTTTCATCAAATAATTGTTTAAGCGGGTATGCAACTTGGTTTACTATTGTTCCCTGCAAATTTAAAAAAAGAAGTTCGTAGCTGGTGCAGGAACTAGAAGAAAAAGCCATTAAATTTTTAACAAGAAGATTTCCAATGAGATAACGAAAGAAAGAGCTAAAAAGAAGATTATGTGAAAGTTTATGTGCTATTTGGGATTGAGAGAGTTCACAAGTATTGCAGATTGGTGAGAAAATGGGGTGAAAAATAAAGGGGATGAAAGTGGCGCGGTTAAATGGTGTGGAAGCCAATCGCAATGTAAGGTGACGGATAACAATTAAGTTGCGGATTGTTTCTAAATTTGCATAGCCTATGAATTTAATTAGGCAAAAAGACTTTAATATCCTACAGATGAGGCAACTGTTTTTATTTTTGGTTTTGTGGGGTTTATTTCTGAACATCCATGCACAAAACAGACGTGATAGTATCCTTTCGCGTAAGGTGGTATATGATTCAAACGGAAAAATTCTCGGATGGTACCATCCTGAAGTTCCCGGCGCAACTTACGACAAAGTAATCAACCTGGCTTCAAATTTTATCAAGAGCAAATGCCCGGTGGAACCAACGAGCGGGTTACCGCTTTACATGGTCTCTGCATGGTATTCGTCGCCCCGGGAAGTGGGAAGAGATAAATTTGAAAGAGGGCTCTGCGGGTCCGATGATGGCTTTACGCCGGCGTGCACATTTGAAAACTTTGTACAAAGTTTTGTACTGGGATATTTTCCATATTCCGGTGATTCATTCTATATTGGTATCTTAAGGAAATGCCTTGATCACCTGATCGGGCATGGCACCACTCCCTCCGGATGGGTATGGCTAGGCTGCCCTTATGCAAGCGCCAATCCTCGCAGCCCCGAATACTTTGGAGCAACCCACTGGGGTGTAGGAGGCCGTAATGACGGACCTTATGTTATAGAACCTGATAAAGTTGGAGACATGGGCAAGGAGTACCTGAATTTTTACAAAGTAACAGGGGAAAGTCGGTTTCTTGATGCAGCTATAAAATGTGCAGATGCGTTGTCAAGGAATGTTCGAACCACTCACCGGAAATCAGGGGATGATTTGTTTTCCGGTATTTTGCAATCCCCATGGCCTTTCAGGGTTAGTGCAGAAAACGGGCAGGTTCTTGAGGAGTATTCATCAAACGTAGTAGGAGCGCTTAAACTTTTCGATGAACTATTGCGCCTTAAAAAAACGCTGAATCTTAGTGAAGCAAAAGTATCTGAATATCAAAAAACCAGGGATACGGTTTGGGCGTGGTTATATTCGACTGAAGGTCCTATGAAAACTTATATTTGGAAGGGCTATTTTGAAGATATGCCCAACGACCCGCATAATAAGAACCTCAACCAGATAACTCCCTTGGAATTTGCGCGTTATCTGATCAAAAACCCCGGTCTGGACCCTAATCTGAATACGAATGTACCTGCAATTATTAACTGGGTAACATCTGTTTTTAAAACAACGGATAAGGAGGCAATAGCAGAACAATTCTGGTGTTATTGGGGTATGGGCAGCCACACTGCCAGATATGCATCAATTTGTGCTCTATGGTATGAGAAAACGAAAATTGAATGGTTTAAGGAGGAAGCATTCAGAAGTTTTAACTGGGCAACTTATGTTTGCAACGATGAGGGGCATGTCATGACAGGCCCTGATTTTCCACCACAATATTGGTTTTCAGACGGGTATGGAGATTATATCCGCCATTTTATTGAAGGCATTGCCGCTATTCCCGAATGGGCTCCTAAAGGGGAAAATCATCTTTTGCGCACTTCTTCTGTGGTAAAATCAATTTCTTATCAACCATCCGGAATCAGCTATGTTACCTTCGATAATGAATCTGAAGATGTTTTCAGACTTTCAGTAAAACCTAAATATATATCCATCAATGGTCAAGAGCTTAAAGAAATTCAAAAAACTGATATGGAAGGCTGGGTGTGGAAACCTCTTGAGACTGGAGGCGTTTTGAGAATCAAAAAGATTAAAGGTAATGAGATAAAAATTAAATAAGATTCAGCTATGGTTCTTATAATTAAACTTTAAGTTATTTATTTACCCGCCTTCATTAGAGGATATTAAGACCTGTCAGATTTTTAAAACCTGACAGGTCTTTTGGTTCAACTAGACTATTCTAATTTAAACCGAGCCAGCCTTAATGGTATTCCATCGGTTTTTTTTAATTTCTGCAGTCCGTAAATCATTCCATTGCTGAAAACCATTTTCGAGGGGTTGATCTGCAGTTCGTAATCGTCGCAAACAAAGCTGCTTTGACATACAAACTTTCCCCCGTTCTGCATGATCCACACATTGAATTTATTGGCATTCTCTTCTTTGGGGTATTCAAAGAACAGCAGGTTTCCGTCTGAATCCTTGATAATGGTGGAAATGGAGGGAATAGGAATTGGTTCAGTAATCCTGGCTAAATCCTGCTCCATTTTAGGAATGATCGCTTTCATGGCCTCTTTATATTTTTCCGGAGAAAGAAAGTTTGCAAACCTTGGATTTTCAATGTTTTTGTAATCTTCAATCGCTTTGCTCTGGATCTTTTTCTGTTCTTCCACAGAAAGGAATTGATTGGCCCAACTCACTTGTTCTTTTCCCAGTTTGTTTCC
>Ga0118677_10001833_pt1 | contig 44070 bp, 21 predicted proteins | sample AliMusrvi5mmetaG_FD_86154 | JGI IMG/M metagenome (GOLD analysis project Ga0118677, IMG submission 86154)
TGCTGGTGCTGTTGCCGGGTGCCGTGCCGCTCACCCAGTTGGCTCCCGCCGACCAAGTCGTGTTCCCGGCATTGCTTTTCCAGGATTGCTCGGTCGCCTGCGCGGAGGCCAGGGCGAGGATGGCGAAGAAAAGGATGAAGGATGAAGGATGAAGGATGAAGGATGAAGGATGAAGGATGAAGGATGAAGGATGAAAGCGCGGATTTTGGTTGGCTGAGGAATGCGAGCGACGAGGGCGAACGCGGAGGAGCGACGAGAATCGCGGGCCGAGGCCCAGCAAAGAAGACCATGCCTTCCTCGGGCCATGCGTCGAGGGGCGGAGGCTTTCATGTTTTCCGGAGTTGCAAGCATGGGAGTGAAATTTCGCGAATTTCCTCCTCATCTTATAAACGAGATGGGCTATTGAGCCTTGATGCTAATTTGTGCCATGGAGGTGTTTTTTGTGCCAGTTCTCCCCGGGGAGACATCCTGAGAGAAAAAAACGCACAGCGCGACCGGGAGGCTGGCGTTGTAGCCACGGCGCTGTGTCGCCGTGTTCGTTTGAGATCCCGCGCGCCAGCGCGCTGGGATATATTTGGCGGCTTCGCCGCGTCCACGCCCCGGCACAGCGGGGCGGCTACATCGACCTCGCTGCTTGCACTTCCCCGTTGATTCTGACGAGGACATCGCGCGGTTCCGCAGACGCGATGCGGTAGCTGGTGACCTTTCCGTCTCGCCACTCGATATCCACGACAAACCCGCCTCGGGCGCGCAGGCCCTTCACGCTGCCACTTGGCCAAGCCTTGGGGAGCGCGGGAAGAAGAGAAATGATGACGGAAGAATTCAGCTTTCCAGTTTCAGCTTTCAGGCCTTCAGTTTCCGGTTTCGCCATCTCATGGCTTTGCAAGAGCATCTCGGCCACCCCTGCGGTAAAGCCGAAGTTGCCGTCGATTTGGAACGGCGGGTGGGCGTCGAGGAGATTGGGATAGAGCCCGCCGCTGACATCAATTGTCACATCGTTCTGCGTGGCGGGAACCGGGAGGAAGAGCTGTTGGATGAGGGCAAAGGCGCGGTTGCCATCGCCGAGCCGCGCATGGAAATTGATTTTCCACGCGAGCGACCAACCGGTTCCTTCGTCCCCGCGCAGGTCGAGCGTGCGCCGGGCGGCGGCCATGAGCGCGGGGGATTCGCGGGTAATCTGCGAACCGGGATGGAGGCCGAAGAGGTGCGAGACGTGACGGTGGTGGTCAGCGGGATCGTCGAGGTCGTCGAGCCACTCCTGAAGCTGTCCGTGCCGGCCGACCCGCATCGGCGGGAGGCTCGCAAGCGCTTCGCCAAGCCGGTTTCCGAGTTCTTCGTCGCACTGGAGAACGCGGATTGCCTCCCGGCAGGAGGTGAAGAGTTCCCGGATGATCGCGATGTCCATCGTCGTGCCGATGCTAACCCCGAAGGGCTGGCCATCGGCTGCCCGCCAAGTATTCTCGGGAGAGGTTGACGGTGCGGTGACGAGCCATGTCATCCCTCCCCTTTCCATCGGCACGAGCCAGTCGAGCAGGAAACAGGCGGCATCGCGCAGGCGCGGGAAAGCGCGGGAGCGGAGGAATTCGCGGTCGCCGGTGAATCGGTAGTGCTCCCAAAGGTGCTGGCAGAGCCACGCTGCGCCCATCGGCCAGTTTGCCCACTTGGGGTTGCCGTGGCCGTCGCCCCCGACGGCCCCCGCGATGCCCCAGAGATCGGTATTATGGTGGGCCACCCAGCCCCGGCATCCGTAAACATCGCGCGCAACCTCAGCGCCGGTTCCGGCCAACGTGTCCACCAAATCAAAGAGCGGTTCGTGGCACTCGCCCAAGCCCGTCACCTCGGCCGGCCAGTAGTTCATCTGGGCGTTGATATTGAGCGTCCAGCCGGAGCACCATGGCGGGTGCAGAATTTCATTCCAGATCCCCTGAAGGTTGGCGGGCTGGGTTCCAGGGCGGGAGGACGAAATGAGAAGGTAGCGCCCAAATTGGAAAAGAAGGGCGACGAGCGAGGGATCGTCCGCGCCGAAGCGGGCAAGGCGCACATCGGTCGGCAGATCGGCCACCGGACTGCCCAAATCCAGCTCGCAGCGATTGAAGAGGGCGGCGAAGTCCGCGCGGTGGCGCTCGAAGAGGGGCGCAAATGGTTTTCCCTCCACGGCATCGAGTGTCGCGGCAGCCGTCCGCGCGGGATCAAGCTGCTCCTTCCGGGGCGGGGTGCGAGGGCCGGAGAAATTCGTGGCGGCGGCAAGATGCAGGATCACCTCGTCCGCGCCTTCCACATGCAGCCCGTCATCATCGCACCATGTGCGGCCGCCCACGGTGCTCGCCCGGAGCTCGATGGCGAAGGAAATCCCCTCGTCACCAAGCGAGCCCGATCCATACCGGAGCATTTTGCGGTATCCTGCCGGATCCATGTGGACCGGTGCCTCGCCGCTGAAAAGAAGCGTCCGGGCATTCCGTGCCGTCGCCTCGCCACGGAGCAGGCTGTCAAGCGTGGCCGTGAAGGAAATGCTCCCCGGTTTGGACGATTGAAACCGCGCCACAAGAATCTGGTCGGGGGCACTGGTAAAATATTCGCGGGTCTGGCGCACACCGGCAGCCGAGAAGGAAACCTTAGCCGTCGCGGTGGAAAGATCGAGCCGCCGCTCGTAGGAATCCCCGGTTTGAGCAGGCGTCCCGCCTGTTATTCCATCAAGGCCACCGGGACGGTCGCCCCACGCCGCAGAAGAATTGAGTTCTCTTTGGAGCGCGCCGTTCTCTCCGTTGGCAAACAGAATTCTAAGGTTTCCCATGGGAAGATAGGATTGCCCGTAGGGTCCTTGCGCCTTGCGGCAGCATTCCTCCGCCGCAGAAAAGTCCCCGCCAAAGACCGCTTTCCGCGCACGGGCAAGAGCGGCGCGCCCGCCGGGAACGGAATAATCACTCGGCGTGCCCGACCAGAGAGAATCGTGATTGAGCGTGAGAAGCTCCTCATTGACCCCGCCATAGACCATCGCGCCCAAGCGCCCGTTGCCCAGCGGAAGAGCCTCGTTGAAAGATGTGGCCGGGCGGCGATACCAGAGGGTGAGCGGATTCATGGATAATCTGTGCGATACGATGGCGTGAAAGTTGCAAAGACGATTTTCTGTGTGAAGACCGCCTTACTCGACATTTACGCTTAACCTCCAGAACCTCTTTGGTTCGCTTATCGGCTGGGTGACCGTCACGATTTGGTTCATGCCCGGGATGTTGGCGTAGCCGCTCAGGGGCTGCCAACTGGTGAGGTCGGTGGTGGTTTGCACCGTGTAATAGCGGGTCAGGCCGGTGTAGCCGGTTCCGCTCGCGGCGTAGGCGGTGAAGGTCAGGATAATATTCCCCGCGCTCTCGGTTGTTGTGGCGAGGCCTCCCCAGCCCGGGCTTGCCGAGTAATTTATGGTCGGATTCATGCCGAGCACGAATTTTTGCATGTTGCTCAGCCCGTCGCCGGCGGGGTTGGCGCTTGCCGCCCGGTCAGGGATCGAGAGGCTTGCAAAGGAATTGATCCAAAGCTCGAACGGCCCGGTCGTGACATTGAGCATCCCGCTTCCGGTGATGAGCGAGGTCGTGTTGGCGGCGCCGGAACCGATCGCTCCCCAGGTGCCGGAGGCCTGGCGAACCCCGTTGATGAAGAGGGCAGCGATCGTGTCGGTTCCCGGGAAGGCGAGGTTGAGCGCGCCGCCAGCGAGGTTGACATTGGCGGTGCTGGTGAGGAACGAATTGGCGAGGCTGAGCGTGCCGGCGCTGACCGTCGTCGCGCCGGGGTAAGTGCAGGCGGCATTGAGCGTTAGCGTCCCCGAGCCGGTCTTGGTGAGGCCGCCGCCGGTAACCGGGGCGAGCGCGACGTTCGCCGTGGCACCGGTGCCAACGCCTCCCAGCAGCGAGGTGGTCGGGTTGGTGTAGTTCTGGCCGGCATTGGTCACGACGATGCTCGTGACTTGTCCCGCGCTGTTGATCTTGGCGAACGCGCTTGCACCGGTGCCGGTCGCATCGGTGATCTGCACGTAGGGGGCCACAATATACCCGCTGCCGGTGGCGTTGACAGTGAGCGAGGAGATCCCGTTGCCAACGCCGGCGGTGATGGCCTGGTCAATGGAGACGTTGTAGCCGTTGCTGTCGATGGTCGCGCCGCCGGAGAGGACGGTCACGTTCGCCAGGGTGCCAGCGCCGCTGCCCACTAGGCTGCCTGCGCCCGACGCCTTCAGCACGCCGCCGTCGAAGCTGAGTGTGCTGGCGGCGGCAGTGGCTCCGGTTTTGGCCGTCGTGAGGCCGCCGGCCCCGATCGTGAGCGTGCCCCCGTTATTAAGGTTCACGGCGGCGTTCGTCAGCGCGATGTTGTCGTTGGCCTGCCCGAGCAGGATGCTCGTTGCCGCCACCGAGGCATTCTGCCCGATCGTGAGGATGCCGGAGACGTAGGTGCCGGTCGCGTTGCACGTGTTTGCGGCCGCGCTGATATCGGCCAGCTTGATCGCACCCGCCGCCATGGTCGCCGTTCCGGTCGCGGTTCCGATATATACCATGCCCGGGATCTTAGTGGCTGCGGCCGTTCCTGGGCTCGCGTTCCACTTTCCGATCGTTAGCGTGCCTCCGGTAAAATCGGCACCCGCGCCGCTCGTCTGGCCGATCGCCAGCACGGAGGAGTGCACTTGTTGGTTGCCGCCATCCTGACCGACCGTGGACGTCCCGAACCTCGCATCGAGCACTCCTCCCGTGAAATCGACCTGGCTGACAAAGTTGCCGGTCCCTGACGCGCCAAACGATTCGTTCAGAATCGCCGATGAGGAGCCGCCCGCCTGCCCGCGGATCGTGACTGTGCCAGACAAAATGGCTGACGCAAACATCATCCCTCCAGCGCCCTGAGAGCTGCCGCTGCCGACGTTGATCGCATCGACGTTGAACGTGTTGCTCGCACCGAGGTCGAGGCGCCCAGCGGTGGCTCCCGTAACTCCGCTGCCGATCTCCAACGAATTGGCCGTGATCGTATTCGCATTGGCAAGCTGGAGAACGCCTCGATCACCCGAGTTCTCGCCGTAGCCCACCCTCAGGCGACTAAGCGTCGCGGTGAACGTGCCAAGTGCCGACAGGTCGAGCGTTTGAATCGCCGCCGTTGATTGATACGCGTCGCCGACCGAAAAGTCGGAGGTCGCGGAGTTCACAAGAAGCGTGCCGACGCCGCTTGTGGCACCGCTGATCGCAAAGGTGTTCGCATAGCTGTTGACGGCATGGCCGGCTCTTACCGGACCGTTGACTGCGAGGGTCTTCCCGGCGGCGATGGTGATGTTGCCCGTGGTGGTGGCCGCGCCGGTGCTATTCTGAAGGGTCAGGCTGGAGGTAATAAAATTGTCCGGCAGCGCTATCGTCCCTGGCCCGTCGAGCAGGAGGCTGCTCACCGTGCTGGAGGCTCCCAATGTCAGCTGGTTGGCCCCGATTTTAACCAGGCCCAGGCCCGTCGTGAGGACGGAGTTGTAGGCACGGTCGCCTGCCGTAGTATCGAAGCCTAGGCTGGAAGCAGCGGCAAAGTTGCCCGTGCCCAACATGTTGGCGATATTACTATCGCTCACCGCATCCCCCACCGCGAGAGCCGCTCCGCTTGCGACCGTGTAACTTCCGCCCGTATTCCAGCCCGGCAGGGATCCTGTGCTGGGTATGGAGAGAATCCCCGCAGCGATAGTAGTCTTCCCCGTGTAGATATTGGCTCCAGAAAGGGCCAGCACCCCCAAGCCGGATTTGGTCAATCCGCCGGTGCCGGTGATCGGCGCGCTGATCGTGCCGGTTTGCGCGCTGTTCACGGTGACCATCGCTTCGGCCGCGCCAAAGGCGAGCGTGCCGGTACTGACCGAGGGCGTGATGGTGTTGCTATTGACGAAGAGGATTGCGCCGCTGGTGTCGGTGAGGGTCTGCCCGTCGGTGATCGTCAGGTTGCCCCCGACGGTCGTGTTATTCATGACGAGCGAGTTGATCGCCACCGTGCTGGCCGTCGTCGCAGCCGTGATCCAAGTATTGTTCCCGGTCGTGGTGGCATTTTGCGTGAACTCGTCGGTGAGGTTCAACGGACGCAAGCCGGTGGTGGCGTTGTAGGTCAGGAACGTGTTGGCGACCCCGGTCGCCGTGCCCAGGCCGCCGGTTGTCGAGGTCGCTTCACCGACGAGATAGGGGACAATCTGCGTGTTCTTGGCAGCGCTGTTGATGCCGGTGCTGAGCGCCGCTGTCGTGCCCACCATCGCGGGCGTGGAGGCAAGAAGGAAACGTCCAACGCTGGCTGTGCTGGAGGTGTCTTTGCCGAGGCTGACACCGCTGATGAGAGTGGTCGCATTTCCCGCGCTGTGGCCAAAACTCGCCGCAGTCAGAGTGGTGGCGGCAGTCGTGCCTGCGAACTTGACGGTGATGGTGTCCGCTCCGGCCCCTTGGGTGATCGCCCCTACGGTTTCGGTCGTGGGCGTGGACGCGACGCCGCTACCCAGCAAGGCAAAACTGCCGCCGCTCAGGTTGATCGCCTGGGTGTCGGCGATGCGGTTGTTGTTGTTCGTTCCAGCCGAACCGGAGCCGTTGCCGATATTGAGAAGCCCGCCAGCGAGCGAGATCGGCGAGGCGGAGAGGGCGAGTGCGCCGCTCGCGCCGCTGAGCGTGAGCGTGCCGGCGTTGACCGTGGTCGTGCCGTTGTAGGTGTTCGCGCCGCTGAGAACCAAGGTATTTGCCCCGAGCTTGGTCAGTCCGCGTGCGCCGCCGGCGGTCCCCGTCGTGTTTGCGATAACATTGCTGATCGTGAAGCTGTTCCCCGAGGCGTTCGTGGTGTCGAACCCGAGCGTCGAGCCGGCTGCCATCCCGTTGGTGGTCGCGCTGGTGCTCGCTGCAAGGTTCGTCACCAGGGTGGTGACATTGGCGGTGGTGAACTCACCCACCCCGCCCACATTGAAGGCCAGCGTCGCCCCGCTGGCCACGGCAAGATTCGCCGCTGTCCAGCTCGTGCCCGTCCCGCTGTAAAGCGCAGACTGCTTGGCGAACTGCAGCGTGCCCGCGGCAACTCTTGTCGCGCCGGTGTAGGCGTCCGTGCCAGCAAGAACCTGCGTGCCTGCGCCCGTCTTCGAGAGGGTCATGCCGGCGGATCCGTTGGCGATGTTTCCAGAATAGATAGTGGTGACTCCGGCTGCGGGGTTCAGGCTAAGCGCGGTGACGTTTCCGTAGCCGGTCCCTAATGCCGAGGCCAGGTTCGTGCTGCCGTTGAGCCCGCCAATGGTCAGGGTGGTGACGTTCAAGATGATGGTTCCCGCGCCGGAGGTATCAATGACGCTATTCTGGAGCGCCAGACTGTTGGCCAGCACGAGCGTGCCGCCGCTCACGAGCGTCGGGCCGGTGTAGGTGTTGGCCTGGTTGAGCGTCAGAGTGCCGGGACCGACCTTGGTCAGGCCGAGGGCACCCCCAAAATTAGAGGTCGTGAAGGCAGTCCACTGGGTGAGATCGCCGTTGGTAGTGTCGATGCCCAGCGAGCCCCTGGTCTTGAAAGCATTGGCCAAGAGCGTATCGACCTGGCCCGTAGTCCAGCCGCTGCCGCCGACCTGCGCAGCCACCGCGCCGCCGTTGAAGATCACGTTGCCGGGCGTGTCGTAGCCCGGCAGAGCCGCCGTGTTTGACGTCAGCAAAACGCCCGCGATGGCAGTCGTAGGGCCCGAGTAGGCGTTCGCGGCGGAGAGGGTCAACGTGCCAGCGCCAATCTTAGTCAGGCCGCCGGTGTTGCTGCCGTCGATCGCACTCGCGAAAGTGGCATTTTGGCCGTTGGTATCCAGCGCGATGGTGCTTGTGCTGCCCTTGATGCGAGCGCTCCAGTCCTGCCCGCTGCTCAGCGAAGTGAACTGGAGGGCACCGCCCCCGAAGCTGATGTTGCCGCTGTTTCCTAACGCCGCGGGGTTATTCGCCTGCAAGGTCCCTGCTGCGAGCGTTGTCGTGCCGGTATAGATGTTCGCTCCGCCCAGCGACAGCGTGCCGATGCCTGATTTCGTCAAGCCCGCCGTGCCCGCGATAACCGCGCTCACCGTCGAGGCCTCGCCCACGCCCATCGCATTCACTGTGATCGTCGGCAAAATTCCGTCCAGCGTCAGCACATTGGCAGCATTGCCGTTGTTGTCCAGTGTCCAGCTCGCAGCGTTCGGCCCCAGATCGCCGAACACCAGGGCTCCCAGCGTGACCGGGGAGTCGAGGTGGATCGTGCGATCCGCCGTGATGTCCATGTAATTCAAATAGGCGGTGACACCGGTGCCGGCGGGCGGGGTTCCCCACAGCCAATTTCCCGGAGAACTCCAGGCTCCCGAGGCATCCACGATCCATGTGCCGGGCACCGGGAGGGGAGTCCCCGTAGGATTGTAGCCCCATTGATCGCTCAGTCCGTTAAACGCCACGTCGTCCGAAACCGCGTTGAAAAGGACATTAAAATATCGAAGCCCCTTCCCAGCGCTCAAACCGGCGACCGTCACCGTCTGGGCAATAGCATAGTTTTGCGGAGTAAAAATAAGCGCGTATGGCGAAAACGTGCCCCCCAGCGGGTTATCGACCGAAACGTTGACGGTGACATTGGAGGCGGGGGGATAGCGAAACCTCACGGTCAATGTCGCCGTGTCACCAGTGGTCAACTGGGTGGCATTGGGATTCGTAGGACGGATTTCCAACCCGGGAAGCCCTCCGTTGAGCGTGGCGTGCTGCCAGGCGATTTCGTAGCCGGTCTTGCGTCCAAACCACGCCTGCCAAGCTGGATCCGTTCCGTCGAGGTTCGGATTCGGCGGCTCGTCGCCAACAGGACAGCGGCCGGTCAGGAGCGTCGACATTATCGCCGCGATGCCGTTCTTCATCGCTGATTGCATGTGATGGCCATCGTATTGAAAGCCGATTTGCGGCTGCGCCTCATGGATGCGCGCCCAGAGCACGCGCACAGGGACAAAAAACTCGCCGAGGTCCATGAAATAGTCATCCACATCGGCCGCGCCAGTCTCCTGTTCCGGCATGGGATAGGAATACATGACCCGGTCCATGCCGTAAACCATGCTGTCGGTGCCAGAATCATCCTGAAAATCAAAGCATGCATAGTTGGCATACATCTCAGGGTTGGTGAACCAACCGGTGCTCGTCAGGTCAAATTCCCGGGAATAGCAAAACTGAACCGGCCCCGGCAAATTCAGCGGCAGCGCATACATCGGTTGCAGATAGGGATGAGTGGGTATGACTCCCATGTTGCTCCAGCAGGCCGGCAGCGCTGTTCCAAAGTCGTCAAACCCGCCGTTGATGCCGTTTTCAGTGCTTGATTGGTAATAATGATACAGAAAGGCCCGGTCCTTGACGAGCGACTGAACGCCATTCCGCGACGCAAAGTGCGTGGGGCGGCGAAGTTTTCCTGTGTAGTGGGCCGTGGTGGCTTCGGCCTGCACCGTGGCCATCGCGACATCCGCAATGGCATCGCGATCCGCGACCGTCATGCCAGCAGGGATGAAGCTGGAGGTCTTGGCGCTCCGGTTATACAAGCGGCTGTAAACTGTCGCCGCCGTCACATAAGCGCCGCGAGCGGTAGGCCGCGTGCCGGCATCTTTCAGCCCGGCACTCACATTATTCCACGCATAGCCGGCCGGAGCAACAATGGCACCAGCCCCATCGCCCACCCGATAGGCCATCTCGCCAAACTTGCTCACCGGTGTGGCACCGCTCGACCAGGTCATCGCCAGAACCGGCGTGCCGCCTGCCTGTCGGACAGCCTGGCTGATCCGCAGCACGCCTTCGAGGTGGTATTCGGGAAAGATCGAGGCGACATGCGGGTCGTCCATCATCACCACATAATTCCAATTGTTGGCGAGCAGGGCCAGCGTGCTCGCATGATTATTCGGCCAGTAGAACCAGCTCATCAACGTCTTGGACTCAAACGTCCAGTTCTTCTGAATCGGTGACACCCACATCGTATTCGTCTGGTAGGTGTCGGTGCATTGCACCGTGACCGGCTGGGAGATAGCGCTGTCGCCTTCGAGGATGCCCTGCAAATTGATCGCGATGCCGGAAGGCGGGAATGCCGCCTCAGCCCAGCTTTGATATGGCTGAGAACCGCCGAGCACAAGGACTCTTGTCTGCGCGCGGAGGTTGGCACCAGTCACCAGCAGAAGCGCGAGCAGGATCAGGATCGGCCGGGTTTTCATGGGCAGTATTCCGTTCGAGTTCATCGTGGAAGAGTGCGCTCCGGTGTTTCCTTGCAAATCGCGGTCTCAGACGCGTTCCGGGCAGGTGCACCAGTTCAAGCCGTCGCACGAATGGAGCAGTCCAAAACGGGTGTGATAAGTGCCGTTTCGAAGAAGGTCGGGCGAAGCGCCCTGTTCCTCGCCCATCAGGATCATGAACCAGCGTCCGTCCTCCTGCCAGACGAAGGGAGCTCCGAATTTTCGTGCCATCCAGGGCTGCCGGGGAATGCTAATGAATCCCTCGCGTTTCCAGCGATAGAGATCCGGCGAGCTCGCCCACGCCAGATGCTGGGCCTGCAAGCCCTCGCTGAAGATCATCGTCCATGCACCGCCACGCGGAAAGACCATCACATTTTCCACGCCGTCGGGGGCATCGGGAGAAATTCCCATGAGCGGGGCGTCCACGCTGTGGATCGTCCACGAGAGAAGCTCCGGATCGCGCGTGGTGGCATGCCCGAGCAGGTTCGCCCGCGTGCCGGAGACGATCCCCTGCGAGCCGACAAAGAAGCAGTGCAGCGTATCGCCGCAAACCACAAACGACGGGTCGATCAGGCGTCCGTCGAGGTTCCATTTCAAGGCACGCGCCTCGTCCAGAAAAAACACGGGCTCGCCCCAGGACTTCGCATCCTCGGAGCCGACCGCATAGCAAAGCCGGTTGGGTTGGACCGGATAGGACTGGAACGGAAGCAGGAGTCGGCCATGCCAGCGCACAAGGTCGCCTGGAGAAGCAAACCCGTTTGCAAATATCACACGGTCGTCGCTGAACTCTTTGAAGTCCCGTGTAAAGACCCGGGCGACATGCCAGTTCTGAAAACAGGCCCACGCCTCGCCAGACGGGTTGTCGTTTGTCACCCTGCTATAGAAGAGATGATAGCCGCCGGAAGGATCCGCGTAAACCGCAGGGTCGCGCATGTTGTCGTCCCGCAGCAAAAGAGGATTCACTATTGTGTCAGTGTCTGGCATTTCGTGTTGTATGGTGGCCGACGTTTCGTTCGGGGCACATTTGGCACGGTGTTACCGCACGGCTTCGGGCATCATTTCACCTTTTTGCAGGCACGAGGTTGTGGCCGTTGATTTTTATAGCGACAGCGTATTTGCTGACGACCGGTTCCGGCAAGATGACAGCCAGTCCGTCGTCGGTTTGAGTCCAAGCAAGTTTTCCTCCATGCCCGAGCAGCGAGACCGTTTCAATCCGGCCTAATGATCCGGGCAACGAACGGATCCGGAGCCTGCCGTCCTCCGGCCAGCCGAGCGCGATGGCATAGAGCGTGTCGCCCTTGGTCGTGAACCGGATATCCCTGGCCGTCATTTGGGCGAAAAACACCTCCTTCTCCTGATCCGTCATTTCGGCGAAGACTCCCTCCTTTTCCTGCCCGCCAACCTTATTGATGCAGTTGGGGCCTTCGCCGAACACCCTCCAGGGGCGGGTGCCATAGATCGCCTCCCCGTTGATTGCGATCCAATCTGCCATCCCTTCAAGAACCTTTTCCTCTTCCCTGTCGATCGTGCCATCGGCCTTGATGGGAATGTTGAGGAGAAGGTTCCCGTTTTTACTGACCACATCACAAAGGTAGGCGATGACCTCCTTGGCGGTTTTGTATTTGAAGTCCGTTCTATAAAACCAATCACCAATGCACGTATCCGTCTGCCAGGGTTGCGCCTTGATATCCGGCATCCCTCCTCGCTCGACGTCCTGCACCGCGATGCCATCGACGTATTCGCCGTGGTCATGGCCGGCGCGATGGTTCATATCTTTGACATTATAAACCGCCTCCAGCTTGCCGCCGTGCCAGGCCGTGTTGGCGTTGTAGAAGTGGGAGATCAGGCTGAGGCCAACATCGCCGAATGGAACGGCACCATCCGTGTATAAGAGATCAGGCTGGAAAGCATCCACAAGATCACGGATCCGCCAGAACCATTCGCGGGTCCAGGATTCGGGCGGGTTTGTCGGGTAGCCGACATTGCTGTCCTCGTGTGGCGGAAAATAGAGGTCGGCGTATTTCGGGTCGTTGCCATCATAAGGCACTCCGGCGAATTCCCCGTTTTTGTCGCTGCCTTTGTTTGTGTTGAACCAGCTGTAGCTTCGCTCCAGATGCTCGCTGACACCGAAGCGCAGGCCTTGCTTTTTGGCTGCGGCGGCCCACAACGCGACAATGTCCTTGTGCGGCCCGATGTTCACAGAGTTCCAACGATGGTATTTCGAGTTCCAGTTGTCCAAGTTGTCATGGAAAGTGGCCAGCGCTACGAAATATTTTCCCCCGGCCTTCTTGTAGAGCTCCATGAGCCGGTCTGGATCGAAGCGGTCGGCTTTCCACAGCGGAATTAGATCCTTATACCCAAACTGGGACTGATGGCCGAAATGTTTAAGGTGGAACTGGTAGGGCTCCCCGCCTTCGATATACATTGTCCGGGCATACCAGCCGTCAGCCGCAGCCACCGCCTGCGGGCTGAGAATGCCCCAGAACCCCAGCTTGGCGTCGCGGAACCATTCCGGGCATTTGTATTGCTGCAACGATTCCCAATTCGGCTTGAAGGCCCCTTCGGCGATTTCGATTTTCGAGGGCACTGGCTGCGCGGCCGGAGGCTGCACCAGCGGCTTCGGCTTACTGGTGTTTGTTTTTTTCATTTGGATTTTGCCACGGTTGTTTCGGCCCAATTTTTCGCCTGCTGCATTTTTTCGAACGGGATCGGCTGGAAGCCGGGGATTTCCTTGAAGACGATCGAGTCCGGGCGGAGGGCGTAGTCTCCGGCGGCCTCATTCACAAAGCCGGGGTTGGAATTGATCTCAACGTTGTGGTGGCGGTAGTCCTTGTCCGGGTAGCGGCTGGGGCCGACCCCCTCGTTGTTGCCGATGAGCGCATTATTAAAAACCCGGTTGTAGAGCGGGGTGTTGGGGTCCTTGTTCACGGCGACTCCAAGATAGGTCTGGTAGAACTCGGGATACCGCGTGGAATATGGCGGCTTGGTCACGTCCACATCCTGCGTCAACATTTTCACCCCGGAGCTATATGTCGCAAGAGCCTTCTTGTAATCGCATCCGTCACCGGTTTTTACCCCCGGGTTATCAATGAAGAGGTTGTTAGCGATCACATGGTCATGTCCCTCGGTGATGCCAATCTGGCCGCGGCTCCAGGGCTTCACCGTGCGGCCGATGTTGCGGACAAACACATTTCCAAAAACCTCCACCCCGTGGGTCGAATTATCCAGATAGACGGCGCAGTTCTGGGCGTTATGGTCGGGGCTGCCCCGCTCATTGTCATGGATGTAGTTATACCGGAGCTTATTGCCAAGCATGCTGGGATTCTGGCGGGTCTCGATGACGCCGCCGTCTTTGGACGCGGTGAGTCCCCGGCAGATTTCATTGTATTGCATGAGATGGTCGTTGCCGAGGAAGTAGAGAAGCCCCCCCAAGTTGTCGTGCAGGTAGTTGCCTTCGACAATATTGCCGCAGCCGTCCACCATGATCGCCTCCGAATACATGTGGATGCGGCGGTCCGTGTGATGGATGTTGGAATTGCGGACGAAGTTTTCCGCCGGGGTCAGAGTCTTGCGGTCGCCGCCGCCGAGCAGCACTCCCCCGCAGCCGGTATCATAAACCGTGCAGCCATCAAGCCCGTTGCGCTGCCCGCCCTCGCGGTCCAGAGCCGTCGCGCCGGGAAGACGAACAGGAAGATTCTCCATGCCGGTGCAGAGGACATGCCGGTAGGAACCGGGCAGACGCGGCAACGGCTTGCCGGGGCCGGCGGCCTTGGCTTCGGGCGGATAGGAAACACCCTGGGAGGATTTGTCTGCAAGCCCGGTATCCCAGCCGAAGCCGATCTGAACCCCGACGATGCCGGTGTTGCGGATGGTGCAGTTCTCCAGGACATTGTCCTCGCCTCGCTCGATGTAGACGCCGCTTGTGCGCGTCGCCTCCAGCGTCAGCCCCCGCAGCCGGACATGGGAAGAGTTCTCCATTGCCACCAGCACATCGTTCAACGTGGAGACGACCACCTCCGACTTGCTGCTCCAGCTTTCCGGAGGAAAGAGGGTCAGCACCCCGGTCTTGCGGTCGAGATAATATTCGCCGGGCACATCAAGCTCGTCCGGCAGATTGAAAATATAAAACAGCCCCGCCACATCCACATAGGTGGACCACAGTCCCTTGATAGGCGTGTCAAAGGTAAGGGTGCCATTCTTGGAATCCACCGAGGCGATTTTCCGGCTCGTGAACGCATAAGCGCGGACCAATCCCCCGGCGATGTAGGCGTCATCCAGAGGGCCCCATTGGACGGCATGGGAAAGCGCCTGTTGCGGAAAGATCGCGGGGACGTCCCCCTGGTCGCCAAATCCCCACGGCTTGATGGGCACATCCTTCAGCGAAATCGTGGAATACTCCATGGGGTTGCCCTTTTTATCCTTCACGATAATCTGAGAGGCGGCTTCGACCACACCTAGAAATGGCGACTTTTCGTTTAGGTTGGGCCAGCGGGCCAGGGTCATTGCCTTCCCGTCAATGGAGAGTTCCATCGGCGCGGGCAGATAATGCGAGCTGGAACCGAAATCCAGCGCGTGCAGCGGATGCAGCTCGCCATAGTCGGTGATCCCAAGGGCCTTCAGGTCTGCCTGTATCAGGTGCCGTCGGGCGCCGCGGCTCACCACACGATCCAGAAATGCCTGGTCCGTGACCGGCTTGAATGCGGAGGCGGGAATGATTTTTCCGCCCACCAGCCGCGGCGTTTCCTTTTCCCAGGCCGCATAGACGACCGGTGCTCCGGGTTTTCCGGAGTCGCGGGCATCGAGATCGAAGGAATGATCGCGGAGATAAACGCCCCCTCGCAGCCAGACCGTGACACCCTCGGGCGGGTATTTGCCTGCGGCATTCAGCGCCCGCACGGTATCGCGGGCCTTCTCCAGCGTGGCAAACGGCTGGTCCTTGCTGCCGGCGCTCGCATCGCTGCCATTGGGCGCGACAAAGAACTCGGCGGCATGAAGAGCGCTGAGAGGCAGAAGTAGCGCGATGAGGTGGGTGGAGAGGATGTGTTTATTCATAGAGGTTCTGACACCCAGCAAAATGAGAGAAATCTTAAATTCTCACAAGATGCCAAAGTGTGCAAGGGCATCGCATTTTGTGCCACTCCTTCCCATCAAGCGGATCCGGCGATTCCTCTCGCGGATTTTGACGGGAGGAGGGAGGAGAGAAGAAGTTTCAATTCCTATTTGATCAGCAGGGAGTCGATCGAGAATGCGAGGTGGGTCGAGGCGGTGGCATTGCCGCCTCCGAAGCAGATCGTGGCCTTCTTGGAGAGGGGATCGCCGCCGGCCAGACCGAGATCCTTGGATTGCCATGAGGTTTTTGCGGTGAGATTTTGGATCTTCACCGTCCAGGTTCCCGACGGATTCATGGCGACCTCGAAGTGGTATTCGTCACCCTCGTTTGCCGGAAACCCGGTGTCCATGTATCGCGACTTGTCAAAATCCCCGCCTTGGGAACCGTTGTAAACCAGCCAGTTTCCCGCGCCACAACGAACCGCCCAGATGAGATGGGAATCCTCCGGGAATACCGGCTCGGAGGAGCTTTCCGCGGGGAGATTTCCCACTCCCGTCGTCGCCGAGCAAGCGACGAGAAAAAATGCCTCTTCCCACTCGAACGCCCGGGTGGAGTCGAGACGGAGATCAAATGCAAATGTGGTCGGAGCCTCCAAATTATCGTAGGTGCGCACGACATACATCTGGCGGCAGGGCCATCTCAGGCTCATTTCCAAATCAACCGAGAGACAAGGCCCTCCGCCATTCAGAGGATTCTCCTTATTGACAATAACTTTGCGCGCGCAGCAACCATTCGTGGAAACGCGCCAAGGTTCCAACCAGCCCTCACCCTTCTTGCCGGGAACGGCATCCACCACGTCCTGCACGCCCATCGGGTCATTCGGCCTGACCGCCTGATCGATGAGTCCGCCGCCCGTAAAGCGGGCTTCGGCCGCCGCCCAAACCGAGCCCGCGCAGCCGAGAGATGCCGCTGTAGCGGCCGATAGAAGGAATTTATGGAATCGAATCTTCATTGGTTTATTGGGTTTCTGTTGTCGAACTTTCCGTGAAGGCAATTTCTGATGCGCTCTGAATGTCGGAAAATTCCGGGGAATACACAAGACGCCAAAGTGTGCAAGGGCATCGCATTTTGTGACATTTTCTGATGTTGGAGAGCGAGGGGCGGATCTCCCCGGAAAAGGTTGCGTCATGGACCGAGAGGCGGCTCCGCTTCCTTCCTGGCACGCAGGGAGTGAGAAATCTGCTCGGCTTTGGCGCGGGCGGCCGCGTCATAATCCCAATACTCCTGCACCACAGCTTCGATGAGCGGGTAGTCCGAACCATCGTCCCCGATTTCCCTGCGTTTATCGGCGAGCTGTTTTTTCAAGTCGGCGACAACCGTGGCGTAGGCCGGGTCGTCATAAACATTGACCAACTCCTGAGGATCTTTTTTCAAATCGTAAAGCTCCCAGCCGGGCGGCGTCCGCGGCATTTTGTCATCGCGTCCCATGCCATAATAGAAAATGAGTTTGTAATCCTTCGTGCGGAGCCCGAGGTTGCCCGGATTGTCGTGATGAACCATATGCATCCAATACCGGTAGTAGGCTGATTTTTTCCAGTCCGCCGGTTCGATGCCGGTCTCGCATATGGTTTTGAAACTGCGGCCCTGCATGGCTTCGGGCGCCTTCCCGCCGGCGAAGTCGAGAAGCGTGGCCGCGAAGTCCACGTTTTCGACGATGGCATCCGTGCGGGAGCCGGGCCTGATGGATTTCGGATATCGGATGATGAATGGCATCCGCTCGGACTCGTCATACATCCAGCGCTTGTCCATGTAATCATGCTCGCCGAGCATCATCCCCTGGTCGCTGGTGTAGATGATGACCGTGTTCTCCATCAAGCCTGCGGCACGCAGATATTCGACCAGGATCGCCAGGCTGTCGTCAATGCCCTTGACGCAGCGGAGATAGCGCTTGAGATATTCGTTGTAAGCCGCGCGCTTGCGTTGCTCCTCGGTGGGCAAATCTTCAAACCCAAACTTTTTGACGTAATTAAAGCGCGGGTTTCGCGTGCCGATGGAAGTGCCGATATAGGGCAGGAGTTCATCCTGGTGACCCCGCGTCGCGAGGGAGCCGAAGCCGGGCTGGCTCCACAGGCTCGATGGCTCGGGGATATCGACGTCCTTCAAGTAATCCTTATAGCGCGGAGCAAACTCAAACATGTCGTGCGGCGCCTTGTTGTGATACATAAGAAAGAACGGTTTGGCCGGATCGCGCCGATCCTTCAACCAGTCCAGCACCAGATCCAATGTGATATCGGTGACATGGCCCTCCGGCTTGATGGCGTTTTCCGGCCAGGGTTTTTCGCCCCTGACGAGGAAGGTGGGATTGAAATAGGTATTGAGATTGGGGAGCACGCAGTAGTAGTCGAAGGCGCTCGGTTCGGCGCGCAGGTGCCACTTGCCGATCATCGCCGTCTGATACCCGGCTTTCCTCATCTCGATGGGGAGATACTGGCGCTCCGGCTCCAATGTTCCGTCCAGGTCATAGACCCTGTTGCGATGGTTGTATTGCCCGGTAAGAATGGAGGCGCGGCTGGGTGTGCAGATCGAGTTGGCAGCAAAGCAGTTTTCAAACACCATCCCCTCCTTCGCCAGCTTGTCGATAGTCGGTGTCGGGTTCAGCTTCGCGAGACGACCGCCATAGGCCCCGATGGCCGTCGCAGCGTGATCATCGGACATGATGTAGATGATGTTCGGCCTGATTTCGGATTGCGGCTCGGCGGCGGCATGCAGTGCCGACAGCACCGCCAGCAACAATGCGCAGGTGTTCAAGGTGCGGGATCGCATGGGGATGATTTCAAGGTTAGAAGGATCGGAAATCCTCACAAGATGCCAAAGTGTGCAAGGGCATCGCGTTTTGTGCCATGTTCTGATGCCGAAAGAGGAACCCCTCGAAGCTATAGATCCGCCACGGCCTCAAACATGGCTTCGATGTTTTCCGGCGGCACGTCGGGGAGGATATTGTGGATCGGGTTGAAGACAAAACCTCCGCCGGGAGCCAGGATGTCAATGCGGCGGCGGACGTCGTCCTTCACCTGGGCGGGCGATCCGTGGTTAAGCACGGCACGCGTGTCGGCTCCTCCACCCCAGAACGTGATGTCCTTGCCGAACTCCGCTTTCAGCCGCTCCGGCTCCATCTGGAAGCAGGCGGTCTGGACTGGATTGATCACGTCAAATCCACAATCGATCAAATCGGGCATCAGCGAGTAGATCGACCCGCACGAGTGGAGAAAGGTTTTCATCCCCGAGTTCTTGTGGACGTAGTCGCAGAGCTGCGTGTGGCGAGGCTTGAAGAGTTCGCGGTATGTGGAGGGTGCCATAAATGGCCCGGTGTCGGTCCCGAGATCGTCCCCGAACCGGCACACGTCCGCGACATCGCCGACGGCTCGGCATACCTTGTCAAGCGTCGCGAGATGGACCTCCATGAGTGCATCGAGGAGGCACGCGACGCTTTCCGGCTCGGCCAGGAGATCCATAAGGAAGTTGTCCATCCGGCGCAGGAACGTCCCCCACTCGAAAAGATTGCAACCAACCACAACCATGATCGCGCGATCGGTCGAAGCACGCAGAGCGAGGGCGTTCGCGCGCAAGGTTTCCCAAAAACCCTCGTCGCCCGCATGATCCCACGGGCTGTGCGCGAGCGCCGCCCAATGGACCCGGCTCATGGAGTGCGGCAGAGCGGCCCGCAAATCGGACGGATAATCGTCCAGCCATGGAAAGCATGTCTGGTCGTAGAAATTCATACCCTTGAGCTGGGTGGCGATCTCCACTCCGTCCGGCGCCAGGGCGCGCCATCCGCCGTCGGGCGAGGCTTCCGGGCGGAACCATTTCGGATACTGAGCGGCGCTCCCGTCGAAGAGCGTCACGTCATACCAATCGCTGTCGGCAGCATTGAACGTGCGCCCGATATCCACGACATCGATGGAAAAGCGGTCGAGGATGCCGTCCTCCGGCTGGGCGAGTTGCTGGACGACATCATAGACACGGGTGCCGCCGTCGCGCAGGCCGATGTGCTTTTTGAGCCGGGCATAGGCGATGGCTGAAATCCCCGAGCTCGGAGTGGATCCGAGATCGACAGGAATTCGGTCCGGTTCGCGGTGGGCGATGGATGTGAGGATGCGTTCGCGGGATGTCATGGTGGGTTGGTGAGGATTCGTCGGATCTCAGTCGAGATGGAAAACCTCTTCCATTGTGCTCCACCATTCGCCCGGGGTGCGGTTTTTGATCGGCTTCTGGCAGGGCTTGCAGCAATCCCACCATTTCTGGGTGGTCGAGTCTGCCGCCATCTTTGCCATGTCGGCAGCGAAGTCGTCGCCAGTGTGTTCGAAGTAGCTGAAGAGGTAGTGCTGGCCGTCGTCGAGCATGCGCAGGTAGATCGAGTAGTTCCGGATGTTGCATTCCCTGATCGTGTCGAGGACGCCGGGCCAGACCGCCGCGTGAAGCCGCTTGTATTCTTCCACCCTGTCGGAATGAAGCGCGAGAACCATACCGTATCGTTTTGGTGTTTTCATGGGTTTTTATCGGATGGTTTGGCGGACTGGAAATCCAAGTATATCGGCTGCTGGTTACGAATGATTTTAACCTTGGCCGCTTCGGGAAAGCCTTCCATTGCCGCGAGGAATTCCTCCATTTCCCGCACCGGTTGCCCCTTCACTTCCTGAATGAGATCTCCAGCGTGCAAGCCAGAGGCGAAAGCAGCCGAATGAGATGGAGATTCTGACACAACCACGCCGCCGGTATCGGCCGACACACCATAAGCGGAAAACTCGAGGCCCTCGATGTCGCGGAGCAGCGCGCCCCGCCAATGGCTGGCGACCGGTGCCGCGACAGGCGAAGTTGTTCGAGCAGAGCCAAGCGTTATCGTTGGAATCACGAGGGTCTGCGCGAGGGCCTTCAAGCGCGGTGTGCGCACGCCATGTTGCTCCATCGGGAAATTCACGAATTCCAGTTGCAGTGCGGCGGAACCCTCCCTGACTCGAAAATCTCCATTAGCCGCGTCCACAAACCGCGGATCGCCCGTGAGAGAATTCGCATCACATCCTTTGTCGGCGAACTTCGTACGGTCGGCATCCGAGGTTACATGGGTGCTGGTTTTCACCTTTTCCCCCCATCCGCCGAAATGTCCGGCACCGAGAAGAACGCCGCTCGCGAAAAGGTTTCGATCCACCTCCTTCCCCCACTTTGAGATATCCATCTTGGCCGGGCGATAGGCGCCCATGACAATGTTGCGCGCGAAAACATCGCCGCTCTTTTCATACCAGACATGCGGATGCAGGGTATTATTGACAAAAACGTTGTTTGTAACGATGCGATGATACCCCTCGCGCAACTTGAGCCCGCCGTTGAGAAAGAGGTTGTTGTAGATCTCGTAATTTGACGACCCATCGTCGAGATCGACATCCCAACCGTGATCGCAGCGCCAGCGGTTGTTGCGCAGGATGATGGGCCGAACGACATCGAGCAGCGGGAGGCCCGGATCCGCCAAAACCTCTCTGTCCACCACCCGCATATCAGGATGCCAGAACCGGTCGCGCCCCCAGGAGTTGAAGCTGCCGTGGTCGCCGGTTTCCAGCACCGTGTCAAAGATGTCGCAGTTCTCGATGACGTGCCCGCCCCAGCAGCCGTCGCCGATGTTGATGCCCGCACGCGGCACGTCGCAGATCGTGCAGTGGCGCACGGTGATGTTTTGCGCCATGTCGATCTCCACCGGCGCTGTCTGCTTTTCGAACCGTCCGCTGCGCGTGATGAGGCAATCCTCGACCAGGCAGTCGGCGGGATAATTGTCCGTCAGCGGACCGGGCGTGCGGTCAACGTCCGCATAGTCGAACTTCTCGTCGTAGTTGAAGAGCGGGCTGCGCACGGCTTTCGGGTCGCCGACGAACGCGATGCCGTTCGCGCCGCTCTCGCGGAGAAGGCAGCCGCGCACGGTGATCCGGCGGTTGTAGTTGTTGACAAAAACCGTGTTGCCGCCGAGTTGGTCGAAGTTGCAGTCCTCGATCGCCGTATCCTCAGCGCCGTTGAACACCACCGCGCCGCCGCGATAGACAGTCCAGTCCGTGCGCAATAGAGGCTCGCGATTTTCCATGAAAGTCCGCGCCGCGTGGCGGAACGTGAGCCCGCGCAGCGTGATGAACTTCACAGGCGTGTCCTTGGTCCCGTTAAATTCGATCAAGTGGCTCAGCCGTACGACCTCCACGGTCGCCGATCTCATGTCGGCTCCGGCGGGCGGTATTAAATACAGCGTTTGGCTTTTCGCGTCGTGGAACCACTCGCCCGGCACGTCGAGTTCCTCGCGGATGTTCTCCACGAAACGAAACGCTTTGTGCATCGGGCTCGGCCGGTTGTTCTGCCAGCCGCCCTCATATTCGAGCGAACCATCGGCCTTCTTGCCAACAATCCGCCAGTGCATGTCGCCCCAGAGCGCCTCGTGCATCGCGTGGATATAGCCGCCCGCCGGGTCTTGCCAGCGTGCGACACGCTCCGGCGCGATGGCATCCGCGGCCGAGCCGTTGAACTGCGCGGCCTTCGGATCGTAGTTCGGATACCTCGCCATATGCTGGCGCTCTCCGTTGACAAACAGTTGATCCATCGTCAAACCGGACGGGGTTTTCGCCTGAAATATTCCATCGCGGAAGGGTTCCCATTCCAGCTTGAGCAGCGACCCGCCGCTGAGCACAGGCTGCTCGCCCGGCTCTGCGGCATAAATCACCGGGGCTTCCCCCGTGCCCGAATCCTCCGCCGTGAACCGGACGGTCTCCGGCAGGTAGTAGATTCCGCCGTGCAGCAACACCGTCACCGGCCCGCGCCCGGACAATGTGCGGGCGGCAAGTTGCGCCCCGGCGATGGTCGCCAGCGGGTCGGTTGCGGTGCCGGGATTGGCGTCATCTCCGGTTGTCGCGACATGGATGACGCGGTCTCGTTGCGGTGGCTCGGAAGCCTGCAGGGTATGTTTCATGGTATTTCCTTCGTTTGATCAGCCTGTCGGCTATTTGCACGATGTGTCGGGGGGGACAAAAGCATCGAGGTTGTCGCCACATTTTTCCCGAACATAACGGAAGACACGGAACTGGTAAAAGGACGCCAGGCCGTAGAACACGACGAGCCACACTGGCGTGTAGCGGTAGGCGAACTCGCTGCCGTGATGCACCCACCGCATGGCGTCAATGAAGCATCCCATCAGGATCCCGGCGGCAATCCCTGTGAACCCGACCAGCATGCTGATGGCGGACATAAACTGCCCGAAGCGTTCCCGCGGCAGCAGCCGCATGTTGATCGGGACGGAGGCCACCAGCATGACGGCTGTCACGCCAAGCAGCAGCAGGTTCAGCACCACCGAGACCACCAGCACCTGCATCACCGACATATCAACAAAGAGGAAGATGAGGAATCCTGCGGAGATCGCGGTTTGGACCCCTCTCAGGTAGGCGAACAGCTTGACCACATTCCATCGGTCAATAAAGAGGCCGGAAACAAAAAAGACCGGCAGGGAGATGAGTGCCCCGTATCCGGCGATCCAGCCAATCTGTTGCAGGTTGAGCCCCATGCTTTTGTTCATCAGCAGCATGAAAGGAACCGCCGCGTTGCCCACCTGCGTCAAGGCGGCACCCAGGCAAATGTCCCAGTAGAAACGATGCCCGAAGGATTCGCGGAAATAGCCCTTTACCTTTCCAACCCAGGATCCGCCCGCATGGCTCATTGGCGGCGCTGGCGGATACTCCCCCTCCTTTACGTTCAGGCACATGAGTGTGTAAGCAACGGCAAAAAACACTCCGAAACAGAGGAACATCTCGCGGTAGTGGGTTTCGGCATAGGGAAAAATGAGAAAGCTGAACGCCACCACTGAGACCGTGCTGACAATCCGGAACATCATCGAGAACCGGCCCATGACCGCGGTCGGCACGGTGTCGTTGAAAAGCAGCCAATAGGGATCCCACACGAACGAGTTGCACATCGTGAACAACAGGAGCAAGACGACCACGACGCCGATTGTGCCGTCGGACGCCGACAGTGCCCCGCCGGAAAGTCGCACAATAAAATGGCCGAGCGGGTCGCTCAATCCCATGGCGACGAAAATCATGGCCATGGCCGGCGTTCCTGCGAGCAGGAACGGGATACGGCGCCCCCAGCGGCTCCGATAACGGTCGCTCCAAGTCGAGATGACTGGATTCCAGACCAGGCGGATCACGCCGGGCAGGCTGGTCATGAATATGGAAATCAATAGCGCCGATGCGCCGAGGCTCCGGAGTTTCAGCGGGATGACGTTGGGGATCACCGTCTCCACCACGGTGGCAAAAAATGCGCCCCACAGCAGCCAGAAGAAAAGCATGCCCAACCCCCGGGTGGTGTAGGTCAGGCTGCCAAGGTGATAAAGCCGCCTGCCAGTCCCGTCTCCGGCTCCCGCCGGAGCGGCTTGCACTGCCGCACTTTCGCTGTCGTTTGTCATCTCGGGACGACATTCAGCACTTTAGCCTTACTCGCGGCATTTTTCTGACGGGACATTTCTCTTGAGTTGCAAAACATGTTTTTGTGATTTCACCTTGAAGCTTCTTTTCTCCGCGCATTTCACGTCTCTGGGTGAGAAATCTCCGGTTGCGTGTTTTTAACTGGGATCGGCATCAGGAACAAGGTGCTATTTTGTGCCTTGCCGTGTGGTTTTGTGCCAAAAAGCGAGCCGCCGCGCACATCTTCCCCGAGCTACAACTTCAGAGCATTCTTCCGAAACTGTGCGGGCGTAATACGGAACCTTTTTTGGAACATCAGGTTGAGGTGCTGCCGGTCGTTGAATCCGGTTTTCTCGGCGATCACATCGATGGTTAGTTTGCTGTGATGCAGGAGCGATGAGGCGTCTTTCATGCGCATGCCCTGGAGGTATTGCCGGGGCGTCTGGCTTGTAACCCGCCTGAACATCCGGATAAAGGCATTCGTGTTCATGCCTGCCACCTTGGAGAGCTTCCGGTTCGGGACGCTGGAAGGATAAGCGGATTCAATCAGCTTGATGGCACCGGCCACCCGGGAGTCATGAAAGGAGGTGGTCCAGAACTCCTTTTTTGTGCGGCTCAAGGCTAGGGTCACAAATGCCATCGGTAGCGATAGCAAGGGGGAAACCTCCTCCCCCTCAAGCTCCCTAACTCGACTGACAAAATCTCGAATCTGCCGGGTTTGGTCACATGCCAGCGACAGAACAACCGGTTCGGGAACGGGCTGCCTGTAGGTCGCCTTGACGAAGAAATGGATATAGAGAAACCCGAGTTCATTGCGGTTGCGCGCCGCGAAATGAATGTTGGGTGGGATGAGAACCACCTGCTCGGGAACAAGTTTGAACCGCTTCCCTCCCTGCGTGATAATGGCACCCGGTCGGTCCACCCAATACCAGCGCCAATATGGCGCGGTGAGATCGGGGTAATCCCAGGTTTTGAGCTGGGCGTAATGGCAGCACAGAATCTCAATCGGAGGCGGCAGCGGCAACTGATAGAGAGCCAGATAGTCCGATGGCATCAGGAGAAAATATTCATCGAATCCATCCCTCGGCAAAGTCGAGGTGCGTATTTCTTACTCAAAATAGATGACTTTGACCCTATGAATAAAACATCCCTAATGCCAAGATAATTCCACCCGAGATCATGATTGCAACTGCACCACGCCCGCACAAGGATCGAGCCGATTTCAAACCCGTTCGCGACGCCCGGATGGAACGCCTGGCCGAACGGCGCGACCGCCTCGGGCGGGAGGGGCGCCGCAGTAACTTCGTGGATAACCCTGAGTTCCTCGTTTACCACTGGTCGGGGGTTGGAGAGGGCTTTGCGCCGCCCACCGGTGCCCAGGCCGTCAGCCAGCGCATCAACGTGGGCGACAACAATTGCCGCGTCTCTCTGGGCATCCCCTTCCCGGATGCCGCCGGGATGCCGTCGCGCATGGATGGGCTGTCGTGCGATGTCTTGAATTGGGCGCGGGATTACGCCTTTTTTTTGGATCACAACCCGTGCGAGATTCATCCCGAGGAGGAAGTGGTGGGCGAGTTTCACTGGCAATTGGATGAGGCCCGCTGTTTCCGCTATCCCGACGAGGTGCACGAAGCGGGGTTCGCCGCCCGCAAGCTGGGAGCTGGCGGGATCAGCTACGCCCACACCTGCCCGGATCTGTCCATCGGTTTGGAGCTGGGTTGGGGCGGACTGCTCAAGAAAGTCCGCTACTGGAAAGCGCGCCACGAAGCCAATGGAAACGAGCATTCGGCCCGATATCTGGCCGCGCAGGAGCTGGTGGTCGAGAGCATCCAACGATGGGTCAATCGCCACGCCGAAAAAGCCGCCCGCCTGGCAAACGACGCCGGAACCGATTTGGCCCGTCATTACCAGCTTGTTGAGGAGACCTGCAGAGCCATTGTCAGCGAGCCGCCGCACACATTTCTGCAAGCCGTCCAGTGGATTCAATTCTTCCAGCTCTCCGAGAGGATCATTGCTCACGGCAACGGCTATGGACGGCTCGACCAGCTGCTCGTCGGCTTCTACAGGCGCGATCTTTCAGCGGGCCGCCTGGACGCTGACGAGGCTCGCGGGTGGATTGCGGAGCTGTTCTGCAAGTATGGCGGGAATTACTTCTCGGTTGGCGGTCGCGACCAGCAGGGGCGAGACGCCACAAACGAGCTGAGCCGGATCATTCTCGAAGCCTATGACCTGAACGGCGGCGACAACAACCTCGGGGTCATGTGGCATGCGGAGATCGCCCCGGAGTTTTTTCAATACGCCTGCGATGTGCTGGGACGGCACGGAACCGGGACGCCGGTGCTCATCAATTACGACGTCCTGCGCGACAGCGAACTGCGCAGCGGGGTGAGCGAGGAACATGCGTGGAATGTGGCTTATTCCGGCTGCCAATGGTATTGCGTGGTAGGCCGCGAATACAACGACCAGGATCTTAACTCTCTGGTTTTGCCCCAGGCATTGCAGCGGGCGATCCGCCGCGCCGCGGAGGAAGGCGCGGAGGATTTCGAAGCCCTGTTCCGGCTTCTCAGCGCCGAAACCCTCGCCACGGCCAAGGCATTGCGGGACTTCAAAAATACCACCTACCTGTGGCAGAGCCGGGTCTGGCCGGAGATGGTCACCTCGCTCTGCATGCACCACTGCATCGAACGGGGGCGCGACTGCACGGATGCCGGAGCCGTCGATTACAACCTGACATCGGTGAATGTTCTCGGGGTGCCTAATGTGTCGGATTCGCTCTTCGCCATAAAAAGATTGGTTTTCGATGAACGCCGATACTCGTTGGCGGAGGTGGAAGAAGCGGTAAAATCCGACTGGGCCGGAAGGGAGCCAATGCGCCGCGAGTTTCTCAACGTGGAAAAATTCGGGAACGATCTCGCCGGACCGGACGCCATGATTGTCCGTCTCTCGGAAATGGTGCGCGAGCACCTGGAGTCGCTGCGCCAAAACAAGGGCGGGCATTTCCGTGCGTCGCTCTTTCAATACATGGGCCACACTTACGCCGGGTCGCTGCTCGGAGCGACAGCCGACGGACGCCATGCCGCTGAGCCCCTGGCCCACGGCATGAACCCGATGCACGGACGGAATACCAAAGGACTGACCGCCACGGCCAATTCGTTTTGCAAAGTCAACTTCCGCAAGTATCAAGGCGGCTCGTTTCAGATTGAGCTGGAGCCGTCCTATTTTCCCGAAGGCATCCGCCGCGACGAGCTGGTAAAGACATTTGCCCGCACGTTCTTCAACCTTGGCGGGGTGCAGATAAACCTCAACATCATCTCGATGGCAAAATTGAAGCAAGCCATGGAGCAGCCCGAGCTTCCCGAACACCAGGCGATCGTGGTGAAGGTGACCGGCTACTCGTCGCACTTCCTCATCATGGATCAAGCGTTCCAGGAGGAGTTTATCAAGCGCGTCAATTACCCGGCCCTTTGATATCGATGCCAGATGTGCGCCCCTGATCCCCAGTTGCAAGTGCTGGTCTTTGATATCCACCGCAACTCCACCAATGACGGGCCGGGAATACGAACGACGATCTTTCTCAAGGGCTGCCCGTTGCGATGCCGGTGGTGCCACAACCCGGAGAGCCAGTTGTTTGCGCAACAGGTCTGGTGGTCGGCCCCGAACTGCATTCGCTGTTTGCGCTGCATCAAGGCTTGTGAATCGAAGGCCCTCGCCGCAGGGGAAACAGGGATTGAGATTGACCGCTCCCTGTGCATCGGCTGTCAGGCCTGCGCCGAAGCTTGTCCCTCGCGGGCGATGCAAGCTTTGGGCGCAACCCGGAATGTTGCGGATTTGGTCGCTGAGGCGGAGGCGGACCGCCCCTGGTATGAGGCCACCGGCGGAGGAGTCACTCTCTCGGGCGGCGAACCGTGCGCGCAACCGGAGTTTACTCTGCAGTTTCTCGCCGAGTGTCGAAGGCGCCAACTGCATACTGCTCTGGATACCTGCGGCCAGGTTTCGCCAACGGATTTTTCCAGGATCCTCGATCAGGTTGATTTGGTTCTCTATGACCTCAAACACCTGGATGACAGCGTGCATCGCGAGCTGACCGGTGCCGGGCTGTCCACGATTCACGCTAACCTGCGCGAAGCCGCCCGGCGCGCGCAAAGCGGAAGATCGAAGCTCTGGGTGCGCACGCCATTGATTCCTGGAGCGGCAGCCGAACCGGCGGTGGTGGAATCACTCGGCAGATTCCTGCGCAACGAACTCGATAACGCCGTCGAACGCTGGGAACTTTGCGCATTTAATCCATCTTGCAACACCAAATACCGGCGCTTGGGACTGAAATGGGACTACCCCCATTTCGGTCTGCAACCTGAGGTTGAAACAGCGGACCTGCTGTCCATAGCTCGGAAGTCGAGCGGCCTCGGCCAATGCGTGCGGCTCCAAGGGCTGCGCCGCGCTCCGACAGCCGGCATCGGTTGATCGTCGGATTCACGGCGTGGTTGATTGCTCCCTGCCCGCGTTACGACCTCCAGTTTTGCACAGCCTCAATCATGGCAACCACATTTTCCGGAGGTGTGACGAGAAGTGTGATGTTGGATTTATGATCCCATCAGCAGCAGAGTGTCGATGAGTGTAAGGATGGGGTTCCTGGGCGGTCTCATCATTCGGGAAGGGATTGCGAGGGTGTGGTTCATTGACTGATCCCTTGGAGGAATTTGGCCCGTTGCATTTTGGAAAACGGGATCGGCTGCCCGCATCGGCACGGAGATCAGTTGTGCCTATCTCTTGTCGGAAACCACCTGCCATTCGCACCATTCGCTTGCCCCCAGGGGATTTTTAGCTCGAACCCTCCACCGGAATGTCTGGTAGGGACGAGTGTCGGCCACATACGGCAAGTCCACGGAAAACAGAGAAAGTGCGAACCATGTCGGTTTGTTCGGTTCGGAACCTACGTCTAATTGCACCTCCATGTCATAACTGATCGGATGTTTTCCCGAACTCGGGGTCCATCGATAATCCACAAAGCGCTCAATATCGCGAACGGCTTTACCATCTCTCGGAAACTCAGGCTGAGGGGTCGTGGGGATCCCATCTGAGGAAGGGGGGCGCCCAAATGGATCGACGAATCTCTCGACTTGGCCGTTGGCAAACAGAACGAGATATGCAAAACCACCCGGCATGCACGGGGAATGATATTTGACATGTCCCCATTGCAACATATAGACACGCTCGCCAAGATTTCCATGTTTGGCCTGCATCGGCTCACCAATGAGTTTCACAATTTCCCTCTCGCTCATCCCAGTTCTTAGCTGCGCCCATTTCTTTTCATCGGGTTGGACCTCGTCAACAATGGTTTTGGGGAGATGCCCTGCCTCATAGTCGTGGAGAGTCGATTGGAGGACGGACATGTAATTGCTATTCCCTTCCGGGTCATCGATCAGGCCGATGGCTTCCTTCAGCAGCGTGATCGCCTTATTCTTTTCGCCTTTCATGAAGGCTGCACGGGCCAGCACTTGAAGATGCCTCGCTTTTCCCCGTCGATTATCCACGCCCAAAATCACTGCCTTGTTGGCTTTATCTGCCATCGTGTAGGCCGCCTCGAGAGGGTCTCCTTGAAGGGATTCATTTTCAAGCAAACCAGAGGCAAGGGAAAGCAGCTGCCACGGATCAGCTTCATCCACGCTGAGCTTGCGAGCCAAAAGGGCCGCAGAGTCCCAATTCATTTTCTGAATATCATCATGAAACTCCTGCCAAGTTTCGGCACGTTCCTCCTCTCTGCTCTTCGGAGGATTCTTCTGTGGTGTCGGGGCGGTGGCGGCAACCTTTGAGGCATCGAATGTGCCAGCGAGAACGTCTTCAATCATTTTTTCTGTGAGTTCAGAAGGGGAACCGATCCATGCGAGTTTTCCATCTTTGCCAACGAGAAATGCGCACGGAATTCCATTCTGACCTGCCGCATTCAGCCAACACTCAAGCATCGAGCCTTTCGATGATTCGGTCACGTTATCCAAAGCGACAGGATAAGTCATCTTGCGGCCCATCCTCGTGACGAATGGTTTGACGACCGTCTGATCCTGTTCGCTGACGTTCTGTCCGATGACCACCAACCCTTTGTCCTTGAACTTGAGGTGCAGCTCGTTGAGATGCGGAATGCTGGCGACACAAGGCCCACACCAAGTGGCCCAGAACTCGACAAGGTAGGCTTTCCCTTTCGAGAGCTGAGCGATCGGTCCACCTTGCACCCACTCACCGACAGCCAGCTGAGGAGCGGGGTCGCCAGCCTTGATCATCGGGGCGATCGCTTTCTCCTTCTTGAGGTGGCCCGCCTTGTAGCTGTCGAGATTCGACTGGTAGGCGGCCTTGTCCGCTTTGTCCACCTCGGGACCTGCCATTAGTGCGACCACCTTCTCCTGAAGCGCGATGGCTTTCTCCTTGTCACCTTTCATGAACGTTGCGCGGGCGAGAATATTGAGATGATCCGCCCGATGTTCATCCGTATACTTGGTCAAATCCCCATCGTTGGCCTTGACCGCAAGTTCAAAGGCGATTGTAAGAGCTGCCGCCGGCAAGCTCTCATTATGAAGCAGACCTTCGGCCAGCGCTTTGAGATGGCATTGATTTGTGTCGGTCTTTCCCTGCCTTTCAGCCAATCGAACGGCTTCGTCCCACTTCTGTTCTCCGATATCTTGAGAAAATTCGGACCAGACGTTTTCAAACTGGTGCTCGGCATGGAACTCGGCTGCGGTCTTTGCGACATCGAACTTGTCATCGAGAACTTCCTCGATCAATTTTTCCGACAGCTCGTCGGGGTGGCCGATCCAGGCGATCTTGCTATCTTTCCCAATGAGGAATGCGCACGGAATGCCATGTTGACCAGCGGCCCCCATCCATGCGTCCCACGTTACGCCTTGATAGGTGCCCATGTAATCTAAAGCGACGGGATACGTCATCTTATCGGCCATCTTCGCGACGAAGGGCTTCACTTTCACCTGATTCTTTCCTTCCACGTTCTGCCCGATGACGACCAGACCTCGGTTCTTGAATTTGAGGTGGAGCTCGTTGAGATGTGGAATGCTATCCACGCAAGGACCGCACCATGTCGCCCAAAACTCGACAAGGTAGGCCTTCCCTTTCTCGAACTTCGTAATCGGCCCGCCCTGCAGCCACTCGCACTCAATCAGCTTCGGTGCCGGATCGCCGGGCTTGAGTGTTGGTTCGGCAGCCGACAATGCGGTTACGCAGGTTAGCAGCAGACAGGCGAGGGCCGAGCGAAGCGAGTCAGTCCGCCACGCTGAGTCGAAAATCATGCGGGCAACGGAGGGAAGATTCTTTCTCATTTGCCGTCAATCGTAGAGCAACCGTCACCAGTTGAATGAGTCCTTATTTGTGCCTAGCCGCATCGATTTGTGCCTGCGGTAAAAACGAGCATATAGGCACCAGGTTTTCATCCACTTCATTTCGGCAGACGTGGCATGGGGTTGGCTGCCCATTCCAGATCATTGCATAAGAGTTTCTTGGCGACGTCGGACGGTCCCGGAGGCTCGGAGAGCCTGGAAGCAATTTCCAGCGAGGAGAAAAGCACCTGCCCTTTGCCGCACGGGACGATACCCACAGCTGTTCCCAGGAAGCAGTCGCCAGCGGGGTTGTTGTAACACCCCGCCACCAGTTCCTCGCCATCCATCCGCATACCGTATCGACCGTGGGGGCCGCGAACGAGCTGCTGGTAGGGCCAGGCCATTGCCTGGTTGACCGGCAGATCCTTGAACAGCGGATGGGAGCGCACAAAAAACTGGCCTCCCGCCCAGCTTTTGCCAATGGGGAATGCCCCGTCGTAGCGGATGCCGAGTTCTTTCCTGCCGACATCGGCCCAGGAGCCGGCATTTTCGAGGACAATGAGCCGGGTGCCGTCCTTGCGAGCACGCTCGAAGAGGCGCGAGGGATCAATCCCCTTGCCTCCCGGAGGCGACCAGAGGAGCCGGACATCGCCGTCCTCCCACCAGCGGGCGTATTCCACCTTGACCGAAACCGGCTTTCCGGCAACGAGCTCGATGGCTCCGCCGGGAGTTTTCGAGATCCCGGTCGAGGCGAGTTCCCGTCCGTCGATCCAGAGCTGGCCGACCCCGCCCTCACATTTGAGCTCAAACCAGTATTGGCCCGAGACGGGCGGCGTGATCTGCCCTTCCCAGCGAACACTGTAACGTCCGATGAGGTTGACCGCAGGGTCGGGCGTCGCCCCCTTGGGCCACTGGACATTCAACTCCTTATCGCGCCGATGGTGCAGCTCTTTCCCGAACTTTCGGCCCTCAAAGAAAGTGGCGGCTAATCCGCACGGCTGGCCATCGGGTCCGGTGAAGTTTTCCGCCTCGATCAATCGTGGTTCGGGATTGGGGGGACGCGCGATCACGATCCAGTCGAGCGGACCCTGCGTGTCGTCGAAGGCCGGCACGGCCACGCCCTTTTGCGTTTTCAGGAAATCCCGAATCTTGTCATCAGTGGCATACACCGCGCCCTTGCCGGTGATTTTTGCGCTCTTCCAATCTACAGATAGGATCTCGTCATGGCCGGAGGCCTGTTTCGCGCCAGAGGCATCCACCAAGTCCGCCTCAATACGGATCATTCCGGTTGCCTTCTCCACCGGAATCTTGACTCCCTCGGCGAGAAGCTGACCAAAAACATCCCCCCCTTGAAGCGTGACATTGCTCTCCTGCTTGAAAATTTCTTCACCTGCCGGATCTGTCGCCCGGACCTTCAGCGTGAGCGGGCCTTTTAAATCTTTTTCATTGATCGCGTAGAAATCGGCCACCACCTCGCCCGGGATCTGCACCACTTGGGAACGAACCTTCACCGCGACGTAGAGGGGCTGGTTGTAGTAGGCGAGGATGGCAGGATCAGCCTTCGAGTTTCGCCAGCAGTCCACGATCCCCGAGTGGTTCTCGAAGGGCTCGTCCTCCCAGCCGTTGACAGCATAACCGTCGTTGAGGTCGCAGATACGGGTGTCCTCGATCTTGCGCCCCTGGTGCTCGTGGCTCGGCACGGCCAGGGCAGAGGTGAAGGCATCCACGGTCGGGAAGAAAGGTGTGAGCTTCTTGCGCTCCAGGAAGTCGGCGAAGACCTTGTGCTGGCCGAGGTAAATCTCCCCGTCCCAGCCGGGGAAGCTCATCCTCTCGACGTCGGCCTTGATCTTTTCCAGGCGCGGCGGTGCGGAAACGGCCCCTTCCTCGCCCCAGTAAACGATTTCCTTCACGTTATCGGTTTTGCCGTAATGATTGAGGGGATCCTTGTAGAACTCCTGCAGCCAAAGCTCGGGGCCGTCGGCCCGGTGGACATCCCACCATCCCTTGTAGTAAAGGGTGTCGTCGAACGGGCGCATGTGCATTTTGACGCGCTCGTCCTCGTCATTCTTAGTCGCCCAGGCCGAGGCGTAGAGGATCAGGCGGCTGGGATCAATGGCATGAGCGTCGCGCATGTCCTGGGCGCGAATCGCCTGCAGGGCGTCATTCTTGTCGGCACCATCCCTGAGCCACTGCTCGTTGATCATGTTGTAGATCACCACGGAGGGGTGGCTGCGATCCCGCTTCACCATCCGGAGGAGTTTTTCGCGAGACAGCGCCTGACCGAATTTTTGCGTGCCGGCACCGACGTAACCACCTGGCTCCTCGAAGTAGAGCAGACCGATCTCATCCGCCTTCTCCATCACGATAGGCTGGCCGATGGCTCGATGAAAATTGAGCATGTTGAGACCAAACTCTTTGGCAATACGGATCTGCTTTTCAGCCAGCTCCGGTGTCGGCGTCATGCCATTTCCCGGCCAGAAGCTCCAACTAATGGCAGTGCGGAGGAAAATGCGCTTGCCATTAAGGCGGAGCATGGCGTTCTGGCCGATGCCGTCCAAAGCGAGCCAGCGGAAGCCGAAGGTTTGCTGCGTTGCATCTGCAAGCGTCTCGGCAGACTTAAGCTCTGCTTTGCAGACGTAGAGGTCGGGATGGTCAACGTCCCAGAGCTTGGCCGTAGGAACAGAGACTGCGACGGTCTTATTATTCTCCCCCGGCTGAAAGATCACATCCTTGAGAGTTTGGCTGAAGACTTTCACCGACGGATTGTTTTTTTCCACCACGCTCACCAGCACATCGCGGGTGACGGGGCCGGCACCGAGGTTCTTCACGATAAGGTTGACATTCACTTCGTGCATCGCCGGGGTGTTCTGCACCGAGAGGTCGTCAATATAGGCGGCGTCCACCGCCAGCAGTTTCACCCCACCGGTAATCCCACCAAACCCATGGCTCTGGGGCAGGACGTATTTGCCCCACTCGATCTGGTCGCAATCCACCCAGTCAAAATTTCCACCGGGATTGGTGACGCGCACGGCAATCTGGCACTCCTCTCCCGGCCTGACGGCGTCGGTGATGTCAGCCTCGAACGGCGAGTTGCCCACCAGGTCGTAGGCGACCAGCTTCCGGTTCACGAAGACCTCGGCCCGGAGCCGCACTGAGTCAAAGCGCAACAGGAGACGGCCCCCATCCGGAGCCGTCGGAACCTTCACCGTCCGGAACCACCAGCTCACGCCGAAATATGGGGAGTAAAGTTTCTCCGGCTTGGTTTCCGCAAGACCGGGGTGCTTGAACAAATAGCCTTCCACCGTGCCTGGAATCGAAACAGCGAGGGCTTTGGCGTTGTCCAACTGTCCCCATCCGCCCGTCGGGGGATTGACGGGAAGTTTGGTCAGATCCACCGGCGGCGCGAAGAGTTCGTCGTTTTTCCACTCTGCCTTGTCATCACGCCAAAGAGACCAGCCCGGCCCGGAGAGATCCATCTCCACCCTTGTCCGGAGCTGTTGCGTTTTGGATGCTTCTGCGGCATGCAGCGCGACCAGCGCTGTCAGCAGAAGGGTTGCGATGAGTGTGAGGGGATACTTCATGTTCGTTTTCAGGGTTATTTGCTGGATGGAATGTTAGCCTGCTGGCTGGCGAGCCAGGGAAGGAAGACCTCCGGCCAGTGGGAAGCTTCGGTGGTCTGGTCGAAATGGAATGTCATGTGCCCGCCGCCAGGGTAGAGGTGCAGGTCAACCGGCACCGACGCTTTCCGCAACGACTCGGCGATACCAACCGCGAATTCGCTGGGAGCGACTTTGTCGTCTTTCGCTGTCGCAATGAATGTCGGCGGGGCCTGCGGCCCGAAGGGGAAATCGGCGACCTGATCTTTGCGTGGCCACGGGCAGAGCGCGACGAGGAAATCCGGGCGGCAGCTCTGCCGCAGGATCGGGTCTGCCGCATTTGCATCGCCGCCGTCGAAGTGACAGGCGAGCGTCAAGGCCAGATGTGATCCGGCCGAGTAGCCCAGCACGCCGATGCGCTTCGGGTCGAGATGCCACTCGGCCGCGCGGCTGCGCACGAGGCGCACCGCCTGTTGGGCATCGGCAAGGGCGTTGCTGACCGTCGTCGCGGTCACCTCGATGCCGGGTTGAGCAACCCGATATCTCACGCCGATGACCGCGATGCCCTTCGGAACGAAGTATCTGGCATTCGCCTCGACGTGGTGGGGAGTGTCATGGCCGTGGTAGCCGCCACCGGGAAAGACGACGAGCGCGGCCGCCGTGCTCTTTGCAGGATCCGGAAGATACACGGCCATGTTCGCCCGCTCGCGATAGGTCTGGGCCGCTTCGTCCGCCTCCAGGGCATTGCCCTGGAGATCGAAAAAGCGCGCGGCGGCATCGACGGCATGCAGCGCGGCCAGCGGCATCAGCGGCAGGCCCGCGAGAGCCGAGCGAAGCGAGACAGCCCGCCAAGCCGAGTCGAGAATATTGTGGGCAGCGGGGAGGATGCATTTCATGAGCGTTTTTCTTGTCACCAAACTTTGATTGAGAGCGGACCGGCATCGAGGTTCTCGAACGGGCCGGGCGTGGGATTGGCATCGTTGCGTTTCTTGCCGAAATAATCGGTGTCCACGCTCAGCGGCGATCCATCGGGGTTCTCAAACGGAAGTTGTGGCAGTTTGGCCTTCCCAAGGAGTTCGGCGGTCACGAGGGTGGTGGCGGGATTCCGCCAAGCCCCGCCCAGATCAAGATGCAACTGCACCGTCCGCCCTTCCTCCACCAGCTTCGGCGCGGGATTGACGTCCGTCAGAAGGACAGGGCTCTTCTCGCTGGAGCCAGGCCGCGCGCCATTGAAGTAGACATTGCCGCCGGTTTGCAGCGGGAACTCGCAATTGTCATACAGCCATAGCCCGTAGCCGACAAGCGCCTCCGGCGTAGCGGTGGGAACTATTCTGTTTACCTCCTCGGGAATACCTCCGACGAAGAGGTTGTTATGGAACCGGTTATCTCCTCCCTTAACCGAGCTCAGGCCGGCTACGGCTGTCGAATGCGACGTCAGATACGGTGTATCGCGAAGATCCTTGCTGATGCTTACGATCTTTCCAGCCAACAGATTGTGCACATAGGCGCCACCCTGGGAATTATCGAACAAGCTGACCGTAGAGAGCAATAGATTGTTGTCAGCCAGGAACGGCCCATGATTTACCTCAAAATACAAATCGCGGTCATTTTCGTATAAGAGATTCCGCGAAATTCTTGTCCCCTGCGTCATCCAGTCGAGCCACAGTCCTAGAATAGTGTGGCAAACTCGGTTGTTGCTGATGAGCATATCAACGGCACCATGGAACTTGATGCCGGCCATCTCATGACCGGTGAACAACCGCCGGACATGGATATCGTGGATGTCGTTTCCTACGACCGTGCTGTAGACGCAACCGAGACTCCCCACAATACCGGCCTGCTCGCAGCGGAAGATTTCGTTGTTACGGACAATGTGATGGCCTATGTTCTCCCTTGTCCACGGGATATCATAGGCGTGGGCCCGTTCGATGGTCTTGACGTAACCCTCAGCCGTATCGGCGGAGGTGTTGTCAAACTCGTCCCCGTACTTGCCAAGCGAAACGCCTGAGCATTTCGAGCACCGGATTGTGCAATTTTCGATGATCCAGCCCTTGCTCCAATGCGTGCCGATCAGGCCGACCTGCTCGGCCGTCGGCGGCGCCCACGGCGTGGCGGCATTGCACAGGATGAATCCGCGTACGGTGATGTAGTTGCGGCCCGGTTTGTCCGGATAGAAGACCGTCCGGCGAACATTGATCTCCACCGCCTGCTCATTGGGGTTGATGCCTTTGAAGCGAGCCCAGATCGTCGTATGGGCCGCATCCACCCGGCCGAACCAAAGCGCGCTGGTATTGCCCGGATTCAGGACATCATCCAGCGAAGCCGCCTCGTCCAGCCAATCGCCGTTGAGATAGACGGCACCGGTGTGATGTTGCCGCCCCTTGGCTATGAACCAGTCGCCGCGAATGAGGTCATTAAAGGGATTAAAAGTGCCGAAAAACGAATTCATCAGCGTCACCTTCCAGATATCATCCTGGACCTTGACCCAGTTCCGGACTGGCTCCGAGCCGGTGATCGTCACCATCTCCCCCGCTGCCGCCTGATATGTGATGCGCCGGGTATCGGATAGCCCCCCACGCGGCGGGTTGATCCGCTCGCGGTAAACGCCTTCATGAACCGTGATGACATCGCCCGGTTGAGCCAGATCGGCGGCATGCTGGATCGTGCGCAACGGCGCAGCTTGCGTGCCGGCGTTCGTGTCGTTGCCGAGGGTGGAAACATGGAATTCGGTGGCTTGGATCGAGGCTAATGGAAGTAATAACGCGGAGGTGATGGGAGTGCTTTTCATGGGCGCCCTATATTTTGTTGGTCACTTGTCGGACGGGAGGCCGGCAAGAGCTTCACCAATGAACTTCGCCACCTGCCTGCCCTGCGCCTCCTTCGCTTCCTGTTTGAAATGCACTCCGTCCCCCGAAAGCTCCGGGGTATTTTCTTTCACGGAATAAAGATCATTGAGAGGAATCCCCTCTTTGGCGGCACATTCGGCGGCGATTTGGTTGCGCACTTTCACGCGCTCGTTCCTCGGGTCGAACTGCTCGAATTTCGGGGCTCCCGTGCGATACGGGGTCGTCGTCGCACAGATGAGCTTTACCCCGGGAGCCTCGGCTCTCAACAGGGCGATCAACTTCGGAAACGCGGCGCGGTATTCGTCTTCGGTGTAGCCCCAGCCATGCATCCCGACGTTGAAATGGATGACGTCAAACTTGTATTGGCCCAGCATAAGTTTGAGCTCGTCGAAGAGCGTCGGATTGCCGAGGGCGATCGAGGAGCAGAAATAGGCAAAAGAGGCTTTCCCTTTGAGCTCGTTCACGGCCGGGCCGCGGTAGCCTGCCGAAATCGAGTCGCCGATAAACAACACGCGGGGCAAATCGGTTTTCCCGGTTTCCTCCACGTGCTTATCGCACCACTCGACCGGCTCGCGAATGATTTTGGGGCTGGGCTCTTCGGCGCAAACCAACGAGGCCGTCATTCCTGCCGTGGCAAAGAGAAATGGAAGCAGGAGCAATTTCATCCTCCCTTGCCTGGCTTTAAGCTTTGGGGTTCGCGAGAACTCCACCCACTGTTTGTATTCCGAGACGGCGTCGAACATGGCGACGACATTTTCGACAGGCGTTTCTTCCAGGATGTAGTCGTGGCTCGCGCCGGCCACGTAGCCGCCGCCGGGAGACATGATGTCCAGAACTTCGAGCGTCCGTTGCCGGACGAATTCGGGCGTGCCGTTGATGAGCACATGATGGGAATCAATCGCGCCGTTGAACAGGATCTTGCCCCCGTAGTTCGCTTTGAGGTTCGCGAGATCCATGCCGCCGCAACACGGCTGGACCGCGTGGAGTCCGTCGAGCCCGGCCGCGATCATCGCGGGGATCAGCGGCTCGTAGCCGCCGCAGCAGTGAAGCTGGACTTTCAGCTTGTAGGAGTGGCCGAGATCGATCAGGCGTTTCAGGTGCGGCAGCATGAATCGGTCGAAGTGCTCCGGGCTGAGCAGCGGCCCGTTCTGTCCGCCAAAATCATTTCCGACGAAGAAAATGTCGAGCGCATCGGCCGCGGACTCGAAGATGCGACGGCTCACCTCGGCGTAGTAGTCGACGATGTGCTGCAATATCGCGTCCACGATTTCCGGCTCGTCGTATAGCTTCAGATACAACGTTTCCATCCCGAGCAGGTCAATCGCATCGTGCCAGAACGGTGACCAGTCGCCGCCGAGAACCGCGTATTGCCGGTTCCATGCGAGCGCGTCGGCACGGATGCGGGACACGTCCTGCCAGTCCGGATCGGGCCACGGGTAGTCATGGACCTGCTGGAGCGTGGCGTCGGCCAGCGGATGGCTCAGCGGTTGGCCGCAGCCGTGTCCGGCGCGCTCAATGCCGAAGACGGTGCGACAGACGGAGCCGGGCGAAAGTGGAAACTCCGGCCCAACGTATCGCGCGAAAACGCGGCGAAAATCATCGCCGATGCGGATGAAGAAACTTTCGTTATCCGGAAGATTCAGTTGCCGACGGGCCTTCGCAAGAAATTCCGGCGACGCCCCGCACCACCGCGGCACGATGTCGGATTGGGTGTGGTTGAAAGCGGCGAGCACTCGTTCACGTGAGGTCATGGTTTTCTCTTTAGTTTTCAGGTTTTATAGTTTGCTGTATTCCTTCAAGATCTGGACATAAATCCGGTATTCCTCCAGAGAAACACCGGGTGGCGTCTGGTGATCCACGCTCGGAATGAATCCGCCGCTTTTCATTAACGGGACGATCCGATCGAATTCGGCGCAAATACCCACCACGCCCTCGGTGTGGTGTTGGGTGGCCTCGATGGTCGCCTGCGTGGTGCTGAACCAGAACTGCTGGTACGGATCGAGGCCGAAATACTCGGCAATCTCGAAGACTTGACTGTGCTTGAGTTCGCGCGGCAACCCTTCGCCGTGCCATCGCGCGATGGTCTTGTCCCACCACATCGCCCACTCCCAGACCGGCAGCCGGTCCACCGGCTGAAAGTTCATTACCGCCCGAAATCGTTCAACATGATTCATTATATTCCAACACTTAAAGTTCATTCTATTAGTTTTGATTTGATGCTTGATGCAGCTTCCCAATTACCGGGCACCGCCAAAAGTCATGGGTTGTGTGGAGAATAGTTTGACCGGGCCGAGCAGCCCGGATTCGACGAGCGGGTCAGCTTTTTTCCAGAGCTTCCAACTGCTGAAGGTAAACCGGCCGGTGGGACTCGGCTTGCCGTCCTGAATCCACTGCGGCCACGACTTGAGCGTGCCGTTGGGGTTGCGGTCACTGTCGTCCGGCAACTGCTCATCGCCAATCATCCGATTGATCCAGAGGTTGACGGCTTTGATTTCGAGAGTGTTCTCGCCGTTCTTAAGCGCGTCCGTCACGTCAACGCGATACGGCGGTTTCCACAGAACCCCCAGATCTTTGCCGTTGAGTTTCACCTCTGCCATAACGGCCACCCTGCCGAGATCCAGATAAGTTTTTAATTTTGGATCCGGCCTGCTGGACTGGAATGTCGTCCGGTAGGTTGCGGCTCCGGAGTAGTATTTGATGACGTCCTCGGGCCGCTTGCTCCAGTCCGTCAACTCCTCAAAAGTCACTTTCGCAGGACCGCCCCATTTCGGATCAAAACTCACATCCCATGGGCCGCCAACCGCCTGCGACGGCGGCAGCGTCGCACTCGCCTTGCTGCTCTTGCCGCTTGCCGTCGTAAACACATAATCACCGCTCTGCAGGATTTCACCGCGCGAGAGGTCGAGCGGGGGAACTTCGTCCCCAGCAACGGTTTTGTTCATCGCGCTGCGGGTGGCAGCCGGCCAGACCGGTTCGCCGTTGCGCGTCGCACGGACAATCGCATCCGCACCCGCCAGCGATTTGCGGAAGATTACGAACACTGAGCCGTTCGGTTCCAGATGCATCGGCACGCTGGTCACGCCGTCGTGCTCCTCGAACGCCAGCGCCGGAGCGGTGCCTCCTGTGTCGGGCCACCAGAACTCCGGCTGTTTGCCGGTGACGCGGAACGTGGCGACGGCATCGGCATCGCGCGGTTCCGGATTGGCGACGAAATAAACGTCCGCATCGCCAATGGTGCGGTGGATATGGCGCAGCATTGGGGACGCGCTGAAATCCGGCTTCACTCCGCGCCCGCCGAGCAGTTCGGCGGCGGTCTTGCCGGTGACAAGTTTCAGCCAAAGTTCGGCAACGAGTTTCTTCACCTCAGCATCGCCCGCGCCCATGTCGGCGAGGCTCGGCGATTTTTGCGGCGGCTTCGCTCCACCGATCACGGTCGCGCCGGCTTCGACGAGTTCCTTGATTTTGCCGAGCAGGCGCGGGGTCATTGTTTCCACCGGCGGCAACACGAGCACGCGGTAGCTCATGCCGTCCGGCAGCACGAGCCGTCCGTCTTTCACGCTCAGGCGAGTGAGCACCACTTCCGGCGTGCAGCCGTCGAAGTTGTAACCGCCGCGGATGTGCGGCGCGATTTCCGCGCCCGCTGGCGGCGAGAACGAGCGCGGCGCTCCCTCGGGATTGAGGTAGAGCACGTCGGCAACGAACAAACCTTGTTGGAGCAAATACTGGCAGCGCGCAAGATATTCGTGCCACGCCTTCGACTGCTCCCACCATGTCTGCGTCCGCTCGTAATGAAGGCCCCACGGTCCCATGCTCATGCCGGGCGCGACATTCGTCCACGGCTGCGCGGCATAGCGGTGGAACACGAATCGGTTGATGCCTTCGCAGAACGCCCAGTCCCCGAGATCCTTGATGTTGCCTGGATGGCCCTGCCATTTTTCTCCATCGGTGGCCGTGAACGCCTCCGCGCCGAGAATCATCTTGCCGTAGATGTGCGCCGAAGACGCCATCTCGGTGCAACTGTAAGCGGTGCCGAACTTATTCCACGACCAGAATTCCGCCATCGGCTCGTCGGCCTGGCCGCCGTAGGTCATCTCGTCAGCTGGCACATCGCCGTAGGCTTCGATGGAAAGCCGCAGACCGTCCCGGTTCGCCAACCGGCGAAACTCACCGGCGTAATTCTCAACAATCAGGTCGGAAACGGTCTGTCGCAAATCCCACAGGAACCGTTCCGTCACCTCGGCACTCTCCACGACGCGCCCAGTGAACGCCGGCAGAAATTTCCAGAGGTCGTAGCCGCGCCGGGAACGGAACTCCTCGCACATCTTCGGCGTCCAGTTCTGCGAGCCGACTTCCCAACTGTCAATGTGCGTCGAGACCAGCACCTTGTTCTGTCCCGACAGGGCTTTGTTCTCGGCAACCAGTTTCCCCATCAAACCGTTGTAATGCACGGCTGCCGCCGCCTTGCTGAACTTGTCGCATTCCAACCCTCGACCCGACGCCGGCGACGGGTGGTTGTCCTTGCCTGTCGTCGTGTGGCCAAAGCGGAGAACGAGCCACTTTCCAGGCGGAGCCTCCCAGCTCAACTTTCCGGCCGCATCCATCTGAGCGGACAGATCCACAATCTTATCGCGCGGAATTGCCAACTCAGGAGGCACCACCGGCCAATCGGCGGGTGCGGGCAGATTGTGTTGCGGGACGAACGCGGCCTTGGCTTTGAAGTTGTTGATCAGGCAACGCGAGCCGAGTTCGATGCCGGATATCTCGATGTCTTGCTTCAAGGGAACCGCAAGCTTCGTGAACACGATGCGGAAATAGCGTCCAGTCACCGGCTCAAAGCTTAAACTCAATTCCGGCGGCTGAGCGTTGAACGACTGGACCGGCCGGAACGTCTTGCCATCATCAGAAACCTCCAGCGAGCCAGCCACCGTTTGGCTGCGACGGAAGGTAATGGTGAGCGTGCAGGCGGTGAACGGCTCCGGGCTATCGAACGGAACGATCTGTGGATTGGCAGGCTCCGGCGCCGGCAGCGTCAACTTGCCTATGGAGATTTTAGCGTCCTCGCCAGCCGGCAACGGCATCGCCAACACCGCGATGTCACGATAGAAGTCTTTCACCACCTCCGGCTTGGCCAGCGCGCCTTCAAACTTTTTTCCACCATCGACGATGGTTTCGCTCCAGACGACTTTCTGCATCGAGAGCTCCGGTGTGATCCACGGCCCACCCATGTCCCAGCCGCCACAAAAATTAACCCCCACCTCCAGCCCAAGCACAGACTCGGCACTCAGCCCCTGGAGCCCACCCCACGTCTCCACCCAGCACAGCATGACTCGCCAACCAAGAGCAAGCCCGACAGCCCCTGCACATTTGGCGCCCCCACCAGCAAGATGCCCACAAGAGGCCCCGAGCAAGGAGTGGCCAATCAGCCCACGACTCACAGCAAGCACGCACCCGACATCGCCCGAGAAGGCCAGATCTCCCCCAAGCATGCCTGGGGACCCACACCGTGGTAACCTGCCTCCCCGGACACTCCCCCGGATGCTTGCAGCAGCCCTGCAGCCATATCGCAGACACACTCCATTCATTCAAAGAAACCTGCCGTGGGTACTTCCTTTAGCTTTACTTATTACCGCCAACTACCACACCGTAACTTAAGAAAACTCTTACATGGCGAAACAAACGTAAATATTGCTGAGTTGCGCTAGTAGGGCCCCGACGCAGCACCCAACACTAGACGTGCCCCAGGAGATTTAAGGGTCCCAGGAGATCTGAGTGTCCCCGTAGTTGAATCAGGAGGAAGGGTCTGGGGGGGAACCGAACCCCCCCCCAACCTCCGGACTTTGGAATATGGAAAAGTGTCTGGAAATGGTCCCGGTGTATGTCGAAAACATAAGGCAAGAAACGTTAGACAGGGCGCGGCCACAAAAACGTAGACAGCCGTGTGGCATTTGGGCAGCTTTTGAATTCTGGAGACCCTGTAGTTGAAAGCCTTTGCCTCCCCTTTTAAACACACGTAAGGGTGCCGGCCCCCCGGTTTCCTGGGTTTCGGGCCCTTATTTCAAAAACAAATCACGACATCTGCGGCCAAATTTCACCGGGCACAACAGAAGCCCCCAAAAAGGGTGGAAACCGCAGTGTTTGGGATTGGAGCGGAAGACAGCGGTCGCTAAGGAGCCCAACGTGCCAAGATGGGTCGGAAGGTTTGCAGGTTGGTGCGTGTGCTTGAAAACACACCAATTGTATGGGCGAGCGTCCATATGAACTAGAAATAAAACGTCCGACCGGGTGCACTGCCGTGGCTCGATGGAGTCGAAGCCTTGAGCACGCGTGGGCCGTCCCACGGAGGTGCGTCGGATGCGTTCCTTGCATAGCCATATGGGGGTTGGCCAACCCAGCCCCAGCAAGACCTTGGAATGCCAGAAGGCCAAACCCACCAGAACGCCAAATCACCCAAAACTCCCGGAGACCCAAATCACCAGAGCCCAGAACCCCGAAGAGGCACAAGACCGAAGCAGCCCAATCTACCAAGCGAGCTAATCCACGAGAAGGCCAAGACCAGCACCGCCATCCCTGGGAGATCACGCCGAGCAAGC
>Ga0118677_10001834_pt1 | contig 44045 bp, 32 predicted proteins | sample AliMusrvi5mmetaG_FD_86154 | JGI IMG/M metagenome (GOLD analysis project Ga0118677, IMG submission 86154)
GGTGCGGCGGGAACCCTCCGGCAAACCGCTCACGGTGCGCAACGGAACCGTGCGGGTCGGTCTCGACATCATGGAAAGCCTCGTGGTGGAAGGGTATTTCAAAAAGAAAAATCAAACAAAACGAACATGAAAACAACAACCAAACTGCTGGCCATCCTCGGCATCGCCGGATTCTTCAAGGCAACCTGCCAGGCGGCCGCCGTTAAGGAGCCTGGCCGGACATCCCCGGAGGATCGCGGATGGAAAGTCATTATGGCGTCCGACAACAGTTATAATTTTCTACTCGTCAAAGACGGCCGCCAATGGGGAAGCATCGCCCTCGGAATGCACCGCGTCGGTTGGCAATGGGAATCCACGCCGGTCAAGGGATTTGCCCAGGATGGCGTGTTGGATGTCTCTTCGTCACTCTATACGTCGCATAAGCCGGATCAAACGATGGCCTTTCGTCAAGTGGTGAAGAAAACCGCGCCGAACACGATCACGTTTACTTATACGCTCACGGCCGAGACCGAGCAGAAAGTCACTCTTTTGCAGACTTGTTTTAGTTGCAACAGCGGCCTGACAGGCACGTTGGACTTGTTCCAGGCTGACGGCACCCAGGAACCCGAGCAGCGCATTCCAGGGTTTGCCCAAGGAGAATTGAAAGACCAATCCACCATTGGAAAAATGGTCTGGAAAATCAAGGACGTGGGGGATGTCACGGTGACAATGGATCCGCCATTTTTTCCGTATGCAACCATCTATGGAACGACGCAGATGCGCATGCCACTTCTCTATGAGCGTGGTGCGGACAAAGGGATTTTTCCGGCCGGGACAAAAACTTACACCATGACGCTGACCTTCCCGGAACAGGTCGATTTCGTGGCGGACAAGGAGGGCATGGAAAAACTGACCGGACACTTGGCGGATGAAAGCTGGTATGCCTTGCCCGCCTCCGGCACGGACACCGATTCCAGTGTCATCGGCATGGAGAACTGGCTGGACGCGCCCGCCGGAAAGCATGGAATCGTGAAGCAGGTCTCCGACCATTTCGAATTCGCCGACGGAACACCGGTGAAATTCTGGGGGCTCAATGTGGCGGCCGGAGCGGCCTATCCGCCCAAGAATCAGGCGGAGACGGCGGCGGCGCGCTACGCCAAATACGGGGTCAACTGCATCCGCTTCAACCAGTTCATCATCAGTTGGGGCGGGTTTGGCGACAAGGAAGATTCCACGAAGTTCATTCCAGAGAAACTGGATCAGATGGATTACTACGTCGCGAAGTTAAAGGAGCATGGCATTTACTACACTTGGATGCACACATGGAATTTCACGCTGCATCCGGCGGACAAATCAAAACTTCTGGCATACGACGAAATCGTGAAGAATCTTCCGGGGGGGAACACCTATGGGCTTATCCAGGTCGCGCCGGATGTGCAGGATTTGCAGATCGAGATGCTGACCAACCTGCTCAAGCACGAAAACCCCTACACCGGGTTGACTTACGCGGAAGATCCCGCGCTGGCCTATCTGGAGGTGATGAACGAGGACAATATCTTTTTCTGGGCGATGGACGGCGCGCTTCAGAAATGCCCCACTTACAAGCGCAAACTGGAGGAGCGTTACGCCGCATGGCTTAAAGAGAAATACAAAACGCAGGAAGCCTGGCGGGCGGCGTGGGGAATCAAGGATGAGACAGCGCAGATTGAAGCCGCCATGCCGGTGCAGACGAACCCGGGGCTTTTGGGCCCGGAGAGTTTGGCCGCGAAAAAGAACAATCCGGGCGAACTGGAGCGCATGCTGGACGGCGCGCAATTCTTGCACGGCGAGCAAAACGCGTATTATTCGAAGATCATGAAAGCCGCGCGGGCCGCCGGTTACAAGGGGCCGTGGACCGGCTCGGGATGGTGGTCGCCGGCCATGCTGCCGCAATATTTGACCTTGAAATCGGACGCGATGTGCGGCCTGGTGGATCGGCACAATTATTTTGGGGGCGGCGGCACAGAGATGTTTACCTCGATGCTGACCCAGCCGGGCAGCGGTTATCTGGGGACCGGTTTGCAGCAGGTGGCCGGACATCCGTTCGGCATATCCGAATGGACGCATGTCTATCCCAATGTTTACGGCGCCGAAGGCACGCCGATCTACGCGGTGTATGGCATGGGATTGCAAGGCTGGGACACTTCGTTCCAATTCCAATCGTTCAGCCGGGCGGGTTATGATCCGATCGTAGGCAACCTGCCCTTTGGTGTGTGGAACGCAGAGCAGCCGTGCCACATCGGCCAATACCCTGTGCTGGCGCGGATGATCTATCGCGGCGATGTGAAGGAAGGCGAAGCCGTCTCGGTGCGCCGTGTGAGCGATAAGAATCTGGCAACCGGCACGTTTGATTTCAATGAGCAGACGGTCGGCTCGGGCGACATCAAGGATTACAGCAGTTCGGTGCCGCGCGAAGCCCTGGCGGCGGGCCGGGTGCTGGTGGAATTCACCGGCGACAAGGAGGAGGCCACGACATTGCCGGAACTGAGCAAATACAAACTGGCCGACAAGGTGATACAATCCAACACCAAGCAACTGGTTTGGGATTATTCGGGCAAAGGGTTCATCCTCATCAACACGCCGGGCACCAAGGGGGTTGTGGGTTTCACTCCCGACGCGCCGCACAAACTGGACAATGTCACCGTGACGATCCACAACCCGTTCGCGTCGGTGCTTGTCACCGCTTTGGAAAAGGACAAAACGCTGGCCAATTGCAAACACGCGCTGGTCAGCGTCATCGCCCGGGCCAGCAACACCGGCTTCAGCTATTTTACGCTGAACAATAACATCATCGACAACGGCAAGGCGCCCATTTTGCTGGAACCCATTCAGGCCCGGATCGGCATCACGGGGCGCAGGATCGCGGCGGTGAACGTTCTCGACTTTGATGGGGTTTCGCAGCCTAACAAAACAGTGAAGGTCGATAGCGGGGGCGAGTTCGCCATCGATACGGGAGTCGATCACACCATGTATTACGAAGTGGTGTTTCAGTAGATCTACGACGGGGAGATTCACTTCACGGCAAAAGAGGTCGCTTCAATTCCGCCAAGGCGAAGGAACTGAACATCGACAAGGAACGCATTGGCGCCACGTTTCGGATACTAGTCCAAGAAGAAAATGGACGAACTGGGTGTCGAATGCCATCTTACTTACGAAGGCGTCAAGGATGCGGAATTTGGGAGCATGCCCGCTTTTGTTATGAAACAACACCCGCCAATTTATCGCCAGGAGCGCGTGCTCGCCTCCGGGATCCCGCTCGGCGGGCTCGGGACCGGCAGCGTGGAAATTCGCGCCGACGGCCAGTTCCATGACTGGGAAATTTTCAACAACCATCTCTGGAGCGGCAACAGCGCTGATGCGCCGCCAGACATGACGAGCGACGAGGCGTTTTTCGCCCTCAGGACGCGCGGCGCGGATGGCGCGTCCCGTGTCCGCCTGCTCCACATCGACGACCAGAAGTCGCAGTCAGTCTGCGGCTGGTATGACTATGCGCGCATTTACAATTACCCGTTCCTCCGCAACGTCGCGGCGGTCAACTGGTCTGGCCAGCATCCCTTTGCCCGGTTGCAATACGAGGACGAAACGATTCCCGTCGAAATCGGGATGGAGGCATTTACCCCATTCATTCCATTTGCGGCGAAAGATTCTGGGCTTCCGCTGGCGTTCTTCGTTTTTCGCCTCCGCAACACGTCGGCCGCGCCATGCGAAGCCTCGCTTCTTTTCAATCTCGCGAATTGCGCCGGCTACGATCTCGATGCGGTCACTCTCGAACACCGTGTGCTGCGATCGAACGGGATGACCGGGATCCGGATGGGCGCGGAGGGGATCGATCCCGCGCATCGCACAAATGGTTCGATGGTCACTGGCGTGCTGGAGGGCGAGGGGACAGTCCTACCGGCATGGACCGGCGGGCGGGGTTTGACCGGTTTCCCCAACGCCGATGCGCCTGGGATGTCGCAATTTTGGTATCCGTTCCGTGACACCGGCGACCTGGCCGGGGGATCGGATTGGAAAAGGTCCGTGAAATTTGCGCCGAAGGAGGTGGCGAAGGGGGCGCTCCACGGGAACCGCCAAATTGGCAGGCGATGGAACGCGGCGGTGGCGCGCAAGCTGACGCTCGGGCCGGACGAAGAGCGCGAGGTTGTCTTTTTCATGGCTTGGTTTTTCCCGAACCACCACCATTACTTCACCGGCGAGCGTCTCGGGCACATGTATGAGAACTGGTTTGCCGATGCCGCCGAAGTGGCGGGTTACGGGGAATCCCACTTTGCGCGTTTGCGCGACGGGAGCCGGAAGTTCGCCGATCATCTTTATCGCGGCCTCGACCCGATGTTGGCGGCCTCGCTCAACGCGCAGCTCACCACATTTCCGCAGAGTTACTGGTGGACGCGCGACGGCGATCTGACGGCATGGGAAGGTTCGTGCTGCTGCCAGACCATGCCGAACTGCCACACGCCCTGGTCGTCGTTCCAGCCGCTTCTTTTCTTTCCCGACCTCTATTTGAAAATGAAACGCCGCATGGCCGCCTTCCACGGCAGCGAGGAGAAATGCCAGGGGCCGGACTGCGGATGTTTCCTCGAAGCCGAGCACCAGCGTCGCCAGCCGATGACCCAGGCCACGAAGGAGGATCTCGGCGGGTGGTTTGAAAAACGCTGGAAACGGCTCGGATACAGCGACGAAGACTTCTCTCTGGCGCGCGGTTCCACGACATTGCGCCGCGTATTTGGGTCGGAGGCGTTTTGCGTCCAGTTGCTGCGCGACGTCCTCTGGACCGGCGACGAACCACTGCTGCGCGAGCTCTGGCCGCTGGCGCGCGGTTTCATCGAGGGCGACCTTGCGCGGGACAAGGACGGCGACGGTCTTCCCGACGGTGCCATCTGCTTCCTGACCTATGATCACTGGTTCCTGCCGGCAACAAACTGCTACAAGGGAACGATGTGGCTGGCGGAACTGGCGGCCGGCGCTGAAATTGCGGAACGGATCGGGGAAACCGAGACGGCGAAAAAGTGGCGCGAGGTTCTTCGCAAAGGCGCGCTCCGGTTCGAGGAGTTGTATTGGAACGGGGAATATTACCGTCTCTGCCAGGACCAGAAGCGCGGCGTGCCCGACGAGGGCTGTCTCGCCGACCAGGTGAGCGGGCATCTTTATTTGCGGTTGTGCGGGCTCGGTGGCAACCATGATGAAGCAAGGATTCGCGAAGCCCTGCGCGCCGTTTTGCGCTTTAACCTCAAGCCCGAGGAAGGATTGCTCAACGGTTCCGACCCGCACGGACGCGATGACTGGCGCTGGTTTGCCCGCTTCTCGGAACGCGGGGAGGACGAGGCGCTTTCCGGCCAGTGGGTCACGCCATGGACGGGGACCGAGTATTACGTGGCGGCGACCATGATTGCCGAGGGACTGGTCGATGAGGGAATGGCCGTGGTCAAGAACGTGTACGACCGCCACGCGGCGGCCGGCATGCTTCTCAACCACATGGAATGCGGCGAACATTATTTTCGCGCGGCGGCGGTTTGGGCTCTGCTTCCCGCTTTGCAAGGGCTCGTGTTCGACGCCGGGCGGGGGGAACTGGCGTTTGCCCCGAAGATGCATCCCGAGGATTCCGACACGCCCTTTATTCTGCCGGGAATCTTGGGACGGCTTGTCCAGCAGCGCACCCCGAAGGCCCAGAAAAATGAAGTGCGCGCGGAGGCGGGAGAAATCTCGCTTCACGTGCTCAGGGTCGAAGTTCCCAAGGGAAAGGCGTCCGGCCTGCGCGCCGTCCAGGCTTCCTGCGGGGATTCGCCGGTCGCCGCAACATGGGAGACGGATGGAGACACCGTGTCGATCCGGTTCGCGCCGCCTCTCCTTCTGGACTCCGGCAGATGTCTTGCCGTGACACTGGAATGGTGAGCTGGTTGCCTGCGAAAAAATCGCCCTCAATGGCACCGCCCCGGCCACGGACGATTCGCGGGGGGCCACGCCGATTCCCGGACAATCAAATCCGGCACATGAAATGCGTGGACCGGAGGCTTGATCCGGCGTTCTGCTTCGGCGGCTTGTGTCAGATTTCCAGTGGTTTGGGGGCCTTGGTGAGAAGTTTCGGGCCACGTCTGGTGACGAGAGCGACGTCCTCGTGGCGGACCCCTCCGGTTCCGGGGATGTAGATTCCGGGCTCGACGGTGATCACGTGGCCGGGCAGGAAAGTGGCGGCGGCGAAGCGCGGGGCCTCGTGAACTTCGAGGCCGAGGCCGTGTCCCGTCCCGTGGAAGAACCCGTGCCAGCGGCCATCGCGGATTTCGGTCGGGTAGCCCTGTTCGGCAAAAAACGTTTTGATCGCTTCGTGGGCTGCAGCCCCCTGGTTGCCCGGTTTCATTTTTTCGAGCGCCATGGCCTGACCGGCGAGGCAGGTTTCCCAGAGCCTGCGCTGAGATTCCGTCGCTTTCCCGCGGACGACCGTGCGCGTGATGTCCCCGAAATACCCCGAGCGGGCGTCGCGCGGAAAAATGTCGAGGATGATCAGCTCTCGCGCGCGGAGCGGGCCCGAGCCGCGCCCGTGAGGGTCGCAGGCCTGGTCCCCGCCCGCGACGATCGTATCCCCGCGCGCTTCCCCGCCGGCGCGGACGATGGCCGCCTCGATTTCGGCCCGCAGCAACTCCGAGGTGAGAGCCCGGCGCCCCAAAACCAAGCGCCCGTCTTTGCGCGGGACGGCGGATTTGAGAATCTCCATCGCCCGCGACATCCCGGCCTCGGCGATCCCGATGGCGGCCTCGATCGCCCGGATCTCCGCGCGGGATTTGATCTCCCTTTCCGGAAAAAACGATCCCTTGGCTGGCTTCAGCCGCACCCCTTCCTTTTTCAGAAGCCTGGCCAGGCCGAGCGGAAAGTCCGCCGGCACCACGACGCTGCGCGCCTTGTTCGCGCGAAGCCAGCCGGCGACAACCCGCGCGTATTCCGGCTTTTTCTTTTTCCCGCCCTGATTTTTTTTTTCGGCCTCGGAAAACGAATCCGCGCGGCCCCCCTTTGCTTCCCGGCGCCCGCGGTCGATTTCGAGGTCCGAGAGGAGCAGGAGTTTTTTCTCTCCGTCCTGGAGAAAAACAAACGGGTCCGGCGCGCGGAAACCCGTGGCATAAAGCAGGTCGGCGGACGTTTCGCTCGAAGCGATAATGAGTTTGGGGCGAGGCATGAAAATAGTGTTCAGTTTTCAGTGTTCAGTTTTCAGAAATAAACGACTCTGTTGACTGAACACGGAACACCGAAAACTGAACACTCCAAATTCATGTATCGCTGGACGCGCTTGAGCTCGCAGAAGTGGGAGGACGCCTGGGACGAGAGGCTGCAGTTTCTCGGGCCCGGCCGGGTCGCCATGGTCACATGGCCGGACTCGAAAGCTCTCAAGATCGAGGTCTTCACCGACAAGCGGACCGCCGGGGTTCTCGCCAAGCGGTTTGGCGGGCGCGTGACAAAAGTCGCCTCGCATATCTGGACGGGAAAGCAATCCCGGCCCCGCGCCCCGCTGGCGATCCGCGGGAAGCTGTGGATCTATTCCGACGAGGCCGCGTGGAAGCGGTCAAAGAAGAAAACCGGATCCCTTTGGATCCCGGCCGGGATGGCGTTCGGGACCGGCGAACACGCCACCACGGCGACCTGCCTGCGCCTGCTCTGCGACGTGGCCGAGGGCCTGCCCACGGGCTGGCGCGCGATGGATGCCGGGACCGGGAGCGGGATCTTGGCCGTCGCCGCGGAGAAGCTCGGAGCCTCGGCGGTCGAAGCGTTTGATTTCGATCCCGTCTGCGTGCGGATCGCCAGGGAGAATGCGCGGAACAACGGTTGCCGCCGGATCATGGCCACCAAAGCCGACGCCCGGAAACTCGCTTCCTTCCACCGCGCGGATGTCATCGTCGCCAACCTGTTCAGCGATCTCCTGATCGCGGCTGCTCCCGGGTTCGCGCGCAAACTTCCCCCGGGCGGATGGCTGATTTTTTCCGGCGTCCTGCGAAAGCAGGCGGAGGAAGTCTGCGCCAAGCTGGTCGGCCTAGGGTTCGGGCCACCACGCCTCGTCGCCCGCGGGAAATGGTGCGCCGGGGCCACCCGCCTGACCTGCGAGTCCACGATGCCGAAAATTATTTTCCAAGGATTTCCTTCCCCGGTTCCGTCTCTCATTCAAAACACACCATGAAATCCATTTTTCTCTTTCTTCTCCTCGCCGTGCTTCCGGCCTTTGCCCAAGAGTCCGCGCCGCTCACCGTTGCTGTGTTGCCATTCGAGTCGTCCGACGAGCAGCTTGCCGGGAAGGCCGCCGAGGCGGCGTCTTTGCTGGCCGCGCACCTGTCCACCAAGCCTGAACTCTGGCTGCTGGAACGCGCGGATATCGACAAAATCCTCGCCGAGCAGACGATCAAACTTTCCGGCCTCACGGATCCGGGATCGGCTGTCCAGGTCGGAAAATTGCTGGGAGCCAAGGTGCTCGTGACCGGCCGGCTGATCCGGTCCGGGAGCAATGCTATCCTTGTCGCCAAGGTGATGAGCACGGAAACCTCGCGCGTCTTCGGAGAAACCTCGACCGCCAACAGCCCGGACGCCCTCCAGCAGCCCGCGGTCGAACTCGCCGACAAGGTCGCCGCCCTTCTCGCCAAACAAAATGCCGCGTTCCGCGTCCCGGCCGTCTCGCGCGAGGAACGGATCGCTAAGATTAAAAAATCCCTCGACGGCAAAAAGCTCCCCAGCGTCCTGGTCAACATCACCGAGCGGGATCTCACGCGCCCGGCCGTCGATCCCGCCGTGGAAACCGAATTCAAAAAGTCGCTGCTCGAACTCGGGTTCGAGGTCATCGACCCGCAGAGCGGGAAGACGCCGGACGTCGTGATCAAAGGCGAGGCCTTCAGCGAAACGGCCGCGCGCCGCGCCCAGCTCGTCTCCGCCCGCGCCCGCGCCGAGATCCAGGCGACCCGCACCAGCGACAACAAAGTCCTCGCCGCCGACCGCGAGACCACCAGCGCCGTCGATACCGCCCCGGCCACCGCCGGAAAATCCGCCCTGCAAGAAGCCGGGCTTATCCTGCTGGAGCGCACCGTCCCGAAGATTGTCGGCCAGTGAGGACTGCCGTCTTCCTCGCCGCATGGGTTGGCATGGCCTCGGTTCAAGCGGCAGCGCCAAGGCTCGCCCTCGTTTCCAACGATGCAGGGTTTCTGGTATCTTCCCTACGCGGATATCGAGAAAAAGTTGCAGTCTTTCCCTCGTTGAGGTTTTTCGCGATCTCAGGAATACTGAGCCGCCATGGACCCTGAGCCGCCAGACAGCCACCTGATCCTCCCGAAGCATGGCGGCTACCGGCGGCTCCGCAGCTTTCAGTCGGCAAGGCTGGTGTTCGATGCCACGGTGGTTTTTTGCGACCGTTTTATCGAGAAGCGCTCCCGCACGCACGACCAGATGGTGCAGGCGGCGCGGAGCGGGGTCCAGAATATCGCCGAGGGCAGCGTCGCCTCGGGCACCTCGAAGAAAACCGAACTTAAACTCACAAATGTCGCGCGAGCCAGCTTGGAGGAACTGCTCCTTGACTACGAAGATTTCCTCCGTCAACGAGGGCTGTTGGCATGGGAAAAAGAAAGCCGCAAGGCGGAACTCGTGCGTGGCAAGTTGCAGGCTGACGCGTTCACAGCAGAGAAAATCCTGCTCTGCACTCCCGAGGTCGCAGCCAACACAATGCTCTGCCTGGTGAACCAGGCGAGCTACCTGCTCGGCCGCCAAATCGCGCGCTTGGAGGCCGATTTTCTCAGCGAGGGAGGTTTCACCGAGAAACTCCACGCCGCGCGGACAAAAGCCAGAGACGCCAGCTCGCCAAGCTGCCCCGCATGCGGCCAACCGATGCGGCAGCGCACCGCCAAATCCGGCCCGAAAGCGGGCCGCCCATTCTGGGGCTGCTCAGGCTACCCGGATTGCTGGGGCACGCGCGAAATGTCCGACGCGTCCGACCGGTCAGACTCGTCCGACAAATCCCCGTAAATATTCCCCAAGGATCCGCTTCCACGAACCGTCTTCTCTCCAGTGCTGAGACTTTTTCTTTTTCTGTGGTTTGGTGTCGCCGTTTGCACGGCGGCCCCGTTGCGAGTGGCGGTCTTCGCTCCGGAAGATTCCGACGCAGCGGCGCTCGTGACCGCCGAGGTCTCGAAGATCCCAGGCATCGAGGTCGTCGAGCGCGGGCAGATCAAGCTTCTGCTCGGCGAGCAGGCGCTCGGCTCGACGACGCGCGAGCGTCTCGCGCTCGGGCGCGTTCTTTCGACCGACCTCCTGCTTCTCGTCGAAAAGGGAAACGCGTTCGCGTGGATTGACGCCCGGACAGGCGAGGAACTTTTCCGCATCCGCGAAAAATCGGCGGAAAAGCTTGCCCGCTCGGCGGTCGCGCTTGTCGAAGAGCAGCGAGAGGCTTCGGTTGCCGGAAAAGCGACCGCTGCCGTGCTCGACGATGTGGCGACGAAGGCGGCGGGCGACAGCGTCCGCGAATGGCTGCGAGCGGGCGGCGTCCGCGTTTTGGACCGCGTTCTCGCGCACGAGGTGCTGCAGGAACGCGCGGACACCGAGCAGGGCCTGCGCGGGAATTCGGCCCTGCTTGCGGCATTTCCCGGAGCGCAGCTCCTGCTCAAAGTCCAGCGTGAGAAGGAGGGTTTTCGTGTCGAGGCTTTCTCCGCAGACGGGTCGGTCTGCGGGGTTTCGCTGGCGTGGAACGGAAAGTCATTGCCCGAAGAAATGCGGCAGTTCCTTTCGCCCCTGCTGGCCGATTCGACCTCGGAAACCGCCCCGACATTCCGCCAGCGCCTGAACATCGAGGCGCTCCAACCGTTCTACAAAGGCGTCTCGCTTTACGAGTCCGGCAAGCCGCTCGAGGCCACCGCCGAGTTCCAGCGGGCCTACGAAATCAACAACCTCTTCGCCGCCGCCTACCTCTGGGAAGCCCGCTGCTACGAGGTCGCCGGGCTTCCGGAGTTTGCGGCGGCCATCCGCCGGTGGCTCGAAACCGGGTTCGCGGGACGCGGTGTCGCCGCAGGCGCGGATGCCTCGCCGCGCGACGGCGTGACTTTTCTCGGGGTGAACCCGGGGGACGAAAAGCAATCCGCCGCCGCCACGCGGCTGAGCATGGCGGCGATTGACTCGCTCTCCGGCCCCGGCCTCCTGCTGCCCGAATCCCTCGGCGCCATCCGCGACGAATACGACCTGCTGGCCGCCACGACGCACACCGAGGGCGCGCGGTGGGAAACGTCGTCAGGTTTTGTCTCGCGCTTCACCCTCCGGGGCACGCTGGATGCGGGTTCCTGCACCTGGGTTCTCGCCGATAGCCTCTCGGGGAAAACCTTGGCGACGAGGAAACAAAAACTCCCGCCCGATCCGGCGCGCTGGGCCGACGACTTGCGCGGATGGCTTCCGAGGTTCGCCGGGTCCGCCAGCGATGATGCCGCCGCGCTATCCCGGCGCGCGCTGTCCCTCCCGACAAAAGACGCGGCGATGGCAGTATGGAAAAGCGCGCGCGGCTCGGCAGACAAAAATGTCGCACTCCTTCAACTGCTCCTCATTGATCCATCCGACCCCACAGCCATCGGCGGGCGGATCTCCAAGGGCAGCGACGAGAAAGACGGGCTCGACAACTACCTCGCGCACGCCAAGCGCGACGCCCTCCTGCGCCTCCTGCCCAAAGACCACCCGATGCGCCCGTGGGTCGAACTCGACCGGATCCAGACATTCATGCCATGGATTGCGACTGGCCCGCATCTCTCGGGAGAAAAGCGGGATTCGCAGGCGGACCTGAAGGCGTTCAGCGAAGCCCAACCGGACCACCCGGCCCGGCTGCTCGCCCGCTATTTCTGGCTCTACGACGCACAGGGAAAATTGCCGCCCGCCGAGGTGGCTGTCGACGCGGCGGCGCTTTCCAAGCAACTCGCCGGGGCGCGCGATCTTCCGAACAACCAGACCCTTTCGCGCATGTGCGATTCCATCGCGTGGCTCGGGCGGGCGGCTTCCGGGGAGCCCAACATGCATCCGGACAAAAATGACACCGTCCCGGGGCGGCACCGTCTCGAAATCAGCGAGCAGGGCAAGCCGGAGGTCAAAAAGAACGACAATTGGCGGGTGGAGGAGTTCCGGCACCTGCCGTTGACCCCGGAGGAAATTCAAAACGAAGCGGCCGCCGCGCTGGCCATCCAGGGACGCAGAGACTTCAAGAAACGGATCGATCCCGCGTGGATGGAAAAATTCCCGCGATCCTTTTCGGTCGCGAGCTTCATCGCGTGGGATGGGATCCATGAGCTGCTATATGCCGACAGCCGTCCGATGCCATTCGTCGGCGATTACGCTGCCATGCGCGGGCACTGGAGGCGGATGGTGGACTACACAACCGACACCTTGGAATACTGGATGGGAAAAGTTCGCACGGCCGACGAGTTTCGGGTCGTGGACTATGCGCCGATGTTTTTCCTGCCCGCGCTCAACGAGGCGGCCTTCCGGATTTCCGATGACGAATACGCAGCGATCCACGCGCGGCTTCTGGCCGCGTCCGCCGCCGCCGCGCAGAGGGCCGGAACTTCCAACACCGCTCCCCGGATTCCGGAAAGCCACATGCTCGACTGGCGGAAGCTCACCCGGGAGGAAGCTCTGAAGCAGGGCGCCGACAACCCTTTCCTCGGGCAGAGGTATTACCGCGAAGTGGCCGCATTCTCGGAGGATCTGCGGGCCGCGGCCAAGACGGCTTTCGGGCAGGAGGCACCGTCTTTCCGGAACTGGTGGCAATTGATGAACCGGGGCATGGACGAATGCATGTCCTACCGCCGGATCGCCGACGAGTTTGTCGCTCCCCACCTGCCGGAGATCCACGCGCTTTTCGGCAGTGGAGCACTTTCCGACGACGAGCGCGCGATGCTGCTCGATGTCGGCATTGTGCTCATGTGGGGATGGCAGTATCCGGAGGCGGAAAAAATCTTTTCGATCGTGGCCGACGCCCCGGCCGCGGTGACATCCAGCGAACGTGTGGGCAACGCGCTGCGGGCCTCCGCGCTCCTCCATCTGGCCCGGCTGCAGATCGAAGCGAAGAATAAGCCTGCCGCCATGCTGGCGCTCGACCGCTGCCTGAAACTTTCCGACGGCCTGGACGTCCGGCGCCTCGACCGGTGCGCCCCCAATTTCCGGGACTGGCTTCTCCACTCTCCGGGCCAGCGGGGAAACATCCGTTCGCTGGCGATGCGGATGCTTGACGAGCTCCGCTTCGACCCCGCGCACGCCGTCTTTCCCCCGCGATGCGGCGCGGTGCGCGTGAAAACCCTGCAGCTCGAAAACCCCGTGGTCACGATGTTCTATCGCCTGCCGCCCCCGTCGGATGTTCCTCCCCGCGTGCTCGTCGTGCTACCGCCATTCAACGACGGGACTGCAAACATCTGCGATGACACCCACTCTTGGGCGCGCTTTGCCGATGCCCACAACCTCGCCCTCGTCGTCCCGCAATTCTTCCAGGTTCATACCACTTGGAAAATGGACCATCCCTGTTCCCCATACCATTTTCCGCAGATCTGGGCCGGGCAGGCGCTGCTCGACGGGATCCGGGAGATCGGAAAACTTCGGAAGCTGGATGAAAAAAAGCTGCTCTTTCACGGGACCGGCGCTGGCGCGCAGTTCGCCTCCCGCTTCGCCCGGTGGAAGCCGGAGCGCACGGCCGCGCTTTCGCTGCACAGCGCTGGCGGGTATTCGTGGGCGGAAATGGAGCTTGGCGTTCAACCGGTTTCCGCGCTCAAAGACCTTCCGGTTTTTCTCACCGTCGGGGAGACGGAGGATTTCGGGGCCGAGCACTGGGACATCCGGGCCGGCACGGAAATCTACAACACGATCCTCAAGGGAGTCGGGGCGAAGGTGGATTTCCGTCTGCTCGACACCACGTTCCACCGATCAAATGCCGAGCTCCAGACGCTCGCGGAAAAATTTGTTGCCGACCAATTGAAACCATGAAAGCCGTCATTGCCCTGCTGTTGAGCCTCGCTGCCGCGTCCGCCCAGACGACCGACTGGGATGCCGGGGCGAACATTTCCCCGAACCTCGATGCGGCGCAATTTCGCTGGTGGGCACCGGCTGACGCCAAAACAATCCGCGGGGCGCTGGTGGTGATCCCGGGGCGAAACGGCGATGCGCGGGATGCGGTGAACGACCCGGAGTGGCAGGCGCTGGCGGCCAGGCAGGGGCTCGCGATCGTCGGCTGCCGGCTGTTCAAGCCCGGCGGCGAGTATCAGGGAGATCCCGACGGGGTGACCACGAAAACCATCGATAAGGCCGTCGCGGAACTGGGCAAGGCGAACGGGCACCCGGAGTCCGCGAAGGCCCCGCTCGCATTCTGGGGACACAGCGCCGGATCGAATACTTCCGAGCGGTTCGCGTATCGCAACCCGCGCCGCACGATTGCCGTGGTGTGCATCAAAGGACCCTGCGGGCCGGGCGATGCAACGCCATCAAAATGCGATATCCCGATCCTCTGCTGCATCGGAAAAACCGACAAGCTCGACTGGGTCGAAACCGCGTGCAAAAGTTACGAGGAGGGCAAACAGAACCGCGCGTTGTGGACGCTCGCGCTGCATCCCGCCGAAGGCCACGAAGCCGGGGCCACCAAGCCGCTGGCCCTCGCGTTCCTCGACGAGGTCATCACCGCAAGGCTCGGCCCGCCGCCGGGGGTTCCGTCGGGATCATCGCTCAAGAAGCTGGCAGCCAGCGACGGATGGCTCGGCGATCCCCTGACGCTTGAGGCGGCGGTATATTCCGATTTCCAAGGCAGGAAGCGCGAGGCCACCTGGCTCCCCGGCCCGGCCACCGCAGCGGCGTGGAAGACTTACCTCACGACCCCGAAGGCTCCGTAATATATTCATTTTCCGCCCCATGCCCCGGCGATGGCGGGGTTGCCGAGCGGCTGGCGCGAAGGCGGGGGAATATTTTGTATTTTCGGATCTCCGGCGGGGAAAACCTCCCAGGTCCGCCGATCTCCGATGAAGAGACCGGTTTGAAGGTTGTCCGACGCCGCACCGGCAAGGAATGCCCGCGAAAGAATTTCCATTTCGGGATTGGCGCGATGTCCGACACCCGGCCAGCTCCGCCAGATCACCGCGAGCCCGGCGTCCTCGGCCAGCGATGCGGAGGCGGTTCCCGCGTCGAGACTCGAAAGCCCTTTTTCCCGGAGGTCGTCCTCCGCTCCCTCGGTGATGAGAAGCGGGACATTGCGGATTTCGGCCATCGGATGCAGGCCGGGAATGAAGTCCTTCGCAAACAGTAAACCGGTTCCGTTGACCGAGGCCGCGAGGCAGCGTTCGGGGGCGAAACGGGCGAACGTCGCAACAAACTGGGCCCCTCCGCCATATCCGTGCAGCAGCAGCTTGGACGGCTCGACGGGTTCGGTCTTCGCAAGCTCATCGACCGCATTGATCAGGGCGTTGCCCGACCAAGACTGCGCGTCATGATAAGGAACGGCGGCGGAGTCCATGTAGAGATCAAATTCCGGAGCGCACAAAACCCAACCCATGGTGTCGCAGAAAACCGTCCAAGGATTTGTTCCGAAGCACAGTTCCGGCGCGGGGTGGTTGTCCGAGGGAACAACCGCCAGGATTTTGTGCGGGGCGGGGCTTCCGCCTGCCGGCATCCGGAAATAGAACCGCACGGATTTGTGCGGGCTGTCAGGGGCGGGCACGTCGATGATGCGAAGATTCGCCTTCGTCTTCGCCATCTCATGCATCCGCGCATCCCGCAAAAGGCGGAGGGCAAACGTGCGGAGATTTTTTTGCCATTCGCGATACTCGGCCCGTCCGTCGGGCAGGACCCGGGAGATCATCCGGCAGGAGAGCCCGTCGGATTCTTTGACAGCCACGCGGGCGAGGTCGAGGGCCTCGCGTTCGCGCCCCATGCGACGCAGGCAGAACGCCCGATACAGCTTGGCATTGAGAAGGATTTCGGTCGAGTCGCCGGCATGGTTCGAGTCGCCTCCGAACCCGGTAGTGATGCGCTCGAGCCAGTGCTCGGCCTCCGGCGACCGGCCTCCATCGAAGAGGATGATCGCGCAGTCCAGCAGGAACCCGGCCTCCTTGATATCCAGCGGGCCCTTTTCGTAAAGGCGTCGGAGATCGCCCTCGCGTTCGGCAACCAGGGCCGCGCGTTTTTCAGGCGAGATCCAGTCGCCCAAGCCATCCGCATGCATTGCACGGCTCCAGGCAAGATCACGCACGGGAGAAGACGCAAATGAGGCGGCGACAGCGGAAGCGACATTGCCGAGCGACTTTTCGGGATCGCGCGCCTCATCGGGGACTGTTCCCCAGAACGGATATTTTTCCGGGGCGAACCTCCTCGGCATGGTTCTCCAAAATCCGCCCCGATTCCAAAATCCGCCCCGATTGTCATTGGTGGCGGATTTTCCGAGGCGCGCAGCAGTTGCGTCAACGAGTGCCGCCAATTGGTGCTGGGTGTCCTTGTATTCCTGGTCGGAAACTTCGCTCGCAAACTGGTAGCGCTGCATGGCGGTGACCAACCTGCGGGCGAGGCCGCAAAAGTAATCGAAATGACTTTCGGGGGTAAGCCGCGACAAATGTTCCAGGAGATTGCGGTGGCAAAAATCCAGCAGCTTGCGGTAGTCCTCGCGCTCTTTCTTCGCGTCAAACGGATGGCGGAACGGGAGCCCCCAGCCTTGGTCGCAGAAGAACAGGGAATTGATGCCGAAATCCAGCAGGGAGAAGGAATCCGGGAATTTCTCCAGCCACTCCGGGGAGGTTTTGTATGCCTCGGTGCGGCGTCCGAGCATCCGGAGGGCGACAGCCGCCTCCTGCGGCCAATACTCGCGCCGGATCGGATACAAATCCCAGCAGCCCGTTTTCCAGTAGGTGTCGTAAAAATCCACCCGTGGGCGGTCGGGTCCGGCCAGGCGGATTTTCAAGCGGTAGGGATACGGGTCGCGGGGCAGGTAGGAAAATCCATCCGTCTTCCCTCTGGCAATCACGGCGAGGTCGTGGATGTGTTTTGCCATCTTCGGCAGAGCGGGGCCATTTTCGAGGGTTTCCAGGCCGGGGGCGCGTCGGAGTTCGTCCGAGATGGACGCCCATTTTTTTTCGACTTCCTCGTTGCTGCGTTCCGAGAGCTTCTCGAACTCGAACATATAATGGGCGACGGCTCCGGCAAGCGACCCGGCATGTGTTTCCACGAATCCGTGAAGGTCCGCCATCACATCGGGAGTCTCATCGGAAAAGAGCGTCCCTTTCGGATCACAGGGAAGGAAGGCTGCGATGCGCGCCAGTTCGAGCCATGTCCTGTGCGGGCTGCCTGCGGGCAGGCGGGCGATCAACTCGTCGCGCAGGCCGAAGTTGAGATAGCCATCGACTCCCAGCCCATTGTCTCCCGTCCGCTTGATGCTGGCCGCCCACAACGAATCGTCGCCGGGATGCTCCTGAACATTCCGGAGCAACCCCAAAAAGCCGGATTTTTTTTCGCGCTCCGACATGGGGGCGTCCGTCCACCGCGCGGCATCGGAGCGATCTTCAGGAACGTTTCCGCCCGCGAGCAGGCCGCGGAACATTTTATCGAGCGACTGCCTGTTTGTCGCGGCCGGGGAGTTGGCGTGAGCGAGGACTTTGCCGCTGAGGTTGTCCACCAACGACCATGCGACACTCCCGTCACCGACGATCAATCCGTGCAAGGAGCGCCTGACAAAAAACCGGGGCGCGCGGGACCATCCGCCACCTTGGGTCATCTTGACGCCGGCCAGGGCGTCATATTCCTCGCGCCATGCCGCAAGGTGTTCCGGGAGGAGAACGGGATCCGGCGACACGGCCACCAGCGCGTTCAGGGATTCAATTTCGAGGAGCCGGGATTTTGTGGTTTGAGCGCCATTGACGCCTAAAAAGCAGATTCCCTCGCCGGCTCCGGATGGCATGGGAGCCGAAATGCCACGGCCGACGGTCCCTCGCACCGCAAACCGGCAGACGGCTTTGGCCAGGCGTGGAAACCCCATCGCATCGTAGCATCGCGCCTCCCAATACAGCGCCTCCGTGAATTTGTCGTTCAGATCGTAAGCGTCTTGAAACGAGAGCAGCGCCCCTGCAAGTTCGCAGCGGCCGAATTTTGCCAGGCCGTCGTAAAACGGCCCCAACGCCTCAATTTGGACCTCCGGAAAATAGTCGTCGGCCGACGCCTTCTGCAGGCCGAGGCTTGAATTCAGCCACTGGAGGGCCTCGCCGGGTGGTTCCGCCCCGGCGGGGAGCGAAAAATCCGCCGGGGACCGCAGGCCGCCATTGTTGGGCGAAAGGACGGAGAGTCGCAGAGACTGGTTTGCGCTCTCGACGAAAACGACCAGATCCGCACCCAGCATCGGGGCGATTTCCTGCCCGGCAATTCCACTTTCTCCCAGCCCGTGTTCGATGGCGACATGGTTGGAGAGCGAGCGGTCGAGGACCACCGCGCCCGAGGCGACAAGATATTCTCTCAAGGCCGCCGCCACTTGCCGCGAATTTCCGCCCTCCTTTTCGATGACCGCAATGCGCGATTGGTCAGGCAGAGGCGTCTCTCGCATCTTGTGGATTGCGTCCTCCACAGAAGTGCCGGAATAGACGATCCGGCCGGACTGGGCCCCGATTGCTTCCAGGTGATTTGGTGGTGTAAGCGAAAGAAAAAACTCCGCTCCCAGCAGGCGGCCAACCGCGGATCCGTTCAGGGAGGCAGACAGCCGGTTTTCGTCCAGAATCTGATCGAGCTGCCGGCGTTCCAACAAAACCACATCGTCACGGCGCGACAACTTGGAGGTGAGGTCGGCCTCGTCAGCCCCGTTTGAGCCAAGCACGGCCACCCGCACCGGCCGAGGGTCTGGACTGCTGGCGATGAGGAATGGAGCGGTGCCGAGCCCGGCCAGGAAAAAAATGTGAAGAAGGCGGCCAAGAGTCATGAAATCACCGGAGAAGAGCGAGGAGCATCCGCTGGGCAAGGGGGGACTCGCGGAAATCTTCCGGCGGCGGGGCGTTGACGAGGAAGGACTGCGCTTTCGCGTCGAGGATCCATGGCTTCCGGGGCAGAGCGCCCGAGGTGAAGATCAGTTTTTTCGACTCGCCGAAAAAGCCGTCGAGATTGGCGTCGGGCGGGATCTCCGCGACGACGATGGTTCCCGGCGGCAGGGAGTCCGGCGTTTTGAGGTTGATGTCGCGGTGGCGGAGCTGGTTCTTGTCCAGCAGCTCGCGGAGGCCCGGGAATTTTCCGGCGATGGCGATCTCGGGAAGCGAATCCGCGGAGGGCAGCCCCTCGGAGAAAAGTTTTTTCGGATAGGCGACGACCCGGAAATCGCCGCAGCGCTCGGGGTCTGATCCTTCGGCCTTTGCCGAGAGGACGACCCGGAACACGACCGGCTTTTTGACGTCCGGCAGAGGAAGTTCCAACGTTCCTGAAAGCAGGCGGGGATCGGTGCCGGGTTGCGCGGCAAGTGAGATGGGTTGGCCAAGTGGAGCGAGCAATTCATCGCCGTCGAGATACAGCACCGCTTCCACCGCGAAATTCTGGCCGGGGGTTTTTACAAAGGCCGCTTGAAACCGTGCCGGGCCGCCGCCGAACCGCTCGATTTGTTTCGGCACGCCGGAACCCGCGAGCCCGTCGAGCGCGATGAGGATGACCAGTGCAATTGCGTTCATGGGTCAGGAACTTGTTAGCGCGGTCGCGCGGATGGTGGCGGAATGGATGCGGCCGTTTCGGGTGAAGGCGTTGTCGCCTGCCAACACCAGGACATCTCCCTCGCCGGTGACAAGCGGAGTGAGGCACAACGGGCCGGATTTCAGGGGCACGCAGACTTCGCGCCCGCTGTAGGTGAGGATATCCGTGGTTTCGCCGCCGGAACGGACGGTGATGCGCACGCGCTGGTCCGTGGAAATCTCCGGGTCGGGAATCGCGGAAAGACGCACGTCGGTTTGCCCTCCGTTCCGGACGACCGCCAGAAGCTGGCCGGGGAAGAGGTGTTCCAGTTCTGCGAAAACGCGGGCGGAGGAATCTGCCCTTTGGCCGTGCAAAACAAGGGCGATACCCACGCAGGCGGTGGCCGCTGCGGCGGCAAAGATCCAAGCTGCCCGGTGTGTTTTCCGTTCCATCCTCGGCGCGTTGCGGAATGCGACCAGCGAGCGCTCCAGGGCACGGGCTCTGCGCGATTCGTCCGCTGCGGGCACTTTCAATTGGTCGAGAAATGGGCGGAGTTCTTTCATGGCTTCAGGAATTTTTTGAGGGCGCGCTTGGCGAGCATGATCCGCCAGGAGATTGTGGCTTCCGCGCAGCCGAGGCGTCGCGCGGCATCGGCATGGTTGCATCCTTCGTAATAGACAAGCGCCACGGCCTCCCGCTGCGCGGCTGGAAGCGACTGGAGGGCCAGTTCGACTTGCGGCGACAGCTCGCTCTGCCGCCCCGGGGATTCCATCGCGGCCGCAGCAATTTTTTTCTCGTGGGAGACCCGCGAGCGGAGGTGGTCGCGGGAGAGGTTCGCGGTGATCCGGAAGAGCCAGCCCTCGAATGCGCGGCCATCGCGTAACGCGTGCATCTGCCGCGCCGTGCGGATGAACGTTTCCTGGACGATGTCCTCCGCCGCCTGCGAGTCGAAGACGTTCCGCCAGGCAAACGCGCGCAGCCTCTCGTAATACCTGCGGAAAAGCTCGGAAAACGCCGCCTCGTCCCCGCGCCCGGCCAAATGGACCAGCGGGGAAAGATCGTCGTCGGATGCAGGCATGCGTTCACTTTACCTTAAGACGAACGCCGGGGCAGCATCCTTGGAGAAATTTTTCAGGGCCACAACTTTTAGGCCCACCCCATGAACCGTGACTACTTGGCGGATTTTGTCACCCAGGCGATGAATGCCTTCGGGCCGCCGTTGACAAAGCGCGAAATCGACGCTTCATCGGACCGCCCCAATTCCCGCCCCTTGCTGTTGATCAAAACGAATGTTGGGAAGCCCTCGATGCCGAATTTTCGGATCAGATATTGGTTCTGGTCGTCCAGTTTCGGCACGGCTGCTTCTCCGGTGGGCAGCATGTCCACTTCAAAAAGAATCAGATTCTTGTTGGCGAAATCCAAAAATTCCTCCTTCGACAAAACTTCGTTCTTCATCAGCTTGCAGGCCGGACACCAGGCAGACCCGGTGAAATCGATCAGGATCGGCTTGTTTTCCTTTGCTGCAAGCGCGGTCGCCTTGTTGAAGTCGGCTTGCCAAACATCATCGCCGGCGAAAACGGTGGACGCGGCCAAGGCTATTACAAAAAACACGAGACGTTTCATGCTAGTAACGTCACCCAAGTTTTACGGAATTCAAATGCAAAGAGCGGCAGGGTCGAAATTCGGGGCGATGTCCGCGGTGACGGGGTGGCGGTGTCCGGCGGCCAGGTGGTGGGCGGCGGCGTAGGCGATCATCAGGGCGTTGTCGGTGCGGAGGCCATCGGGCGCGAAACGGAGGGCGGTGCCAGATTTTCCCGCCTTTTCCGCCGCCTTTGCGCGGAGGCAGGCATTCGCGCTGACTCCGCCGCTCATCGAGACGATCTTCCTTCCGCAGGCTTTGGCGGCCCGGAAGGTTTTCGCCACGAGGACATCGACGACGGCGAGTTGGAACGAGGCGCAGATGTCGGGGAGATCGGCGTCCGGGAATCCTTTTTCCAAAAAAACCCGCACGGCGGTTTTGAGGCCGCTGAAGCTGAAACCGGAATCGCCGGAGTCGAGCATTCCGCGCGGGAAATCGAAGCGGGCGGGATCGCCAGACCGGGCGAGACGGTCGATTTCCGCGCCGCCCGGATACCCGAGGCCGAGCATTTTGGCCACCTTGTCGAAGGCCTCGCCAGCCGCGTCGTCGCGCGTCCTGCCGAGGAGGTGGTATTTCCCGAACGCCCGCACGTCAAAGAGGAGCGTGTGCCCGCCGCTCACGACGAGCGCGATGTGCGGTGGGATGTCCGCCTCGCCGAAGAACGGGGAGAGGAGGTGGCCCTCGATGTGGTTGATTGCGAGAAACGGGCAGCCGGCTCCCAGCGCGAGGCCTTTCGCCGCCGCCGCCCCAACGAGCAGTGCCGCTGCCAGGCCGGGGCCGGTCGTTGCGGCGACGGCTTCGATCCGGTCGAAGCCCACACCTGCTGAGTCGAGGGTGCGGTTGACGATGCGGGGCAGGAATTCGAGGTGGTTCCTCGATGCCACCTCTGGGACCACGCCGCCGAATTCCGAGTGGATCTGCGCCTGGCTGAAAATTTCGTGGGCCAGCACTCCGCCGAACCCCTCGAGCACGGCGGCGGCGGTCTCGTCGCACGAGGTTTCGATGGCGAGGACGCTCACGGTTTTTTGGCCTTCCCCGCGTAGAGGAGCGTGCCTTGCAAGGCATCGACCGCCCGCTCGAGCTGGGGATCCATGAACACCGACGGGTCCTTCGATCCGTCCTCTTTCGGCTTCCGCGACTTCAGCAGCTCGACCTCTTGGTCGTAGGTCAGCGCCGCCCGGATGTGCGGGGAGACCCCGTGCTGGTGGATCAGGTTTTTTCCCGGCGTGAAATATTTTGCCGTGGTGAGGCGGACGGCCGAGCCGTCGGGGAGGGCGATCACGCTCTGGACCGAGCCCTTTCCGAATGTGGTGTCGCCGACGAGGAGCGCCCGGTTCAAGTCCTTGAGCGCGCCGGCCACGATTTCCGAGCCGCTGGCGCTGGCGTAGTTGACCAGCACCGCGAGCGGGTATTTCCGCTGCGGGCCTTTGTGGTTCTCGGTCTTGTATTCCCTGGTGGGCGTGCGGCCCTGCGTGAAGGCCACCATCGTGTTGGCGGGCAGGAACTCGCCGCAGACATCGACCGCGCTGTTGAGGAGGCCGCCCGGGTTGTAGCGCAGATCGAGCACGAGCGCGTCCATCCCCTGCTTCTCGAGTTTGTCGAGCGCCTTCGCGAGCTCGTCCGCCGTGGGCTCGTTGAACTGCGTGATCCGCACATAGCCGATCCGGGTGCCCCCGTGGCCGGGCAGGATCTGCGCGTCCTTGACCGTCGGCACTTTGATGACCGCGCGGGTGAGCTCGTAGTCTTTGATCTCCTTGGTCGCCGGCCGGCTGATCGTGAGGGTGACCTTTTCCCCCACCTTGCCGCGCAGTTTGTCCACCGCTTCCTGCAGGGTGAGATTGTCCGTGGTTTGCCCGTTGATCTTGCGGATCTGGTCGCCGGGGAGGATGCCGGCCGCGAAGCCCGGGGAATCTTCCATCGGGTTGATCACCGTGAAGACGCCGTCCTTTTTGCCGACGACGACGCCGAGGCCGCCGAACTCGCTTTTCGTGTCCTCCTGCATGGTCTTGAATTCCTCCGGATCCATGAACTGGCTGTGGGGATCGAGGGCGCTGAGCATTCCCCGCATGGCATCGTAGGAGAGGTCCTTGTAGGAGACTTTGGAATCGTCCACGTAATCCTGCCGGATCAACTGCATCGCGCGGGCCAGCGTCTGCATCTGCTCGTAAGGGGAGTCTTCGTCCGGCGGGGGCGTGGACGAATCCTCCGCCCGGGCCGCGCCCACGGCCACGGCGAGCAAAACGAAAAGAAGCCTGTTCATGTCAATGCCCAACATACGCAATTTTCCGGCAGAGAAAACTTTCTTATAACCACTGCCGGATTCTCTCCGCATAACGGTTGTAGAATCAGGCGGGGATCAAGACCCCGACCGCCTCGGCCGAAGAGTGGCCGGAATTTCCCCGGGCGCGCCGGCTGATGAGCGGGCGCAGAACATCCGGCGGGACGCTGAGCCAGCGCGCCTCCGCGGGCGGCATCCCTTCCACCAGATCGAGCAGGACATCCGGGTCCCGCTCGACCGCGTTGGAGATCTGCCCTTTCGTGAGCTGGATCGAATTGCACGACGTGCGTGCCAAGATGTAATCGAGGTCGCCTTTCAGCAGGTCGAACTGGTCATCGCTCAGAAGCATATTCATTAAAAAGCCGGTTTTTTCAAATGGCGGGTGCGCCGGAACGAGGATCGTTCATCGGGCGGGAAAAGTCTTCCAGTATTTTCGGCCAAGATCAACCGCGGACGCATCTCCGATCAGTGCGAACCAAAGGAGCGCGGGCATCCTGCCCGCTTCGGAAACCATGCGGGCGAGACGCCCACGCTCCTTTCAGAAGGCGTCTTTGCAATTTTCGGAGATGCGCCCCCGAAAAAAGTTTGGCGCTTTTTGCGTTGTCAACACGTGCGGGAATCCGGCAGTGTACCGGTTTGTGCTCGAACTCAAGGACGTGACATTATTTATCGGCAGCGGCGAAGACGTTCGCCCGCTCCTCGCCGATATTTCGGTTTCCTTTCCGAAAGGCCACTTCGGGGCGATCATCGGCCCGTCCGGCTGCGGGAAAAGCACGATGCTCAAGGTCATCACCGGGATCGCCCCCGGCGAGGAGGAAGGCTCGATAATCTGGAACGGGCGCGACGTGGCGGAGCAGGATTTTTCCCCGTCGGAGATCGGCTACGTGCCGCAGTTCAGCATCGCGCACGAGGAGCTGAGCGTGCGCGAATGCGTGACCTACGCGATGCGGCTCCGGGTGAGGGGCGTGCGTGGGGAGGCGCTCGATGACGCGGTGGACCATGTGCTCAAAGAGGTGGGGATGGGCGAGTTTGACGGCCGCCTGGTGAGCGTGCTTTCGGGCGGGCAGCGGCGGCGGCTGGCCTTGGCGATGGAACTCGTCAGCAAGCCGGCGATTTTGCTCTGCGACGAGGTCACGAGCGGCCTGGACCCGCAATCCGAAGATGAGATCGTGCATCTTCTCCACGGGCTCTCGCGCACGGAGGGAAGGGTCGTCCTCTCTGTCACGCACAGCCTCCGGCATGTCGAGCTCTATGACTCGGTGCTCGTGCTGTATGAGGGGGTTGTCGCCTACCACGGGCCTCCCCAGTTCCTCACGCATTATTTCCGCGCGGACGACGCGCAGGATCTCTACGCGCAATTGGGAGTCCGCTCGGGCAAAGAGTGGGCGCATTCGTGGAAAAAGCACCGGCACGCATTTGCCGACACCCGCAGCCGGAGGGACCTGACCAAGGCGATCAGTTTCGACAGCGCGGCCACCGCAGCCGCCCCAGCGGTTGATGTCCTGCCGGCACCGCCCCCGATCTCGTCCTCGCTTCCCGGCCCGGGTGCGATCAGCCAGTTCCTCACCCTGCTCTCCCGCCGGCTCAAGATTTTTTTCCGGAACCGCGCGCAGCTCGCGCTCCAGCTCGGCCTGATTTTCGGGTTTCCGGTGCTGGTGGCGATTTTTGCGTGGAACGGGCTGCCCACGGTGAAAAGCCTCAGCATGGGTCTCGGTGTTGATGTCATCCAGCAACTCGTCGAAGCGCAGAAATTCCTGGTCGATTCCAGCAAAGTCGGGAGCCTGGTTTCCGGCATCGTCATGTTCCAGGTCGTGCTCCTGACCCTGATGGGCGCGAACAATTCCGGCCGCGAGATCGCCGCCGAGCGCCTGATCTTTGAAAAGGAAAAGCTCGCCGGGCTTCGGCCTATGAGCTACGTGGCCGGGAAGGCGGTCTTCCTCGGGTTTCTGGTCCTCGCGCAGTCGGTGTGGATGGGCCTCTTCGTCCACTACGTCTGCAGTTTTCCGGGCGATCTCGGGCCGCAGTTGGTCTTCCTGACCCTCGTGAACGCCGCCATGACCTCGGTCTGCCTGGCGGTGTCGAGTTTTCTTGGTTCCGCCGAGCAGGCGTCGCTGGTCTCGATTTATCTGGTCGGATTCCAGCTCCCGCTCTCGGGGGCAGTCCTCGCCCTGCCGGATTTTCTCGGCATCCTTGTCCGCCCGTTCATCGCCGCCTACTGGAGCTGGTCAGGCGTCCTCCAGACACTCAAAGGCGAACGCTACTACGACATCGTCCAGATGGTCGTCCAAACCGCGCTCTCCCCCGCAGGCCTTTGCGTCTGGGTCCTGTGCTCGCACATCATCATCGGCCTCTTCGCCGCCTGGATCGGATGCCAGCGCCGGAGCCTGGTGTAGGCGTGCGGCCACGCGGGCCTCGGGCAGGGCGGGCGTCCCGCCTGAACCACCCTGCCCGAAACGGCGGCTTCGCGGTGGCCGCAGTTTTATCTTTTTATCCCGAAAACGGCGGTTGAGAAATTCTTTCAGAATGGGAAGCCCGGCCTCGGCCGCTTCGCGTCCTGCGTTGCAACCTCTACAGGAAACGCCGTTTTTGGGTTTATCTGAGCCGGGCTAGGCCGGGACCGCCGCCTTGACGATCTCGGAAAAGCTTCGGGCCTCCAGGGCGGCGCCCCCCACGAGCGCGCCGTCAATATCCGGCTGGCCCATGAGAACCACCGCGTTGGCCGGCTTCACGCTGCCGCCGTATTGGATGCGCACTTTTCCGGCTGTCTCGGCATCGGTCAGCGAAGCGAGCACCTGCCGCACATGCGCATGGGCATCCTGGGCCTGCTCGGGAGTCGCATTGCGCCCGGTTCCAATCGCCCAGACCGGTTCGTAGGCGACAACCACATCGAGCATCTGCTCGGCGGTGACACCCGCCAGGCTGCCTTTCAACTGGGTTTCGAGCACGGCTTTTTCCTTGCCGGCATCGCGCTCGGCCAGCGTCTCGCCCACGCAGAGAATCGGCTTCAGCTCCGAGGCCAGCGCCGCATGAACCTTCTTGTTGACCAGGGCATCTGTCTCCCCGAAGAGCTGCCGCCGCTCGCTGTGCCCGAGGATCACATACCGGACAAACAACTCCCGCAGCATCGCCGGGCTGATCTCCCCGGTGTAGGCGCCGGACGGCTCGAAATACATGTTCTGGGCGCCGAGGCGGATTTTTTGCGACCCCCCCAGCAGCTCGGACAACTTCGCCAGCGCGGTGAACGGCGGGGCGATCACGATCTCGACCCCGTTCACGTCCTCCACGTCGAGCCGGAAATCCTCCAAGAAGCTCCCGGTTTCGGCTACGGTCATGTTCATTTTCCAGTTCGCGGCGATGATTTTTTTGCGCATAAAAGTGATGGTTGAAGCGGGAACTTAACCGCTCCCGCGCGATCCGGCAATACCGTTTCAAATTTCATCCTTGAATCCCCCTTCCGTCTGCGCGAGGGTTGCCGCTCCGCAACGGGCCGTGGCTCAGCTTGGTAGAGCGCTTGAATGGGGTTCAAGAGGTCGAGAGTTCAAATCTCTCCGGCCCGATTGTTTTAACTTGTTGCAAATAAGTTATTTGAATCGGATAATAAAAAGGACAAGGCAATAAGGGCAACCGTCATTGCCCTTAAGTTGCCCTAAAAAATAGCTGGCTGGCCAGACACAGTAGCGAAACATCCTTCCACCGACCGGGACAATCAGCGTCCCCCGGCCCACTGCACCGGCAGCAATCACCCCAGTTGTTCCCGGACACGGCGCGGCAGAACCGCAACCACCAGGCCGTAGGAGTGCTGGACCAACTCCGTCACCAGTGCACCGTGCAGACTCCCGTCCAGGTCGAGGGTGTTCCAATGGCGCTTGTTCATGTGCCAGCCGGGCCTGATCGCCTCGTGGATGTCGCGCAGGTCGAGCGCCCGGTCGGGATCGCACTTGAGGTTCATCGTGGGCGGCACCGAGTCGTAGTCCACCAAGGCGAACATCTTCCCCATGACCTTGTAAACAACGACCTCTGGTCCGAACGGCTCCTCCTCGGATACGCCGGGTAAGCCGAGCAGAAGCTCGCGGAGTTGCTCCATGTGCATGGCTGGATCTGACCTCATGCCCGCCTGTCTGGTCAAGCGCCGTGGACACCCACAGCACTGGCAACGCCAGCCGGAGGGCAATAGCGCGGGCAGATTGCCGTGGTTCCCGAGGACGGGCGCGCGGATCACGAAGGAACCGGGTTCCATTTTCAGGCCCGGCATGCAACCATGCTTCCAGCATCACATGATGACCACTCGACCACTGGGCAGAACCGGCTTCAATGCCTCCCGCATCGGGATCGGCGACATCGCGGACAGGAATGTTCCGCTTGCGGAATGTGTCCGCACCCTCCACAGGGCGATGGATTTTGACCTGAACCTGATCGACACCGCGCCGGGGTATGAATCCGGCTACAGCGAGGAGATCGTCGGTGCCGCTTTGAAAGGCAGGCGCGACGGCATGTTCGTGATCGACAAGGTGGACAACCTCCTTGATCCCGTCGCCCCGCAAGTGGACGCCAGCCTCAAGGTGCTGGGCATCGACCACACCGACATGTTCGCCTTCCACGCGGTTTCGGAGATGGATGTATGGGAGAAACTCGCCGCGCCCGGCGGCGGCATGGACCAGCTCCAGGATTGCGTGACGGCCGGCAAGACACGGTTCCGGGGGATATCGAGCCACAACCCGGAGGTGCTGCTCGCCGCGCTTGGAAGCGGCCTGTGCGATGTCGTGATGTTTCCGGTTGGGCCGTTCGTCGATCCGCGATACGTCGAGCATGTACTTCCGATGGCACGGCGGATGGGGGTCGGAACGGTGGGTTTCAAGACCTTTGGGGCCGGGAAGCTGCTGGGGGATACCACCGGTTACAACCAGCCGCTACAGGAACGACCACGTGGGAAGTTTAGTTCGGGTGGCGCGGTGTCTGGGGCTGCCCCGGAACTGCCATGCCTACGCGTTGACGAGTGCCTGCACTACACGCTCACGCACGATCCCGACGTTGCCCTGCTCGGGATGAGCTTTTCCAACGAACAGGACGCCGTCATGGAGGCTTACAAGACATTCATGCCGCTGAGCGCGGGCGAGCTCTCGGATATCCGGTGCCGGGCGGAAGTCGCGATTCAAGGCAAGGGTCCCTGCTGGTGGAATCCGGGGTAATAGCCCTTGCCCCGCAGGACCAGCAACCTCTCTCCGCCGCTTCCGGGGAAGTAAGGTGATCGCGGCCGGACGCGCTCTTTCCGGGGTGGACGGCAAGGCGACCATTGCAGGTGTGGGCTATGCATCTGCATGGGTTACGCCATACCGCTGGACGCCATCGCGCGTCACTGCAAGGGGGCGGTGAAACGCCCCCCCCCTGCAAACGGAGGGCCTCGTGAAACGCGAGGTCCATACCGCCGGAGGCCCCCAAAACGTCACTGCAAGGATACCCTGAAACGGGGTATCCTTACGCCAGCTCGGCCACCGGATTCGATAGAAGCCACTGCAAGGGCCTAACGAAACGCGAGGTCCTTACCGCAGGCGGTGTTCAGGAGCTGGTGGTCATCTTCCAAGGCGACATCAACCGGCTCTGCCACTCGCAGTTCCCGGCCGCCCGGAGTTCGAGCGGGTGGTCATGGAGGTCGCCCTGCCCTCGATCCAGCGGACCGGCAGTTCCTCCATTGCCCCGACGGCACCGCGCACGTTCAGCCGGGCAAGAAGTATCACGTCACCGATGCCCTCGACGGGCTCGCCGCCGAGGAGTGTATTTTAATTACACTCCCTGATGATGAATGGGTTATGCAAAAACGACGGTGCGTGTCCTCGATCCCAGCCTCTACTTCCTAGTCGGGGAGAGCCGCAGGCCGTCGGCCTACAACTTCCAGGTGTGGGTGCGCAAGGAGGGGAGGGATTTTAAATCCCATCCCTGATGATCAAGGAGTTATGCAGCCCACGGCTGCCTCCAGCCGTCCGCAGGGCCCCGGGGGCAGTTGGGGCCTTGGGGACGGGCGGGCCGACCGGCTGCCTCCAGCCCGACCTACGCCCGTAGGGCCGGTGTCGCGGTCTCGGCGGGGGGCGGCCTCTCCCATGGAACTCGCCGGCGGCATATGGCGCGGAGCGCCGATTGCCGGAGGGCGGGTATACCGGCGGACAACGCTCCTTCTCCAATGGCCTTGGGGAGCAAGGGAGGAACCACTATCTGACTTTTAACGGTAAAATCTACACCACCCCAATCAAACTCTAGGTATCAGAAAAATTATTATAGAATCTCCCCGATTGCTTCCTCCCTTCCTCCCCGGTGGATAACGGAGTCGGGGCACGGCTCCGTTTCACAGTGCCGTCAGCAGGGATCTTGAGAGGGGTCCGCGAAACACAGACCCCTCTGAGCCTACATCTATTTCTGACGCTGCCCACCCTGGGGCCGAGATGCCCCCTCACGGAGACATTCGACGGTTGGCGGGGGTGCTCCGGTGTTGTCCCAGCAGCACCCCCGCCGTCGTTTTCCTATGCGGCCACTTGAGGAGGTTCCACGATAATGTAGGTCTGGACCTTGCTGGCATCCTTGGGTCCTCGCGCCACTCTGGTGCCTTGGGTATCGGCCAGCCTCCCCAGATACGTCCCGCAGGCCTTGGGCCAGGACAGCAGGCGGCTTGCCAAATGCTGGACCGGTGAGTCCCGGTTGACGAGGATGCCCTCCAACGCGGTCGCGGTGCCTACCCACTTGCCGGTCTGCGCGATGGCGGTGCACACCCCCGCCGCTTGGTGGACGAGTTCGAGGAGTTGTGTCTCCGGGGAGAGCAAGCCGATGGCTTCGAGAATCTCGGGGTGCCAGAAGCATTTCAGACGGCCTCGGTGGTCGTAGGTTTCTGCCATGTTCACGTGGTCGATGAAGTGGAGAAACCCCGGCAAGTCGTCATCAACCTTTCTGGAGATGACCTCCTCCCTGCCTGCGATCCCTTCTGGCAGCGCCGCCGGCTTGGTCTTCATGAGCATGATCTTGTCGCGCATGTTTTCGTCCAACTCCGGCAACACGCGGAGGTGCTCCGGGTCGGAGTTGGCCGCGATGACGACGGCGTGGACAGGGGCACAACTGAACGCGTCCGAGTGCATGCCCCGGACGCGCATGGAATCCGAAAACAGATTCGACTTGATGGCCTGCGCAAGCTGGAGCCTCGACCGGTGGTCGCGCGATACCGCGTCGTCGTCGGAGACGAGCAGTTCCGCCCCCGCCAGCTCGCTGTTGAACTGGTCGTCGCCGGAGAAGAACCTGTAGGCCTTTTCCGCTCGGCCGCCGAGGCTGCGCTTGATGATCTCGATGGCGAGGCTCTTCCCGTCCCCTATGGAGCCCGTGAGGGCCAGCGCTGGGGTCTGCCGCCTTTTCCCCTTGATAACCGCCCTGCGGCAGTGCGCCAGCCAGCAGAAGAAGGCCGGGAGCTGTTCGGGGTGGTTGTCGTCGTTGAGCAGGTTCAGAAAAAACGAGAGCAGAAAATCCGAGCGCCCCTCCCTGCCCGCGATGATCTTCGGCCCTCTGGTGACAAGGAACTTGTCGCCGTTGAACTCGTGGAGCCCCGGTGGGTGCCCCGCGATGTTGCCGATGTGCTTCACGTGCTGCTCCTCGCGGATCCGGCACAGCAAGCCGTCGAGCGTGCCCTTTGGGATCCGGTATTGCTTGAGGTGCTGCTTCACCGCGCTCTCCGATGTCAACGGGATGAAGTCCTTCTCCCCCCGCATCGCAAACCCACCTTTGCCGGCGTAGAAGAATCTGGCGACCACCCCACCGTAGCCGTGTTCCCCGGCATGGTGGTGGAGTGTTCCGAACCCGATCTGCTCGAAGGATGCGGCAAGGAGCTTCTCATACTCGCCCTCCTCCACTTCGGGCGACCACTCCTTCAAGAGGTTGACGGCTTCGGCTACGTTGCCGAGAGAGTTCCTGACGGCGGCCGAGATCGCCATCCAATCCTGGTATTGCGGCCGGGCAGGGATGGACATCAGCATCGCCTCCACGATGTGCTTGGGGACGATATCCTGCTGGTCACCTGCTGCCTTCTTGGGACCACCAGCCTGCTGGCCGGCCTGCCCCGCTCCCTGCGGAGCCCACTTCTCGATGTCGAGCTCCTGGGCCTCGAGGTTGAGCGCGCATCGCGGATCGTGGGAGATGTAGCACAACCGCAGGAGGTCGCGCGTCGAGCCGTCGGGGGTGATTCCGATCACTTGCGTGCAGTAGTCCTGCACCGCGCTGAAGTTCCTGTGGTGGTGCGCCCGCATTTCCTCATCCGTCCCCGTTGGTACGACGGGAACCCTCATCGCCGCCTTCAGCCCGTCCCCGGAGGGAGAGGTGAAGGGGCCGACGACGGTGTGCGGGTCCGCGAGAAGTTTCTCACGGATCTCTTCCAGCCGGGGGCCAAGCTCGTCCAGGTCGACGTTCAGCAGGCCGGTAGCAAGGGCCGCCGCCTTTCGCGTGCCTGTGGCGCTCACCATCACGCCAGGGAGCTGGGCCTTGAAGGACTTCGCCGCCTCCTTGCCGTGCTTCCCGCCGCCAGCACCAGTGTAAGCTGCTTTAGCGGCGGCCACGTTCTGGATGGTGTCGTGGTCTGGCTCACGGATCATCTCGACAAATTTCCCGAGGGTAATTGTCGTCGGCTCCTTGTCGCTGTGGCTGCTGCAGAATCCGAGGGGGGTGTCGCTGGATATGCTCATTGCGACCTCCCCTCTTCGAGCTTGCTGCGGAGCGTCCGACGAAATTCGGCAGACAGGCCTTTAATAGTGGTCAGCAGCCACTCTCCGTAGCCGGGGTCGTTGAGTGCGATCCACTCGGCGGTCTGTCCACTGTACTTCCCAAAAGTGATCCGCACTCCCATCTTGTCGGCCCCCCATTCGATTTTTGGGAGAGATGCTGCTCCTCTGTTCCGAAGAATACGAATGATCGCAATCGCCGCGGCCTGCCATTCTCCCTCTTGGGCTGTCGGGTGCAGCGCCAGCTTGGCGATGCTATCGAGGCGCTTGTCCATTATATGCACCTCCCATGGGTTATACGCCAACCAGCCTCTACCAAGAGGCTCTCCTCTTCGACCGTGAGGTCGTGCTGCTCGCACCACCGCCGGGCGCTACCGAGCCAATGCGGGTTCCGTGGACCTTCGCAGGGAGGCAAACCCCTCGCCGTGCCGACACTCAACGCAGCACCTCCGAGTTTGTGCTTTCACGTCGCTTCTCCATGGACGCAAAAAGTTCGGTTTTACGAAAAAGGCGGTGACGTCCGATTTTGTAGCTTGGAAAATCGCCTTTCGCCACGTAGCTGAGGAAACTCCGAAGAGGCAGACCGAGGATGCTGGCAGCGAGCGGCGCGTGAATGTATTCCGCTTCAATTGATTTGTGTTGTAATTGCATACAACAGAGCGAGAGCATGTCCCTTGTGTCCGACCTCGATCCATTTGAACGTCTTTGTCGATTTATTGACGAGGTCCGCAAATCGCAGCGAAGGACGGTTTCACTGGAAGATGCTGCCCGTTATTTGGGAAAATCTCGGCGGACGCTCCAGCGATGGTGCGCACGCGGCATATTTCCCGGCGCCTACAGGACGCCAGGGGGGCATTGGCGGATCTCTGTCGTGAAGCACGTAGGCTTGATTGAAGCGAGTGCATCTGGCTACTCGCGCATGTCTTGGGAACAACGATTCGGTCTGGACCGGGGAGCACATGCGGCCCGCATTGATCTGGCTCTCGCAGGCTTGGACGAAAACGATATTCGCACTGGCGAGATTCCAGAAAATCACTATGGTTACAATGAAGTCTATGGATTTGATCGCTACGACCGCCTGAACCAGGGGGCGAAGACCACAGGCATGAAAATCGAATCGAGTTTTCGAGGGAAAGAAACCAGCCTGATCTTGCTGTTGCCGCCCATACTGCGCAGCCTTTGCGCGGACGGCCACAAGGTCACGATCGCGAACGTTTCCCGCAGGCTGGGGATTTCAAGGTCTCACTTTTACCGACGCGCTGCTCAAGTGCCGGGCGGACTCGAAAAAGTGCAGCAGATTCTAGCGCAGCAAGAGGGATCCCGCTGTGACAGATTGTGACAAATTATCTGCAGAAAACGGCAGTCGCCTGCAGTTTGGAGTTTCCTGTCGATTCACCCGCAGAGCCTTTATTCATGCGGCTCCCCCCGCAATTTGAGGGGAGCCGGCACTCGGATTCGAACCGAGGACCGACGGTTTACAAAACCGTTGCTCTACCACTGAGCTATGCCGGCTGGAGCCTTCTCATCCCGAAAACCTCGCTTACGAAACATGTTCCGCTACAGGAAAACTCATTTTCGGTCCAAACAATTCGAAGAGTTGGTATCAGGCCCGCAACAATAGGCCAGTCGATACTAACGGAAGGGTTCCGCCCGGACCAGCAGTTCCTCGAGACCGGGCTCGTCCGGGTTCCAAGGTTTGCCGGGGGCGATGATAGCCATTTTGCAGGATTCGGCGGCTTCCACCAGTTCGCGGTAGGTGCCGGCGGTGAGGTCGGTGATAACGGCCTGCCTGTTCTCGTTATACGCGAACATCCGGCTGTTGCGGTTCAGGCATTCGTTGCAAGAAGTGCAGCGGTGGCTCTCGATCCATGCTTCGTCGCGCGATGCCGGGACCGAGGCAGGGACCTCGGGTTCGGCTTCGGCACTCGCCCGGGACGCGATGGCCTCACGTCCGTCGGCCGGCGATGCCGCAGGGGCAGGTTCTTGAGCGGACGCCGCTTCGGGCGACTTCAGCTTCTCGGATTCCCGGGTTTGCCGCGCTTCGTCGAGAGCCCGGCGGGAGTGGGAATTCCTGATCCCGCCCAGTTCCTGCAAGCGGTGCCAGCGCCGGGAGATCCGCTGCGCCAAATGCACGGCGGCAGACGTGAGCGCCGCTCGCTGCAACCGGCCATCCGGGCCGGCCACCAGAACAAACGGCACCCGGCCCCGGGCCTGTTCGCCGGCTTGAAGATACTGGGGCAGCGGAATCATTTCCTCGCCCGGTTCGACCTGCGGCGCGGACCGGAATGCCTCGGCGGCGGCGGGCTCTGCGGCCAGAAAATCGGCTGCGGTGAAGGGAAGGTCCTCGGTGAAGGCCTGCATTTGCCTGTCCTCGTAAGTGAACGGGTGGACCGGCCAGTCCCGCTCGATCTGCGGGTTGCCGTCGAGGCTGAAGCATTCGGCCAAGGTGTCGCCTTTGTCGGGATCGAACACCATCGTCGGGAAAAGCCGCGACTCGATGGCGGCGGCGGCGATGAGGTAAGGCGGCAGGGCGGAGTCTTCGCCGGGAGAGAAGAGACAGAACAGCGCGGGTCCGGTGGCGGCCAGGCCCTCGGCGAGGCGTCCGGCCATCGCGCCGAGATTCGACGTGGCCGTTTGCAGCACGAAAGCGCTGCCGAGGTTCATGGCCATGCTCGCCAGCTGGGTTCGCCAAGGATCTGTGGCCAGGGAATCCGGTTCGAGCAAGCGATCCACTTCAAGGACCAGTTTGACCGGCAAGTCCGAGGAGAGAATCTCGACCAGCTCCGCGCGGTCGGACGCGGTGCAGTCCCGCTCCCGGCACGACACGAGATAACTCGGAAACCACCGGAGGTCGTCGGCGGTCAGCGAACTGGCGTCGAACCGGGCAAAAATCGGATCGTGAGTCTCGTCGAGGTAATGGTTCTCCAGTTCCAGCGCCGCGATGCGGATGGCCTTGATGAGGTCCACGACCCGTGGCAGGCGGCGGTGGAATTCGGCCAGCGCCTCGGTGCAGCTCGCGAACGCGAATTCGTAGTGGCTGTCGCTCGCCCCGAAGAACTTTTCCCCGCGCAGCACCCCGAGCGCCCACTCGATCCGCTGCCGCCGTTTCGCCGGCATCCGCGCGCGAGGGCGGGCGCCGCGCAAAGTGCGGGACATCGCCTGGAAATCGATCAGCCCATCGAAGTGGCTCCCGAACGCGCCGTGCAGCGCTTCCGGCTGCCGGGATTCTTCCGACTCCAGATCGTCGCTCCGCAACATGTCGTTCAAGCGGATCGCCAGCTCCCGCAACTGCGCCCCGCCCCGGCCCACGCGGGCACCGTGGACGTGCCGCCACAAGTGCCGCATCACGCGCCCCGCGGTGCCGGAGCCGCATCCGATCACCTCGCCTTCGACATCCAGCCCGGACCGGAGCGCTTCGAGGTCGCCTTGGAGAGACCGCCCTTCTTCCGCAGACAGGTGCGCGGACAGGTTCGCGGCCGCCACCGACCACAATTGGGACAATAGCCCGGTTTGCTTATGAAAAACGAGAGAGCGGATTTCCTGTTCGAGCCGGAGAGCGCGCCGGCGCAATTTCTCGCCATCGGGCCCTCGCGGGGCGAGGCGCTGCAGGAGGCCGTTGACCACGGCGGTCAGGGGCTCAATCCCCCGGCAGGAACCATGTTCGGCGAGGATCAACGGGTAGTCGTGCCGGAGCGATACAAGGTCGCGGCGGCAGTGGAGCAGGGCCGGCCAGCGGTCCGGTGCGGGCGTTCTCACGCGGTCATCAGCTTTCTCCGCCGGGTCAAGCGAAGGAGGTTCCTCGGTTGCGGTGTTCATGGCGTTCATCGGTGAAAGTCGTCCGACGCGTCACCCCCACGGCACTGCGGCTGCACGGTGAACTTGTCAAATTCCTTGTCGAGCGCCTGCCTGATCATCGCGGGCGTGAAGCTCTGCCCCAGCCTCCGGAGGTCTTCGTAGCAAGGCACATTTCCGTTGCGATACAGGATGCCGACGGGCGTGATGTCAGGGTCCGACGCCAGCTCGCGGGCCCGGTTCATGTCCGCGGGATCATGCGCGAAAGTGTTCCGGTAAATCCGCGCCGACGATTCGTTCAACTGGATCCCGTCCGGGTGGGTCAGCACCAGGGTTTTCAGCGGGTCCTGGAGCAAGGGGTCGAAGAGGTCCGGCAGGAAGTTCGGGCATCGCTGCAGGATGCGGATAAACGAGAATCCCTTGTGGTGAAAACCCCGCGAGATGATGCTGTAAAGGACATCGGGGATCCAATCCGGTGCCTGCGCGACGAAGGAGGCATTCGAGACGCTCAACGCGGTGATCAGCGGGTTCAGCGGGGCGAGCACGGCGCCGCGAGGGCTGGTGTTGCTCTTCAGGCCCTGCGGCGAAGTCGGCGAGGCCTGCATCTTCGTGAGCCCGTAAACGCAGTTGTCGTGCATCAGCACGGTCATGTTCATGTTGTAGCGGATGGCGTGGATCCAATGGCCGGCCCCGATGCTGCAGCAGTCCCCGTCGCCGGTGCTGACGATCACGTGGAGGTCGGGCCGGCGGATCGCGATGCCCTCGGCCACCGGCAGCGCCCGCCCGTGGAGGCCGTGAAACCCGTAGGTCTTGAGGTAGTGCGGCATCCGGCTCGAGCAGCCGATGCCGGACACGAACACCGTCTTCTCCGGCGGCAGCTGCTCGTCGCGGCACAACCGCAGCAGCGCCGTGAGGATCGTGTGGTCGCCACAGCCGGCGCACCAGCGCGGGTCGCGGCCCTGGTAGTCCTCGACCGGGTGAAAATGGCCGGCATTCGCGCGGCGGCATTGTTCGATAAGGTCCATAGCGTTATGCGGTTTGGCGGGCGGATTTTCCAAGCCGCAGACGCGCGGCGGCCTCGATGGCACCGGGGTTGATCGGCTGGCCCTTGACCTGGCCCCAGCAATCGATGTCGATCAGGAATCTCGCCCGGAGCAGCCAGCCGAGATTCGAGTAGCGCCGGTTCTCTTCATCCACTAATTCGTCGTCGGGCCGGTCGGACCAGTTCCCCTCGACAACCATCACTTTCGCGAACTGCCGGAAAACTTCCTTGAGCCCGCCGTGCAAGGGTTGGAGGAATGTGAGATGGAGCGAGGAAACATCTTGGCCAGCGGCGCGCAGGCGATCCACCGCCTCCTCGATCGCGCCGCGCGTGCTGCCCCAGCCGACGATCAAGAGTTCGCCCTTCGGGGCCCCGTGGACCTTCGGTGGTTTCAACGAATGCTGGAACGCGGCGAGTTTGAGGCTGCGGTGGCGGATGGCTTCCTCGTTGGGCCCCGGCCCGTAGGCCACGCAGCTGTTGCGGTCGTGCGCCAGCCCGGTGAGCGTGTGCATCCCGCCCGGCCGGCCCGGTATGAAGCGCTCCGACAGGCCGGTGCGCGCGTCCCAATCATACGGTGCCACACCCTCGGGAACCGGGCTCTGGTCAATCGGCGGCGCGGCCCATTCCTCCTGGAATTTCGGCCGCGGAAACGGCTGTTGCGCCGTGGCCAAGTTCGCGTCGCTCAGGACGATCACGGGAAGCCGGAAAGTCTCGGCAATCTTGCGGGCCGCGATCATCAGGTGGAAACAATCCTCGATGGTGGACGCGGCCATCACGACCTTCGGCGCGTCGCCCTGGCTGCCGAAGCAGGCGGAGAGAAGATCGCCCTGCTCCACCTTGGTCGGCTGGCCGGTGCTGGGCCCGCCGCGCTGCACGTTCACGACCACGAGCGGGATCTCGGCCATGCAAGCGAGGCCGATCGCCTCCTGCTTCAGCGCGTAGCCCGGACCCGACGTGATCGTCACCGCGCACTTTCCGGCATACGAGGCGCCGATGGCGAAGCAGCAGGCGGCGAGCTCGTCTTCGGCCTGGTGCACGAGCCCACCGACTTTCTCAAACGCCTCGCTCAGGTAATGCGAGGCGGAGGTGGCCGGCGTGATCGGATACATGGCGCACACTTCCATGCCGGAGGCCATGATCCCGAGAGCGAGGGACGTGTTGCCATTGACGACGATCTGCGGCTCGGTGATCCCCGCCGGCGGAATGAAAAACTGGAAACCGAGATGGTCCTCCGCCCAACGGTAGCCCGCCTCCAGCAGCTTGAGATTGCTCTCGACCAGCTTCTCCGACTTCTTGCCAAAAGCCTGCACGACCTGCTGCCGCGAGATCTCCAGGTCCTGCCCGTAGATGCGGTTGAGAAGCCCGAGCACAAACATGTTCTTGCCGCGCCGCGCATCCGGGACGCACTTCCGGCACTCTTCCTCCATCGGCACTTCGTGGACGCGAAACCCGTCCCGCCGGAGCCGCCCCAGCACCTCCAGATAAGATTGCGCGATGCGGGCGTCCGGGTCGCCCGCCCATTTGTTTTCGAGCAGGATGATGCCGCCGGGCTTGATCTCGTGCAACCGCCCCAGCAACACCTGCTCGTTGAACGCCACGACGAGGTCCGCCTGGTCGCCCCCGTTGGTGACGCGGTGGGAGCCGAGCCGGATGCGGTTGCCGCTGGCGCCCGCGATGCTCCGGGCCGGCGGCTGGATCTCGGCGGGGATGATCTCGACCGTCCACACGCCGTTCCCCATTTTCGCCGCCACTGTCGCGAACGATTGGGCGCACTTCTGAGCGCCTTCGCCGGAATCGCTGATCACCTCGACGATATGCTCGCTGAGCTCCACGGCGCGCTTTCCGCGGGAAGAAAGCGCGCGGCTGTCCGTTGATTTATTCCGTGCCATGAGATGCTTCCTGCCAGGTTGAGTCGAGCCGGACGCGGCCCGGCTTTTTTTGTTCGGGGGCCATTCCAAACACGCGGTCCTCGGCCGCCGGTTCCGGGGCGTAAACGGAGTCGGTGTCCACGATCCCGAGATAGGCTTTGATGCCGCTTGCCGCCTTGCGTCCCGCCCCCATCGCCTGGATGACCGTGGCCGCGCCCGTGACAATATCGCCGCCGGCAAAAACGCCCGCGAGCGACGTAGCCAGGTTTTCATCCGTCGCGATGTAGCCCCGTTTGTTCAGCCGGATGTTCGAGGTCTGGCCGATGATGGGATTGGCCTTCGTTCCGATGGCGAAGACCACCATGTCCGCCTCGAAGTCGTGCTCGCTCCCCTCGACAGGCACCGGGCTGCGCCGTCCGGAGGCATCCGGTTCACCCAGCTCCATGCGGATGTTGCGCAGGCCGCGCACGTTGCCCTGGTCGTCGCCAAGGATTTCGACCGGTGCCGTGAGCCAATGGAACTCGACGCCTTCCTCCCGCGCGTGGTGCAGCTCCTCGAGGCGCGCCGGGCACTCCGCCTCGCTGCGGCGATACACGCAGGAAACCTTCGCCGCCCCCAGCCGCAGCGAGACGCGCATCGCATCCATCGCCGTGTTGCCCGCGCCGATGACCACGACGTGCCGGCCCAAGTTCAGCGGCGTATCGAACTCCGGGAACTTGCCCGCAGACATCAGATTGCACCGGGTGAGCAGCTCGTTGGCGGACATGACGCCGCCGAGCGATTCGCCCGGGATCCCCATGAACCGCGGGGCACCCGCACCCGTGCCGATGAACACCGCATCGAACCCCATCTCGCCGATCATCTGCCCGATCGTGAAAAGGCGGCCGACGAGCGTGTTGCATTCAATTTTCACGCCAAGGTCTTTCAGCTTTTCGATCTCCGCATCGACCACGGAATTAGGCAGCCGGAATTCCGGGATGCCGTACCGCAGCACGCCCCCCGGCGCGTGCAGCGCCTCGTAAATGACCACCTCGCAACCCGCCCTTGCCAGGTCCGCCGCGCAGGCTACGCCCGCCGGGCCGGACCCGATAATTCCCACGCGAAACCCGCACGGCTCGATGTGGGGAGTATTCGCCCAGCCCTTCTCGATCGCCATGTCCCCGACCCACCGTTCCAACCGCCCCACCGCCACGGGTTCGAGTCTCACGCCCACCGTGCAGACACCCTCGCACTGGTTCTCTTGCGGGCACACGCGGCCGCAAATGGCCGGCAGCAAATTGTCGGCGCTCAGAACGTCGTAGGCACCCCGGTAGTCCCCCTCGCTAATTTTCTGGATGAACGCGGGGATATTCACCTGCACCGGGCAGCCGGAGACGCATTTGGGATCGTCGCACACCAGGCAGCGGGCGCTCTCGTTCCGCGCATTCTCCAGCGTGTATCCCAAGGCCACGGCGGAGAAATTGCAGCGCCGCTCCGCCGCCGGTTGCTCGGGCATCGGCGTCCGCTCCTTGGGAATGGTCTTGATGGTTCTCGGGGTCATGCGGGCAGGTTGTTGGTTTTTTGCAGCCAGCCGTGCAAGGCGCGCCGCTCGTGCTCGACGAACAGGCGCTGCCGCTTCATCAGCTCGTCGAAATCGACTTCGTGCGCGTCAAAATCCGGGCCGTCCACACAGGCGAATTTCATGTGGCCGCCGATCGAGACCCGGCACCCGCCGCACATGCCCGTCCCATCGACCATGATCGGGTTGAGGCTGACGGAAGTCTTCACCCCGCGCGGCCGGGTGACTTCCGCGCAGGCCTTCATCATCACCGGCGGCCCGACGGCAACCACCTGGTCCACGTCCGGATGCCGCTCCAGCGCCTGCTTCAGGCCATCGGTCACGAATCCCTTGAGGCCCGCGGAGCCGTCGTCGGTGCAAAGGATCAGCTCGTCGCAATACGCGCGGAATTTCTCCTCCCAAAAAATGAGCGGTTTCGAGCGGAACCCGATCACGCCGATGACATGCGCCCCATTTTCCTTGAAGGCGCGCAGTTGGGGGAAGACCGGGGCGACCCCGAGCCCGCCGCCGACGCAGACCACTTTCCGCTCGTCGCCAATGTGGGTCGGATGCCCCATCGGCCCCACCAAGCCGAACAGCGACGAGCCCACCACGCAAGCCCGCTGCATCTCCCTCGTCGTTTTTCCCACCGCTTGGATGACCAGCGTGACCGTCCCCTTTTCCCGATCGAAGTCCGCGATGGTGAGCGGGATCCTCTCCCCCTGCTCGCGGTGCAGCACGATGACGAACTGGCCTGGCCTCGCCGCCCGCGCCATCATCGGATGGCGGACTTCCAGAAGATACGTGGCGTCGGAAAAATCCTGGCGGGAAACAATCGGGAACCGCGAATCTCCCGGCATCGCGGAAGCAGAAGGGACGCTCCCGCCCGCGCAGGCCCCTTGCTCCGAGCCGGCACCCGACCGGTTCATCGAACCTGCCTCACCGAGATTTTCATCTTCCGCATTTTCTTTTTCGGATGCCATCAGCATTCAGTGTGCCAAACCCTTGGAAGAATGCAAAAGAATCTAGGGCAAGCGGGTTTTGACTCGCGCGCGGTCTTTGGAAAACAGGAGGGCTTTGATATTTTCCGCGCCGTGCCGGGGGGCGTTGAAAAACCCGTTGAATGCCGAAAGGGCGAGGAACCCGCGGTCGCGCCAGTCGAAAATCCAGTCGGCGGCCGCCGAGGGATCCTCCTGGGGAATCCCCGCCCCGGTTTTGATGAGCCAGTCGCTGTTGCACTCCTCGTGGGAACCGATCGGCGGGGTCATCACAACCGGCAGGCCGAGCGCGCAGTAAAAGCTCAGTTCGCTGGGCTTCGTCCACAAAACATCCGCCCCGCGGATCACCTGGTTGAATTTCGTGAAGTAGTCGGTCTTGCTCAGCGAGGCGAGCACGTGGACGGATTTCCCCAACTCCTCCGCCAGCCCGACATCCCGGATGGTTTCAAGGAAAAAGCCATTCACCTCGAGCCGGGTGCCAGCCACGAGGCAGATGCGGATGCGTCCGCCCTCGAGTGCCGGGCGCAGGCTCACCAGAATCTCCCGCGCGATCTCCGCCTGCGCGCCGGCGCCACCCACGGCAAATACGACCGTCAGCGGCCGGTCGGCTTCGGGGATCGGCCCGATTTCGCCGGCCAGAATCCCGCGGTATTTCGCGCGGAATTCTCCCCGGGGGTCGAGCGCGGCGATCCGCCCGGCCAGGTCATCGCGGACGGTCGCCACATTTTCCGCAGGCAAGGGAAACCCCGTGAGAAACACCCGCTCCCCGGGAACGCCGTAGAGCATCAGCCGCTTTTGCGCCCTCGCCGTCGGGGCGAAATAAACGACCCGGCTCTCCTCGGGGTTTTCGGCGACCCAGATCCGGCTGATGTCGGAGTCCGTGACCACGCAGGAAACATCGGGCAGGCCGAGGTGGTCGGCGGCGAGAGCCACCGCGAAAAACGTGCTCAGAAACGGGAGGTTCTCCCGCCGCGCGTAGTCGGGCACGCTCCTGGCAAACCCGTTGTCGATCATGCGGTGCAGGCGCAGGGAGCCGAGCGTCGGCTTCGAGAGATCCCGGAACGGATAAAACGGCGAGATGCTTTGGAAGCGGTCGTAGGCCTTCCAGAGACACGGCCCGACGAGGGGGATGCGGCCGAGCCGCGAGACGGTCTCGTAAAACCTCTGGAACTGCCTCCACATCTTCTTCTCCCGCGCCCCGACAATCGTGTCGCTGTTGGCGGTGATGATCCGCTCGCGGGCGATATCCCGGAACGGAAACGCCGCCCGCTGGTGGCCGTATCCCATGTCGGCGGTGACAACCCATGCTCGCGGTGTGGCGGAATTCATCGTGCGGAGAATGCAGGGGGGACCCTAATCTCCAGCGGCCCCCCTGTCACGCCGCAAGGAAGCTATTGATTCCTTGATCGCAAACGCCCGACATGTCACAGTCCCGCCCATGAATTTCGTCCTCGCCTGCCTGCGAAAACTGTTCCGGAGACCGGATCCCAAGCCGACACCGCGGATCCTCTCCCGCTGGACGCCGCTCTGAATTTTCACGCTTTCCCCGACCGCTACTTTTCCGCAGCGGCCCCGGTGTCCCCCCGGGCGACCACATGGCTGTGCATCTCGCTCGTCAGTTGGGCGATGCGCTCGCTCAAGGAGTTGGTGAGCTCGGTGAGCCGGGTGTTTTGGGCCAGAAGCTCCACGAGCTGCGCCGTCTGCTGTGCGGCAAGCAACTGCCGTTCCGAGCTCGCCTCGGCGAGGGCTTCGCGGTGCTGGGCGTCGGCGTCGGCGTGGGCCTTGTCGCGGTCGGCCTGCCTCGTCTGCGCCAGCAGGATCAGCGGCGCGGCGTAGGCGGCTTGCAAGCTGAACGCCAGGTTGAGAAGGATGAACGGGTAGGGATCGAATTGCCACGCCTTCGTGAAAAACAGGATATTGAAGATGATCCAAACGCCGACGAGGACCGTCTGCGCGACCAGGAAGACCGGGGTCCCGAAGAACCGGGCAAATGCCTCGGCTTTCAGCGCGAACCAGTCGTTGCCGAAAACCGGTGCCAGATGCGCGTGCGGAAGGTGGAAACGGAAATGGTGTGCGCGTGTATCGGATTTTTGCGCGGGCGAGGACGGTTGTGGTTCCATAGGATTTTGGACGGGTTGCTGAATCGGGTTTCCAGAAGGATAAAACTCTCTACGACACCAGCTGGGGAGGCCAGCGTTTTTTTGCGTTGACAAGCACCGGCTCAACTCGCGAGTCCGAGACAAAGCGATTGCCCTCTCATAGCAACTCTTGGAAATAACTGGACTTCGCAGCGACCAGGGGGAACGGGCGTCCCGCCCGTTTGGGCACTTGGCACCGCAAGCGGAACCGTTGAGCCACACACGGGCGAGACGCCCGTGCCTCGAGATTGGTTCATTCTAGATCGGTGATCTAGTTTTCTTGTTTTTTCGCTTGTAATCCCGCGCTTAATGATCTAGTATATACGCTAGATCATACCTAACAGCCCACCAACCAAAATAAA
>Ga0118677_10000624_pt1 | contig 44035 bp, 34 predicted proteins | sample AliMusrvi5mmetaG_FD_86154 | JGI IMG/M metagenome (GOLD analysis project Ga0118677, IMG submission 86154)
GTCTCTTACCGTTGAATTGAAGAAGGCCTTGTCGCTTAACTGCGACAGGGCCTTTTTTGTTTCGGTGGAGAAGGGGCCTGTGGCCGGATACGCTTGCTCGCTTACCAGTGTCCTATATGGACGAAGGTGTCCGCATAGCGGGTACGGGGGGCGGGATGTTCGGCAGGCCGGCCGATCGCGAGTGCGGCGAGTGGCAGAATTCCCTTCGGTATGCCGAAACGGGCGCGGATGCCAGTTATCCGATCCTCGTTCGGATGGACGCCCAGCCATACGGCGCCCAAGCCAAGGAAGTGCGCGGCCAAGAGCAGGTTCGCCACGGCGGCGCTGCAGTCCTGTAACAGATAGGACAGTTCCTGCCGGTGGGCCTGCCCGAGGTCGCCGCAAACCACGATGCCGAGCGCGGCTTCATTCAGCATCTTTCCGTAAGGCAGAATCTCCGCTAGCGCCGCAAGGGAGACCCGGTCGCGTAGCGCCAGAAAACGCCACGGGTCGGTGGCCATCGCGGACGGGGCAGACATCGCGGCTTCTAACAGTGCACGAACCTCTTCGTCCGAGACCGTTTCGCAGGTGTACTTGCGGATGCTCCGGCGGCTGATTATGGGCAGGATTTTTTCATTCATGAAGGACTCCTTTCGGCTAAGATCAAAATGCTCATTCCTTTTTTCCAATATAGCAGACATGGGGACATGACGCACGGCAAGCGTTGTTCAGCGGCTTTCGGAGTTTTCGTTTTGTTGCAGTCTCAATTGTCGCTATAATCTTTCAAACAAACAACTCGTTTCGGGTTGGGGGAGATGCTGTATGCACTTACGAGTCGGGTTGTTATCGCTAGTGTTCGCAGGTTTGTTCGGCTCTGCGGAATTCAAGCAGGAGGATTTCCTCACGCTCTCTGGAAAACTGTCTCCAGATGTTCGGATAGCGGTGAGGCAAGCGGGAAAAGGTTACCGCGTTCGCGTGGAAGCAGAAAACCCTTACGCCAAGGTGACGGCTCGGCTGGGAGTGGCTGCAGGCAAGAGCGTGGTGTTGGCGCTGGATATGTTGCCCGCCGAGCGTGTCGTCATGCCCGACGAGATCGGCGAGGGGGATGCTCTGCGGGTGGCGCTGGAGGTGAGCTGGTTCAATGCCGACGGGACGTTGCGGCAGCGCGAGGTGTTCCGCGCGCCGTCCCTCGGCAACCGTCTGCCTGAAGACGCGAAGAGATGGGCGACCTTCGACTATGCCGAGTACCGAGGTCAGGTGGCGGACCTTGCGCAGCGCATCCGCCTTCCCGTGCGGCAGCCGATGGAGGGCAAACTTTCGGTTGTGGTCGAGACCTCTGAGGGCAAGCGTGTCCGCAATCTGGTCTCAGGCCAGGACACGGCAGCCGGCCAGCATATTGTCGAGTGGGACGGACGCGATGAGACGGGCAATCTGGTTGTGCCCGGCACGTACCGTTACCGCACCGCCTCACATCCCGGAATCTCGCCCGAATTCGAGATGCAGTTTGCCAACGGCGGGGAGACCTTTTTCACGCCGTTCGGATCCAACCATGGCACTATGACCGCGATGGCCGCAAACGCTTCGCAGGTGTTCGCCGCCGCGCCTCTTACCGAAGGCGGCTGGGCCATCATCGCACTTATGCCCGACGGTTCGTTCGTGCGCGGTTTCCGGCAGGTCGGAGGTGCGGGCATTGAAGAAGTGTTTTTGGCGGCTGACGCGAATCGACTCTATGTGCTCAACGACGGCGGGGCGTGGGGTGGACGCGGCAAGGCTCCGGCCTTGACGCTCACGGTGTACGATAGCGCCACGGGAGACATCGTTCCATTCAAAGCGGCCAAGGGGCAGTATGCGGTGCTTCGCGAGCGGATGTTACGGGAGTATAAGCCGGGCGAAAAGCGTGTCTATGCGCTAGCGGGTGCGGCTTGCCTCGGCGGCAAGCTCTATGTGTCAGACCATGAGCGGGGCTGCGTTCTGATCGTCGATCCGGAGAGCGGAGCGGCGGTTGGCGAGATTCCGGTGCCGAACGCAGGCGTGATAGCCGTCGATGGCGGACGGCTTGTTGCGGCAGCGGGGGAAGGGCTGGTGGCCATCGATCCTGCAAGCAAAGCGGTGACGCCACTTTTCAAGATACCGTTTGTGCCGCGTGGGCTTTGTCGTGACGAGGGGGCCTTCTATCTGACCGGCGATGCGGACAGTACGGTCAAAGTTTTTGACAAAGCCGGCAATTTCATAAAGAACATCGGCGAGCCTGGCGGCGCGTACGAGGGGGTGTGGCGGCCCGAGCGGCTGGTCAATCCCGTGGGTGTGACGCTCGCGCCCGACGGTGCGCTCTGGGTGGCGGAAGACCGCCGCAACCCCAAGCGGCTCAGCAAGTGGGACCGCGCGAGCGGCCGGTGCGTGTACGACAAGGTCGGATGCCCCGCGTATGGCAGTCCGGGCGCCGGGTTCGATCCGGATCAGCCGGAGCGCTGGCTGGGTCAGCGCTGCCAGTGGCGCGTTGATCAGACGACCGGAAAGTCGCGGATCGTGAGCGTGTTGCAGAAGGAAGAAGGCCATTTGAAGGGCAAAATCGACGAGTGCCTCAACTACCGTTTCGTGCATCAGGGTGGCCGGACGTTTGTGCTGGGCATGTACAAGGGCACGCTTATTTCAGAGCTGATGCCGGATGGCTCGCTCAAGGACTTGGCCTTGATCTCCGACGTACACAGCCTTCTTTATGGACTGGATTGGAAGCGTGTGCCCGCCTATTGCGACACGGTGGAAAAGCGCTTCCCGAAAGCGAACTACGAGCAGAAGTACAGCGACGAATCCTGCCGCTATGTGGGCGTGCTCTGGGTGGACAAAGACGGCGACGGCGATTTAGACGCGGACGAAATCCAGTTTCTGCCGGAGGGAACCAAGCTGAGTTCGTTCGGCTGGGGGTTGCGGTTGAACGACCTGACCCTGCGCCTGCCTTACCGCAATGAGAAAAAAGAGGAACAGATCCTGACGTTGCGTGCGGACTCGTTCAACGCGGCGGGTGCGCCGGAATACTCGTTTGCGAAAGCGCTGGCGCAAGCCGTATCGCTCAAGGATGAACTGCCTCAGGGCAGCCGCACGGTGCTTGACACGACGCTCAACGACATGCGCGGCAACGCGGTGGTGAACACCGACCCCTTCATGTTCAGCTTGGCGGAGGACGGCAGGATCAATTGGCTCTTCCAGAACCGCTGGACCAATGTGCACGGATCGCACAACGCGCCGCTGCCCAAGCCGGGTGAGGTGCAGGGCATTCTGTTCGGAGTCGGCACCGCGCCGTTGGACAAGCAGGGCGATGTGATGGTCTTCGCGGGCAATCATGGCCGCTTCTTTCTGATCACAACGGACGGAATCTACCTCGATGAAATGTTCCAAGACTGCCGCGTAGCTGAGGTGGTAGGGCCGGGGCTGATCGGCGGTGAGGCTTTCGGCGGCAGCTTCGACTATGACAGCAAGAACAGGCGCTATGTCCTGCAGGCGGGGTGCAGCGGGTATCGCATCTACCAGTTGAATGGACTCGACCGTGTCGTGCGCAGCGAGGGGACGGTCAAAGTGACGCCGGAGATGCTGGCCTCGGCTGCCCATCGCAATCAGGAGGCCGCCCGCGCCGACAGCAGCCAGAAACAGGCGGTGTTCGCGCGTCTGCCGGAAAAGGCGAAAGTCAACTTCGGCGCCCTTCCCATGGCGGCGGAGTGGTCCAGCGGCAACTGGAATATCCGCGTGCGGGGCTCGTATGATGGCCAGAATCTCTATTTGCAATACGATGTGGCCGATCCCTCGCCCTGGGTGAACAACGGCAAGGACTGGACCCAGCTTTTCAAGACCGGCGACGCGGTTGACCTGCAGCTGGGCACAGACGCATCCGCGCCTGCCACGCGCAAAGGCGCGGCGCCGGGCGATATCCGCCTGTCGATCGCGCCTTTCAACGGTAAGCCTCTGGCCGTGCTCTACCGCTATCGGTTGAAGGACAGAGCGGGAGCGAATCCAGTCGAGTTCGCAAGCCCGTGGCGCAGCGAGAAGGTGGACGATGTTCGCAAGCTGGAGAGCGCCGAGGTGCAGGTTCAAACCTCGGAGGGCGGATACCGGTTGGAGGCGACGATTCCGTTGTCCGAATTGGGGGTGGGCATGTTGCGCGGCCAGACTCTGCGCGGCGATTTCGGCGTGATCTATGGCGACCGCCAGGGCACGGTCAACCTGTCGCGCGTCTATTGGTCCAATCAGGCGACCGGGTTGGTCAACGACGTGCCGGGCGAGACCATGCTTGCGCCTGATCTCTGGGGCTGGGTCAAATTCGGGGAGTGAAGGACCGTAGGATGTTGCCGGGGGCAGGGGTCAGACCGTCGGCTGACTGCGGACGGACCAGCTGTCCGTCCCTAAGCTGAGAGCAGAAAAGGACGATCATATGCGGACGTTTTTATTAATCGTTTTCGGATTCATTGGGATAATGGTGGGTGCAGAGACGTTGCGCTTCGAGGGCGTGCTCGGCAATTCGGGGGAGCTGGATAAGCCCGTGACCTTTGGGCCGATGACGCGCGAGACGCGCGGGTTGGGCGCGGCGTATGATGCGTCGCGGGGGGTCCTGTACGACCGCGCGGGAAGTGGCGTGCTGAACGCCTACGCGCTCGACGGACGGATGCTGGCGCAGTACAAAATTCCGCCGAGCGAGGATCACCGCGACGCCCTGACTCTGTGCGGCGAGCATCTGGTGATGCTCTTGGGCGGGCAGCTCTACAAACTTAGATTGAACGCTGCGAACGGCGCAGCTGCAGAAAAGATCACCGTCGCACTTGCCGATCCGGACGGACTGTCATCCTCGGCACGAAAGGGCCGTGTGGTTGTGCGCAGCAAGACCGGGAAAATGGTTCTGCTGAATCCGGCTGACGGTGCGAGCGAATCTTTCGGAGAGGCGGCTGGAGACGGGTTCAACGGGATGGACTGGGACGATGCTGGCGCGTTCTTTCTGGTTTTCGGAAAGGTCGCCAGCAAGCTCGAAAACGGCAAGCTAGTGTCGAACGCACAGTGGCCGAAGCGCTTCGCGGGGGAGCGCGAGGCTGGGATCGATTGTGCGACGCGGCTAGGCGCGTACTGGTTCGGCAGCGCATGGCACGGCACGGTCAAGCGCTTCACGGCGGAGTTCGAGCCCGCGCCCGGTGTCGTACTCGGCGGAGCGTCCGGACACTTCATTGGCCATGTGCCCTGCAACTACGACGTGGAGCTGGCACGGGGTATTCACGTGGTTTCACCGGGGCTTTATGTGATCGGCGGCTTGTATGGAATCGTCCAGTTGGCTGAGTGGCATCCGGAGAACAAAGGCCTGCGTCTGTTGCGGCGGATCGGTGCGCTGCCCGTGCCGGGCGGCGTGGCTGTTGACTCGCAGGGACGGGTGCTGGCGCGTCAGAACATCTGGAACTGGAAAGATGACGCGCTCGCGCCTGCGGAGGTGAGCAACGTGTTCAAGATGATCGCGCCGTGCGCGCATCTCGACGCCGATACAGTGGTCGGTCTGGCTGATGTGTATGGCAAGGTGTCGGTGGCGATGGGACGCTTAGAAGAAGAGGATCTGTCTTGCAACCGCTTAGACAGACTGGACGTCCCCGGCGACGTGGTCGGTGTGGCGCTCTACCATGAACAGTCAGGAAAGAAGGGCGGTTTGCGGTTCTTGGTGTTGGGCGCCGCCGGCCTGGTGAAAGTGCACGAGCTTGCGGAAGACCGGCGAAATCCGTGGCGCAAGGACTTGGGTGAGGTGAAGCTTCAGACCGGAGCCCCGGTGAAAGCCTATACGGCGGTCACAATGAAAGATCCCGAGACGCTGTTGGCGGCGGCTGACGGTCAAGTCATCGAGTTCGTCCGCGACGGCGTGAATTGGAGAGAGTCCGGGCGCTGGAGCGACGGGTTCGGGCAGAAGGTGCGGCTGGCTGTCAGTGGGGGACGGCTCGCCGTGGCGGACGCTGAAAAGAACCGGGTGGCCGTTTATGTGGCGTCCGATCACCGCAAGTTGGCCGAGACGCGCATCCATGCGCCGGCTGAAGTCGCGGTCAACGGTTCTTTCCTCGTGGTCTACGATTCACTCGGCCAGCGGTTGATGAAGTACACGATTGGACCGTAGAGGCTGCCAGCAAGCGGAACGCTCTGATCGAAGGCGAAAAGGCGCCGATTTTTGTGGGGCCGGTTTGTTCGCCGCAAAATGGGGTTGACTTTTCTACCCCCCCTCGCATAATGGGAGTTAACCATCGGTTCCAGAACGTTTCGTGGTTACGCCAGGGAGGTGTGCGATTTGTTCCGGTTCATGCTTTGGGATGCTAGTGACTCCATAACTTATGCAACCTATCCAACTGCAGTGGATTGATTATACCGTCCTCATCTCGTATGTCGCCTTTGTTCTCGGCATTGGCTGGACGCTCGCACGCTACATGAAAACGTCGGCGGACTTTCTCACGTCCGCCCGGTCGATTCCGACATGGGTGACCGGACTGGCGTTCATTTCGGCCAACCTCGGCGCGCTGGAACTGGTCGGCATGGCCGCCAGCGGCGCGAAGTACGGTATCGCCACCGCGCATTTCTACTGGGTAGGCGCGATCCCCGCGATGATCTTCCTGGCGGTGTTCATGATGCCGTTCTACTACGGCTCCAAGGCGCGCTCGGTGCCGGAATACCTGAAGATGCGCTTCGACGAGCGCGTCCGCGCGCTGAACTCGGTGGCCTTCGCGGTCATGACCATTTTCGCCTCCGGCATCTCCATGAATGCGCTGGCGAAGCTGCTGAACCAGTTGCTGGGATGGAACTATGACCTGGCACTCTGGGTCTGCTCCGGCGTGGTGTTGCTCTACGTGCTGAAGGGCGGTCTGACCTCGGCCATTTACACGGAAGTCCTACAGTTCTTCATGATCGTCCTCGGTTTCGCGCCGGTGGTTTACCTCGGCCTCAAGGACGTCGGCGGCTGGCACGCGATGAACCATGCCTTGCAGGGCGTGGCCACAAGCACGACCGCTGCCGCTGGTACGCAGTACGCTGCGAACGCGTGGACGAGCGCGTGGACGCCTTTGCTGGCCGGTCCGGCGCACAACCCCATGGGCGTGGATCTGTTCGCGATGGTGTTCGGCCTCGGCTTCGTGCTGAGCTTCGGCTACTGGTGTACGAACTTCCTTGTGGTCCAGCGCGCGATGGCCGCCAAGAATATGACCGCTGCGCGCAACACGCCGCTTGTGGCAGCTGTGCCGAAAATGATTTTCCCGTTCCTGGTTATCGTCCCCGGCATGATCGCCATGGCGCTGACCTCGCTGCCGAACAAAGGCTACCGGATCCCGCCGCCGGTCATCGCGCATGAGCACTACGTCAAAGCCGTCGAGGCTGTGAAGAATGCCAATCCGGCCAGCGTGCCGGAGGCCGTCAAAGCTATCGGTGCCGCGCTCGGCAAAAAAATCAGCGACGACAAGATCACCGCGCTCGTGGCCGATAACGCGAAGAGCAAGCTGACCGACGCGCAGATCGAGACCGGCATTTACAACAGCATCACCGAATACGACTACGACGGTGTGATCCTCTCGCTCGTGAAGAAGTATTGCCCCGCCGGTTTGCTCGGACTGGCGCTGACGGCGCTGCTGGCGTCGTTCATGTCCGGCATGGCCGGCAACGTGACGGCGTTCAACACGGTCTGGACCTACGACCTCTATCAGGCGTACTTCGCTCCGGGCAAGAGCGACAAGCACTACTTCTGGGCGGGCAAGGTCACGACTGTCGCAGGCATTGTGCTGAGTATCGCGGCGGCGTATTTCGCCTCGATGTACAACAACGCGATGGACATCATCCAACTCGTGTTCGGCTTCGTGAATGCGCCGCTGTTTGCGACATTCCTGCTGGGTATGTTCTGGAAGCGCACCACGGGCACCGGCGCTTTCCTCGGCCTGTTCGGCGGCATCGCCGGGTCGGCGCTGTTCCATGCCGTGACCATCGCGTCGGGCAACGCGCCTGGCGTCAAGGGTGGCTATCTCAGCGTTCTGCAGGCGTTCCCGAGCGAAATGGCTCAGAACTTCTGGCTCGCGGCGTTCGCCTTCACCGTCTGCTTGGTGTTGACGCTGGTGATTTCGCTGGCTACCAAGTCGCAGAAAACGGATGAAGAGCTCAAGGGATTGGTTTATTCACTTACGCCGAAAACGGTGGATCTCAACCTGCCGGTCTGGCAGCGGCCTGCCTTCTTGGGCATCCTCCTGCTCATCTGCTGCGTGATTCTGAACATCATTTTCTGGTAAATCGGGATAGGTACTGAAAGGAAGCTGTCTTATGGGACTCGATATCCGTTGGCCTATTGGCCTTATGTTCTCGCTCATTGGTTTGTTGCTCACCGGCTACGGTGTAGTCAACAGCGCCGGCTCGGTCTCTAAGGCGGGCGGCTCTGACATCAACATCAACCTCATCTGGGGTTGCGTGCTCCTGGTGTTCGGAGCGGCCATGCTGGCTGGCGCTTGGCTCGGAAGCAAGACCAACACCAAATAGACGACTCGCCGACCCTGTGTCGCGTTTACGACATGAGCGATATGAGAAGGCCGCCACGTTGCTGTGGCGGCCTTTCGTTTTTACGCTCGTTGGCTCACAGCGGCTTCTTATAGGTCGCGCGGCCATCGCCGACATCGTAGTAGTCTTCGAGGATTTCGCAGAGAGTGAAGCCCATGTGCTCGTAGAATACGCGGGTGGAGGCGTATTTCGGGCGGCCGGATGTTTCGCAGTAGAGGCGTGTGCCGCCCATGGCCCGCGCGCGATCTTCGACCTGCTGAAGCAGTTGTTTTCCGAATCCGAAACCCTGCATTTCTGGGCGCACGGCCAGCCAATACCAGTCGAAGCTGCTCTTGGTGCACGGGATAGGGCCGAACGTCGTGTAGCCGATCAGCCGGCCATCGCAGTCAGCCAGCACGAATTCGTAGCCCGACGCTGGGCCTTTGGCCAGCCGCTCTTCGGCCAGCTCAACGGAGACATCAATCTCGTCGTCATAGAAGTAGCCGGTCGAAGCCGTGACTTCGCGGATTGCGGCCACGTCAGCGGGCGTGACTTCGTAGCGCCAGATGATGGGCGGTGACGGACGCCTCGGGGCGGCGTCCCTGCCAGTTGCCAGACTAACGTTTCGGCCTTTTAAGGCGTCGCTCACGATGCGTTGCATGGCGTCCGCATAGGGAATGCCTGCCTTTTCGAGTGCCGCTGCGAAACCGCTGTCGGGCGAGAGGCATGGATTCGAGTTCACTTCGAGAATCCACGGTTTGCCGCTGGCGTCCACGCGGAAGTCGACGCGGGCGTAGCCGCCCAAGCCAAACACGTCCCAACAGCGCAGTGCGAGCCGCGTCAGTTCCGCCAGGAGAGGTCCGTCGGCTGCCGGATCGGCGAAACGGCGCACCGTGTGCGTGTATTCGAAAGAGGCTTCGTCCCACTTGGCCTGATAGCTTACGATCTTGGGTTTGCCGGCTGGGTAATCGACGAAAACAATTTCGGCAGGCGGCAAGACTTCTGGTCCGTTCGGTCCGGCGAGCAGGGCCAGGTTAAATTCGCGTCCGTCGATGAAACGTTCGGCGAAAAAGCCGCCGGGAAAATGCTCCATGACAGCGCGTGCAGAGGTGTTGCGCAAGATGCTGCCGTCTCCGAGTCCCACCGAGGCGTGTTCCCAGACCGATTTGACGATCCAGTCCGCAGGAGATCCGTCATCGTCGCCATGGATGACCGGGGGGCGAGGGCTCTCCGAGTCCGGCTCCCTCGCTCGGAGATCGCAGGCCACCTCAATCCACGCCGGAATCGGCAGCCCGGCGGCGTGCATGCGCTCCTTGGAGAAGAGCTTGTGGGTCGTGAGGTAGAGCGCGTCGGCAGAACTTCCGGTGAACGGCAGACCCTTCACTTCCCACACGGCGGGCGCGAGGTGGATCAGGCAGCCCGAGCCATCGAGCGTTTCGACGAGGTTGAACACGCAGTCTGGTTTCAGGACATCCAACTTGCGCTGCATGTTTCCCAACTCCGTCGTACACGGGAGCACGGAGACTGCGTGGCCACAGGAGGTCAGGGCGGACTTGATAGCGTTGACCTGGTCCAGCACGTCGTGCTCGTCGGCTGGAGCGTTCGCAGGCACGTATTGGTGAACAAGGGTAATTCTCATGAGTGCTGCAACCGTGTGACCGCAGAGGCCATGATGCGCCGGATGAGTTCGGTGTAGGTGATGTTCGCCATGCGGGCGAGGATCGGGAGGTCGGAGTCCTTCGGGTTCAAGCCGGCGAGCGGGTTGACCTCGAGGAACATCGGGTTCTGGTCCGCGTCGCACCGGATGTCCACGCGGCCGCCGTCGCGGCACCCGAGCGCCCGCCAGGCGTCGAGTGAGACGCGCTCCGCAGCCGCTGCCACGGGGTCGTTGGCAGGGTCGGTGGCGGGATACTTCACGCGGTCCTCGTACTGGCTTTTGTTGTCGAACGAATAGACGCCTTCTTCGGCGTTCGCCAGCAGCACGATCTCCATTGCGCCGACGATCTTCGCCTGTCTGCCCGTGCCGGTGATGCCGACCGTGAATTCGCGTCCGGCGAGATACGGCTCAATGAGCGCGGGCTGGCGGAAGCGGGTCACGAGGTCGTCGCAGACGCCCTCCAGCGCGGCGCGGTCGCGCACGATGGACTTGGCTGAGCAGCCCTTGCCCGTGCCCTCAGCGACCGGTTTCACGAAGAAGGGGGCGCCGAAGCGGAGGTCCGCCAAATCTTCGACGGTCTCGTAGACGCAGAAGTCACTGGTCGGAACACCGGCGTCGCGGACCACGCGCTTGGTCATGCCCTTGTGCAGCGTGAGAGCCAGCACGAGGGGGTCTGAAAAGACGTACGGGACGCCGTAGAGGTCGAGGATAGCCGGAACTTGAGCTTCGCGGGCTACGCCTGCCAGACCTTCGCAGATGTTGAAGACGATGTCCCAGCGGTCGCCGGCCTCGAGTCGCCTGGCCAGCGCCTTGGCGTGTCCGATCCGGTCGGTCTCGTAGCCCAATTCACGCAACGCGTTCTCGATGCCCGCGATGGTGTCCTCTTTGTCGAACTCGGCCGTGTCCTCCATGGAAAAGCCCATGGCGAGGTAGTCTGACCGGAGATCGTAGGTTAATCCGACACGCATGCAAACTCCCAACCCGGCCTAGCCGGAACCATACAAATAAATGACCACCAAGACGCTAAGAACGCAAAGACCACCAAGGTCGGAAAAAGGAAACGGGAAACGACCTTCTTTTGGGTGTTGCTTGGCGCTCTCCGAGTCTTGGTGGTTTTCTTTAGAGCAAGAAGGGGCTAATCAGCCACATAATCGGGGTACTGATAAGTGCCGCCTTCGTAATTCCTGAGATGCAAGTTCCCGCAGGAGTCCTTGTCCTCGACATAGTCGGGTGACAGGGGGATCTTGCCGCCGCCGCCCGGCGCGTCGATCACGTAGGTCGGCACGGCGTACCCGCTGGTGTGGCCACGCAGGGCGCGGATGATGTCCACGCCTTTCGAGACCGACGTGCGGAAATGTTCCGAGCCGGAGATCGGGTCGCACTGGTAGAGGTAGTAGGGCTTGACCCGCATTTTCATCATGCAGTGCATCAGCCGCTTCATGACCTCGGCGTTGTCGTTGATCCCTTTGAGCAGAACCGTCTGCGACCCGAGCGGGATGCCGGCGTCCGCGAGGATGCTGCACGCTTTGACGGCCTCGTAGCAGCACTCGTCGGGGTGCGTGAAATGCAGGCTCATCCAGAGCGGGTGGTACTTGCGCAGCATGCGGGCGAGCTGCGGCGTGACGCGTTGCGGCAGCACGGCAGGGATCTTCGTTCCGATGCGGATGATCTCGACGTGGGGGATCGCGCGCAGGTTGGACAAAATGAACTCCAGCCGCGCGTCGCTGAGCGTGAGCGGGTCGCCCCCGGAAATCAGCACGTCGCGGATCTGCGGCTTCCGCCGGATGTAATCGAAGATCGCCTCGAGTCGCTTCGTGTTCGGCGTGATGGTTCCATGGCCGACCACACGGGAACGCGTGCAATAGCGGCAATAGGCCGAGCAGAAGTCCGTCGTCAGCAAAAGCACGCGGTCGGGATAGCGGTGGACCAGTCCCGGAATCGGACTCTGGTGCTCCTCGCCGAGCGGATCGTCTGCCTCGCCCGGACACCGGCGCATCTCGTAAACCGTCGGGATCATCGAGCGGCGGATGGCTTGGTCAGGGTCCGTGGGGGACACGAGCGCCATGTAGTGCGGCGTGACGGCCATCGGGAGCATCTTGCCTGCGAGTTCCAGCGCTTTTTCCTCTTCTGTCGTGAGGCGAATCATGCGCTGGACGGTTTCGAGATCGCGGATCCGATTCTGGATCTGCCAACGCCAGTCGGACCATTGCAGATCGGTCGCCTCCGGAAAATAGACATTCCGGAATTCGCGGCACCACGCACTCATCTTCAGCACACGGTGCCGGATCGGCATTCCAAAACCAGCTGTCAGTTGCGGTTTTCCCACAGACTGAACAAGTGAAAATTGAGGGTGCGCTCCTTGTGGAGGCTCCTCTTCCTGGTCATCCAGGTTCAAGCTCAACTGCATCGCGTGCAAAGGCACACTGTACACAGCAAACTCCTTCTCGATAGGACCTTCTCATCGACGCCACGTTGCCACTTGGCAAGGGGTCTCTTTTGCAACTTCCTAATACGCCTGTTTGAGTGTCTTGTCAAGAGCGTCTGATCAAGTTTTTCTAAAAAAGTGATTTTTGCATGCCGACCTCGTTCTGTCAGTCGAGTGCGCGTCAGTCGAAATGTGCGACGCGTGGCGCAGGAGGCAGGGCGTGCAGCAGGTCTGAAACCGTGCGAGTGTCGCCCGGGAAAAGGTAGTCAGGGCAAAGGTCGGCAAGCGGTTGGAGGACGAAGCGACGGCTGCGGGCACGGGGATGTGGCAGCGTCAACTCAGGGCTGTCGAGTGTCAGTCTGTCGATCGCGACGATGTCGATGTCGATGGTTCGCGGCAGGTTGGGCCTGTCGCCACGCGTGCGCCCGAGGCTGGCCTCGATGTCGTGGATCGCCCGTGAGAAGGCGTTGGGGGCGAGGCGTGTTTCGACGATGACTACGCTGTTAAGGTAGAGGTGGGCGGCGAGGTGCGGAGGCACTCCCACGGGTTCAGTTTCGTAGATCGGCGAGCGCGCCGTGAGGCAGGTCTCGGGGAGCGCAGCCAGTGCGGCGCAAGCTCGGTTGAGCCACGCGAGGCGGTCTCCTTGGTTGCTGCCAAGTGAGACGATCGCTTCGTAGGTCTGTAAAGATGGAGCCATGAAGAAAACCAAAGGCCGTTGGAGATCGCAGAGGCTGGGGTCTGATCGAGCCGGAGACTTCAGCGCATCAGATCTTCATGGTTCTCGCTCTCAGCCCTCGAAGCCGAGCACATGGCGCATGGTGTATACACCCGGCTTGCGGCCGCTGAGCCAGAGCGCGGCGTGCAGAGCGCCCGTAGCGAAGGCGTCACGGCTTGTGGCTTTGTGAGTGAGCTCAATGCGCTCCTCGTCCGCGACGAACATGACGGTGTGGTCGCCGACGACCGAACCGCCGCGCAGGGCAAGTATGCCGATCTCGCCGCGGGGGCGCTCGCCGGTGATGCCTTCCCGTCCGTAACAGGCGACGTCATCCAGCTTGACGCCGCGGCCTTCGGCCAGCGCTTCGGCGAGGCCGAGAGCGGTGCCGCTGGGCGCGTCTCTCTTGAGGCGGTGATGCATCTCGACGATCTCGGCGTCATAGTCTGGCCCAAGGATGGACGCTGAACGGCGGACGAGTTCCAGGAGCAGGTTCACTCCCAGACTCATATTGGGTGCCCAGACGATGGGGATTTGCTGAGCAGCGGCGTACACGGCCTGCTTCTCTTCGTCGGTGAGTCCGGTCGTGCCGAGCACATAGGATTGACCGTTGGCGACCGCGTCCTCGAGGTTGTCCATAACCGAGCTGTGGAAGGTGAAGTCGATGATGGTCTCAGCCGCCTCCGGCCAGACATCGGAATAACACAGGGAGTCGGACAGGCACTCAGAACGGATGCCAGAGACCTCTTTGACGCGCGCGCCGATAGCGGGGTGGTCAGCGCGCTCGATGGCCGCGACGATGTTGCAGCCGTTGATCTTGCACGCGCACCGAAGCAGGTTTTGGCCCATGCGACCGGCGGCTCCGAGAATGGCAATTTTCATAAGATTTGGGTTCAGAGTTCGGGGTTCAGAGTTGGGGGGACAGATGTCGGGGCTGCTTTCACATGAGGTTGAGGCTGTGAAGGGTGTGACTGATTTGATCGCGGACCTTGTCGGAGGGTTCGCACAGGGGCAGTCGGAAGACGGGGTTAATGCGTCCCATGAGCGCCAGCGCGGTCTTGACGGGGATCGGGTTGGTGTCGATGAACAGATCGCGGAAAAGCGGGTAATACGTGCGGTGGAGCTCGCGCGCGTCGGCCAGATTGTTGGCCAGCGCGAGGCGCACGAGGGCGGACATCTCCTTGGGAATCACATTGGAGGCTACGCTGATGACACCCGAGGCGCCGACGCTGATCATCGGGAGCGTCAGGCTGTCGTCGCCGGAGAGCACGGGCAGTTCGCAGGCGTCCTTGATGGCGTTGACACGGTCCACGCTTCCGCCGGCTTCCTTGATGGCGGCGATGTTGGGGTAGGAGGCGAGCCGCACGACGACATCGAGCGGAATCTCCTTGGCGGCGCGGCCTGGCACGTTGTAAAGCACGACGGGAAGGCCGAGGTCAGCCACGGCTGCGAAGTGGCGGAAGAGCCCCTCCGCATTGGGCTTGTTGTAGTAAGGGGTCACCTGCAGCGTGGCATCGACACCCGATTGGAGCACGGCCCGCGTCAGTCCGATCGCTTCAGAGGTTGAATTGGCGCCCGTGCCGGCGATGATGGCGGCTTTGCCAGAGGCCGCCTCGACGGTGGTGGTGATGACCTTGATGTGCTCGTGGAACTCGAGGGTCGGTGACTCGCCGGTGGTGCCGACAGGCACAAGGCCATTCACGCCGTTGGCGATCTGCCATTGGACGAACGCTCGCAGGGCGGAGTAGTCCACGCTGCCGTCGGTGTTGAACGGGGTGATCAGGGCTGTGAATGTTCCAGTAAACGTCATAACGTCCTTCGCTTCGTAGTAGGGTTCAATTATGGAACATGGCCGCCGTCTTGGTCAACGAGCAATCTTGGGCGGACTTAATTTTTATGGAGACCTCCGGGAGGGCGATCACATGTTTGGCCCCTTCCATCACGTCGCGGATGATGGCATTCGACGAAAGCGTCGCCCGTGTGACGGCATCGATCTTGGCTGTGCCGGCGTCAGCGCGTTGGTTCTGGAACTGCTGGAAGAAAGAGGCGTTGAGCCGTTTGAAATAGGGGGCGTCCTCTTTGTGGCAAAGGACATGGAGTCCCTTGATGCGTCCGTCGGTGCCGAGTGCAACGGCGAGTGCGATCTCGCCGCGTTTGCCTTTGCAGGTCGGCGGAACCTGGTCGGTCCGGAAAATCCATCCGTAGGTCTGCCCACCGAGGGTGACCTCGCTGACCACGGTGTTCGTCTCAGCAAGCGCCATGGGCCTGAGGTGTGCCGACGAGCCGAACCAGTCGTGGCAGAAAGCCTCGCAGGGCGAAAGGGCAGCGTCGGCTTTTGCCCGGACCCCAAAAAGAAAGACGGCGACGACAAGCGTGGCCCACCTTATGGCGCTGTACTGCATAAATCTGACTTCCCCCCCTTAGCAAGAGTCACTATTTTGACCAGAAGAACGGACGCACGCAATCTCAAAAAGCGTTGCGGCTAGACGTTTTTTTGGACCTGTCTGGTTTGCGCTTGCCGCATCTGAGGCGCTCACGTATACTGTGAGCCAAATTGGCACTGTGAACAGGTGTGACAAACATGGCGTCTGGTTTTTTTGACAGATTGGTGGCTCGCATCGATAAGCTGGGGCCCGAGAGCCTACAGGCGCAGATGATGCGCCTGGCCCAGGAGCGTGGCTTTTTGGAGACGATTTTCCAGACGATTCAGGAGGGCGTGCTGGTCATTGATAACGAGGGCCGCCTGCTGTATGCCAACCGCGCGGCGGAGAAGCTTTCGGGGATAGACTTTGCTCGCGCCAAGGGCCGGTCGATTCTGCGGACTCTGAGAGAGTGGAACTGGGAGCACTTGCTGGACGTGCCTGCCACCGAAAGCGACTGGGCGCGGATGGTGACGCGCGAGGTCGAGGTTTCCTACCCCGAGCACCGTTTCATCAGCGTGTATGCGGCGCCTTTGAACGAGCCGGGGCTGGTGGACAAAGGGGTGCTGGTGATCCTGCGCGATGTGACGCACGAGCGCGAGCAGGAGGCCTCGGCGTTGGAGTGCGAGCGCTCCAACGCGGTGAAGCTGTTGGCGGCCGGGGTGGCCCACGAGATCGGCAACCCGCTCAACGCGCTGAACATCCACTTGCAGTTGCTGGCGCGCGAACTGCGCGAGGTGCCCGAGGGAATGCGCGAGACGCTGGGGGACTTGGTTGGCGTGGCCCGCACGGAGGTCGAACGTTTAGACACCATCATTGCCCAGTTCCTGCGGGCCATCCGGCCAAGTAAGCCGGTGTTGGTTCCGGAGCAACTGACCGAGGTGTTGGAGGAGACGCTGAAGCTTCTAAAGACCGAGTTCGAGAATCGGCGCATCGCGGTGTCGGTGGACATCCCCGAGGCCGTGCCCGAGGTGCGGCTCGACCGGTCGCAGGTCAAGCAGGTTTTTTTCAACCTGATCAAAAACGCTTTGGAGGCGATGCCGGACGGCGGTGCGCTGAAGGTGGTTTTCGGCGTGGGTGACGCATTTGTGGAGATCGCCTTCATCGACACCGGCAAGGGGATCCGGCCCGACGAGCTGGGCCGCGTCTTCGAGCCGTACCACACGACCAAGGCGAACGGAAGCGGGCTGGGCCTGATGATCGTGCAGCGGATCATCGAGGATCACGGCGGTGAGATCGAGCTGGCGAGCAAGCCGGACGAGGGAACCTGTTTCAAGATCCGGCTGCCACGCAACGAGCGGCGGGTTCGGATGCTCAACACGGGGACGTGACATGTCAGAAAAACCGGTCATTCTTGTGGTGGATGACGACAAGAACACGCGCGACGGCCTGCAGAAGGCGCTGCAGCGGCACTATGCGGTGAGAACGGCCGAAAGCGCCGAAGCCGCGCTGGCGGTTCTTGCCGCAGAGCCCGATGTGGATGTGATGCTCTCGGACCTCCGGATGCCGGGGACGGACGGACTGGCGCTGCTGCGGCGCATGAACGCTCAGCACCCGCAGACGATCTGCATTCTGCTGACGGCGTATGGCTCAGTGGAGACCGCCGTGGAGGCGATGAAGCAGGGCGCTTACGACTTCCTGACCAAGCCGATCAACCTCGACCATCTCGACATGCTGGTGGCCCGGGCCATCAAGTCGCGCGAACTGGAGAAAAAGGTCGAGACCCTGGAAGTTCAGCTCAACGAGAAGTTCGGCATGGATAACATCATCGGCGAATCGCCGGCCATGCGGCAGGTGTTCGAAATCATCCAGCAGACCGCGCCCACGCAGGCGGCCGTGCTGATTCAAGGGCCGAGTGGCACGGGCAAGGAACTGGTGGCGCAGGCGATCCATCGGCTGAGCACACGGGCCAAAGGTCCGTTCGTGGCGGTGCACTGCGCCGCTCTGTCTCCGACGCTGCTGGAGAGCGAGCTCTTCGGCCATGAGAAAGGCTCCTTCACCGGGGCAACCGCGCAGCGCAAGGGCCGCTTTGAAATTGCCGACGGCGGCACGCTGTTTCTCGACGAAATCTCGGAGATTGACCCGGTCATCCAGGTGAAGCTGCTGCGCGTTCTAGAGGAGCACTCCTTCGAGCGTGTGGGCGGCGAAGAGACGATCAAGACCGACATCCGCGTGATCGCAGCCACGAACCGCGATCTGCGTGCGTATGTGGATCAGGGCAAGTTCCGCGAGGATCTGTTTTTCCGCCTCAACGTGGTGGATATCCTGCTGCCGCCGCTGTGCGAACGCGCGGGCGACATCCCTCTGCTGGCAGACCGTTTTCTGAAGGAGTACTGCGAGCGGAACGGCAAGCGAATCGAAGGGCTGACGCCGGACGCGCTGAACCTGTTGACGTCTTATGCATGGCCAGGCAACGTGCGCGAACTGCGAAACACCATGGAGAAGATGGTGGTGCTGTCGCGCTCCGATCGGCTTTCTGCGAGGGACGTGCCGCTCAACATCCGGGAGGCCGTCAGGGGGCATGGCGCCGTGAGCAGCCGTGCGCCAGTGCTGACGTCCGGCTCTCTGGCGGACACCGAGCGGCGCAAGATCATGGCTGTCTTGGAGAAGAACGGCGGCAATCGAACGCGGGCGGCGGATGAGCTGGGCATCAGCCGGCGGACGTTGCACCGAAAATTGCGCGATTACAAAATGCAGCAGACGGATGAACTGATGACAGACGAGGAGCTGAAAGCATGAACAGACGTTCTTTTGTGATGACCGGTGTCGCCGCGCTTGTGATCTCTCCGGCCGCAGTGCGGGCCCAAGGGTTGGTTGTCTGCCGAAAGTGCGGCCGCGAAGCCAAGCCTGGTGAAACGACTTGCTCTCACTGCGGGGCCGCGTTGCCCAAACCCCATGTTGCAGAGGTGGCCGCGCCCGTCGTGACGACGCCGGACAAGAATGCCGAGATCGTCCGCATCGCGGAAACGGTGATCGTGGGATGCCTGCGGCAGGCTCGCGAACTGGAAGAGAAACAGCCTGAAGTGGCGCTCTGCTACTACCAGAACGCGTTGGCTCTGATGCGGCTGGTTCCTGTGGGAACACAGCACGCGAATGTCGGAGAGTCGATTGTGGACGGAAACAGCCGCACGATGCAGACGTTGCTGCGGGGTCGGGTGCCTTGCCGCAAGTGCAACGGAACGGGCAAGTTTCAGCTGGACATCGGCAAGGTGAACCACACGAAGAGCATCAAGGCTGTTGAAGGTGTCGCATGCCCGACGTGCAAAGGCGCGGGCAGTTTTGCCGGTTACCGCGATGTCACCAAAGTGAAGATGACCATCCTGCAGGGACGGAGCGAGTTTCAACGGCGACAGATGGTGGCGGGCGATGTTCGGGTCGGGCAGGCGCTGGTGCCCGCCGCATTGGATGTGCTGCTGACGAATCGGCAGCGGGCGCTGGTGATGACGGGCATGCCGGTGCCTTGCGCATCATGCCAGTTGACGGGGCGGCAGAAGTGTACAACGTGCAAGGGTTCGGGCTGGGTCAAATGCGACTACCAGGGGTGCGAACACGGCGAGGTCAAAGAGACGACCAAGTCAGACGTCCACCAGTCTAAGCGGATGAACGACGATGAGAAAAAGAAGTGTCCGCGCTGCGAGGGTTTAGGAGAAATACCCTGCGAGACCTGCAAGGGCAACGGCAGTGTCGCGTGCAAGCTGTGTGAGGGCAGCGGGCTCGCACCGCGCTGCTCAAGGTGCACGGGCACAGGGCTGATGGCCTGTTCCAAGTGCAAAGGTACGGGTGAGGTGAAAGGCAGTCCGTGTCCAGAGTGCAAAGGGGAGACGGTGATCTTGTGTACGACATGCAGGGGAGAGGGGGCTCTCACGCGATGAATTCCTCTCCCGCTTTTAAATTGCCGAACTTCGAGGTGCTGGGCTTGCTGGGGCGCGGCGGAATGGCATCGGTCTGGAAGGCGCGCCAAGTTTCGCTCGACCGTCACGTCGCGATCAAAATCCTGTCGTCGTCCTTCGCAACGGACCCCGAGGACATTCAGCGTTTCCGCATGGAGGCGCAGGCGGCGGCCCGTCTGAAGCATCCGGGGATCGTGCAGGTGTATGACGCGAACTTCTCGGATGGCGTTTACTATTTCGTGATGGAGCTGGTGGATGGCTACACCATGGGAGAGTTGTTGCGCCGCAAAGGCCGAGTCACCGTGGAGGATGCGCTGACTGTGGCAGAGAGTGTGGCTGTGGCCTTGGACTACGCGTGGTCTCTCTACAAGATGGTGCATTGCGATATCAAGCCGGACAACATCATGGTCGACGCCGACGGCACGGTCAAAGTGACGGATCTGGGGCTCTGCCGTTCGCTCACGCTGGTCAAAACGGAGAAAGCCGGAAACGCGGACGAGATTCTGGGCACGCCGGCTTACATGTCGCCCGAGCAGGTGTATGGCAGCGAGAAACTCGATTGCCGCTCCGACATCTATGAGCTGGGCGCCTCGCTTTACCACTTGGTCACGGGCCAGATGCTGTTTCAGGGCAAGACCGATGACGAGATGATCCATTGTCACGTCGACGCGTCGCAGGCGCCTGACGTGCGCACCATCGTGCCCCGCGCCGGCGCTCCGTTCGCGCTGCTGCTGGAAAAGATGCTGGCCAAGGATCCGAACCACCGTCACCGCGACTGGAAGCTGGTGCTGGCTGATTTGGGGCGGGTGCGCGAAGGGCACCCGCCATGGCCGGCGCTCATTCCGCCGTTCGGAAGCTCCATGAAACGCTTGAGTAATGAAGAGCTGGGCGTGAAGGGTTAGGTGTCGGCGATGCGGCGCGGGCAGGTCACACACGGCGGGCAGGTCTGGGTCGGACAGGCCGAACGTGCCGTTTCGTTTTGGGAGCGGCTGCGCGGGCTGTTGGGACGCGCATCGCTTGGCCCGGACGCCGCGCTGCTCATCGAGCGCTGTGGTGCCGTGCACACTGTTGGCATGCGGTTCGCGATCGACGTGGTGTTCCTCGACTCGGCGTGGCGGATCACACGCGTCGCACGCAGCGTGCGGCCCGGACGCCTGTTAGTCGGCGGCGGGGTGATGGCCGTTCGAGCGCTGGAGTCGGAAGCCGGGTGCCTCGATCTCTCGCAGATCCGATTGGGGGATGTGTTGGTTTGGCTGGATAAGACATGCGTGCGATAGTCAGTCGCATCGGCAGAAGGGGGAGCGATGAAACGGTTCGGCATCTTTCTCGTCGGGTGGGCCATGCTGGTTGTGACGGAGGTCGCTGCGCAGACGGCGTTGCCGTGGAACCGCGAAGCCTTGTTCAAGACGCCTCAGATGTTCGACGCGCCGGAGTACGCCACGAACGGCGTGAAGGCCTTGTTCTACGAGGGTGTCCCGTTTAAAGGGAAAACCACGCGGGTTTTCGCCTACTGCGCGTTGCCCAAAGTTTCACCCGGAACCAAGGTGCCCGCCATGGTGCTGGTGCACGGCGGCGGCGGGTCGGCATTCCACAAATGGGTGGAGCTGTGGGTGAGCCGCGGCTATGCGGCGATCTCCATGGACACCTGCGGCGCAGTCAGCGGTAACGGCTATAACAACCACACGCGCCACGCGTGGTCAGGCCCGGCGGGTTGGGGCGGCTTCGACAAAGTCGACGATCCGATTCAAGATCAGTGGACGTATCACGCGGTTTCGGCGGTGCTGCTCGGACACTCGCTCCTGCGCTCGTTCCCAGGCGTCGACGGCAACCGTGTGGGCATCACGGGTATCTCGTGGGGGGGCTACCTGACTTGCATCGCCGCGTCGGTCGACGACCGGTTCGCATTTGCGGTGCCGGTGTACGGCTGCGGCTTTCTCGGCGACAATTCGGCGTGGCTCGGCAACTTCAAAAGCATGGGCGAAGAGCGGACCAAGAAGTGGCTGGAGCTGTGGGACCCGTCGGCTTATCTGGGGCAGGCGCGCATGCCCTTCCTGTGGGTGGACGGCAGCAACGACTTCGCCTATCCCATGGACTCGCTGAAGAAGAGTTACCACATGCTCAAAACGCCCTACACGCTCTGCGTGCGCCTGCGCATGCCGCACGGTCACGGCGGGGCAGGTGAGAACCCCAAGGAGATCGAGGCTTTCGCCGCGCACTTCGCCAAGGGCGGCTCGGACTTGCCTGAAATCACGTCTGTGAAGCGCGAGGGGCGTCAGGTGACGGTGCGGTTCAATCCCAACCAGCGAGTGGTCGCCAAGGGCGAGTTGAACTTCACGTGCGCCGGCGGCATCTGGAAAGAACGCAAATGGGAATCTCTCGGCGTCGAAGTCAACGCCTGTTCCGGTGAGATCAAGGCGGAGATTCCCGCAACCGCAAAGGTCTATTACGTGAACCTGTTCACGGACGATGGCCTGGCCATCAGTAGCGAGCACGAGGAGCTGTAGCTCGGGGGCTGGACAGGGTTCGGGCTGCGGTCTGCGCCGCAAGGCGAGGCTACAGGAACGCGCCGAAGTCCAGCACCGCGACGTCTTGTGCGCCCAGCCGGCGTGCGGCGGAACAGAGGTCGCCGTCGTTGCTGACGAGGAAGACCGCCGTTTCAGGGGATGTGGTTTTGAAAAAGCGGAGGTTGTCGAGGATCACACCGTCTGCGCGATGTTCGCCCGTGCCGCCCGAATAAGTGACGCGCACGTTGGCTGCAGCCTGTGTGTCGTTGCGGGTCGGACCGTCAAAAACGAGCCAGGCGCGCACGGCGGGACAGGAGGCGGTGAGGCGGGCGACGTCATCGGTCAGCTTCTTGCGCTTCTCAGCATCGGTCAACGCGCCGCCGCGCGGCGGATTGTAGCGCGCGGGCAGACCGAACAGAACATTGTGGCCGTCCACCAACAGGATGGCCGGGATGTGACCAGCCAGCGCGCGGCCGAGTGAGCTGGCGGCGTTCTGGCGCTCTTCCGTGTGCGGGTCGAGCGGCGTGCCGACCGCCTGCGCTGCGGCCAAGCGTTTCTGAAACGTCTGACGGAGGCGGGTCAGAGCTGCGTCGTCGAGAATGTTCAGCGTGGAGATGAGGTCTGGCAGGTCGCGCAGGCGAGGCAGTTCGTTGTCGCCTGCCGAATGAATGCGCGCCGCCAGAGCCTCCTCCAGCGGTGTGGCTGCCGCGTCTGGCGTAAGCAGTTTTTTCAGCGCGCGGATTTCGGCGATCAGTTCGGCTTCGACCGCCTTGAGTTCCGGCGTGGGGCGCAGGGCGTTGGCCAGTGCGTCGCGCACCTTTTCTCTCTCGGCTTCGAGTTGCGTCAGCCGGTCGGCGAGTATCGCGCGGTTGCCGCTGTGGCGGTCGGATGCGTTCTGCCGCTTCAGCGCGGCGGCGCAGCGCGCGAGCAGGTCGGCGTGCGGCGTGGGGTCGGCCGCCTCAGCCTCCACGGAGCGGGCTTCTGCGAGCCAGCCGTGAAACTCGCCGGCGAGGGCCAAATCCAGGGACGCGGTGAGGCGCTCCTCGCGGTGCGCGGTTTCGCGCTCGAGTTCGACCTTGAGATCGTCCCGTTCACGCGCGGCTTGGCGCAGCGCTTTCTCTGAGGCGTCGAGTTTCGACTTTGCTTCGGAAAGCTTCTCCTCGCAGGCGGTGAGTTTGTGCGTGACACTGGCGAGCCGGTCGTCCACGCCCTTCAGGCGGCGCTTCTCCTCCTGAAGATCGCGCACGCGGAGTTCCAGTTGCTCTTTCTGTGTCTGCCAGACTTCGCGGGTGACGGGCGCGCCCGAAGCAGAGGACGCCCCCAGCAGCTCTGCGAGCCCTGCAAAGGTTTCGCGCAGGTTCGCCTGAGACTCGACGGGGTTGGAGGTTACAAATGGGGAGGGTGACTGCATCCAGCTTTCGGCTTTGTCGCGCATCTCCTGCCGGTCGTCGAGGAGCAGCGCCACCAGCAGTACGTCGCCGCCGAGGAGCGCCGCCAGTGCGTGCCGGGCCTCTGCCACCGCGGAAAGGGAGAGCGTGCCGGTCAGCGTGCGTGCGCGGGAGCGTCGGGCGATCAGGCGGCGCACCGAATCGGAGACCGGCTGAGGGCCGCAGGCGAGCTGTGCCACCCGTGCGCGCAGAGCAGCGGTGTTGCTCGCGCGGAACCCTCCGTTCTGAAAAGCGGGCTCCGTGACGGCGAGGACCGACAGTTCGTTGTCGGGAATCAGGGCAACGATCCGTTGGAGCTCCTTTTCGCAGGCCGGAGTGAGCGGTGTAGGGCATAGGGCCATATGCGTTCAGATGATAAGCGAGTTGCGGTTCTCAGGCAATGCGATTGTTCCCTGATGACGGAGGCTGTTTTGGGAAGGGTATTGCCATCGCGGACCAAAAACACTACACTTGAAACCCAATGAGCGTCTTCGGGGCAAGGTGATCCTGCGCGAGCGGGAGATTCCTGACCGGCGGTATAGCCCGCGACTGGCTCGCTGTTCCTGCGAGCCACTGACACGGTTCAATTCCGTGGCCGACAGTAAAGTCTGGATGATAGAAGATGCGGATGTGTGCGTGCATTGCCCCGGCTACGTATTGGCCGGGGCTTTTGTTTTTCGGGGTCGGCTATGGAAACTGAATCGGTCTTTGATGACATCGAGAGCTGCGTCGGGGCGTTCCGCTTGGGACAGATGGTGATCGTGGCGGACGACGAGAACCGGGAGAATGAAGGCGATCTGATTATCGCAGCCGAGAAGGTGACGCCCGAGGCGATCAACTTCATGGTGACGCACGCCCGCGGCCTGGTGTGCGTGCCGATGACCGGTGCGGGTTTGCGCAAGTTGGGCGTGGAGCGCGCGCCGAGCCGCAACCGCGGCGATAAGTTCGCGACCGCCTTCACCCTTTCTGTGGATGCGGCGCTCGGCGTCACCACGGGCATCAGCGCGGCGGATCGCGCGCGCACGGTGAAGGTGCTGATTGATGAGGCGTCGGGCTCCGAGTCGGTGGTGAGTCCGGGCCATCTTTTTCCGCTGGAGGCGCGCGAGGGCGGTGTGCTGGTGCGGGCGGGTCACACGGAGGCCGCGGTTGATCTCGCCAAGCTGGCGGGGCTAAAGCCGGCGGGAGTGATCTGCGAGATCATGCTGCCTGACGGCACCATGGCGCGGCTGCCGCAGCTGCGCGCTTTCGCGAAGGAGCACGGTCTGAAGATGATGTCGATCGCCGACCTGATCCAATATCGGCGCCGGCGCGAGCGGCTGATCGACTTTGTCGAGGAAGTGGAGTTGCCGACGGCATACGGGCACTTTAAACTGCGGCTCTATACGTCGTCGCCGGACGGGATGGATCACCTGGCGCTGATCAAGGGCAGCGTGACCGAGGAGCCGCCGCCGCTGGTGCGCGTGCACAGCGAGTGCCTCACCGGCGACGTCTTCGGTTCGGCGCGCTGCGATTGCGGCAGCCAGCTCCACGCGGCCATGCGCATGGTGGAGAAAGAGGGCCGCGGCGTGGTTCTGTACATGCGTCAGGAGGGGCGCGGCATCGGGTTGGCCAACAAGCTGCACGCCTACAAGCTTCAGGAGAATGGGTTCGACACGGTCGAAGCCAACCTCAAGCTGGGATTTCCCGCCGACATGCGGGACTATGGCGTGGGTGCGCAGATCCTCGCCGATATCGGCCTGAAGCGCATCCGGCTGATGACCAACAACCCCAAGAAACTGGTCGGTCTGCAGGGATACGGTTTGGAAATCGTTGAGCGCGTGCCGGTGGTGTTCGAGGCGGGCGATTTCAACCGGCGCTATCTGGAGACCAAGAAGACGAAGATGGGGCACCTGATTTAGGGCGAACACGCAGGTTCGCCCGCAATGGAAGGAGACGAGAGATGAAAGAGATCGCGGGACAGTTGGATGCGACAGGTATGAAGATGGCCATCGTGGTCAGCCGGTTCAACAGCTTCTTCACCGAGCAGTTGGTGAAAGGTGCGGCAGACTGCTTTGTGCGCCATGGCGGCAGCGAGAACGATCTTACGCTGGTGCGCGTGCCGGGCGCGAATGAGATTCCGCAGGTCGTGCAGAAACTCGCGGTGTCGGGCAAGCTGGATGCGGTCGTAGCGCTGGGCGCGGTGATTCAGGGTGCCACGCCGCACGCCGATCTGATCAACGGCACGGTGGCGCGCGCGCTGTCGAAAATAGCGCTGGACACCGGCATCCCGGTGCTGAACGGCATCGTCTGCGCTCAGAATCTGGAGCAGGCGATCGAGCGGGCTGGCACGAAGCACGGCAACAAGGGATGGGATGCCGTGCTGGCTGCCGTCGAGACCGTTGCCGTGCTGAAGGCGATTTGAAGGACTGGGACATGGGAGTGCCGGAGTTTGGGAATGACGGTTTAAACGGAACTCATCTTTCCTGGACTCCATAACGCCACTCTTCCGTTTATGAGGGTTATGTAACATGGCGACTCGCAGACAAGGGCGCGAATGGGCGCTGCAGATGTTGTTTCAAGCGGACCTGAATCCCGGACTGGACGTCGACGCCGCGATTCCGAAATTCTGGCGACAGCAATGGACCTGCCAGATGGAGGAGGATGAAAAGAATGACACCGCGACCGAGGTCGACGCCTCTAAGTCGGTCGAAGACCGCGTGGCTCCGCCCAAGATCCGGCTTTTCACGGAGAAGCTGGTCCGCGGCGTGCTGACGCGTTTGCCCGAGATCGACGCCAAGCTGCAGTCGTACACGCTGAACTGGCCGATGCACCGCATGGGGTCGGTTGAGCGCAACGTGCTGCGCCTGGCGTTCTACGAGCTGATGTTCTGCGCCGATGTGCCTCCCAACGTGGTTCTCAACGAGGCGATCGACCTGGCCAAGTATTTCAGCAACGCCGAAGCCGGACGCTTCGTGAACGGCGTGCTCGACAAGCTGAACAAGGAAATTCACGGCTCGAAGTGAGGTGCGGTTTCGCATGAAGCGCGGGTCACAGGACGAAAAGTGGATGCGCCGGGCGCTCGCTTTGGCGCGGCTGAGCGAAGGCTATACGCGGCCCAATCCGCCTGTGGGCGCGGTGGTCGTCAAAGATGGCCGCAAGATCGGCGAGGGACGTCACTCCTGCGCCGGCTGCGCCCATGCCGAGGTCGAGGCGCTCAACGCGTGCAAGGTCAGCGCTCAAGGAGCGACGATCTATGTCACGCTGGAGCCCTGTTGCACCACGGGGCGTACGCCACCCTGCACGGAGCGGATCCTGCGCGAAGGGATCGCTCGCGTGGTGGTCGGCTGTCACGATCCCAACGGCTGCCACTGCGGACGTGGACTCGAGCTTTTAACGAAGCATGGCGTAGAAGTCGTTTTTGGCGTGTGCGAGGCAGAGGCGATGGAGCTGATCGCGCCGTTCGCCAAGCACATTGTGACGGGCTATCCGTATGTCACTGTCAAGCTCGCCATGACGCTGGACGGCCGCATCGCAGACCGCTCGGGCGGATCCCAGTGGATCACCGGAGCCGAGGCGAGGTACGAGGTGCAGCAGCTGCGCCGGCGGGCCGATGTGATGCTGGTCGGTGCGGGTACGGTGCGCGCGGATGATCCGTCGCTGCTGTGCCGGATCGAGGGCGGCGAGAAACTGATGCGCGTGGTCGTGGACGCCACCGGACAAACGCAGGCACGCTCGCAGGTCTACACCGACGCGGCTGCGGCGCGGACGATCGTGGCCTCGACGCCTGCTGCGGCGGCGGTGAAAGCCGGGGCATGGACTCAGCACGGCGCTCAGGTGTGGACGTTCGCGCCTGACAAGGATGGGAACATTCCCCTCAAGCGCCTGATGAAACGGCTGGGCGACGCAGGCTATCTGCACGTGGTGTGTGAAGGTGGCGGCCGCGTGGCTGGCGCGCTGAACGACGCGGACCTGGTGGACGAGTATTGTCTCTTTTATGCGCCGGCTGTATTGGGCGATACGCGCGCCGTGAGCGGCGTGGCCGGGCGCGGTTGCCTTTTAAAGAAGCTGCGCCGGATGCGCTGCGCCGAGGTCAGGCAGGTCGGCGCAGATGTGATGATGCGCGTTAAGAAAGCGTGAAGCGGTGTTTACGGGACTCGTACAAAAAGTCGGTGTGCTGGGACGGCTGGTGCGCTTGCAGGGCGGCTGGTCGCTGTCCGTCGCTCATGAGCCGTGGTCCGACGCGCTCGCGCTCGGTGAGAGCGTGGCAGTTCAGGGCGCCTGCCTCACGGTCACACGGGCGGACGCGGGTCAATTCACGGCAGATCTTCTCGACGAAACGATGCAGCGCACCGCGCTGCGGGAGTTGGTCGAAGGCGTCCGCGTGAACTTGGAACGGGCGCTGGCCTTGGGCGATCGGTTGGGCGGACACATCGTGAGCGGCCACGTGGACGAGGTCGGCACCTTGCAGGCCATCGAGGACCGAGGCCGCGATGTGGCGTTGCGCGTGGCGTGTTCGGCCGGCCTCGCGCGGCAGACAGTCATGAAGGGCTCGGTTGCGATCGACGGAGTCAGTCTGACGGTGACGGGTTTGGGCGGCGATTGGCTGGAGGTGAACCTCATCCCGCACACGCTGAAGGAAACGAGTCTGTGCGACCGCAAAGCCGGCGACGCCGTGAACCTCGAAGGCGATATTTTGGGCAAGTACGTTGCGCGGCTGTTAGGTAAAGAAAGCCGGAGCGGTGTTTCGGAACAGATATTGGCGGAGAACGGGTTCCTATGAAGAGCGTGTTGTGTTTGGGGCTGACGCCTGCGCTGCAGCGGACGGTGCTTTTGGGCAAGCTGGAAGTGGACGAGGTCAACCGCGTGCGGCAGGTGGTGGAGAGCGCAGCGGGAAAATCGCTCAACACGGCGCGCGCTTTGGCGACGCTGGGCACGCCCGCGCAGACGGCGGGTTTCAACGGCGGGCAGACGGGATGCGCGATATCGGCGTTTCTGAAAGCGTACGGTGTGGCTTCGGCTCTGACTTCAATGAAGGCCAATACGCGCATCTGCACAACGCTCATCGATCAGGCGTCTGGAACGGTCACCGAACTGGTGGAGGAGGCACCTGCGCCAGGTGCGGCCGCTGTTGCGCGGTTCGTGCGCGAGAACTTGCGGCGCACGAGCGAGGCGTCGATGCTGGTCATCAGCGGCACGCTGCCGCCTTTCGCGGGCGACGATTTCTATGTGGGCTTTGTGAAGGCGGCTGCCAAAGCCGGGGTGCCGGTGGTGATCGACTCGCAGAAAACGGCGCTGATCGATGTGCTTTTCGAACGGCCGCTTTTGGCCAAGCTCACCGTGCGCGAGCTGGCAACGACCCTGCAGGAGCCGATGAAGAGCGAGCGGAGCGTCTTGCGCGGCATGCGGGACCTGCTGGGTATGGGTGCGGAAAACGTCTTTGTGACCCAGGGCGGAAAAGCTGCGTACTTGATGACGCCGGGGAAGGTCTGGCGCTTCACGCCTCCGGAGATCGCGCGGCACGTGAATCCGATCGGCAGCGGAGACTGCACGACCGCCGGCATTGCACATGCGTTGCTGAAAGGCAAGAGCCTGCGCGAGGCGGTGTGCTTCGGCCTGGCCTGCGGCAGCGCCAACGTCGAGAGTCTGACGCCAGCGGACTTGAACCTCAAGCGCATCAGTGCGCTTGTCCGCTGCGTGAAGGTCGAAGCGGTCTGAGCCGACGCGGGCATCGCTTGATGACGGCCGCCATGGCTGGATCAGTCGCTGTACGTTGCAAGCGCCTTAAACACCTTGCCTTCGCTGTTGAAAAGGAAGGTCTCTATCGCTTTTTTGCCCATGACCGAGTCATAGAAAATAGAGACAGAATCAAAGCCCGAAGTCACTGCGATCAGCGAGAACTTTAGGCCGGGGATCTTTTTGAGTGCCCCTCGCCAGTAGTCTCCGACCGCTTGTTTTCCTTTAAGCGTCCCCGTGGCCACTCCATGCAGTTTCTGTATCAGGGGAGACGTCATCTCGAAGTCATCCGTGTAGTGCGACAAGATCTCTTCCAGATCATGTTTGTTCCAAGCATTTACCCAGTGCTCGGCGAACTTTTTTCCCTCATCGTAAGTCATGTTTCCGACTCCCTCTATGCACACTGTTGCCTGTTATCGCACCGTCAGAACAGTCGCGGTTGGAATAAACGTGCGGAGCGTGAGCGCATTGCCGGTGAGCGTGAAGAGGCCGTGCAGGACGGAGTTGGTGCCCGATCCGAGGTTGCGGCAACGGAAGAGGGATTCGCTGAAGGTGGTGCTGCCGAAGGTCATCAGCGTGTAGGTCTTGTTCGGCACGCCGCTATTGCCGAAGTCGAAGAAGAAGGTGTTCCCGTCACCGCGGCTGAGCGGTCCTGAGACTGCCGTGCGACTGGCGCCTCCGTCTGGCATCAGCGAAAGGGCAAACGTGCCTCCCGCGTGCCACGTGAGACTGGCCATTGGCAGGTTTGTGGCTGCTGCAAGGGCGTTGCGGAAGGTGCCTCCGCTCAGTGTGACGAGGCCGGAGCCGAGTCCCGTGGCAGCGGTGACTGCGAGTGTGCCGTTGCTGACGGTCATGCCGCCGCTCGACGTGGTGTTCGTGCCCGACAGGGTGAGCGTTCCTGTGCCGCTCTTAAGTAGGCGCACCGCGCCTGTGAAGCGCCCGTCGAAACACGAAACGGCACTCTGGTTGACCGTGAGCGTGGCGGGCATTTGGCTTGTGATGATGCGGTCGCCGGCTGCTGTCGTGTAGTTCGTCAGCAGGCCGACCGCCTGGTCGAAACCGTTCAAATTGAAGGTGCCGCCTGGGGCATAGCTCAGTCCGATCTCCAGCTTGGCGGCTGCGGGCAGAGCGCTGGCGACGTCCGTTCTCAGCGTGCCATTTCCGAGAATGGTTTCGCCCCAGATGTTGCCCGTGACGCTCAGGACGGTCAGGCCGGCGGAGTCGGCCCAAAACCGGTCGCTGCCGATCAGGAGCGGTTTTTCCGAAATCACGAATGTGCCGCTGGAGTTGACGACGTAAAGTCCGCCGCCACCCGAAGCGCCTCCGGTCATGACGAGTGTGGATCCAGACGCCGTGCTGATGCGCGTCTGGCCGATACGGGTGAGCGGCCCGCTCCAGACGTTGCTGCCGCCGCTGCTGTACAGGGAGTAGCCGCTGTTCGCCCGTTCGCCGTTGAGGGTCAGGGGCTCTGGCACGGTGATGCCGCCGCTGAGTTGAAGGCAGCCGCCTGGTGCGGATCTAACCACTGTGCCGCTGTTGGTGCTGCCGAGCGCGGAGGGGTGCGTGATGGCGACCAGTCCGTTGCTGATTGTGGTGACGCCTTGGTAGCTGTTGGCTGCTCGGAGGTTCACTGTGCCGTTTCCGGTTTTGGTGATGCCGCAGATGACTGTGCTGTCTGACACGGTGCCTGCGACGTCTAAGGTGGTGACGCCTGCCCCGTTATTGGTGACAGCCCACACCTGCTGATCCGCGAGCGTCAGGTCCTCGGCCAGCGTGTAGGTGCGTGAGGCGGCCGTCGGAGCGGCAGCCGCAATGCCGCCACCGCGAAGCGCGATACTGCCGTCGCCGTTGGCCAGCGTAAAGTTCGTGTTGCGGTTGAAACTGATGCCGTAAAGGCTGATCGCGCGGTTGACGAGCGCTGTGCTTCCGCCGCTGCCGAAAGTGGCGAGCGTCGCGCCGTTGAAATCCTGTACGGTTTCAGTCTCCCAGTTGTTGGTGGCGTCCACGTTGAGGTTTGTGCCACCGCCTGCGTCCCAGACGAGGGCGACGGGAAGGCCCGGCCCAGTCGTGAACGAGAGGGGAGCGCTCCACGTTTCTCCGAACGCGTTTGTGGCTTGGAAAACGTAGCCGTAGGTGGTGTAGGGCTGGATGTTAGGGAGGTTGAACAGAAGCGGCAGGAACGTTCCGGTCAAGGGGGTGCCGAGACTGGCCACGTTCGTCCACGCGGCCGACACGTCGCCTTGGCCCCAGTGCAGGAAAACGCTGGTGGGCGCACTGCCTGAAGAGAGCAGCGTGCCCTTGGCCGTCACAACGGAGCCCACATAGTCGAAGGGCGTTTCGCCGCGGACGCCGGGCCATTCGGCGGCCCAGCCTGACAGGCCTGCCGTCCAGTAGGTTCCGCCCCGCTCGTAGGCGCCGCTGTCGGGCGAGGTGCCGACAAACGCGTCGGTTGACTGGTCGCCATCCGTGTCAACGGGTATGCCCACGCCGCCCTGCTCCTCGAAGGCGAACGTCTGGTTCTTGTAAGCCATGGAAAGCTTGTAGTTGGAGGGGACATTCGCGACGCCATTGGTTGTCGTCCACGCAATCGTGTCCGTTTTGTAAGCGGGGTCGACGGCGGCGCTGGAAGCCTTAAGTCGGAAATCGCAGGCGTCTGGATTTTCGAGATCGGGAGCGGAGTTTGTCATATACAGATTGTTTTGGGCGACATAGAAAAGGTGGTGGTTATTGGTGGTCCAGTAAACGTTTTCGGGTGTGTTGCTGCCGGGAATGTAGGGCGTATAGGTGCTGTAGTCGTAGTTGCGGCAGCGGAAGAGGGTGTTGTGGAAGAGGCGGATATCCTCTGTGGGCGAGTTGAGGCGTAGACCGTCGCTCCACGTCTGTGTGCTGAGGACGCCGAAGTTCCAGACCACGTTGTGGTCGATCTGAAAGTTGTGGCTGTAGTTATCGATGTAGATGCCCATGCCGAGCGGGTCGTTCGTGGTACTGTCGTGAACCCAGTTGAAAGCGATCCGCGTGACGGTGCCGTCTGGCGCTTTGCCGTTGGTGCCCCAGGCATAGATGGCGCCGAGGTCTTTGCAGAGACGCCCGGCGTGATAGAATTCGTTGAAGAGGACGCGGACACCTTTGCCTGTGGGCTGCAGGATGTCTCGCCCGGTGTCGTGCAAGGTGTTGAAGGATGCGGTGATCCCGGTTCCAGAAAGGGTCATGCAGGTCGCATAGGTGGCAGAGTAGTCGGTGTTGAAGATCTGGTTGCGTGTGATGAGATGCCCTGTGCCGCTGACCAGCATTCCGCTGCCGGCCGTGTTGGCCACCGTGCAGTGCCGAACGACGTTGCTGGTGCCGCTCACGATGATGCCGCCGCCTTCCGTGCGGCCACCGTTCGCCGTTCCGCCGGAGGCGAAGATCAGATAGTGACTCAGATATCGTGCGTCGCAATGATCCAGCACCAGGCCTTCGCCGTTGAGTCTCACCGCGCCCGTGCGAAAAGAGAGGTTGCTGATCGCGATGAAATTCTGTCCGTTGATGTCCACACACCAGTTGCGGTGTTTCAGTTCCACAAGATGACTGGTCGGGTCCGCACCGCCCGTGATGCGCACATTCAGCATGTGCGGGGCTGCTGCGTTTGTCTGCAGGAGCCATTCGCCGTCGGAGTCGAGCAAGCAGGGCAACCCGTAAAGGAAGCCGCGGCCTGTGTTGCCGCTCGCGTTGGCGTAATTGGGCCACCACCAGGTGGAGGCTGTGGATGGATTGAGGAACAGGGTGCCGGTCTTGTTGCTGGTGATCACGGCAGTCTGCCACGCCCACGACTGGCCCACGCTGGCGTAGAAACGCGCGCCGGTCAGATCGCCTTTGCCGTCGAAGGCCGAACAGGTGACCGTGTAGTTGCTGGAAACGGTGAGTGACGCGGTCGCCGGATTCAGCAGGTCGCTCGAGCCGTAGTCGGGATGCCGCGCCTCGTGCTGCATTGCGCCGTCCACGAAAACTTGGTTGTAGCCGGCTCCCAGCGTCCAGTCCGCTCGTGCCGCATAGATGCCGTTGCTCGTAGATGACCAAGGGCCCGCCACGGCGTCGCATCCGGAGAGCGTGACAGATTCGGCGTTGTAAGCGGTGACGGTGATGGGGTTCTCGCGCGAGCCGGATAACGGGAACTGCAGCGTTTCGCGGTAGGTGCCACCCCTCAGGTTGAGGCTGTCGCCTATATTCAGATTTGTGACGGCGCGGGCGAGTGTCTGGAACGGCGCCTCGAGCGATCCGGCGTTCGCATCGGAGCCGTTCGGTGATACGAACCACGCGCGATGACCGTCTTGCACCTTACAGCTCGCCTCGTCCACCCAGAGGGTCACGGACGGTATGCTGTGCTTGACTTCGAGCGCCAGAGTTTCGTTGGTCAGAGAGGTGACATTGAGTGTAAAGAGCGTCCAGGTTGCGGTCACCGGGCAGTTGGTTGTGGCGCGCTGAGTGAAGGGTGAGACGGTCATCCGTATGCCGACAGCCACGCTTATGTTAGACGAACTCTTCAGCCACACACGTGCCGCGTAGGTGCGTTGCGCTACGGCGTAGAGCGGCTGAAACAACTCGGTGTTCGCTCCGCTGCTGTAGCCGCTCTGAATGGCGGAGGTCACGCGGAAAGCGGAGCCGGAGACCGTTCCGACAGTCTCTTGGGCATAGAAGTTCGATGCATGGGTGCCGGTGTAGCGCGAGTTATCTGTCCATCCGTAGGGGAAGCTGCCGCTGACGATGCCATAACTGTTGGTGTTGTTTACGGCGGTGTAAGGCGCTTCAAGACCGGGGTTGGTCAACAGTTCGACTGGAGTTGAAAGAGCGGGTGAAACGCAAAGGCAAAGAATCAAGAACACGCTTGATGCCAAGAGGCGGGGATCTAACGGAAGTCGAGTATGTTCCTGATATTTCATGTCGGAGGAAGGGAAAGCGGCAAACCGTCGAAAGTCACCAACGCAGAGTGTCTTGCAAGGGCAAAAGCTGCAAGGTAAGCCTCCGCCACAACGTGGGGCGAATGTATGAACGGTCGGCAGATGAGGCGTGGCGAGGAAGGGTCTTGGTGTTTCCACCACGCTCTGCAACGGACGTGATGAACATGCCGTTCGGCGACTAAGGCCGGCGGCACGTTAATGTCGCACAACTGCCGCATAAGCCGCGATCTCCTCACGTACAAGCAGTTCGCTGATCTCATCAGGAGTGATTTTCATCCGCTTGCCGAGGGCGTCCGGTATGTCAATAGTCGTTCTCATAACCGTATCGTCGTATGTTTATGCGGCCAGGGTCGAAGTTGGCGCAGGTGTCATTCCCTTTGCGTGCGGTGGGCATCGATGAGCTCTCTGACTCGGTTCGGATCGGGGATTCCGTCGGCCGCGATTTCGATGCCCGACTGGCCGGCAGATGAGATGCCGATTGACCCCACGCCCAAAATTCGCTGGAAGAGACTTTGGCTGACTTGAATGCTGCGGACATCCGAATGATAGACCTCGGTGATGCTTTTTGACAGGATGCCGGTGCGCAGCGTTGTCCGTTTGTCCGTTACCACCAGCGTGATGCCCGAACATTTGATCCGCCAATAGAGAAAGATGAGCAGTCCGAGGCCGAAGGCGGCAACGAGCAGAAGGCACAGGATGAATCCGAACGGGTGATTCCGAAACATCGACGGATGCGATTCGTATAAGGTCTGGTTGTCCATGACTTTGCTCTCTTTTCCGGTTGGCAGTTTTCTTTGAAAGAATAGCAAATGAACTTTTCCATAATTGCGAGCGCAAAGCAAGCGGCATCTGAGCTTGCTTGCGCTGGGGAAAGCGGTGCAATCCGCAGGCAGGGGGTGAGGGCGGGCGGCGTTTCAGGGAAGGGAGGTCTTGATGAGTCGGGGTTCGGCCCAGACTGCATAGTTGCCTGTGCCGTCGCCGCCTGCGGAGGTCGCTGTGATTTGGAGGTTTGTGACTCCAGCCAGAGTGACATCGACCGGTTGTGCGGCCATGTTGCCCGTGACGGGGCCGATGCGGGCGAGCGAACGGCCGTTGCCGAGGACTTCGAAGGTGACGCTGCCTGTCGCGCCGAGTTCGGCTTGGAGTCCGACGCAGGCGGTGAAGCGCTGATACACATCCGTCGGAATCAGATAGCTCAGCGAACTGTGCGTGCCGGTCCCGAGGCCTGACTCGAAGGTTTTGAGGGTCTGCTTTCCGTTCTCCGTCACGTTGAGACGCAGCGGCACGGCTTCGGTTCCGCCTTTCAGAATGACGCCGCGCGTCGCATGGCCCCAGTAGGGTTTGCTGAAGAACGAAACCTGCGGAAGATACAGGTTGGGCGCCTCCAACGGGGCAAAGGCTGAGAGGTCGACCGCCTGGCATGACGCCGCCTCGGCGGGTTCCACGCGCGCGCGGCCAAGGCATACGAGCGTGTAGAGCGCGTCCGACACGAGCGCTGCGTCGAACAGGGCGGCCTTCTGCTGCGCTGCGTTCCATGCGTTAGTGTCACACGCGTAGAGCGCCTGAATGATGGGGATCACCTGCCCGCGGGCATGGACTGTGGCCTCTTGCGAACGCTGGAGCAGGTTGAATGCTGCTTCGTCCGCCGAAGTGCCGAGCAGACGCGGACGGTAGTTGCCGATATCGACCGCAAAGGTGCCGTTTTCGATCGGGCCGTGAAGCGGGGTATAGCGGAGGGCGTCCGGCGGCGGCAGGAACTGCTTGAAGAGAGTGAACATATTGTCGTTTGGCACGGAATGGGCGGGACAACCCCAGTCCTCCAGCATGTGCGCGAGCGTTCCCGCATAGCGGGCCGCGTCGCCAATATTGTTGGTTTGCAGCGCGGTGACCGCTTTGCCCATGAAGGTGCGCAATAGATCGTAGTTCTCTGACGGCGACGCAGGCAGGTGCAGGTTGACCAGATACACGACGCCGGGACGACTTGCCATCGCGGCGTAGGGGGCGAGGTCCTTGCGGGTATAGACGAGATCGGGGATGATGCAGTAGAGCGCGCCGAGCGGCTTGAGTTCGGCGCCCAGTGACTCCTGCTGCCACGCAGGCAATGTCTTGAGTGCGGCCTGCGTGATGGTGCCGTGCGGTGCGCCCCAGCCCCAGGCGTGGGCGGCTGAAAATAGAATCGCTAGTGTGAGAAGGTCTGGTGATAACAAGCGCATGTTCATTTTTCTGCTCTTTCGATCAACTCTGCGATGCGGTTGCGCCAGGCGTAGAGGGCATCGTGGTCGCGGCTGTACTCGGTCAAACTCCTGACCAAAGATTCGGGAACGGCCAGCGCGGCCTTGGCCTCGGCGAGCCACGGGGTGGCGGGCTGTGCCTGGCGCTTGCTGACGAGGCCTTCTAGAATTCTGACATAGGCGAAGTCCTCCAGCCCGTCGCGGAAATTCTCGAGGCGCACGGTTGGCAGCGGCGTGCCGCCGGGGCCGACGCAGGTCCACGCGCCGTCGCCGTGGTAGGTGGTCCAGCTGCGCGGCTCCCAGTCGGTGAATGGACCGGAGGTAATGGGCTTCTCGGAATTCCAAATGCTGATCTGATAGTAAAGAAAACCGTCGGGCCGCATCTTGGCGGTCATCGCGCCCATCAGCAGGCGGCCCTCGATGGCGGGGTATTCGATGAACATGTTGGCGTGCGGGTGGTGTGGGCCGCAGCAGATGTACCACCAGACCTGCTTGCCGGCGGCGCGGGCGACCGCAGCCTGCGCGGGGTCGAACTTCGGCGTCAGCGGGCAGAACGCATCGACCGAGCCGATGCCGGAGGTCATGCCGAAGCTGTGGTCGTAGGTGGTGGTCATGATGGGTACGCAGGGGCAGGCGGCCTTGATCAGAGCGGCGGCCTCTTCGACGCTCGCGAAATGGTTGGTAGGCACCTCGTCGCAGCCGTAGATGTAGGCGTGCTTGAGCAGGCCGCGCTCTTTGGCTTGCGCATAGTTCGCGACGAGGCGGTTGAGCGTGTTCGTCTGCCACTTGGTTCGCGAGGCCTCGGTGTTGTCGAAATAGTACCAGTAGCCGAGGTTGAAGAGCCCCAGCCGGTTTTGCTGTTGCAGGCGCTGCAGAATCTCGAAATCAGGCGTGCCGTGGTGGTAGAGGCTGTCGTAAGTGATGTAGTAGTCGGACAGGAAGTCCGCCCAGAGCTGTTTGTGCGTCTTCCAGGCGTTGACCGGATAGTCCGCCGTCTTGCGCCACGCGGCCTGTGCGTCTTTGGTTTCGGGGATCGTCGACTCCTCTGGCGCGAAGGTGATGGCCAGCGGCAGGGGGCTCGTGGACGGCAGTGTGAAGCCATACACGCGCACACGCAGGTCGAGCGCGAAGGCGGGCGTGTTCGCGGCGGTCACGGTCAGTGTGCCGCGGTACTCGCCGGGCGGCTGGTCGGCTGGCGCTCGCACGCGGATCCAGAAGCTCTGGAGGTCGCCTGCCGCAATATCGACGGGACCGAGGAAGTTGAGCAGGGGGTCGGGCCACCAGCCGACGTGCGCGCTGCCGTAGGGCGGACGGCTCTTTGTTTCCACATAGCCGGTCACGTCGCAGTCGATCTGCGAGCGTTTAAAGGTCGCGCCGCTGGCCGAGGTCAGGTCGGTCACGCCGACAGCCACCTGGGTGAGCGCCCCGTTGACGGGTAGCACGGCGACTTGGAAGCTCTCGGTTTCGTTGCGGGCGAGGCTGACACGTGCCTCGCGGGCCGGACGCAGATCGAACGGCGCGTTGCGCGGCAGGAGCTGTTCCATGGAGGAGGCCACGCCGACCAGCATCGTGCTTGCGGGCAAGCCCGCCTTGGCGCAGGCCTGCTGGAAGCGGAGGGTTGAAAGCAGGCGTTCGGCGCGGTTGGACATGCCGGAGAGTTCGGTCTGGAGCGACTCCAGTTTTGAGAGGGTGAGGCTGTCCGCAGAAAAATCAGTTCGCAGGCTCTTCAGGCGATCTGCGATGCGGGCGAGCTGGGCCTGCGCGTTCGCCTGCGTTGCGGGCGTGTCACAGAAAGGATTGGCCGTGTCGCCGAGCGCGGCCAGCGCTTTTTCGGCGGAGTCGAGGGCGCTGTGCGACAGGCCGGACAACTGCCGGACGAATGCGGGAGGCGGGTCAGGCAGCGTCTCGCCTTTCTTCAGCAGCGTGATGTTGTCGAGGTAGAGCGACATGTCGGTCTGCGGGCGCGTGGTGAAAAAGTGCAGCGTGGCGATGTCTGTGCGCTTCACGGTCTCTGGAAAGGCCGAGAGCGGCACAACGCAGCGTGCGAAGCCGAAGGAGGGGACGGCAAACGTGTGGGAGAGGCCTTTGCGGATCGGCACCTTGCTGTCGGACACGAAGAGGGCGAAGCCGTAGCGCTCTCCGTTGGGGTTGGTGATATCCACGACGAGGCGGTCGTAGCCCTTCCAGTCCCGCACGGCGGGCTTGAGTTCGAAGGAGGGCCACTCGGGCAGGCCTTTCGTCCATGCCGCCGTGGAGAAGCGCAGGGCGTTTGTGCCGGAGGTTGCGAAGGACTGGGCCGCGTCGAGCGACGTCTTGCCTTTGGCTCGGTAAGGCAGGGCGCCCAGGTCGGCGGCTGCCTCGAAGTCGAAAACGGAGGTCACCGCAAACGCGGGAAGGGCGAGTGTGCAGAGAAGGGGCAGAAAGCGTGGTGGTTGTTTCATTTCGAATTCGGCCAAAACATTAACACAAAGACACAAAGGCACAAAGAAGAAGCATCAGCCGTCTTTCTGATTTCTCCGCGGTTTCGTGTTCACGAGGTTCGGTTGGCACGGGCTGCACCCGACTAGGCAAGCAGTTGGTTGACGAACAGGCGCGCTTTAACGGCCTCAGCGGCGAGGTGGGGCAGGTCGCCGGGCGTCAGGCACTCGACCACCAGCGGACCGCCGGTAAAACCGCCCTGCTTGAGGCGGGCAAGCACCTTGGAGAAATTCACCTGGCCTGTGCCGGGCGTGAGGTCGACTTTTTTGGGCGGAGTGAAATCTTTGACGCTCATGCCGATCACGAGGCCATCGACCGCTGCGGCATCGTCGACCGGGTCGAGTGCGCCGTCCGAGTAGTAGAAGATGTTGCCGGGATCGTACCAGAGCCGGAAGCTCGGGTGCTTGATCTGCTCGATCAGCTTGCGGCATTGGGCTCCGCTGGGGTTTGTGCCGCCATGGGGCTTGATGCTCATGACGATCTTCTTGGCGGCGGCGTAATCGCAGCACTCCGACACGATTCTGTAATATGCGGCGGCGCTCTTGTCATCGGTGCCGCCGAGCAACAAGTTGGGGCAGCCGCATACGGCACAGTTTTCGATCAGACGTTTCAGCCCATCGTTTGCGGTCAGCGGGAAATTGCCGCCCCAGAGCGAGATCACTTGGAGGTTGCGCTGCGAGGCCTCGCGGCCGACGGCGGCCGCTTCCTCGGGAGTGGTCTCCACGCTGACGATCAGGTTGTTCTTGCTCTTGGTCGTCATCAGGCCTGCGTAATGGAATCCGGCTGCGGCGATGGCGTCGAGCGCGGTGCGGTAGTCGAACGCGGCCCATGGGCGGGTGTAGCAGCCGAGCTGCCAGGGGGAGACAGAGCCCGCAGCGCCATGTGAGCGTGCTGCGGCGAAGGCGGCGGTAAGTCCGCCGAGAAAGAGACGTCGTGTCGTCATGGTTTTAGGCCGTTGTGATGGTGCGCTTGAGGGGGTCGTAGACGGCCTTGCGGCCGGTCTCGTAGGAGGTCATGGCCATGACCACGGCAACGGCGTGCTGGTAGCCGGCGTCGATGGAGGCGTTGGGTGTGTTGCCGGAACGCATGCACTGCAGCCAGTCGAGGAAGTGGTCCGGGTGATCCACCGGCTTGACCTCGTTGTTGCCGCGGATGGTGCCATCGCGCCGGGGCGAACCCTCGCAGTTGTAGGTCGGCGCGTTCCAGTTGTCCACGCTGAGCACGCCCTTGTCGCCGTAGAACTTGCGGGTGCTGCCCGCGCCGTTGCCGAGATTGTTGGAGATGCTGACGAGGAAGCCTTCGGGGTAGAGCCACGTGGCCTGGACGCAGTCCGGAGAGGTGAAGGCGTGCTCGTCCTTCCAGGTGTAGGTGCCGCCGAGACAGACGCAGGAGGTCGGGAACTTCGCGCCTGTGATGAAGTGGACCATGTCGATGAAGTGGGCGCCGAACCCAGGGGTGGGGCCTTTCGAGAACTCGTAGTAGCCGTACCAGCCGGAATAAAGGTCAGACCGGAACGGCCGCATGGGACGGTCGTGCAGGAACTCCTTCCAGTCTACGTCCTCCTCTTTGACGTCCTTGAGATAGTTATACCAGTAAGGTTTTTCGCTGTTGCGGCACTCTTCGATGCGCGAGAGCTGGCCGAAGATGCCGGTGCGGTAGAGGTCGCGCGTTCCGACGATGCTCGACAGGCTGCGGAGCTGCGTGCCAACCTGTACGACGGTGCCTGCGGCTTTGACGGCATCGACTGCGCGCACGAGGCTGTCGAAGTCGTAGGCCATGGGCTTCTCGACATAGATGTGCTTGCCCGCGCGGGCGGCGGCTTCGAGGTGCTTCGTGTGCAGGTGGTCGGGCGAGGCGATGGTGACGGCGTCGATGTCTTTGAGTTCGAGCAGTTGGCGGTAGGAGACGCACGGTTGCGCGTCGCGGCCGAACCACTCCTTGACCATCGCATTGGCCTGTTCGCGTGCGACGCGCCAAGGGTCGCAGACGGCGACGATCTCGAAGTTCATGGCCTGCAAGTGCGCATAGAGCCCTTTCATGTGGGCGTTGCGTCCGCGGTCGCCGCAGCCGATGACGCCAATGCGGATGCGGTCGTTCGCTCCGACCGAGCGACGGCGGGTCTCGGCTGAAACAGCGGCGGGAGTCAGACAGACCGACGCGGCTGCGTAGCCGGCTGTCTTCAAGAGGGTGCGGCGGGTCAGAGTTTGTTTCATGCGGTGCTCCTCTGTTTGGTACGGGGCGGTTGAACCAACCTTGCTGCTTCAAATACTAACAATGCACGCTTGAGGCGTCAATCCGACAAAACCGTCGGCGGGCGTGCAATGACCTTTTTTGGAGCTATGGCATGGGAAAATATCGTATGTGAAAGTTTCTGGCAGGGACATTGCTTTTTCGCGCGGAAGGCGGCGCAACGCTCTTTGACGCGGAAGCTGATGGGTTTGCATGGCTGTGCGGGCGGGGCCATGAGCTGGCGGATGGCGCCGAAGAGGGTGCGGGTGACTTGCCGTGCTCAGCCATCTTATGCTCCAGGTCACACTTCAAGGTTCCAATTTGGAACCTTGAAGCGGCACATGCCTGCGCCTCTTCCAGCGCGAGTTGGAACATGAAATTCTCGGGGAACCGTGCAAGATTGCGTTGGACGGCCTTATAGAGGTTTTTGGTCTCGCCGCCATAAAGCGAGGCCAAGTCGCGATCCAGCATTATCTTTTGGCCTCGGATGATCAGGATCGACCGCTCAATTTGCTCTGTGGCACCCCATTGTATCTCCGAGTCGTCCCTTGGCCGGCCTCCTGTGAGGAACTATTGCGCGTACACTTCGAGTTCGCTGAGCTGCGCCGCATTGGGATAGACAGAGTTGGCGTTCTTGCGGAACACAAATCGCACGGTGTCGGTTTCGACGGGCGCGAAGGTGACGTTGACAGCCTGCGATTCGCGGTTGGCGTCGGTCGAGAAGACCGTCTTGTAGTCACTGCCGCTTTTCACCTGGATGTCGAACGCCGTGGCGTAGCCGGCGGGATCGGCGAAGCGGGCGATCACGCGGCCCACCTTGGCGGGCTTGGCCAGCTTTACTTCTGCCCAGTGCGGCATGGGCGTGAGGGCCGAATGCCAGCGCGTCTGATCGACCGCCGTATGGGAGAAGCGCACGCCGTCGTTGAGCCGTGCGGTGCTACCTTTTGCGCGGTCCAACTCGCTGTCGGTCGTAGCCTTGGTGCCGCGCGTGGCGAGCGCAAGGTCGTTTTCGAGCACCGGCCCGGCTGGAGACGGCTGCACCGCTTTCCACGCGGCGAGGCGCTCCTCGTCGGACACCCACTCGGTCATGCGGTTCTCGAAGAGTACGGGGCCGCCCCATTTGCCGGTAGTCACAAGGTCGATATCGCCATCGCCGTCGATGTCCACGGGCACGATGTTGAGGCCCGCGCTGATGCCCTCGTCGTAGGTGATGACGTGCTTGCGGAAGACGGGGTTGGGTCCGGGCGCGAAGGTGTAGTAGAAAACGCCGAGCTTGCCAAACTCGTCGGGGTCGCCACCGTTGTGGGCCATGAAGCGCTTGCCCGCGATGATCTCCTTGTTGCCATCGCCGTCGATGTCCGCGAAGGCGAGGTAGTGGGCCTGCGACCAGGTGTTGTCGATGGTGTGCTGGATCCAGGTGATCGCGCCGTCCGCCGCGCGGCGCTGCTCGTACCACCAGATGCCGTATTTGTGGGCGGTGCTGGTGATGATGTCGTTCAGGCCGTCCTTGTTCACGTCGAAGACGATGATGTTGGAGGTGTGGTCCGAGGTGCCATTCGTGCCGCCGAGGGAGATCGCATGCTCGATCCATTGGCCGTTACGGATGTCCTTCGGAGCCTCAAACCAGACGTCGGGGCGGATGATGTCGGGCCGGCCGTCGCCGTTGATGTCGCCGCAGCCCGCGCCGAGCTTGTTGCGCTTCTCCGACACATTGTGCCGCACGAGTGTGGGCGCGCCGTTGGTCCCTTTGCCGATTTCGTACCAGACAGTGATGTGCGACTGCGGCAGGAACTCCAGCGCCTTACCGTCGCCGTCGATGTCTTCGAGCGTGCCGGTCTCATGGTTGCCGAGCTTGTCGATGACATGCACGGGCCAGAGCCCGTCTTTGCCGAGTGTGTTCTCGAACCAGAAGGAGGTCTGCGAGAACCAGCCGCCCGCGACGATGTCGGGTTTGCCGTCTCCGTTCACGTCGAGGACGAGGTTGCAGAAATCGTCGGCGTAGCCTTTGCCCTCTTCGGTGACGTTGCTGTCCACTTGGCGGATCTTGACCGGTTTCCAGTCGGGGGCAAGATAGAGGTAGTTGCCTGCGACGATGTCAGGCTTGCCGTCGCCGTTGAAGTCGGCGACTGCGCAGGCTTCGGAGCGGTAGGTGCCGATGCGGTGGGGAATGAAGGTGAGGGGCGTGAGCAGGCTGCCCGGGGCTTTGTCGGCGATGTCGACAGGCGTTTTGAGGGCGACGGACTTGAGCGCTTTCAGGGCCTCGCCTTTCAGCGCGTCGTCGGCGAGTGACCGCGTGAGGCTGGCAACGGTGTCGGGCGTGGGGACGGTGCCCCAAGCGGCGATCACGAGGCGTTTTTCCTCTGTTCGCGTGGCGAGGGCTTCGGCCTGTTTCAGGAGCGCGGCGCGAGCCGCAAGGTTGGGCTCTTTCACTGTGAGGCGGATGAAGCCGCGAAGGGCCACGATGCGCAGGCTGTTGTTCGGGTTGGCCTTGGCCTGTTCGAGGAGCGCAGCGGCTGCGGGCAGGTCCTTCCAGTCGGCGAGCACGCGCAGGGCGTCATCGGCGACGGCCGCGTCAGCGTCCGTGAGCGCGGCTTCGACGGGGAGCAGCCCTGCCGGTGTACCCGCAATGCCCAGTGCGCGTAGGAACAGGCTGCGGCGTTCCGGGTCTGAGGCTGTCAGAACTTTCTCAACCGCAGAAGTGGCGGCTTCGGGATATTTTCGGGAAAGGGCGAAGAGCGCTTTTTCTGCGATGTTTTTCTCCTTGGCGTCGGTGGCTTTGCCAACAGCGGCGATCAGGCCGGGAAGCTGTTTCGCCGCGGCCAGATCGGTGCGCGCATCAACGATGGCGATGTCGGCCGAACCGGCCTCCAACAACGACGCCACTTCGGTTGGCGCAGAGCGCACGGAGTGCGCAAGCAGCGCCAGAGATGGC
>Ga0118677_10001836_pt1 | contig 44032 bp, 40 predicted proteins | sample AliMusrvi5mmetaG_FD_86154 | JGI IMG/M metagenome (GOLD analysis project Ga0118677, IMG submission 86154)
TCAATCCCCTATCGCGATCGCCTTGGGTGGCGGTTCAGTCCAACATGGTTTATCTGACGCCGGCCAACTGTCGTGCCATCGGCAAACATCTTTGCGGCGTCCGATAAACGCTATTCGTTTTGCGCAGTCGGAATCCACCGTCAATCTGAGCGCCGTTGTCATCACCGGGCAGGCCGCTTCGGCCGAGACTGCGCCCTCGATGAATTCGCTTGCGGCGCGCTCCGCGCAGTCGGTCGTGTCGGACCAGTTCATCCGCAACTACACCTCGCCGGTCGCCGACTACACGCAGACTATTTCTATGACGCCCGGTGTCTTTAGCTCGTCGCCCAACGGCGTTGGTCTGGGCGACGCCAAGGTCACCATCCGTGGCCTCTCAGACAGTAACACCGTTTTCAGTTTCGACGGCATTCCGTTCAACGACACGAATGGCGTCAGCCACCACTCCTGGGTCTTTTTCCCGAGCCAGTTCATTGGTGGTGCCGTGGTGGACCGCAGCCCTGGCGGTGCATCGACCTTCGGGCAAGCCACTTTTGGCGGCAGTGTCGACTTCCGCTCGCGCGTGCTCGAAGCCGAGCCGCGTACCAGTGTCGAACTGTCGAGTGGTTCCTGGAATACCAGGCTGATCGGCCTTGAGCATGAAACCGGCCAGATTGGCCCGGACGGCAAGTCGAACCTGCTTTTCAACGTGCATGAAATGAAATCGGATGGTTACCAGACCTTCAACCTGCAGGATCGCAAGGCGGTCTCGGGCAAGTACCAGTATGAGAACACGGGTGGTTCGACCTTCACGGTATTCGCCTCCTACCTGAACCTGAAGAACAACACGCCGTCCATCAAGGGCATTGCTCGTTCCAGCTACACCGCGGGCGACTACATCACGCTGCTCAGTGGCGACCCGACCAAGCCTAACTATTACGGCTACAACTTCTACGATATTTCGACCGATTTTGTCTATGCCGGCATTTCCACCATGCTCGGTGGCGGCTGGAAACTCGAAGACAAGGTTTACACCTACCGCTACTGGAACAAGCAGAACTACAACAACAGCGCAACCGTCATCACCACGACCAGTGCCATCGACAAGCTCAACTCCTACACGACCTTCGGCAACCTGCTGCGCCTGAGCAATGAAACCGACATTGGCACTTTGCGCACCGGCCTGTGGCTGGAGCGGGCGGACAGTCGTCGCTACCAGATTCCCTCGGATCCCCGGACCTGGGTTGACACGCCGGCGCCGAACTTCACCGAGACCTACCAGACGACGACGGTCCAGCCCTACCTGGAATACGAGGTCAAAGTCGGCAAGGACCTGAAGGTAACGCCTGGCGTCAAGTACGCGTCCTACAAGCAGGACTTTGTCCATCTTCAGGACAACGGCGGCGCTGTTGGCACGCTCGGCGGCGTATATAACGCCGCCACCGGCACCATCACAGGCGGCGCGCCCAGCCTAGTCAACTCCATTACCTACACGGATGTGATGCCCTCTCTCGATGTGCACTACAACATCCGTCCGAACTGGAGTGTCTACGGACAATATGCGATCGGCGACCAGATTCCGAGCACCAGCGTCTTTGACGTGAAGAACGCGCTGGTATCGCCGGCGCCCAAGGCGACCAAGGCGACGACGACACAAGTCGGCACGGTCTGGAATGCGGCTGACCTGACGCTGGCCGCAGACGTCTACCACACCAAGCTCGATGGCGCCTACACGGCCCTGCCACCGGACAGTGCCGGCAACGTCGGCTACGTTCTCAGCGGCACCGAAGTGAACCAGGGGATTGAAGCTGAAGCCAACTTTGTGCTTGGCGCAGGCTTCAGCCTGTACGCGAATGTGACGATAGGCAGCCTGAAATACGAGAACGGGCAATGGGTGGCCGGCGCGCCTAACACCACACAAGCCTTAGCCCTGAACTATGAGCGCAACGGCTGGGCCGCCAGCCTGTCGGCGAATCGGGTTGGGCGCCTCTACAACGACGCCAAGGACGGAACGCATGAAGCCTTCGTGATTGATCCCGTGACGGTGGCCAACCTGTATGTCAATTACACGATCAAGAAGCCGGCAGACTTCGCCAAGCAGCTCAAACTTCAATTCGGCGTCAACAACCTGTTCGACAGCCATGCCATCGTCGGCATTGCTTCGGCCACCGCTGGCAGTTCCAGCGCGGCACCGTCGGCCAAAGATTTGTTGACCGTCACGCCGGGTCGCAATGTTTCACTGACAGCGACGCTGGACTTCTGATCCGCCGCGTGTGCGTGAGCAATGGCAGGCTTTCATCCGTGTTCGGATGGAAGCCTTTCACCGTATTCAGTGAGAGGTCAAAGTCATGCGTTGGTGCAATTTCTCCGGACTGGCGTGGCCGGTTCTGGCCGCATGTTTTATCACGCCCGTCTGTCTTGCCCGGACGGCTTCCGAGGTTCAGCCTGATGCCGCCTTCACGGTGCAAGGCGAAGGCCAGCGCGCGGTGGTGCGTGCCTTGACGCGCGCCGCGGTTTGCCCGGATGTCGAATGGGACGGGCAGGGCGCGCAACCGATGACGGTGCGGGCCAGTCCGGCAACCATCGGCGCGCGGGCCGACAGTGCGCAAAAGGACGGCAAGCCGGCAGTGTTCGATGTGCTGACGTGCGAGGCGATATGGCCCGCGGGTGTTCGCGGCGCACGTGTCGCGGGGCTCGCCATTCCTGCGCCTGCAGGCGCGATCCAACGCATCGTCATCATTGCCGATACCGGCTGCCGCATGAAAGCTTCCGAGAATGCGTTTCAGCCCTGCAACGATGCGGTCAAATGGCCGTTTGCCAAGGTGGCGCAAAGTGCTGCGGCGCTGAAACCCGATCTGGTCATTCATATCGGAGATGTCCACTACCGGGAAAGCCCCTGTCCACAAGGCAACGCCGGTTGCGCCGACAGCTTGTGGGGTTACGGCTTTGATGCCTGGCAGGCTGATTTCTTCAACCCTGCCAGACCCTTGCTGGCAGCAGCACCCTGGGTGTTTGTGCGCGGCAACCACGAGTCGTGCTTTCGCGCCGGACAGGGGTGGTTCCGATTCCTCGATGCGCAGGCCTGGCGCGAGGAGCGCTCCTGCAACGATCCGGCGCTCGATGTCGATGCCGACTACTCGATGCCCTATGCCGTCACCGTCGCCGCCGATACGCAGCTGATTGTTTTCGATTCTTCAAAGACCAACGGCCAGCCTTTTGCCACAACCGACCGCGCCTACGGCAAGTACGCAGAGCAGATGCGGTTGGTGGCGCAACTAGCGCAGCAAAAGACCAACAGTTTCTTCATGAGCCATCACCCGCTACTGGCGCTGGCGCCGGTCAGGGACACGAGCAGGTTCAAGCTGGGCGGCAACGAGGGACTTCAGTCGGTCTTTGGCGCTTTGTACCCGCAGCGCCTGTTTCCCGACGGCGTCACAGTGGCGCTGCATGGCCACGTGCATCTGTTCGAGTCAATTAGCTTCAAGAGCGCGCATCCGCTCTCCTTGGTGCTGGGCAACTCGGGCTCGGCCAACGAAGGTCTGCTGCCACAAACCTTGCCTGCGGGGTCGCAACTATACCCCGGCGCAGAAGTCGATGACTATGCCGGGCGCGCCGACTACGGCTTCGCAACGCTGGACCGTCTCGATCCGGCAGCCGGCGGTGGCTGGATGCTGACCGAATACACGATTGACGGCCTGCCGGTCATCCAGTGCGCGATCCACGGCTCGAAGAGCCGCTGCCAGCCAATCGCGGCGCCGCTGCGCGCCTCGCGTTGACGCAATCGTCGTTTCATCAAACTGCCATCTTTCCGCCATCAAGTCGTCATCATGGCGCGCGAACATTCGTTCATCCAAAACAAGGAGAACGAATTGAAAGAACTGCCCAATCCGACTTTCCCCATGTCACCGCTGTCACTGTCAAAGGGCTTGCTGCAACGGCCGCTGGCCTTCTTCAAGCAGCCCGGTTCGCCACCGGCAGCGCCTGCAGAGCGCAGCAGCCTCTCGGTAACCTGGGCCAAGCATGTGGATGAAGTCCGGCAGGCACAACGCCTTCGCTACAAGGTCTTCGTGGGCGAGATGGGTGCGCGCCTCGATACAAAACTGCCGGGGCACGACGTCGACCTGTTCGACAACTACTGCGAACACTTGCTGGTGCGCGATCAGCTGACGCATGAAGTCGTGGGTACCTATCGACTGTTGACACCGGCACAGGCCGCGCGCGTCGGCAGCACCTACAGTGATCTCGAATTCGACTTGACGCGTCTGCGCAGTCTGCGCGACCGCATGGTGGAACTGGGCCGCAGTTGTGTGCATCCGGACTATCGCACCGGCGGCGTCATCATGGCCCTGTGGGGTGCGCTGGCGGAGTTCATGGTGCGTAACAAGCTTGACACCATGATCGGTTGCGCCAGCATCCCGATGCTGCACAACGGCGTCGTCAGTGGCGACGTGGCTGCCAGCATCTGGCAGCAACTCAGGCAAACGCATCTGGCACCTATCGAGCACCACGTGCGTCCGCGCCTGCCCCTGCCGGTGGAGCGACTCGACGGCAGTCTGTTGGTGGAGCCACCAGCGCTGATCAAGGGCTACCTGCGGCTGGGCGCCAAGGTGCTGGGTGCGCCGGCCTGGGATCCTGACTTCAATACCGCCGATCTGCCCATGCTGATGCGGATCAACGACTTGCCGCCGCGCTACCGCAAGCACTTCCTGGGCGCGTGATGAGGCTGGGTTTCGATGTGTCGGGACCATTCCTCAGCGGTCACGGCGCCGGCCTGGGTGACGACGTCGATGAGGATGCCGGTGCCAGGCGTTACCGGGCCATCTTCATATCGGACCTGCACCTCGGCACGCCAGGCTGCCAGGCCAATGCCCTGCTCGAATTCATCCGCACCCATCCGAGTGACTACCTTTATCTGGTCGGTGACATTGTGGACGGCTGGCAATTGCGGCGTCGCTGGTACTGGCCGCAGTCGCATAACGATGTGGTGCAGAAACTGCTGCGCCGGGCCCGCAAGGGATGCCGTATCGTCTATGTGCCGGGCAACCATGACGAGTTTGCCCGCGGCTTCATCGGTCACCGCTTTGGCGGCATCGACGTGGTGGAGGACGCCGTGCACACCACCGCCGACGGTCGCAGCTTGTGGATCACGCATGGCGACTACTTCGATGGCGTCATTCAGTGCGCCAAGTGGCTCGCCTACCTCGGTGACAACCTGTACGAGTTCACGCTGCGTTTGAACCGACATCTGAATCACTTTCGTGCCCGCCTGGGCTTGCCCTACTGGTCTTTGTCAGCATATCTCAAGCACAAGGTCAAGAAGGCCTTGAACTATGTCACCGAGTTCGAAGTCGCGGTCGCCGCCGAGGCGAAGAAGCGCGGTCATGACGGCGTGGTCTGCGGGCATATCCATCGTGCCGAGATGCGCAGCATCAACGGCACCCTGTATTGCAACGACGGCGACTGGGTCGAGAGTCGCACCGCGCTGGTCGAGCATCGCGACGGGCGCCTTGAATTGCTGCAAATGACGGCAGACCACGGGAATCCGGTCACCGAACCCAAGGCCCTGGCCTTGAACACCTAGCGGTGCATGCACGGACCAGCGTAACCGGACTGTCACACCACTGTCATCAAGCAACCAAACAATCGGGCATCCATTTGAAATTTGACGCTTGCCCGATGCCATGCCTTCTTCTACTCCGCACCAGCAGACGACGCTGACTCACGCTGAAGTGACGCTGCTCGACCGCGACCACAGCATTCTTGCATTCAACGAGCGGGTGCTGGACTTGGCCTATCGCAAGAATGTTCCGCTGCTGGAACGTCTGCGCTATCTGTGCATCGTATCGTCCAATCTGGACGAGTTCTTTGAGGTGCGGGCCGAGCCGCATCTGGCGGCCAATCTACGCAAGGACGAAAAGGGGATCTATTCCGTGCAGTCGTTCCAGCGGTTGGCGCGGGCGGCGCACGTCTTGGTGGCGCGCCAATATGCGCTGTACAACGACGAGTTGATGCCCGCGCTGGAAAAGAAGGGCATCAAGATCGTGTCGCACGGTGAGCGGACGGAGGCGCAGCGGCGATGGGTCAAGGAGTATTTCGAGCGCGAAGTGCGCCCGCTCCTGATCCCGGTCGGGCTCGATCCCTCGCATCCGTTTCCAGAGGTCGCCAACAAATCCCTCAATTTCATCGTCCGTCTCGGTGGCAAGGACGCTTTCGGAAGAGCCAACGAGATCGCCATCGTGAAAGTGCCGCGGGTATTGCCGCGGATGATCGGCATGCCGGAGAAGGTTGCCGGGCATGCCAACTATTTCGTCTCGCTGTCGAGTGTGATACGCGGGCATCTGGCGGATCTGTTTCCGGGCCGAGAGGTCAGTCAATTCTCGCAATTTCGCGTCACGCGCCATTCCGATCTGGCCGTGGACGAAGAAGATGTTAAGAACTTGCGGACCGCCTTGCGCCAGGGCTTGCAGCACCGGCACTTCGGCGAAGCGGTCCGTCTGGAGGTCTCGGCCGGGTGTTCAACCCATCTGTCCAATTTCCTGCTCAAGCAGTTCGATTTGCCGGAAGAATCCTTGTACCGGGTCCAGGGACCGGTCAATCTGGTGCGCCTAACGCAACTGATCGATTTGGTTCATGCGCCAGACCTCTGCTTCCCATCCTACAAATCGTGCTACCCGACCCAGTTGTCGCCGGGCGCCTCGTTCTTTGAGCGGCTCAAGCTCGGCGACGTGCTGATCCATCAGCCGTTCGAGAGCTTCAGCGGCGTGCTGGCTTTCCTGCGCGAAGCCGTGCACGACCCGCAAGTGCTGGCGATCAAGCAGACCATCTACCGCACCGGCAGCGACCGGGAGCTGATGGACCTGCTGCGCGAAGCCGTGCGGCGCGGCAAGGAAGTGACCGTGGTCGTGGAGTTGAAAGCCCGCTTCGATGAAGAGACCAACATCAACTGGGCCGAGATGCTGGAGTCCATCGGGGCCCAGGTCCTGTACGGCGTGGTCGGCCTGAAGACGCACGCCAAGATGATGCTGATCACGCGGCGCGAAGGCAAACAGCTCAAGCGCTACGCGCACTTGTCGACCGGCAACTACAACCCCAGCACGGCGCGCCTGTACACCGACTGGAGCCATTTGACGGCCGATGTGGCGCTGACCACCGACGTCGAAAATGTGTTTGTGCATCTGGCCAGTCACAGCCGCCTGCCGAAATTGAACCGGGTGCTGCTGGCGCCCTTTTATCTGCATGCGAAACTGGTAGAGCGCGTTCATGCCCTGGGCCTGGCGGCTGCTGCGGGGCGTGCCACCCGCATTGTGGCCAAGATGAACGCGCTGACCGACGAGAAGCTCATCCATGCGCTGATCCGCGCCGGACAACGCGGCGTCAAGATCGATCTAATCGTGCGCGGCGCCTGCATGCTGCCGGCGCAGTTGCCGGGGCTGACCGACAACATCCATGTGCGCTCCGTCATTGGCCGCTTTCTGGAACATTCGCGGGTCTTCTATTTTCGCTGCGAAGAGGTCGAAGAGCTGTTCCTGTCGAGCGCCGACTGGATGAACCGCAACATGATGCGCCGGGTCGAACTGGCCTGGCCGGTGACCGATCCGGTGCAGCGCCAGCGCATCATCGACGAGGATCTGGTTGCCTACCTGCACGACGGTGTCGATGCCTGGGATTTGCTGCCGGACGGGACTTACGCCCGTGTCAAGCGCATCGGCCATCGCACACCCCACAGCGCACAAACGGCCCTGATGACGCGCTACGGCGGGCATGACGAAGCCGAAGGAGACTGACATGGACCTGGTCTTGTGGCGCCATGCCGAGGCGCAGGAATGGGTGGAGGGCTGCGATGATTTGGCGCGCTCGCTGACCTCGCGCGGCGAGAAGCAGGCCACGCGCGTGGCTAACTGGCTCGATCGTCAACTGCCGGAAGGAACACGCATTTTGGTCAGTCCAGCGCGCCGCTGCGAGCAGACAGTGCTGGCGCTGGGTCGCAAGTACAAGGTCAAGGCGGAACTGGCGCCCGGTTGCACTGTGCTCCAGTTGTTGGAGCTGGTTCAGTGGCCGGATGCCAAGGGCACGGTGCTGGTGGTCGGTCACCAGCCGACCCTGGGCCAGACCATTGCCCAGTTGATCGGCCTGAGTGTGGCTGAATGTTCTGTGAAGAAGGGCGCGGTCTGGTGGCTGCGCAATCGCGAGCGTGCTGCGCACACACAAACACTCGTGTTAACGGTGCAGTCGCCGGAAGTGCTGTAGCCAGGCAGTACACCGGCCCTGTCGCAATGCGTGAACCGGCCATGAGATTTGGCGCAGACCAAGGTGGAATTTCGCGTTGGTAGCATTACGTCAATCACACTGATGCCCTGTTCGCCGGGGGTGTACTCGCCCCGGCACCAACAGCGCTAATCTACCTGGTGAAGATGACACTTTTACGACAGCGAATGGGGCTTGCCGCGTCGTTGCCGGGAGGTCGCGATGAGGCGGCCCGCGTTATGCCGTCTGTCCCACGGCCAAGCCGCGCAGGAATTCCGCCAGCCCGCGGTCCAATCCGAGTTCGGTGACTAGGGCGGCTGCCTGCATCGCATCACGCGAGGTGCCCAGGCTGCTCTGCAACTGGAGCGCTTGCTCGCGCCAGCGTTGAGCCCGCTTTGCGGGCAACAGGCTGAAAAGCGACTCCACGTTGTAGCGCATGCGCTTGGCGAGAATGCGGACGCGATGCGGCTGCTGCGGCGTCTGCGTTGCTTTGCGCGCCAAGTTCAATTGCTGACGCAGCCGCAAGACCCTGTCCTTCGTCCAGCGTCGCAGCGACGCTGGCCTTGCGCTCGCAGCGCCTGCTTGTGTTTCGGGCGCGCTCAGGCTTTCCAGCCATTGCGTTGTTGCCAACAGGCAGACGCCGACGGTGGGGTCTTGCAGTGCGTAGCGGACAGCCTTGCGCTGCAGATGGATCGCCTGCGCCAGGCTCTGCGTCATGTGCTGCCAGATGTCGGCGCGGCGCGGGTCGGCGGCAATATAGGCATCGGCGAGAGCCGGCAAGGTCTCGTTGCCGGCCACCTCAAGATCCCGCAAGTTTCCCAGGCATAGCAGGAGCGCCTGCAATGGCTGCCACGAAGGGGCGGTCTCATGTGCCATAACGGGTGCAAAGAATCGTTGCGCACTCTTGAAGCGGCGCCAGCCGACGCGGGCCTGGTGCACGACTTCAGGATCGTCTGTCATGAGCAGGGTGCCCAGGTTGCTCGTGAATTGGGAGAACATTTCGCACAGCACGCGCTGTGCCGCGGTCATCACGGACAGCCCCGGCGGCAAGGCGGGCGGTGCGGCGCGCAGCGCCATTCCCGCCGTCTCTTGCGCCAGTGCATACCCACGTTCCGCCTTGCTGAGCGCTGCGGGAAGAACAGCGATGCTTCCGGCAATCTCCTTGGCAACGTCGAACAAGGCGGTCGGGGTTCCGGCCTTGAGTTCGAGCTCCAGTTCACACAGCGGCGTGCTGCGTTCACCGGCCAGAATCTGACCGATATCGAGCGCGACCTCAACTACGCTGCCATCGCGTCGCCTGACCAGCCAGACGCTTCGTTCGAAGTTGGTTTCAAAGATCGGCCTCAGCGCGCGAAAGACGGTGCCATTGGCATCAATGCCAGGCCAAGGTGATTTCTTCAATACTTTCAGGGACAGCTTGGCGTCGCGCACAGGCGCTTCCCATTCGCCACGCCGGCTCAGTGCGGAGTCCGAGCGATCGGCCGTCTTCAGTGTCTGCAGCCACTGCGGCCTGGCTGCATCGCCGACGCGTCGCAATCGCAGTGCGACGCGCTGCTGGCGCAAGGCCAAATCAGGGGTGTCGAAATATACGTTGTGCAGCTGCAGCGTTGTGCGCTTGCGTCTTGCCAACGCAGGATTGCGTTGGAGTCGCTTCAACAGCAGTGACGGATCGGCGCCAGGCAGCGTCAGCTTGAGTTCGGTTTCCTCGATCTCTGCAGGCGAAGAATCGGTGCCCATGGATTGTCGATCAAGCGGTCAACCGGCCACCCATTCTGCGTTCAAGCCGGATGTCGGTCTGCGAACGGATGAACTCGCCATACGGCACCGAACCCTGTTTGGTCCTGGCTTCGATCACCTCGATCTCGCGCTGCACTTCAAGCACCAATGGATCGTCGCTTCCGTAGCGAGCTTGCAGCTTCTTCCAGAGTCTTTTCAAGTTGTCCAAATGCCTTGACATATGACCTTCCTTCTTGAGGTCGCAAGTATTACCCATGGAGTGTTCTCCCAAAGTTGCCGGCAGGGATATAACGCGCGCCTTTGATTTATCGCAACGGGCGGCCTGCTTGATTGGCGCACCGCTGTGTGTCAATTTCATGACTGAAATGTGTCGACCCATCGGCCACCGTTCGCGCTTGCGCCCGGTTGTCACTGAGCCGTCACACGACGTGCCTAGACTGACAGGCTTGTTCCAACCCACGGATCCGTGCCATGCGCTTCAAGCCTTCGTATCTGCTACCAGTCCTTTGTGCCATGCTCGTCTCGTCGACCGTTGTCGCCCAGACGATCTTCCCGCTGACCCGCGCCGACATCCTCGCGGGCTCGCACTTTGATTTCAAGGTCGAGTTCGGTGCCGTGGTCGATCCTGACCAGATCAAGGTCACGATCAATGGACGGGATTACAGCAAGGTGCTGGGCAAGAAGGCGCAACTGCTGGCGCGCGAAGATGGCAAGGAGGTGTCAAGCCTGTTGCTGCGTGACGCCAGCATCCGCAAGCCGGGTCCGTACACCGTGCAGGCCAGCGACGGCCAGCATAGTGCGACGGTGGCCTGGCGCGTCTATGCAACCCCCGCCAAGCCGGTGGCGAAGAACGTGATCCTGTTCATCGGCGACGGTCTCTCCATCGCACACCGGACTGCGGCGCGCATCCTGTCCCAAGGCATCGAGGGCGGCAAGTTCACCGGCAAACTGGCGATCGATGACATGCCGTACATGGCGCTGCTGACTACGCAGGGCACGGACTCCATCATCACCGACTCGGCCAATGCGGCGCATGCCTACACGACAGGCCACAAGTCCTGCGTCAATGCATTGGGTGTGTACTGCTCGCGCGCCGCCAGCACCCTGGATCACCCGAGAGTCGACACCATCACGGCGCTGGCCAAGCGCCGCGGCATGGCCGTCGGCGCGGTCACCAATTCCGAAATCGAAGACGCCACGCCGGCGGCGATGGTGGCGCACACGCGGCGCCGCTCGGACTTCAACGACATCGTCAAGATGTACTACGACAGCAAGATCGACGTCCTGATGGGTGGCGGCTCGCCCAACTTCCTGCCGAAGTCGACCGCCGGCTCCAAGCGTGGCGATGATGTGGACTACATCGACCTGTTCAGACAGGCCGACTACAAGATCGCCATCAGCAAGTCAGAGATGCAGGCCGCTGCCGACGATGCCAGGACGACGCGCATGCTCGGTCTGTACAACACCGGCAATGTCGATGGCGCGCTCGACCTGAAATTCCTGAAGAAGGGATCTGTCTCCAAGTTCCCCGACCAGCCCGATGTGCCGGAAGAGATGGCGGCGGCGCTGAAGGTCTTGTCGCGCAACAAGAAAGGGTTTGTGCTGATGGTGGAGAGCGCGCGCATCGACAAGTACTCCCATTCGCTCGACCCCGAGCGCGCTATCTACGACACCATCATGCTCGACGTTGCAGTCAAGCAGGCCAAGGAATGGGCCAAGGCGAACGGCAACAATACCCTGATCCTCGTGACCTCGGACCATTCGCACGCGGTCAGCGTGATTGGAACCGTCAATGACGAGGAACCCGGCGTTGACATGCGCGACAAGGTTGAAACCTATGCCGAAGCGGGCTTTCCCAATTACCCGGCGCCCGATGCGCAGGGCTATCCGGGCAAGGTGGATGTGTCGCGCCGCCTGCGCATGACCTTCGGTGCCTATCCGGATCACTACGACACCTTCCGCCCCTTCATGGACGGTGAATTTGTGCCGACCCTTCGCAATGCCGACGGCCTCATGGTGGCCAACGAAAAGTACAAGGCTGTTCCGGGCGCCGTGCTGCGTGAAGGCAACCTGCCAAACAAGGGTGCGCGCGCTTCGAACAGCGGTGTTCATTCCGGTGACGATGTGGTGCTGACGGCCAGCGGCCCGGGCGCCGACAAGGTGCATGGACAGATGGAAAACACCGAACTGTTCCGCATCATGGCCGACGCACTGGCACTGGCGTCGCAAGAGACTGGCGCTGCGGCCAAGCCCCGCAAGAAGTAATGTCCGCAATCCATCGGGAGTCCAGAGAATGCCTTGGCCGGCGATTCTTGCTTTCATCCCTGTTGCTGTGGGCGAGCGGCGCCCGTGCCGCCGACAACATGAGCCTGGACTCGCATCTGAGTTTTGATTCGCTCTACAAGTCGGTCGGTGTGCTGGGCACCCAATATTCGGAACGGGCCAAATTGCTCAAGGGTCATACGGTCCGCATGCGCGGCTACATTGCGCCGCCGCTCAAGCCCGAGAGCAAGTTCTTCGTGCTCACGCGCGAACCGGTGGCGGTCTGTCCCTTTTGCTCGTCGGATGCGCAGTGGCCCTCGGACATCGTGGTCATCTACCTCAAGGCGACGCTGGGTCCGGTGAATTTCTCGCAGCGCATCGAAGTCGCGGGCCGACTGGAAATGGGTTCCTGGACCGATCCGGAGAACGGATTCGTCAGCCAAGTGCGTATTGTCGATGCCGAGGTGTCCAAACTGTGAGTGGCAAGGGTGACTTGCACGTGCGCGATCTGCTGGTCCGGTTTGTCGGCCAGTCGCATCCGCTTTTCAGCATTGCGGCGCTTGATCTGCCGTCCGGCTGCAGCCTTGGAATCAGCGGTATTTCAGGTGCCGGCAAGACCACCTTGTTTCATTGCCTGGCGGGCATTGCGCGCCCCGCATCGGGTCAGATCGAATGGGGCGGCACAGATATCGGCGCACTTTCGGCGGATGGTCTGTGCCGTTGGCGCCATCGCCATCTCGGACTGGTATTTCAGGACTTCCATCTGGTCGAAGGTCTCTCCATGCTCGACAACGTGCTGCTGCCCGCGTGTTTCGATCGCTGGAAGCTGGCGCCGGCTTTGCAGCAACGCGCCCGCGACCTGCTGACGGCCGTCGGGCTGTCGGCATGGGACCGGTTGACGGCCTTGCTCTCGCGCGGGGAGCGCCAGCGCGTTGCCTTGGCACGCGCCCTGTTGTTGCAACCGGCCATCGTCATGGCCGATGAGCCCACCGCCAGTCTGGATCCGGACCATCGGACGCAGATTGGCGACCTGCTGGTTGAACTGGTCCGTGCCCAGGGGGCCACGCTGCTTGTGGTGACCCACGAGCAGGAACTGCTGCTGCGCATGGACCGCTGCGTGCGTCTGGCGCAAGGCGCGCTGCAGGAATTTTCTGTGTCATGATGCCACGCTTCAACCCGTTCCCGGTCGTTGGCGCCGACCTGCGCCGCAACCGGTTGCTGGCATGGGTGACCGTGCTGCTCATGGCCCTTTCCGTGGCCACCGGAATTGCCGTGATCTCTCAGGAACGCGCCCTGCGTCAAGGCAGCGCCCGCGCCGCTGACGATTTCGATCTGCTGGTGGGCGCGCCGGGCAGCAACACGCAACTGGTGCTGACCGCCGTCTATCTGCGGCCCCAGGCCATTCCCTTGCTCGACGGCGACCTGCTGGCAAAGGCCGGCAGCGCGGCTGGCGTGAAATATGCCGCGCCGATCGCGTTTGGCGACAACTGGCAAGGCCACGCCATCGTCGGCACCATCGCCGACTTCGTGAGCCGGGGTGGCACGCTGCAGCCAACACAGGGACGGATCTTTCAGCGGCGTGGCGAGGCCGTCGTTGGCGCCGGTGTCGCGCTCGCCATCGGCGCGACCTTCAGCCCGGCGCACGGACTGCACCTGCCTGCGGATGACGAGGCGACGCACGGCGACCCCGGGCATGACGCGGCTCACTACACGGTGGTGGGGCGCTTGCCGCCACGCGAGAACATCTGGGATACGGCCATTCTGGTGCCAATCGAAGACGTCTGGAGTGTGCATGGCCTGTCGATTGGTCACGCGGCCAGCGGCGTATCGCGCATCGGTCCGCCATGGGACGCCGGCCACCTGTCCGGTGTGCCGGCCATCGCGATCAAGCCCGACTCGGTTGCCAGCGCCTACCGCCTGCGCGCGCAGTGGCGCACGCCGCGCAGCGTGGCCTTGTTCCCGGCCGAAGTGCTCAACGATTTGTACCTGACTTTGGGCAACGTGCGCGACCTCATGTCGGTTCTGGCCATCACGACCGAGGTTCTGGTCGTGGCTGCGGTGCTGATGGCCTTGCTGGTCGGTTTTCTGGCGCGCCAGCGCCAGTTCTCGGTGCTGCGGGCCATCGGCGCCAGCCGCCTCTACGTCTTTTGCGTCGTCTGGATCGAAGTCGTGCTGCTGATCACGACTGGTGCCGCGCTGGGTGTCATGTTGGGGTGGCTCGGTTCCAATGGGCTTTCGCACTGGATGCAGTCGCAGTTCGGGTTTGCGATGCCGGTGCGGCTGGGCGCGACCGAAGAGGTTCTGGTGGCGGGGCTAATCGTCACCGGTTCCATTGTCGCCACGCTGCCGGCGTGGCTGGTCTTCAAACGCCCGATCGCCGAAGGCCTGGTTTCGCACTGAGAACGCCGCGCGCCCGGTTTGCGCAGACGCTACGTTTCATGGCGCTCAGTCCTTGCTCGGACGCCCGGTCTTGATGGCCGGGACGGCTTTCAGCGCAGCCAGGAATGCGTTGTCGGCCATGGCGGCCAGGGCCTTGGTTCCGGCTCGCAGCAACTCGCTTTTCTTGACCGGGCTGCCAAGCTTGCCGGCGCGCTGCTTGAGCTCGGCGAGCACCCCGTATTCGACCTTCGGCATTGTGAAACTGTCACGGACCAGCTTGGGCTTCCTTTCCTTGACGGGCTTTGCCGCCTTTGCCTTGACCACTTTCGCGAGCACGGGTTTTGCAAGTGCTTTGACAGCGGGTGCGGCCGCTGCTGGAACCGACGCCTTGACAGGCTTTGCGGCAAGCGCCTTGACGACTTTTTTTGCCGCCGGTTTTGCGATCGGCGCCGGTTTATTCGTAAGCTTTTTCGCAACAGCTTTGCGGGCTGGTTTCCTGGCTGGTGCTGGTGATCTTGCAGATGCCGCCGCCTTGGCGGGAGCGGCTGCGGTGGTCTTTGCCGGTGCCGCCGGTGTGAATGCGTTTGCTGTCGTGACCATGTTGCCTGTCCTTGGAAAAACGAGGTATACAGTTTATACCATTATGTTTTCCTCAGTCAAATGGCGGGCCGCGCGGGGCCCGCCGACCGGCGTTCAGTCAGGAGAAAAGGCCAGCGTCCATGGCGTCTTCTGCCATGCCAGCACCTCTTCGCGCAGCAGATGGGCCGACTGCGGATAGGACTGTGCCCAGGCACTGCGGCACGCGATGACAAAGGTTTTGTCGTGGTCAGCACTGCACATCAGCTGCAGGCCGCTCAGCTCAGGGTCGCGTCGGGCGTGGCACAGGATGACGGCCAGACGCAGGGTCAGCAACTGCGCGATGAACTCCGCGTCGTCGAAGTCGACCTCGAGCTTGCGCAGCTTGCCGCGATGCCCCAATACCAGTTGGCTGAGCCGGTGCAGTTCGGGCAGGGAGAAGCCCAGGGCATCCGAGTTGTCCAGGATGTAGGCGCCATGCTTGTGGTAGTCGCTGTGCGAGATGCGGCTGCCGATCTCATGCAACTGCGCAGCCCAGGCGAGCTTTCGGGCCTGCCGCTCGTCTTTCGGGTTCGTTGACTTCAGCGTCGAATGCAGCTGCGCAAACAGCTCGAGGGCCACCTTCGCCACGCGCAAGCCCTGCACCGCATCGGTTCCGAACTTGCTGACCAGCCTTTGAACTGATTTGGCGCGCACATCGCTCTGATCGGGGGCACTGCCCATCAGGTTGAACAGCAGGCCATGACGCAGACCGCCGGTCGTCAGATGCATCTGATCGATCTGCAGCAGGTCAAAGACGGCGCGCAAGACGCTCAAGCCACCGCCGATGATGGCGCGCCGGTCGTCCTTGAGGCCAATCAGCCGCACGCGATCGGCGCTTTTCGCGCTGATCAGCTTGTCCTGCAGCCAGTCCAGTCCTTCCCGGTTGACGCTGCCGGTGGGCCAGCCGGCAGCGGCCAATATGTCGCCCACAGCGCCGACGGTTCCGGCTGAACCATAGGCCACGTCCCAGTCATCGCGGCGGTAGGCATTGAGAGCCTCATCGAGCACCGCCTTGGCGGCGATCTCGGCCATCTGGAAGGCATGTCGGGTGAACTGGTTGTCCGCAAAGTACTTGGCTGACCAGGCAATGCTGCCGACCCGGTAGGACTCCATCAATTTCGGTTTCCATCCCTTGCCGAGAATGAGTTCGGTGGAGCGCCCGCCAATATCGACGACCAGGCGGCGCTCGTCGCTCGGTGGCAGCGAGTGGGCAACGCCCTGGTAGATCAGGCGCGCCTCTTCACGACCCGAGATGACGTCGATCGGAAAGCCCAAGACGGCGCTGGCCTTGTGCAGGAACTCGTCGCGGTTGCGCGCTTCGCGCAAGGTCTGCGTCGCCACGGCCGACACCTCGGCGTTGTCGAAGCCCGCCAACCGTTCGCCAAAGCGGGCCAGACAGTCCCAGCCGCGCTGCATGGCCGCGGGCGTCAGCTTGCGCTCGTCGTCGAGGCCGCTGCCCTGGCGCACGGCTTCCTTCAAGTATTCGGTGCGGTAAAACTGGTCGTGTTCAATGCGTCCAATTTCAAGGCGAAAGCTGTTCGATCCCAAATCGACAGCCGCCAAGCGTGTTCCATCTTGCATCAGCTATGTTTCCCTGTGTCTCAGTGTCCAGCATAGCATCCGCATGCAGCCCGTCGGTTGTGGTGATGCTCCGACACACCCGGCGGGGTGTGCGCTTTACTTCTTGGGCGGCGGGATCAGAACGCTGTCGATGATGTGAATCACGCCGTTGCTGGCGGCGATATCGGCGGTCTGGACCAGAGCCTGCTCAACCGTGACGAATTCGCCAGCCTTGGATAGCGCCAGTTCGGCGCCGTTGACGGTCTTGACAGAAGAATTCTTGATTTCGGCGGCGGTAAGTCTTCCGGCCACAACGTGGAAGGTCAAGAGATCCTTGAGCTTGTCCGGGTGTTTGGCCAGGTCGTCCATGGTCTTGGCAGGCACCGCCTTGAAGGCTTCGTTGCTGGGTGCGAACACGGTGAATGGGCCGCTGCCTTGCAGTGTGGCGTTCAGGCCAGCCTGGCCCAGCAGGCCGTCCAGCGTGCTCAGCGACGGGTTTTTCGCGATGCTGTCGGCAACTGAAACCGGTGCCGGCACACTGGCGCAACCGGCCAGCGCAAGCGCAACGAGGGAAAGAGCTAAGGCGCGGCGAGTGAACATGAGATTCTTCTCCAGATTAATGATGTTTTGAGCGTACAAAGGTTTCGTGACGGTTTCGTGACGGCTTGGTGACCTGGACGAGCCTTCAATAGACTTCCGGCAACACGATGGCCGGATGTTCGATTTCGCCATAGGGAATCTGTTGCAGCAGGTGGTGAATGCAATTGAGCCGGGCCTTCTTCTTGTCCACGGCCAGAACCATCCACCAGGGTGCCTGCGCAATGTGGGTCCGCTCCAGCATGATTTCCTTGGCCTTGGTGTACTCCTCCCAGCGCCGCCTGGACTCCATGTCCATCGGGCTGAGCTTCCATTGCTTGAGCGGATCGTGGATGCGGCCCATGAAGCGCAGATGCTGCTCCTCGTCCGAGATGGAGAACCAGTACTTGATGAGCTGGATGCCCGAGCGCACCAGCATCTTTTCGAATTCGGGGACGGTTCGGAAGAACTCCTCGTATTGTTCATCAGAGCAAAAGCCCATCACCCGCTCGACACCGGCCCGGTTGTACCAGCTGCGGTCGAACAGCACCATCTCACCGGCCCCCGGCAGATGGGCTGCGTAGCGCTGAAAATACCACTGGGTTTGTTCGCGTGCGTTCGGCGCCGGCAAGGCCGCCACGCGACAGACGCGCGGATTCAGGCGCTGGGTGATGCGCTTGATGACACCGCCTTTGCCGGCCGCGTCGCGGCCTTCAAAAAGGATCACGACCTTGTGCCCGGTCTTGACCACCCAGTCCTGCAGCTTGACGAGTTCACCCTGCATCCGGAACAGTTCACGAAAATACCGGCGACGGCTTTCCTTGTATTGCCTGGACGCCGTGTCGAGCGAACTTTGCGCGAGTTCGTCGACATTTCGGTCTTCCAGCTCCAGTTCCAGCTCCTCGTCGTAGCTGTCATCCAGGTCGCGTCGGATACGCTGGACCAAGTCGTCATTGATTGCAGTCAAGCCTGCCCCCCGAGTCGAAGTTCCTACAGGGGGAAGAATAGGGTCGTTTTTTGACGAAAACGTGACAGCTGCATGTCTGAAAGGCCGGGCTTGCGATCCATCGGCCGTTTGCAAAACCGCAAAGATGTCACATCACTGTCATATAACCTTCTTATAGTTGCCCCGTTACCGCAGAGTTATCCCCAATTCAACGCAAAGGTATTCCCATGAAGACCAGTTTCAAAATTTCCCTGATCAGTGTGGCGGGCGTGCTTGCCATGTCCTACCTTAACTTGGCGGCCGCGCAGGAAATCACTGGTGCCGGTGCCAGCTTTCCGGCTCCGCTGTACGCAAAGTGGGCGGCCGAATACAACAAGGCAACCGGCGTCAAGGTCAATTACCAGTCGGTCGGCTCCGGTGCAGGCATCAAGCAGATTGATGCCAAGACGGTCGATTTCGGCGCGTCTGACATGCCGCAAACCGATGAGGTGCTCAAGGCCAAGGGCCAGTTCCAGTTTCCCACCGTCATCGGTGGCACCGTTCCGGTGATCAACATCAAAGGCATCGCACCGGGTCAGATGAAGCTCGACGGCCAGGTACTCGGCGACATTTACCTCGGCAAGATTACCAAATGGAACGACGCCGCCATCAAGGCACTGAACCCCACGCTGGCACTGCCCGATGCGGCCATTGCCCCGGTGCGCCGTGCCGACGGGTCCGGTACGACCTTCAATTTCACGAACTACCTGAGCCGTGTGCATGCCGAGTGGAAGGCCAAGGTGGGTGAGGGCACAGCGGTGAACTGGCCGGTCGGCGCCGGTGGCAAAGGCAATGAGGGCGTCGCCGCCTTCGTCAATCGTCTGCCCAATTCGATCGGCTACGTCGAGTATTCCTATGTCAAGCAGAACAAGATGACCTACACCTTGCTCAAGAACCGGGACGGCGTGTTCGTCGCGCCTGATGAAGATGCATTCAAGGCCGCCGCTGCCGGTGCCGACTGGAACAAGTCGTTCTATCAGCTCATCACCGACCAGCCCGGCAAGAACGCCTGGCCGATTTCGACCGCTACCTTCATCCTGATGCACACGAAGCAGGACAAGCCGGCCAATGCCACGGAAGCATTTAAGTTCTTTTCCTGGGCCTACAAGAACGGTGGCAAGAGTGCAACCGATCTGGACTACGTTCCGATGCCGGCCAATGTGATTGCTTCGATCGAGAAGGCCTGGTCGCATACCACTGATGCGTCTGGCAAGCCGGTTGCTTTGAAGTAAGGCAGCGCGACTTTTTCCAGGGGCGGGTCTGTGTCAACTACACTTCCGGCGAATCAGTTGCCTGTTCATCCATCTGCAAGGCTTTCCGGGCGCGCCATGACAAATCCTCCTCCAGCAAAGGCAAACCGCTCCGGGCCTCTAGCCGACCGCATCTTTGGCTGGCTGGCCAAGGGTGCGGCCTGGTTGACGCTTGGAATGCTGCTGGCCATTCTGGTCTCGCTCACGGTCAGCGCCTGGCCGGCCATCAGCAAGTATGGGTTCAGCTTTCTCGCCAGCACCACCTGGGACCCCGTCAAGGAAGAGTTCGGTGGTCTGGTCATGATTTACGGCACGCTGATGACTTCGCTGATTGCTTTGTTGATCGCGGTGCCGGTGAGTTTCGGCATCGCCCTGTTCCTGACCGAGCTCTCTCCGGCCTGGCTCAAGCGTCCCCTGGGCACGGCGATTGAACTGCTGGCTGCGATTCCGTCCATCGTCTATGGTATGTGGGGTCTGCTCGTGTTCGGCCCGCTGCTGGCGACCTATGTGCAGCAGCCGCTGCAGGCTGTTTTTTCCGACGTGCCCTACCTGGGTGCGTTCTTTTCCGGCCCGCCGGTCGGTATCGGTATCCTGTCGGCCGGCATCATACTGGCGATCATGATCATTCCGTTCATCGCCTCGGTCATGCGCGATGTCTTCGAGGTCACGCCCACCCTGCTCAAGGAGTCGGCCTACGGCCTGGGCGCTACCACGTGGGAGGTGGTCTCCACGGTGGTGCTTCCCTACACCAAGGCGGGTGTCATCGGCGGCATCATGCTGGGTCTGGGTCGTGCCATCGGCGAGACCATGGCCGTGACCTTTGTCATCGGCAACTTCAATCAGCTCGATTCGCTCAGCCTGTTCCAGGCCGCCAACAGCATCACGTCGGCGCTGGCCAATGAATTCGCCGAGGCCGGTGCCGGCCTGCACCAGGCTGCGCTGATGTACCTGGGTCTGGTCTTGTTCTTCATCACGTTTGTGATATTGACCTTGTCCAAAGTACTGCTGGCCCAATTGCGCAAGGGCGAAGGGGCCAAGACATGAGAACCGGGCAACGCCTGCTGCAAGCGGCCGATTTGAATCAGATGCGTCAGACGCGCTACGCGCAGCGCAAGCGCATCAACCGCGTTGCCCTGACGCTGTCGCTGCTGGCCATGGCCTTTGGCCTGTTCTGGCTGTTCTGGATCCTGTTCGAGACCATTCGCCTCGGCATCGGTGGCCTCACCCTCGACACGCTGACACAAATGACGCCACCGCCGAATGATGCGGGCGGCCTGGCGAACGCCATTTATGGGTCGTTCCTGATGGTCCTGCTGGCGACCTTTGTCGGCACGCCGATCGGCATCATGGCCGGCATCTACCTCGCCGAATTCGATACCAAGGGTGCCTTGGCGCAGACGACGCGCTTCGTCAACGATATCCTGCTGTCGGCGCCGTCCATCGTGATCGGCCTCTTTGTCTACGCGGTGGTGGTCACCCGCTTCAAATCATTCTCCGGCTATGCCGGCATCATGGCGCTGGCCCTGATCGCCATTCCGGTGGTGATCCGCACCACCGAGAACATGTTGCAGCTGGTGCCGCCCGGTTTGCGCGAGGCGGCCTATGCCCTGGGGGCGCCGAAGTGGAAAGTGATCATCAGCATCACCATGAAGTCGGCCCGTGCCGGCATCATCACCGGCATCCTGCTGGCCGTCGCGCGCATCGCGGGTGAAACGGCACCCCTGCTGTTCACCGCGCTGAGCAACCAGTTCTGGACTTCAAGCCTGAGCGAGCCGATGGCAAGTCTGCCGGTGACCATCTTCAAGTTCGCCATGAGTCCCTACGAAAACTGGCAGAAACTGGCCTGGGCTGGCGTGTTCATCATCACGATTGCCGTGCTGGCGCTCAACATCCTGGCGCGGGTTGTCACCCGCAACAAGTCCTGAGATCCAGGCTTGCCAACGATACGAAACAAGGTACCAACATGACTGCCGCTGTAGCCACCCGCGAGACGACCAAGATTGCCGTCAAGGATCTGAATTTTTTCTACGGAAAGTTTCACGCGCTCAAGGGCATCAACCTGGAAATTCCGGAAAACAAGGTGACCGCTTTCATCGGGCCTTCGGGCTGCGGCAAGTCAACCCTGCTGCGCGTCTTCAACCGCATGTTCGAGCTCTATCCCGAGCAGCGCGCGCAGGGCGAGGTGCTGCTCGATGGCGAGAACCTGTTGACCAGCAAGCAGGATGTGGCGCTGTTGCGTGCCAAGGTCGGCATGGTGTTCCAGAAACCGACGCCGTTTCCGATGTCGATCTACGATAACGTGGCCTTCGGCGTCAAGCTGTTCGAATCGCTGAGCACGACCGACATGGAAGAGCGTGTCGAGTGGGCGCTGCGCAAGGCCGCCTTGTGGGGCGAGGTCAAAGACAAGCTCGGCCAAAGCGGCTCCAGCCTGTCGGGTGGCCAACAGCAGCGCCTGTGCATTGCGCGCGGCATCGCCATCAGGCCTGAAGTGCTGCTGCTCGACGAGCCGTGCTCAGCGCTCGATCCGATCTCGACGGCCAAGGTCGAGGAACTGATCACCGAACTCAAGCGCGACTACACCGTCGTGATCGTGACCCACAATATGCAGCAGGCGGCGCGCTGCAGCGACTACACGGCCTACATGTACCTGGGTGATTTGATCGAGTTTGGTTCGACCGAGCAGATATTCTTCAAGCCCACGCGCAAGGAAACGGAAGACTACATTACCGGTCGGTTCGGATAAGGGGAAATCATGCCTGAAAAACATCTCTCAACGCAGTTCGACAGCGAACTCAGCGCGGTCTCGACCCGGGTCATGGAACTCGGCGGCCTGGTGGAATCGCAGATCCGCCAGGCCATCTACGCGCTGTCCCAATTCGACGTCGAGGCGGCGAACGCGGTGACGGCAACCGAAGCCCGCGTCAATGCCATGGAGGTCGACATCGACCGCGAACTCTCGAGCATCATTGCCCGGCGCCAGCCGACCGCGCGCGACCTGCGCCTGTTGATCGCGATCTCCAAGACCACGGCGAACCTGGAGCGGGTCGGCGACGAGGCCGAGAAGATGGCGCGCATGGTGCGCTCCATTATCGACAGCGGCTCGCCGCGTTCCTTGCCGGCGCTTGAGTTGCGGGTGGCAGCGGACATGGCTTCGGGGTTGCTGCGCAAGGCGCTTGATGCCTTTGCCCGGCTCGATACGGCAGCCGCGGTGTCGATCCTGAAAGAAGACGACCAGATCGACCAGGAGTTCAACGGCTTTGTGCGCAAGCTCATCACCTACATGATGGAAGACCCGCGCATGATCTCGCCAAGCCTGGACCTGCTCTTTCTGGCCAAGGCCATCGAGCGCATCGGCGACCATGCGAAGAACATTGCGGAGTTCATCATCTACGTCGTCAAGGGTGCCGACATCCGACACACCTCGATGGAAGAGATCGAGTCGGTGTTGAAATGAGGCAGCAACCGGGCGTGCTGATTGTCGAAGACGAACCGGCCATCGCCGAACTGATCGCCGTCAACCTGCGCCACAACGGTTTTCGCCCGACCTGGGCCATGGACAGTGCCTCGGCCCAGCGCGAACTCGACGACGTGCTGCCCGATGTGATCCTGCTCGATTGGATGCTGCCTGGCGAGAGTGGTTTGACGCTGGCCAAGCGCTGGCGCGCCAACCCGCGCACCAAGGCGGTTCCCATCATCATGCTGACAGCACGCAGCGATGAGAGCGACCGCGTGTCCGGGCTCGACGCCGGCGCGGACGACTACATCGTCAAGCCGTTCTCCACCAAGGAATTGCTGGCCCGAGTGCGCGCCGTGCTGCGCCGGCGCGCGCCCGAGCAGGTCGGTGGCGTGGTGGCGGTGGGCGCCTTGTCGCTGGATTCGTCGACCTACCGCGTCGCCTTCAACGACCAGATGCTCAAGCTCGGTCCGACCGAGTTCAAGCTGCTGCACTACCTGATGACCCACGCCGAACGCGTGCACAGCCGCTCCCAGTTGCTGGACAAGGTGTGGGGCGATCATGTGTTCATCGAGGAGCGGACCGTCGACGTCCATGTCAAGCGCCTTCGCGAGGCGCTTGGTGCCAGCGCGGGGCAAATGATCGAGACCGTGCGCGGTGCCGGTTACCGGCTGACGGCGCACGTCGTGCAGGCAGCGTCATCTGCGCAATGACAATTTCCATTTGCATTGACCAGAAAAGCACGGGTTAGCCGTTCTGACCATGTTCTGGCGCGTTCTTTTCTTTGTTGCCTGTTTGCTAGCCGGTGGATCGGCTGGCTGGTTTGCCGCATTGCGAAGCGGCATCGCAGCGACCGAGTGGGAAGGGCTGGCGGTAGGCATCCTGTTCGGCGGCCTGGTCTGGTTTCTGATCGACTGGTCGCGTGCGTCGCGCGTGTTGCGCTGGTTGCGTGCCGGCGATGTTTCGGAAGTGGCGATCAGCACCGGACTGTGGGGCGAGGTGTCGGCGCGGACGCGTCGCCTGGTGTTGGGCCGGGAGCGCCAACTGCGCGACAGCCAGAACCGGCTGCAGGACTTTCTGCTCGCGTTCCAGGCCTCGCCCAATGGTGTCATGCTGCTCGACGCACAGGGCAGCATCGAGTGGTTCAACGAGACCGCTGCCACGCACTTCGGTCTGGACGCGCAGCGAGACATGCTGCAGCACATCGGCAATCTGGTGCGCGAGCCTGGCTTCGTGCGTTATTTTGCCGGGCACGACTACCGCGACGAACTGCTCATGCCGGGGCGCGAGAACACGTCGGCGCGGCCGGTCCGGCTCTCGGTCCACCTCTATCCCTATGGCCGCGGCCGTCTGCTGCTGCTGTCGCGCGATGTCACGGCCCTGGAGCAAGCGGACGCGATGCGGCGCGACTTCGTGGCCAATGTCTCGCATGAAATCCGCACACCGCTCACCGTGCTCAGCGGCTTTGTCGAGACCCTGCAGACCTGCGCATTGACCGAGCCGGAGCGGGAACGCTATCTGGCCCTGATGGCGCAGCAGGCCGATCGCATGCAGATCCTGGTGAGCGACCTGCTGACCCTGTCCCGACTGGAGGGAAGTCCGCCGCCCGGTCTGTCGGACTGGATCGCCGTGCCGGCCTTGATGCAGCAGATCGAGCAGGACGCCAGGGCCTTGTCCGCCGCCCTCAATCCGGCAGCGCAGCGCGTGCATGCGCTGGTGTTTGATTACCAAGCTGGCGGCGAGATTGCAGGGGCCGGCAACGAACTGTTCAGTGCCATGAGTAATCTGGTCGGCAATGCCATTCGCTACACACCGGCCGGTGGCGACATCGTGGTGCGCTGGCTGCCCTTGTCTGACGGTCGGGCCGAGTTTTCCGTTACGGACACCGGTCCCGGCATTGCGCCGGAACATCTTCCGCGCCTGACCGAGCGCTTCTACCGCGTGGACCACAGCCGCTCGCGCGACACCGGTGGCACCGGCCTCGGTCTGGCCATCGTCAAGCACGTGGCGCAGCGTCATGGTGCGGAGCTTGGCATTCAGAGCACACCGGGCAAGGGCTCGGTCTTTTCGATCATCTTTCCGGCCGGTCGCTGCAGGGCGCAGCAGTTGCCTGCGATCAGTTGACGCGGCGGTAAATCAGCAGGTCCTCGTCGCGGTCGATCGGGTGGCGGATGTTGCCCTGCAGTTTCCAGTTGGCCAGATCCACACTTTTCGACAGCGTGTTCAAGGCATCCTTGTGCACGACGAGCCAGGGGCAGCTGCCTTGAGCGTCGATGATGTTGACGCGCACGTGGCCGTGCAACTGGAAGGCTGCGATCTGGCCACGGCTCAGGCCATGCGTCTCGATGCAAGTGGCGCGCGGCATGATCACCATGGCGCGGTGAACCAAAGGCGCGTAGCTGCGCGCAAAATCAAGCAGCGGCAGCCATAGCGTCATTAGCAGCAGCCAGCACAGCGTTGCGCCGCCGGCGGGCAGGACCAGGCTCTTCCAAATCGCACTGCGGTGGCGTCCCACCCGCCACTTCACCAGCCAAGCCCAGGCCAGCGTGGCGACGGCGGCAATCAGGAAGGGAAGCAGTGAAAAGCTGTGCTGGAAACCGGGTGCCAGCCGCGCCACGTTGGCCGCCGGTTGTTGCGGCACGCCAGTCTGCAGGGCGATCCAGATAACCCAGATGACAACGGCCCAGCCCGTGAAGAACAGCAATGTGAACCAGTCCACCAGCGCGGAAACGCTGCGTTTGAGCGTTGGCAGGGAAAACGCGGCCAGCGCCGCCAGCGCGGGCAGGGCCAGCAGCAGCGAGCGATCGGCTGATCCGGTGGTGAGCGTCGCGCCGATGGCGATGCCGGCCAGCCACAGCGGCACGGCCAGATGCCGGCTCGGCATGGCGCGACGAATCAACTGGTGCCGCCAGCGCCACACGGTCCACAGCGCAAGCGGCCAGGCCGGCCAGGTGAACCACAGCAGCAATCGTCCGAGACTGCGCCACTCGGTCCAGTTGGCCTCGGGCAGCTCGATGCGCCAGCGCCACAGATCGAGCCGCAGCGCGAGCCAGGCCACCAGCGCCGTGATGAGCGCAATGCCCGCAGCCCACCAGATCTGTTGCGAAGCGGCCTTGCGTCCGGGGCTGCGGTCCAGTCCGTGAATCAGGGCCCCGCCACTGCCCAGCAGCAGCGCAACCGTGGGTGCGCCCGACAGGGTCAGACCGACGAGCCCCAGCACGCCCGCAAGCACCGGCATGACCGTGCGGTAGGGCAGGGCGGCTAGGGCGAAAAAGGACAGCGCGGCAAAGCACAGTTGCGCCATGGCCGGAGTTGTTTCGTGCGACAGCTGCGCCAGGCCCAGGCAGGCGATGAAGGCCAGCAGGCCCCCGTCCGCCATGGCGCAGGCATAGTCGGGTGGCAGGGCCTCGCCGCCAAAGGCAAAGGCGACGGGCTGGGCATCCGTGTTGCGCGCCAGGTAGTAGGTGCCGTACCAGGTGGCTGCCAGTGCCAGCGCCAGCAGCAGGCCGAACGGGATGCGCGCGGCAAAGTCGGTGGCGATCCAGGCCGGCGCGATTTGCATGGCCCAGGCGCCAAGCCAGTAGGGCAGCAGCGCATCAACCTCGGGCGGCATGCCGAGCAAATGCGGCGCCATCCAGTCGCTGGCACCACGCGAGAGTTCGGCCATGTAGCCGAAGGCCGCAATGTCCGCGCCTTTCCAGGGGTCGCGGCCAAAAAACCCCGGCAGCACGTAGGCGATGCAAAGCAGCAGCAGTGCCACGCGCGGCAAGCGGCGCACGGCGCCCTGGGCAACGATGGCGGGAGTGGTTGAGTTCACGCGCTGATGTTAATCGCTATGAAAAAAGGCAGCGCGGTAAACCGGGCTGCCTTTCGCGCGAAGCGTTTGCCAGTATTTACTTGGCGGCGGTCTTGCCGAAACGGTTGCGGAAGCGCTCGACGCGGCCGCCCATGTTGTCCACGGATTTTTGCGTGCCGGTGTAGAACGGATGCGATTCGCTCGAGGTATCAAGTTTGTACAGCGGCAGTTCGCGGCCGTCTTCCATCGTGATCATCTCTTTGGCGTTCGCGCACGAGCGCGTCACGAATTTGAAACCATTGGACAAGTCCTGGAAACAAATGTCGCGGTAATTGGGGTGAATGCCTTCTTTCATGTCTTCTCCATCAGTTGCGCCAGCCGCATCAAGCCCTTGTGCAAACCATTGCGCAATTCAAAGCCCGGTGTACTTGTCGCGTAAAACCGTAAATTATAGCCTAGCCGCCCCGACGCATCATGTCGAAGAACTCGCTGTTGTTCTTGGTGGCGCGCATTTGCTTGAGCACCATCTCCATGGATTCGATTTCGTCCATGTTGTAGAGGAACTGGCGCAGGATGCGGGTCTTTTGCAGGATTTCCGGCGCCAGCAGCAGCTCCTCGCGCCGCGTGCCGCTGCGGTTGAGCTGGATCGACGGAAACACGCGTTTTTCGTAAAGGCGGCGGTCAAGGTGGATTTCCGAGTTGCCCGTGCCCTTGAATTCTTCAAAGATCACTTCGTCCATGCGGCTGCCGGTATCGACCAGCGCCGTGGCGATGATGGTCAGCGAGCCGCCTTCTTCCACGTTGCGCGCCGCGCCCAGAAAGCGCTTGGGCCGCTGCAGGGCATTGGAGTCGACGCCGCCGGTCAGGACCTTGCCGGAGGACGGCACGACATTGTTGTAGGCGCGTGCCAGACGCGTGATCGAGTCCAGCAGGATGACCACGTCTTTCTTGAGTTCGACCAGGCGCTTGGCGCGCTCGATCACCATCTCAGCCACGTGCACATGGCGCGCCGCCGGTTCGTCGAAGGTGGAGGCGATCACCTCGCCCTTGACGGTGCGCTGCATTTCGGTCACTTCTTCCGGCCGCTCGTCGACCAGCAGCACCATCATGTGGATTTCCGGGTAATTGGCGCTGATGGCGTGGGCGATGTGCTGCATCATCACCGTCTTGCCGCTCTTGGGCGGCGCCACCAGCAGGGCGCGCTGGCCCTTGCCGATCGGGGCGATGATGTCGATGATGCGCCCGGTGATGTTCTCGTCGGTCTTGATGTCCTGTTCCAGCTTCATCTGCACCTTGGGGAACAGCGGCGTCAGATTCTCGAACATCACCTTGTGCTTGTTGTCTTCCGGCCCGCCGCCGTTGACGCGGTCAAGCTTGTTGAGCGCGAAGTAGCGCTCGCCATCCTTGGGCGTGCGCACTTCGCCTTCGATCATGTCGCCGGTGTGCAGGTTGAAGCGGCGCACCTGGCTCGGACTGATGTAGATGTCGTCGGTCGAGGCGGTGTAGCTGGTGTCGGGGCTGCGCAGGAAGCCAAAGCCGTCGGGCAGGATCTCCAGCACCCCGTCGGCAATGATCTGCTCGCCGGTGCGGGCGCGCTTCTTGATGATGGCGAACATCAGCTCCTGCTTGCGCATGCGGCCGGTGTTTTCAATCTCAAGCTCTTCGGCTTGCTTGAGGACTTCCGACACGTGCAGTGCCTTGAGTTCGTTTAAGTGCATGGAGTGTCTAACTACGGAGTTGAACGGAATACGGGGGAGTTCAGGATGAGGCGGGCTGCTGGCCCGCGCCTCAAGGTATCAAACCGGGAATTCGAACCGACTCGGGGTGGGAGCCGGTGAGCTGGGGGGATTATGACAGGAAATGAAAGCGGCTTTTTGATATTCGCGGATTGCGGATCAGGTCCGCTATGACAAGTCAGGTTTGTCATCCCGGCTCCGGGTGCCATCCCGGACTTGATCCGGGATCCAAGCCTTGCGCATCACGGACTGGGGATCAGGTCCGTCATGACAGTAAGCGGGTCAGAGCTGCTGGTCGATGAACGCAGTCAACTGCGCCTTGCTCATGGCGCCGACCTTGGTGGCTGCCAGCTGGCCGTCCTTGAACACCATCAGCGTCGGGATGCCGCGAATGCCGAACTTGGCCGGGATCTCGCGGTTCTCGTCGACGTTCATCTTGGCGATCTGCAACTTGCCTTCATAGCTGGCGGACACTTCGTCCAGAATCGGCGCGATCATCTTGCACGGGCCGCACCATTCAGCCCAGTAGTCCACCAAGACGGGTACCGAAGACTTCAGCACATCGGCTTCAAAAGACGCGTCGGACACATGTTTGATCAATTCGCTGGCCATGATTTCTCCTTGTGGGGTTTGGGGCAGAGCCGGGTGGCTTGGTGGACGAGCGGTGTGGTCCGCAAAGTTTCGGTCTGGATGTCGATAAAGGTAAAGTGGGGAAATTGTGACAGAAACCAAGCCCCCGGATCGATTGCCACGTGCCTATGTATGAGATAGTTAAAAAACATCATGTCGATCAGGCCTGGGACCGTGTTATGGCCCAGCTGCGCGAGCGCATGCGCCAGCAGCAGGCCGATCCCGCGCGCACCGTGTTGCTGTTGCCCTATGCGCAATTGATACCGCAGGCGCGTCAGGCCTGGATGCGCGCCTGCGAACGGTCGGCTGCACCGGCGCAATTTCTGCCGCGCTTCGAAACCACCTTGAGCTGGGCGCGCAGCCTGGGCGGCATTGCACCGGGCGCCGACGACCTGCACCTCGACGCGGCGCGCGATTTGCTGACCGCAGGCTCATTGCTGGCGCGCACCGGACTTGGTGCGCACAGCGGCGTGCTGGCCGCGCGACTGATGGCTTGCACCTGGAGCCTGGCCCGCGTTGCCGCTGCCGTGCCGCCTGAGCACCGTGCAGCCTGGGGCGCGCAGATCGGCGCCACGCTGGCGGCGGCGCTCGATTCTCCGCTGCTGGCGCTGGAGGCCGCCACGGCGCGCATTGCGCTGGCCTGGGCCGCCAGTTCAGCGTACGCGTCGGACCCGGTGTTCGGCGCCGCGCCCGACTTGCTGGTGCTGCTGCAGGGATTTCAGAGCGAACCGCTGACGCAGGTCCTGCAGCAGCGACTGGGCGAGAAGGTGCTGCTGCTGACGCTGACGCCGGCGACGGATGCAACGCCATGCACCGTGTTACCGGGTGCGCTCGCGCTGCACCCGTCAGCGGATGCCGAAGATGAAGCGCAGCGCGCGGCCGCCTGCGTGCTGGCGCATCTGGCGGCCGGGCGACGCCCGGTGGCCCTGGTCGCGCAGGACCGCGTGCTGACGCGCCGCGTCCATGCCATGCTCGGCCAGACCGGCGTCACGCTGAGCGACGAGACCGGCTGGAAGCTCTCCACCACGCGCGCTGCCGCCTCGCTGATGAGCCTGCTGCGCGCGCTGGCATGGGACGCTTCCACCGATGCTGTGCTGGACTGGCTCAAGAACGCACCGGCGTTCGATGCGCAGCAGTTGGCGCAGGCCGAGATCGACTGGCGCCGCGCCGGTGTGCGCGAATGGCGCGCCGTGCCGCCCGATGAGGCGCTGGTGCAGCAGGCGCAGGCCCTGCGCGAGCGCCTGCAGGCGAGCCGGCCCTTGCAGCGCTGGCTGCAGGATCTGCGCACGGTGCTGCAGGACGCCGGCCAGTGGCCGGCGCTGGAGCAGGACGAGGCCGGCGCGGCCGTGCTCGACGCCCTGCGCCTGCGCGAAGATGCGGCAATCGAGTTCGCCGCCGTCGGCGCTCGCATGGCGGCCGGCGAGTTTCGGGCCTGGGTCAGCCAGACCCTTGAAGACCAGAGCTTCGTGCCGACCCATGCCGCCAATGCGCAAGTCTTGATCCTGCCGCTGAGCCAGTTGCTCGGTCGGCCGCTGGCGGCCGTGGTGCTGCCCGGTTGCGATGAGGCGCGCCTGCCGATGTCGCCGGAGCCGCCGCCGTGGTGGACGCCGGCGCAGTGCACGCTGCTGGGCCTGCCGCTGCGCGCCGACCTTGCCGCCGCCGCCAGCGCCGCGTGGCACTACGCCTTGCAGTTTCCCCATGTCGATATCCTGTGGCGCCTGAGTGAGGGCGGTGAGCACCTGATGGCCAGCGGCTTCGTGCAGCAGCTGCGCCTGCAGCACATGCTCGCGCTCGCGCCGGACCCGCGTCCGCTGCGCAGGCTGGAGCCCCGGCCCGGCGCCATGCCGACGCCGACCGCAACAGACCTGCCCGTGCTGCGGCTGTCGGGCAGCGCGTACGAGGACTTGCGCCGCTGCCCCTACCGTTTCTTCGCCCTGCGCCAGCTCAAGCTGCAAGTCGCGGACGAACTCGATCTGACGCTCGACAAGCGTGACTTCGGCAACTGGCTGCACCTGGTGCTGCGGCGCTTTCACGAGGCCTTGCAGCGCGCGCCGGTGTCCGAAGCGGCAGAGCGGGAAGGCCTGCTCGACGGCGCCGCCACGCAGGCCAGCGCGGAGCTCGCGTTGTCGCGCAGCGAGTTCCTGCCGTTTGCCGCCGCCTGGCCGCGCGTGCGCGCCGGCTATCTGCAGTGGCTTGCCAAGCACGAAGCCGGCGGCGCCGAGTTTGTCGAGGCCGAGGCCTGGAAGGAGATGGCGCTGGGCGGCCTGACCCTGGTCGGCAAGATCGACCGCATCGACCTCTTGCCCGACGGCAGTGCGCTGGTCATCGATTACAAGACCGAGGCGCCCGGGATCACCGCGCAGCGCCTCAAAGCGCCGCTGGAAGACACGCAGCTCGCGTTCTACGCGGCCCTGCTCGCCGACGACACGCTGGCCGCAGCCTATGTCAATGTGGGTGAGAAAGAGGGCACGCGCGACTATGCGCAGGAACACATCGTCGACTTGCGCGACCAGCTGCTGGCCGGCATTGTGAACGACGTGCAGCGCATCGCCGCCGGTGCGCCGCTGCCGGCTCTGGGTGAGGGCAAGGCCTGCGAATTCTGCGACGCGCGCGGCCTGTGCCGCAAGGACTTCTGGAGCCCGTCATGAACGCGGCCTACGAACGCAATGGCCAGCGCGTCAGCGCCGAAGACTTTTACGCCGTCGCCTGCGACCCGCGGCGCAGTGTCGCGGTCGAGGCCTGCGCCGGCGCCGGCAAGACCTGGATGCTGGTCTCGCGCATCGTGCGTGCCCTGCTCGAGGGCGTGGCGCCGCAGGAGATCCTGGCCATCACCTTCACGCGGCGCGCCGCCGGCGAGATGCGCGAGCGTCTCTACCAGTGGCTGGCCGAGTTTGCTGCGGCGGATCGCGCGACGCTGCTGCAGGCGCTGCGCGATCGCGGCGTGCGGATTGAGGACACGCCGCAGTCGCCTTCCGTCCTGCCCGAGCAGTTGTCAGACCTGTACCAGCAGATGCTCGCCAGCGCACGCCAAGTGCAGGTGCGCACGTTCCACAGCTGGTTCGCCGCTTTGCTGCGCAGTGCTCCGCTGGCGCTGCTGCAGCAGATGGAGCTGCCGGCTGACTACGAATTGCTGGAGGACGACGCCAAACCGAAGGAACTGGTGTGGCGGCGCTTTTATGCGGCGCTGTTGCTCGATGCCGGGCTGCATGCCGACTTCGAGGCGGTGGTCTTCGACTACGGCCGTTCGCAAACGGAAAAAGCCTTGCAGGCGGCGCTGGACAAGCGCACCGAATTTGCCCTGGCCGACGCGCAGGGTGTGCTGGCCGCGTCGGTGCCCGACTTCAGCGGCCAGTGCGAGGGCTTTACCGGCCTGACCACACCCGAGGATTTTCTGCGTGCGCAGCCGCAGCATTGGCAGGCCTTGCTCGATGCCGCGCGCGTGCTTGGACGCGCCGATGCGAAAACGTTTTCCGCCAAGGGCGTCGAGCTGGAGGCGGCGCTGGGCCGCGATGATCTCGATGCGGCGTTCGACGCCCTGCTGACCCAGGCTGGCACGCCGCGCAAGTTTGGCGAAAAGATCATCGGCATCGAGCAGGTGCGCGTGGCGCAGGACCTCGTGCTGCAGGTGCTGGCGGCGCGAGCGCAGCAAGCCGCCTGGCGCTACCAGCAACGCATGACGCGCCTGAGCCGCGTGCTGCTGCAGGCCTATGCAGCGCTCAAGCGCGAGCGCGGCTGGATCGACATGAATGACGTCGAGCGCGCCGCGCTGCTGATGCTTGACGATCCGGTGCTCTCAGGCTGGGTGCAGGAGCGGCTCGACGTGCGCGTGCGCCAGTTGCTGATCGATGAATTCCAGGACACCAATCCGCTGCAGTGGCAGGCGCTGCGCTCCTGGCTCAGCGGCTACGCCGGCGCTGGCGGCAAGGCACCGAGCGTCTTCATCGTCGGCGACCCCAAGCAAAGCATCTACCGCTTCCGCCGTGCCGAGCCGCAGGTGTTCAGGGCGGCGCAGGCGTTTGTGCGCGACGCACTGCAGGGCGACCTGCTGAGCTGCGATCACACGCGGCGCAACGCCGGCGCGGTGATCGACACCGTGAACTCGGTGATGATGGACGCCGTGCAGTCCGACGCCTATGAAGGCTACCGGACGCACACCACCAGTTCGGCGCTGGCCGGTCGCTTGTGCCAGCTGGATCCGATTGCACGACCGGTCGGCGGCGATGCCGGCGATGGCGCGGCGCCATCTGCTGTATGGCGTGACAGTTTGCTGGTGCCGCGCGAGCTGCCCGAAGAGACGCTGCATGTGCTGGAGGCGCGCCAGGCGGCGCACTGGATCGCGCAGCAGCTTGCTCCGACTGACGGCGCAGCGCTGCAGCCGCAGGAGATCATGGTGCTCGCGCGCAAGCGCTCGGCCTTGTTGCCCTTGCAGGACGAATTGCGACGCCTGCAGATTGCGGCTCAGATCGGCGACAACACCGAGCTGATCGAATGCTGCGAGGTGCAGGACATGGTGGCCCTGCTCGACGTGCTGGTCTCGACCCGGCACGACTTGTCGCTGGCGCGCGTGCTCAAGTCGCCGCTGTTCGCACTGGATGATCAGGCGCTGGTGCAGTTGGCCTTGTTGAAGGGGCAGGGGTCGGCGTCCTGGTTCGAGTTGCTGCAGACGGGGAACATGGACACGCCCGACCAGCGTCCGGTCGCGACCTGTCTGCTGCGCTGGAAGGCCTGGCTCGATGCCTTGCCGCCGCACGATGCGCTGCAGGCGATTTACAGCGACGGCGACGTGCTCGCGCGCTTTGCCGCGGCCGCTCCCGGGCACCAGCGCGAGACCGTGCTGGCCAATCTGCGCGCCTTGCTCGGCGCGGCGCTGCAAATCGGCGGCGGGCGCTTCGCCACGCCGTATGCGCTGGTGCGCGCGCTCAAGGCCGGCGGTGTGCGGGCGCCGGCGGCCGTCAACCCGCAGGCGGTGCGCCTGCTCACCGTCCATGGCGCCAAAGGGCTGGAGGCGCACAGCGTGCTGCTGCTCGACACCGACACGCCGCCGCGCAACGCCGACAGCATGACCGTGCTGGTGGACTGGCCCGGTGAAGCGGCCGCTCCGCAGTCGTTCGTCTTTCTGGCCAGCGAGGGCCAACCGCCGGCCAGCGCTGTTGCCTTGCTGGCAGCCGAGCGGCAGGAACGCCAGCGCGAGGAACTCAATGCGCTCTACGTCGCACTGACGCGTGCGCGCCAGACGCTGGCCATTTCGAGCATCGTCCCCTACCGCGCCGCGCCGCGCAGCTGGTGGCAGCGCCTGACGCAGACCGGCCTGCTTGGCGCAGCGGCCTTGGCGGCGTTGCCGGCCAGCGCAAGCGCGGCGGCAGCGCAGACGTTCTATCTGAAGGAATTGCCACCGGCTGCGCCCGCCGCCGCATCAGCCCTGACGGTGCTCGACGCGGATTCGCTTGAGGCGCGCATCGGCAAGGCCATGCACCGCCTGCTTGAATGGGGCGCGATCTCGGAGCAGTCGACGGCGGCGGCGGCGCATGAATTCGGTCTGAACCCGGCGCTTGCCCGGCGCGCCGCCAGCTTGGCCCGCTGCATCCTGCAAGGGGCGGGAGCCTGGGCCTGGGACTCGGATGTGATCGACTGGGCCGGCAACGAGGTCGGCATCCAGTGTCGCGGCCAATACCGGCAGATCGACCGCCTGGTGCGGCGCCGCGATGGCCCACACGCCGGGCAGTGGTGGGTGCTGGATTACAAGACCGCTGCGGCGCCGCAGGCGCAAATCGAGCTGCGCGCGCAACTGCGTGACTACCGCGATGCGGTGCAGGCGATCTACCCGGACCAGGTGGTGCGGGCCGCCTTTTTGACGGCGCAGGGTGCTGTGGTGGAACAAAAGGACATGGAATGAAAAAAGTGATGATCGTCGGCGCAGGGCCGGCGGGGTTGATGGCAGCCGAGGTGCTCAGCGGCGCTGGCGTGGAGGTTCATGTCTTTGATGCCATGCCTTCGGTCGGACGCAAGTTCCTGCTCGCGGGCAAGGGCGGGCTCAACCTCACGCACGCGGAGCCGGCTGATCTCTTCGTCTCGCGCTACGGCGCGCGGCGCGAGACGATCGCCGACCTGTTGCAGGACTTCGATGCTAGCGCGCTGCGCGCCTGGGCCAAGGGGCTTGGCGTCGATACCTTCGTCGGCACCTCGGGCCGGGTCTTTCCGGCGGACATGAAGGCCGCGCCGCTGCTGCGCGCCTGGCTGCAGCGCCTGCGTCATCCGGCCAAGGGGCCGGCGGTGCAGTTTCACATGCGGCACCGCTGGAACGGCTGGAGCGCGGCTGGCGCTGCCGATGAACCGGGGATGGCCCTGCGCTTCGACACGCCGCACGGCGAGGTGCAGGCGCAGGCCGATGCCGTGCTGCTGGCGCTCGGTGGCGGCAGCTGGGCCCGCCTGGGTTCGGACGGCGCCTGGGTGCCTTGGCTTGACGCGCATGGCGTCGCGGTGGCGCCGCTGCTGGCGTCGAACTGCGGCTTCGATGTGCAGGGCGGCTGGAGCGAGCATTTCACTCAGCGTTTTGCGGGTCAGCCGTTTAAGTCGGTGGCGATTCGCGTCCGCACCTCGGATGGCCACAGTTTTGGGCGCAAGGGCGAATTCGTGCTAACGGACAGCGGCGTCGAGGGCAGCCTGATCTACGCCTCGTCGAGCCTGCTGCGCGACGAGATTCTGGCGCACGGTGCAGCCACTTTCGAACTGGACCTGTTACCCGACATGAGCTTTGATCGCGTGCTGGCCGAAGTCAGTCATCCGCGCGGCTCGCGCTCCCTGTCGAGCCATCTCAAGGGCCGTTTGCACCTCGACGGCATCAAGGCCGCCATCCTGCATGAACGGTTGGGCAAGGATCAGATGCATGACCCTGCGACGCTGGCCTCCGCCATCAAGGCCGTGCCGATCACGCTCGCGGCCGCGCGTCCGCTCGATGAAGCCATCAGTAGCGCCGGCGGCGTGCGCTTCGAGGCGATGGACAGGAACCTGATGCTCTCGAAGTGGCCCGGCGTCTTCTGCGCCGGCGAGATGCTCGACTGGGAAGCGCCCACCGGTGGCTACCTGCTGACGGCGTGCATGGCCAGCGGCTACCGGGCCGGGCAGGGCGTGTTGCGGCATCTGGGTTTGCAGCAGTCCGGCGCCTGATGCACCGACTCCAGGTCGATTAGACTGGCCGGCATCCCATCAACGCACGGCACCATGGCAACCATTTCACATCCCTTTGAAGTCCTGCCACGCGACCTGTCGGCCTACAAGACCGGCAACACCGGAATCGACTATGTGCACCGTTTCGAATCGGGCAAGCCCGGCGCGCATGTGCTGATCAATGCGCTCACGCATGGCAACGAGTTCTGCGGCATGGTGGCCGTGTGCGACCTGCTGGAGCGCGGCGTGCGACCAAAGGCCGGCACGCTCACCTTGAGCTTTGCCAACGTCGACGCCTATGAGACTTTTGACGCCGCCAATCCGTTTGCCAGCCGCCAGATCACGCACAACCTGAACCGGGTCTGGTCGTCGCAGATGCTTGACGGCAGAGAGGACAGCGTGGAGTTGCGCCGCGCCCGCGCCATGCGCCCGGCGGTGCTGGCGGCGCAGCATATTCTGGACATTCACTCGACATCGCAGGACGTGGTGCCGTTCTGGGTCTATCCCGATTACGAGCGCAATGCCTCGGTCGCCATGGCGCTGCCGCGACCCGGCGTGCACCTGGTCATGCCGCGCGGCCTGGGCTCGGGTGTGCCCTTGATCGAGCATGGCTTGCACGCCGGCCCGAATGGCCCGGGCGCCGCCATGGTGGTGGAGTGCGGCCAGCATTTCAAGCAGGCCAGTGCCGATCTGGCGAAGGCCGTGGTGCAGGACCTGCTGGTTCACTTCGGACTGCTCGACGGCGTGCGCGCAACAGCCGCGCCGCAGCGCCGCTTCGAGCTGCTGCAGACCTATGTCATCCGCACGCCGGCTTTCGCCTTCACGCGCAAGCTGATCGGTTTCGAGACCTTTGCCAAAGACGAACTGATTGCCACTGATGGCGACGACGAGATCCGCGCTCCATGCGATGACTGCACGGTATTCATGCCGGCGCGCGAAGCCGTCGTGGGTCGGGAAGGTGTTTATCTGACGCGGCCCATGACCTGAGCTGACCGTCGCCGACCGCGCCGACCTGCGGGCGCCAACACCGACAGAAAGGAAGGACACCAGCATGACTCACTCCGACATCGAAATCGCCCAGGCGGCGCGACTGCAGCCGATCCTGCAGATGGCGCAGGAGCGCCTGGGCATACCCGCGACGGCGCTCGAACCCTACGGTCACTTCAAGGCCAAGATCGATCTGGCCTGGCTGAACCGGCAGACCGGCCCGAACGGCAAGCTGGTGCTGGTCACGGCGATCAGTCCCACGGCGGCCGGCGAAGGCAAGACCACGACCGTGGTTGGGCTCGGCGACGCGCTCAACCGCATCGGCAAGCGCTGTGTGATTGCGCTGCGCGAACCCTCGCTCGGTCCGGTGTTTGGCATGAAGGGCGGGGCTGCCGGCGGCGGCTATGCGCAGGTCGTGCCGATGGAAGACATCAACCTGCATTTCACGGGCGACTTCAGCGCGATCGCGCTGGCGCACAACCTGCTTGCGGCCCTGATTGACAACCACATCCACCACGGCAACACGCTGCGCTTCGATTCGCGCCGCATCGTCTGGCGCCGCGTCATGGACATGAACGACCGCGCGCTGCGTTCGACCGTGATTTCGCTGGGCGGATCGAGCAACGGCTTTCCTCGCGAAGACGGCTTCGACATCGTCGTGGCATCCGAGGTCATGGCGATCTTTTGTTTGGCGACCTCGCGCAAGGACTTGAAGGCGCGCCTGGCCAACATCATCGTCGGCTACCGGCGCGACCTGACACCGATCCGCGCCAGCGACCTGCAGGCTCAGGGCGCGATGGCGGCGCTGCTCAAGGACGCGATCAAGCCGAACCTCGTGCAGACGCTGGAGAACAACCCGGCCATCATCCATGGTGGACCGTTTGCCAACATCGCGCACGGCTGCAACTCGGTCACCGCCACGCAGGCGGCTTTGAAGCTCGGTGACTACGTGGTGACCGAAGCCGGCTTCGGCGCCGATCTCGGGGCCGAGAAGTTCATCGACATCAAGTGCCGCAAGTCGGGCCTGCGTCCGGACGTCGCTGTCATCGTGGCCACGCTGCGCGCGCTCAAGGCCCATGGCGGTGTGGCTCCGGCGGAGTTCTCGGTGCCCAATGTGGCAGCGGTCGAAAAAGGCCTGGTCAATCTGGAGCGGCACGTCGAGAATATCCGCCATCGCTATGGACTGCCGTGCATCGTCGCGCTCAACCACTTCACGGCGGACACCGAAGCCGAGCTGGCCGTGCTGCGCCGGCACATGGACCGCCAGGGCGTGCAGGTCGTGATCTGCCGGCACTGGGCCGACGGTTCGGCCGGCGCCGAAGAACTGGCGCATGCGGTGGTCAGGATGGCCGAATCGGGCACGGCCCACATGCGTTTTGTCTACCAGGACGAAGACAGCCTGTGGGACAAGATGAAGGCGATCGCCACCCGGATCTACGGCGCCTCCGACATCTCGGCCGACTCGGCGGTGCGCAACAAGATTGCGCAATTGCAGAAAGACGGCTTTGGCCACTACCCGGTGTGCGTGGCCAAGACGCAGTACTCGTTTTCCACCGACCCGCTGCTGCGCGGCGCACCGAGCGGTCACATGGTCAACATCCGCGAGGTTCGACTGGCAGCCGGTGCCGAGTTCGTCGTAATGATCTGCGGCGACATCATGACCATGCCGGGCTTGCCCAAGGAGCCGGCCTCGGCGCGCATCGACATCGATGACGAAGGACGGATTTCCGGATTGTTCTAGCCCCGGACTGCACTCACGCGGCAAGGCGCACCGTGTTGCGGCCGTCTGATTTGGCCCGATAGATGGCGAGGTCGACGCGCTTGAACCATTGATCGAGCGACTCCCCGGCATGGAACTCGGCGAAACCGAAACTCGCTGTGACGGTGCCGACTCCGGCGAACGGGTGCTCGGCCACCAAGGCTCGCAGCTTTTCCGGCAGCAGCAAGGCCTGCGCGGCACCGCAATGCGACATGATGATCACGAATTCCTCACCACCCCAGCGCGCCAGAACGTCCACGCTGCGCAGCGCGCCCTCGAGGCGCCGGGTGAGTTCGATCAGCACCCGGTCGCCAGTCTGGCGGCCATGGCGATCGTTGACCGCCTTGAAGAAATCCACGTCGAACAGCAGGAGCGACAGCGGTTCGTGGTAACGCTGTGCGCGTTCGCGCGCGGCATTGGCAACCTGTTCAAAATGCCGCCGGTTCGCGACGCCCGTCATGGGATCGGTGGTGGCGATTCTGGCAAGTTCGACGTTGGCGCGCTGCAGCGCGCGATTGGCGGCTTCGGTCGCGTCGCGGGCCTGGCGCACCGTCAAGCCCCTTGCCGGTGCGCTGGCTTTCGCATGGGCAGGTACAAGCGACCGACTTTGCCTCATACTTCCCGTCTTGACAAGCCTGCCAATCATGCATCGTCCGCAGAGTCCGGGCGAGGAAATCGCCAACAGCCTGAGCCATGGCCTTGCGTTGCTGTGCTCGCTCGTGGCCGTCCCGTTCCTGCTGGCCGCAGCGCGTCGGCTGGCAACCATCAACGTGATTGCCGCTGCGGTGTTTGCCGCAACCATGGTGTTGCTGTACCTCGCCTCGACGGTCTACCACGCCTTGCCGCCGGGCGGCGCCAAGCACCTGTTCAAGAAACTCGACCACGGCGCCATCTATCTGTTGATTGCGGGCAGCTACACGCCTTTCACCCTCGGGGTCTTGCGCGGTCCCTGGGGGTGGTCGCTGTTCGCGCTCGTGTGGTTGCTGGCGGCGCTTGGCGTTGTGCTCAAGGCCTTTGACCGCCTGTCGCATCCGTGGCTGTCCACCGGCTTGTACCTCGCGATGGGCTGGCTTGTGTTGGTCGCCATTGTGCCGCTGGTGGAACGGGTCGCCGCGCCCGGTCTGGCCTTGCTGGTGGCCGGCGGTCTCGCCTACACGGGCGGCGTCGTGTTCTTCATGCTCGACTCGCGCCTGCGCTACTCGCACACGATCTGGCACGGTTTCGTCGCGGCCGGCACCGCCTGCCACTATTTCGCGGTGCTAGGCTACGCGGCCTGAGCCGGACTGCGTGCGTCAGCGCACCGAGAAATCAGCATCGTTGATGCTCAAATGAGCCTGCAGGCTCCCACCTCCATTCCGCCGGACCGCAGATGCCGGAGCCTGTTCAGTAAAGGAAGACCATGAATCCAGTCAAGCTTGTATCGGTCGCGCTCATCGTCGCGGGTTTACTGGGCTTGCTGTATGGCGGGTTCAGCTATACCAAGGACACGACCGCCGTCAAGGTCGGGCCCATTGAACTCTCGGTGAAGGAAGACAAGACCGTCAACATTCCGATCTGGGTTGGCGTCGGGGCCATCGTCGCCGGCGGCCTGCTCCTGCTGCTGGGCAGCCGCAAAGGCTGAGACCGGGCCGCCCGCCTATTCGATCGTGATCGCACCCAGCGTGGTGGCGGTCGACACGCGCGCGGTGCCGGGACCGTTGAGAAGACTCCAGACCGCGGATTGTTCCTCGTACAGGCTTGAGCCCGTCACGCAGTCCACGGGCAGCACGATCTGGTAGCCATTCTGTGCGGCACCGGTTGCCGTGTGCAGTGCTGCGCCTGAGGCTGCTGTGCCGCAGATGATCACCGTCTTGATGCCGCGGGCTTTGAGCAGGGCGTCGAGTTGCGTGCCGAAGAATTTGTTGACGCCTGACGTGACGATCTGTTCTTCATCACGCGGCGTGACGCCAGGCAGGATGGTGGCGCGCGATCCACGGCTAGTGTGGCTGTAGAAGACCGCCATGCGGGCCGTGCGCGCTTTTCCAAGGAAGGCGGCCATCGCCGGCACGGCGGCCACGCAGCGCGGACGTTGTGCTTCATTGCAGGTGGCCTCCTCGATGTCGAGCAGGAGCAGGGCGGTCTCGGTGGCCTTGACCGCTGGCGCTGCGAGCTTGGGCGCGGGTGGCGCCTTGACCTGGTCCCACAATTCGACAATGTTCCCCGCCTGGGCCGAGTGCGCGGCAAGAATGAAGGCAAGGCTGGTCAGCGGATGGCGCACGTGCATGATGGTCTCCTGTGCAGCAAGTTTGGCGCCGTCAAGCCAGCCCGGTCGACTTGTCCAGTTCGATCGAGCGGTCGAGCGCTTCCAGCAGTTCCTTCCTGACCTTCAGCTTGGTCCTGCCGTGCGCGCGCAGATTGATCTTCTTCAATTGTTGCGCCATGGCATTGGCCGCTGTCATCAAGGATTCGGCAGGAACGACTTCATCGAGAAAGCCGGCATCCATGGCGGTCTGCGGGTTGAACATTTCGGCGTTGATGACGGCGCGTTGGAATGCTGACTTGCGCAGCCGGTCGCGCGCCAGCGCGATGCCGACCAGGTGCATGGTCATGCCGATCCGGACTTCGTTGAGTCCGATCGTGAACGGGCCCTCAACGCCAATGCGGTAATCGGCGGACAGCAGCAGGAACGCCCCTTTCGCCACGGCATGACCCGGGCAGGCGACGATGATCGGGTACGGGTGGGCGAGCATGCGTCGCGCCAGGGCACTGCCTTTGGCGACCAGAGCAATTGCGTTTTCCGGAGAAGACAGCATGACCTTGAGGTCGTAGCCGCCCGACAGCATGCCGGGTTGCCCTGTGATGATGACGACTGCGGTGTCCTGCTCGGCGCGGTCCAGCGCGCTGTTGAAAGCGGCGATCACATCGGGCGAAATGGCATTGGCCTTGCCGTTGCAGAGCGTCAGGAGGGCAACGCCATCCTCGCATTGGTAGGAAACGAGTTCAGACACGGTAATTCCTTGAAGCTAAAGATGAAATCCGATGGTGCAGGCTCCATCGTACCCGGCAATCTGCAGCGTCGGCAACGGCAGCCGCGCGGCTGGCTTCGACGCCAGGCCAATGCGTCGGTCAGGGACGCTGACCCAGCATCCGGGCCGGCAGCAACAGGATGGCTTTGAGCAGCGCCAGCACGGCGCCCAGGCCGATGCCGATCAGTTTCAGCGGGATTGAAAGGAGCCAGACAATCGGCCAGACCAGCAACGCCAGCAAAGCCAGTGGCCAGCACAGCACGAACAGGATGAGCCAACCGACGAGGGCGAGCAGCGTGTTCATGGCTTCAGGAGCGCCGGGCTGCAGTCGCGGTGGCGGCAAGCGTCGCGCTGGCCGGGGCCTGCGGGTTCGCGGCGACCAGGCCCTGCTGCGCCACTGTGTCGAATTTCCATAGCAGGGCCATGTTGACGCTGACCGTCATCAGAATGGCGCCCAGCAGGCCGGCGAGGCGGGTTGTACGGCTGGTGTTCATGGATTCCCCCAAATTGCCGGTCACAGCGACCGGTTGAGGAGAATGTAGAAGCCCTGGGGCCAGATTGCATCCCGATTGCGACAGTCTGCGGATCGATCCGATGGATCGGAGAATTCCTCTGACAGGGCGAGCGTGGGCAGATGCACGCGACGCCGGTTGGCGGATGCGCGGCCGATCCGCTCAGTCCTTGTGTCCGCCCTTGTCCTTCTTGCCCTTGCCGTGGCCCTTGCCATGGTTGCCCTCGTCGCGGTGACCGCGGTGTTCTTTGTAGCGTTCGCGCACCCATTCCTCCTGCACAAAGTAGACGGGCTGACCGCAGGCGTTGTAGCGAGCGCAATGCTTGGCCCAGTTCTTCTGGTGTCCCGGGGGTACGTACAAGTAGATGGGCCGCTGGTGGACGGCCACGGGTGAAGGCACGATCACGACCGGTTGCGGGTAGACCAGGCGCGGCGGTGGAAAGTTGCCGATGTCGATGCGGCCATACACGCCAGGCTGGTTGATGCCGATGGAAACCCCGACGCTGGTCTGTGCCAGAACCGGCGCCAAGGCCAAAGTGCACAGTGCCGTTGCCACAAGTTTTTTCATCGGAGCGCTCCAGAAGTCTGCCTGCATTAGGCACTGCAATAGTATGCCCTTTCGCCCTCAGGTCTTTCTTGACAAAACGCATGGGCAATTCCGGATCATCGAAGGCTTCTTGTGCCCTCATCAGCGCTATGCTCCGACCATGCTGCGTCTGATTCAAGCACCCAATCTGGTCCTGGCGACGCTGTGGGCGGACTGGCTCCGGGCCGAAGGCATCGATGCCAGCGTCCAGCGCGAGTATCTCCGGAGCGCAGCCGGCGAGTTGCCTCCCGATCAATGTCTGCCCGAAGTGTGGATAGACGATCCGCTGCAGGAAGCGCGGGCCCGTGAACTCCTGAATTTGCTGCGACGTCCGCGCCAGCGGCGCTGGCATTGTGTTTGCGGTGAACGGGTCGAAGGCGGGTTCGAACAGTGCTGGAACTGCGGGCAGATGATGCCCGAAGAAACAGGGATCAGGCCCATGCCCAATGAGGGTGACGCGCCTTGACCCCGGTACCGGCTCCAAAGTTGTCCCGGCAGTGTTCGACTATTCGACGTAAGGCGCACTTGCCTACTTTGGGGGAAGACCTGCCCGACGCCCCGACGGTTCGAATTTCTGCAGGGTTTGCGTTTTCTCAACACCCGAGCGATTAATTGCTTGTGCGAGTCCTTTGTCCTGCTATCGCGTTGGCAATTGATCTAAAGCAACTTATGCCGATTGAGTGTTCAAGAGCCGGCAGTATTTTCCAAATCAGGTATGAGCCTGAGCGAGGGTGACTTGAGGGGATGACTCAGGCTGCGGGTTTGGATCGTCGGTTGAACAAGTCGAACAGTTTAAGCCTGGCCACATTCAAGGCGT
>Ga0118677_10001838_pt1 | contig 44004 bp, 45 predicted proteins | sample AliMusrvi5mmetaG_FD_86154 | JGI IMG/M metagenome (GOLD analysis project Ga0118677, IMG submission 86154)
GTATAAATATTTCTATTTATAAGTCAATACTATCTTTCTAATCGATATACCGAATCATTTTTGATATTTTAAAACCCTCAAAAATATTCTCTGCTTTGCCTGACTAAAGTGTTTTCGTTGTGTTTCAGTATAAAATTTGCTGTTGTTGTTTATATATTCTCCTTCAAAAATTTTTTCTATTTTTATATGATTGAAGAATATATAGTCGCCAATACATCAATTCATCATTACAACATGTCGGACTTAATTGGTTGGCGATCTGTAGATTATATCTGACTGAAATGTTAGATAGGTCAGTAAGAAAAATGCGAGGATGATGATGGGAATGGTTATGTAGCTGAGACTATAGTGTAGGCTGATGTTGTAGATGCTGTGGAGTCAGAAACCTCAAATGATACCTATGATAATCGGGATGATCATGCTGTTGGTCTTTTTTGTCTTGATGACTATGAAAGCGATTAAACTTGTAGAGACGATGTGAATTAGTGTGCTTACTAATCCTCTTCATATGAGCAAATTGATGATATTTACATTTTGATTGTTCATTAAGCTATTCACTATATAGAGGATATTTTCTACGGCGCTAAATCAGAGTCAGACCAAGATACAAAAGAAAATCAGATTACTTTCGTTCGGTTCTTTGTTTGCGAGAAAGAGGTTATTGCCTGCTGAATATTTCATGTACTCTTCTGCATACGCTGAGACGAGATAGTAGAGGAGCAATACGTTGACGCCGATGATAAATCCTCCGTAAGCAAGTGCTATAAAGAATAATGCTCAGATAAGAAGTATTTGTAATATTTTTTTATACCAGTTTTTAAATAAAATTGTCACTAATACAGCTAAGATGATGCAGTATCCTACAAAGGTGAGTAAGCTTTTGGTGTCAATAACATTCGTTAAATCTAGTTGTCCTTGACCTAGAAATCACAATAGGTAGGTATAGGCGAAGAGGGAGCCGACAATGATGATGCCGAGTCCAAATACTTTCAGGGTTATTCAGATCTTTATTTTTTTTTGCGAAAAAATTGTATTTATGATCCGGATTCGTACATATACTAATAAAATACTAGTAACTATAGGCCAAACTAGATGCACAATAGTGATTAAGATGATTAAAAGATTAATGGATTACGAATTGACGAATTACGAATTAAGGCACTCTATACTTCTTATTATTTAACTATTTAGATTGTAATTGCAAATTATGGTGACGATAGGAGCTTTGCTTGCTGATCCGAAATATCCTGAAAAACTCATTCTTCAGAAAGTCTTTTGTGCGCTTACCTCGTGTTCCAGAGAAGACCTCCGGATGCGTTTGGATAAGGAATTGGATGAAGATCTCTTGAAAAAAATAACTGATGCTCATATACTGTATGTCCGTGACAAGAAGCCTTTGGAGTACCTGCTTGGCTACGCAGAATTTTTCTGAAATAAGTTTATCGTCAGCGAGGCAACATTGATTCCAAGACCGGAAACGGAGTATATGATCACTGCAGTGACGGAACATGTTGCATTGTTGAAATGACAAAATGCTCAAATGACGCATCATTGAAACATTGAATCAATTAGTCATTGAAACATCCTTTTGGATATTTGAACGGGATGCGGGGTGCTTGGAATATCTGTTCTGTTGCAGAATCCTGGCTTTTTTTCTGAAGCAGTGTTTACGGATTATTTCGAAAATGCATTGGAAATCGCTAAGAAAAATTACCAATGATTAATAACTAATTACCAATGAAAGGTGGATTTTCTCCATGCGGACTTGCTAGATTTTTTGAACGATGGAACGATTGAAACATGGAAAGATGGAAACATTATTTTGGTTGCAAACTTGCCCTATATTCCTGAAAAGGCATTTGAAGAAAATGCCGCGGATAATGTGAAAAAATGGGAGCCGAAGCCGGCTTTTGTGTGAGGAGAAGATGGGTTGGATTATTATAGGACGATGTTTCAGCAGTTACTTAGTTTATTCAAATCCCCCTTCGTTTCCCCCTTTATCAAGGAGGCTCCTAGTATGGATAGGTTTACTATGTTTTTAGAAATGATGACGTGGCAGGTTGATATTTTGAGGCAGGAGTATGGTGAGCAGTTTGAGTTTGAGGAGGTGAAGACCTTTCATTTCAATATTAGGATTGTGAAGGCGTGGATGAAGTAATTATTTTTTATCTACTATGTTTGAAGTATGACGAAAAAAGAACCAATGACGAAAGATAAGTTGATTCAATATTTGGAGGGAAAGAAAACTATAGCCCTATCTTGTATAGATGCCGCTTATATTTTTTGAACTAAAGCATGGGTGGATGTCTTTAATACTTATGTAGGGCCCTGATCATTGGCTATAACAACACCTGAAAATAATAATGTATTGGATATTACAATTCCAGATCCTAAATTACTGATTACAAAATATGAGAACCCCGCATTAGTCAACGATGTTAGTAAGGGTCTAATACTTCTTGGTATGAAGGACATGATAGCAGGATCTTTTGAATTGATTGATGAATATTGCAGTGAAGATAATTCTGACCAAGGTAATATTTTTAAGTGATTTTATTGGTATCACTTTACAAGACTAATTCGTAATGCGTTTAGTCATGATTATACATTAAAGATTGGTGGAAAACTACCGAATCAAAAACTTAAATTCTCTAATAAACGAATAGAATTTAATCAGACATTGGATCAAGAAGAATTTTTTGATAAGTTTCCTCCATCTTATGCTTTTGAACTCTGGGAAATGATGAGGAAATCAGTTGATGAACTCAACTAATTAGATTATGCTAATCACAATATATATTCTCACTCTTTCTCTGATTCATTATTTGAGGACTGACTTTTTTTGACCATAATAACTCTATCGTTCTCATCGTTATATTTGAATACCACTTTGTATCATAATCTCTCGAACCATTTGAATGGTCATCATTCTTTGGTTGTCGTACTTAAGATAACATCTGTATATCCGCTTTTCTTTGCGTTTTCAATGACGTCATTAAAGAGTTTGGAAGCGATTCATTGTCCTCTTCGTGTTTGGTCGATGACCATCTCGGCTGCGTAGAAGGTGTTTTCGAAATCGAAGTCTGGATAGATGTTCTTTGTTCCTTGTTTGACTAGAGACAATTGATCTTCTGGTAGTAGGAATTTTTCTGTATTCACGGTTGCAATGTTGTCTACCCGTCATGACATAAATCCTATGAGCTTACTATCCAGTGTCTCTGCTAATCTTCACATATAGCCAGATTTGTTTGCCTGATCTGCTCGTTCTTTTTTGATCTGCTCTTTATCATAGACTTTTTTCAAATCGCCTGAGCATAGGCATTTTTCGAGACTGTTGTTGACTACGGTTGAAAGTGAAAAGAGTTTCTCGCATGTGGTGCATTTATATCCTTCATTTCGTGGTGCTTCTCCAAAAACATTTATATATAATGCTGATTTTTCATCTTGTTTGATCTCTTTATCGTCGTTGATTATTTTGATTGTATTCATTTTGCTTTATTTATATTATAAAAAAACTCCCTGTTTTCCCAGAGAGCATATGCTAAAATCTGTATATAGGGAAAACTTATCTACGATGGTAAATATGGTGAAAATGGGCTGTTTTGCTTACTAAGATAAACATATTATTAACATTAAAAGATTAAAAAATTAAAATATTAAAAGATTGGGTTTTTACTGGGGCGGCTGACGGGATTCGCACCCGCGGTATCTTGAGTCACAGTCAAGTGCTTTAACTAGCTAAGCTACAGCCGCCATAGCAATACTTTATTGGAGTAAAGTATATGGATTGGGAATTAAAAATCAAGACTTTATTGCAATAAAGTATCTAATCGCTATACTTCTCGTATTTATCATTATAAATCCCTATGGATACCCATCATTTGCAAAACATTTCTCTGGATCTGCAAAAGGCATTTCTTTCCTTACAGACCAAACATGACGTTTTTTCTTTTCTCAGAGACTTACTCACCGAAGATGAAATCGCTGAATTTTCTCTGAGACTGGACATAGCAAAAAGATTGCATGCAGGGCAAAACTACAAAGATATTGAGCACACTACCTGAGCTTCTTCTACGACCATTGCGAGAGTGGCAAAGTATCTGAAGTGAGAAATGGGTGGATATAGAAAGGTGCTGGGATAATATTATTTTTATTTTTTAGTTGAATATCCATGTCTGGAGCAAAAGGAAAATGACAACTTAAAAGTAAATTCATGAAAATTAATAATGGTTGAGATCTTACTGATTTTAATAAAGATAAAGGTTTGATTCGTAATGACAACGTTAAAGAGAGGAAGAAAGAACTTCATACAAACTTAACTGCTTCTTGTGAACCAGATATGTCCAAATGGGAATATAGGCATTATACCCAGCTTTTCGATGTGATATGATTGCCTCAGATCAAGACTAATTTTCCCATATATCGTATAGAGAATTTTTTTGCTTTTTTGGATGAAGTTGCTTTGTTAGATGAGGCAACATTATCAGATGAATCTCAGTGTAAGATATTTTTTAAGATTCGTGAAATAGATCCTCCTCGTGTGGATAAACAAAGCTTTCTTCAAGTCATCTCTGCTGATGGAAAAAGGGCAGAAAGTATTCCTGCACAACTTTTTTTGGCACTCATTCCTCAAGCACTGAAATCGCAATATCCTCAATTTAGAAATAATTTTTTTCTGTGGATCCGCGCTATTCTGACGTTCAAATGAATATGCATTCATGGAATCAAACAACAATGACAACTGCATTAACCAATATTTTTGATTCTTTCAATGGCTGCTGGCATGTTTCTCGTGCCTTGACCTACTGGATAGAAGGTAGGATAGACCTTATATTGGAATAATGGAACGATAGAACGATGGGTGGTGGAACGATGGGTAGGGGTGGTCTTTATGGTGAGTAATTCGTGCTCATTTCCCGCATAATCTGACACCTTGATTGGTCTGCCGAGGAGGATTGAACTTACTTGATTGCCCAGAGTGATAATATATTTCGGGTTGATCTCTTGGATTTCTTGGAGTGTGTACTGCAAGTATTCTTTGAATACACTATCTTTTAGTGGTCTTGCATCAATTTGTGTACACTTTGCGAGATTGGTTATATAGACCTTATGGTCTGCTATTTCTTCATATAATGCTTGTGAAAATTCTGGTGTCCAATCATTTATCTTCATGGATTTAATTTTTTCATAGGTCGCTTGAGAGATTATTTTTACCGCGACGAAAATCTTCCACACATTTTTAGTTCCCAATCGTGGTGCGCGAATTCCCGTCCATTGTGGATCAGAGGATATATTTTTTCCGGTAGGATTCATAAAAAGGAAGAGAATATCTGGATCCTTTGTACGTCCTGCTCCATATATCGGCGACAACTCTTTATGTCAGTGGATATGCTGCAGTTCTTGTCGTTTTTTGAGAAGGACTGGTGATTGGAATTGCATGTATTACTATTGAAAAATTAAACTAAATCAAAAAATTTGCTATGAGTTCTACTTTTCCTGTCGCTCAAATCCATTCATAGAATTGTTTCATATGTTCTAGTGATAGCACAGGAACTGTCATATTGTTCCGGGTTTTCTTGATGATAACATCAAACATATCCATATAGTTTTCTGATTCATCATAATAGGCTACCTCTACTTCTATTCATTGTATGTCAAAAATGATGTAATGCATTTTTTTCTTTTCATCATTTCACTCTTTTTTTGTCATAACAGAGAATTTTTCTTTGAATATTTCGTATCCATGCTTATTTGTCCTAATATCTATATCGCTTGGCAGTCTAGGTATTCATCCAATCATCAGATTTATTCCCCCATCAAACCTTCGTACAATATCTTGGTTCCCTATGTTTTCAATAACAAAGTTTGTTACTTTGACGATATTTTCTTCTGATATAATTTCTTGTGAGTTATGCTTGTTCATGATGTGTGTACATATATAAAACTATCCTAACTTTCTCAAAAAATAACTTTCTTTATTCTCGAAAACCACATGTATGGCAACCTGTTTCCCCATGACTTCGCTGAGTTTTTCTTCGATGTACCTCATATTGTCTTTGTTGTTGAAAATGAGCTGAGCTACTTTGCTGATGGTGATGAGGTGGATGCCCTCGCTGGTGATTTTGTTTATGATAAGGGTGTCTTTGAGTGAGTTTTTTATTGAGGTTTTGTCGATCTTGTCGAGGAGTTGGGTCAAGATGGTTTTGAATTCGACCTCACCTAAGATTGCTTCGCTATCGCTCGCAATGACATCTGTTAAGATTGCTTCGCTATCGCTCGCAATGACATCAGTATTTTCGTTCATTATTTGTTCGTCATAAATAGATAAATTGTATGCACTCTTTTTATACCGACTGTTTTAGATTTCTTTAAATTCTTCACTATGTTTGAATTTAAAGCATCTAAAATCGCCGGTATGGAATCGATATCATAAAAAATTAAATCTAATTCGCTTTTCGCGGATTTAATTTTTTATTGTATCTCTTTCCAAATGTTTGTGGATCGCGACTTTGTAGATGATCGCAGGGTAGGGGTAGTTTCTGATGTTGCCGAGGATGTCTGTGAAAGTTTCAGATATTTTGGTGGAGAAGTTTATGTCCTCAAGGAATATTTGATCGATATACATCAGTGATTGTTTAGCGAAGTTATTCAGGTCTATGCCTTGATTGTGGATGTCGTCTACTTTTTCGAAGATCGTTTTTGCGTCACCAGCTTGGATGAGTTTCAAAAAATCTTTGATCAATGTCTCTGATGCGACACCGAGAAATTTGGTGATATGTTCCTCGTCGATAGTTCATAATACGCTGACTTGGTCCATATATTTCACTGCGTCACGAGCACATCATTCAGCGATCTTTGCTATCAATTCAATGGCTTCATCAGTAGCAGTAAGCTCCTCTTTTTCACAGATCATCCTGAGCCATTTTACTATCTCTTTCTTGTCAATTTTTTTGAAGTTGAATACTTGGCAGCGTGAAACAATAGTCTCTGGTACCTTTTGGATTTCTGTCGTTGCGAGGATAAAACAGACATTATCCCTTGGTTCTTCGATAGTTTTTAATAATGCATTGAATGCTCATTTGCTCAGCATATGGACCTCATCGATCACATATATTTTTTTCTTGAGATTTGCTGGTGGATATGCAGCTTTATCTAGTATTTCCTCTCTGATATTGTCTACTCCAGTATGTGAAGCAGCATCGATTTCGACATAATCCAATGTTTTTCCTTCATCGATAGTCCTGCAGTTGAAACATTTATTGCAGGGATTTCCGTCTTGCGGATCGAGACAGTTGATCGCTTTTGCCAAAATCCTTGCAGCAGAAGTCTTTCCGGTTCCTCTCGGTCCGAATAATAGATAATTGTGATGCATCTGTTTGTGACTTTCCATCTGTGCTTTCAAAATTTCTGTAATATGTGTCTGACCTATTATCGTATCAAAGATCTGTGGACGATATTTGTTTGCGAGAGACATCCTTAAACTTAATTAATAATTAAAAATTAATAATTAATAATGTATGAATTGCCTTTTTACGACCTATTGTAATTTACGATAGTCCATACACCAAAGGAGAGCAACTCCTTCGTTTTTAATTATTCCCCGATACTCGGGACTTCATTTCATTACGCATTGTTCATTATTCATTAGTCTTTGTAGTCTAGATATTCTCTCTGATATTTCAATCATAATAATTATTCATTATTTGATTTAATTGTCTTGACTCTTATTATTGAATAGTTACTTAGTATAAACTAAAATTAAAAATAAAAAAAATGCAAGAAAATATTCCGGAAAGAATTACAACAATCATTATCGACTTATTGAGGGTTGAAAAAGAAGAAGTTATCACTACTGCGAAATTAGCAGAGGATCTTGGTGCTGATTCCCTGGATGCTGTAGAAATTATTACTGCATGTGAAAAAGAGTTTCATATCAATCTCTATAAGATAAGCAATACAGCTGCTAAGCTTCTGACTGTAGGGGAACTTATTAATATTGTAAATGAAAATTGCAACGGCAAGGTATGATTATCGAAATTACTAATCATTTTATAAAGTCGGATTATTTCCGATTTTTTTATATTGGCTAAATTTTACTTCGAAATGTATATATGGCCAAATTAAGCTAATTTTATGCCATGAAAAGGTTCGTAATGAGTCGTATATTTGAGTATTTTTATTGGTTTTTTTGTTTATTTTGTCATATATAAGAAATTAGTAGATAAAGCAATTACCTCCTTATTCTCTCTGGTGTCTTAGTTGTTTTTTAACTTAATTATGCCGAAAAATAAAAAAACTCTGCCATATTGCACAGAGTTTCTTTTCTTATTACCTATTTTTTGAATCTTTTTCTCGGTGGATAGTCTCCAAAAATTTTCTTAGCTCCGAAATTCTTTTTATCTCCAAATGTTTTCTTGTCTCCGAATTCTTTTTTGGGATATGATGATTTGCCATATGCAGGTGCTCCCACTCCTCTTGAAGAGCTTCCTGTTCCTCTTGGAGCGAATTCTCTAGATGAGCCTGATTCTTTATACTCTTTTCTTGTGTAGCTAGGCCTATCTTCCTCTCTTTTTGGATATGATGATTTGCCATATGCAGGTGAATCTGCTCAGAATGTTCTTCTTTCTCCATACGGTTTTCCACCAGGGCGGACAGGTCTATCACCAAAAGGTTTTCTATCTCCATATGGTCTTTTTGCTCATCCTCAGTCACTCTCTTTGGCTCTATTGATGATTGCTTTTTTGCCGTTGATGACTTTGTTTGCAAATGATCTCGTGATTATCTCTGCATTGCTTGGTGAAACGCTGATAAATGAAAAATCGTCCATCATTTTCAGATCATCAATATCCCTTCCAGCTACATTAGATTCTTTCGTTATTAGTTCAAGGAGTGAACGTGCAGTATATCCTTCTTTTCTTCCCAATGCGACAAACAGTCTTGTCTGTCATCATGCTCCTCATCTACTAGGAAATCTTGCTTCTCTGGATTGTTCTATGATGTCACGATATTTTGATTGATCGAAATCACTTTCGTAATGCATCTTCAAGAGTGCTGCTACGACATCACGCGGATTGGTGTCTTTTACTAAACGATCTGCTATTTCAATATAACTTTTATGACTCTCTTTTTCGAGAACGCCTTGGATGCTTTCATTCAGCTTATCTTTTTTCTTCTCGATAACTCACTTGATATCTGGGATGACTCATTTCTTGATATCGACTTTGCTTACCTTTTTGATGTAGGACATCTTGCTATATTCTCTCGGCGTGATAAATGTGATTGCTGTTCCTTCTTTTCCCGCTCTTCCTGTTCTACCTATTCTATGGGTATATTTTTCTGCGTTTTGTGGAATCGCATAATTGATGACATGGGTCACATCATTGACATCGATGCCTCTCGCTGCGATATCTGTAGCGACAAGAATATTTACTTTCCTATCTTTGAAGCGCTGCAAAAAGTGCTCTCTTTGCTTCTGCGCTAAATCGCCGTGAAGTCCTTCAGCACTATATCCGTTATCGTTCAATCTAGAGACTAATTCATCGACATCAACTTTGGTGTGGCAAAATATGATTCCATAAAAATCAACTGCCGTATCCATAATCCTACGAAGCAATTCAAACTTGTCTCTCTCTTGGACTTCAAAATAGGTCTGATTGGTATTTTCTCAGGTGGTGTCTGTGCTTTTTGCTTCAATCAATTCGTATTCACCGATATATTTTTTGGCGATATGCAAGACCTCTCTCGGCATCGTCGCAGAAAACAACAAGACTTTTTTCTCAGGATTGGTCTCCTTGAAGATGGTTTCGATGTCGTCGACAAATCCCATATCCAACATTTCATCCGCTTCGTCGAGGATGAAATAGGAAAGATATTTCAGATCCAATGTTTTTCTGTTTAGATGATCCATGATCCTTCCTGGCGTCCCAACGAGAATATCTATTCCTCTTTTGAGCGCTCTGTGTTGGATTTCGTAGGATTGTTTCCCATAGATCGCCATGACTTTCAGGCCCTTATTCCCCTGAAGCGAGTCGATTTCTTCTGCGATCTGCGTCGCGAGTTCTCTCGTGGGAGCTAGAATAAGCGCCTGCACTTTATTTTTCGGCTGTAATTTTTCTATCAAGGGAATACCAAAAGCCGCAGTTTTTCCAGTCCCGGTCGCTGCTTGTCCTATGACATTTTTTTCTCCTTTGAGCAAGAGGGGAATCACTTGTTCCTGGATCGGAGATGGGGTGATAAATCATTTTTTGCCGATGGCAGCTAAGGTCTGCGCTCAGATTCAGAGATCTTCAAATGTACTCATTTACTAAACTAATATATTAAAAGATTAATTTATTGCGGATTACGAATTACGAATTTTTGTGTCTACTTTTTTTTGGTTAAATAAAAAAAGTTCTCATAGTACTTTGTCTCCTTTTATATTGTCTACCAGGTCACTCTCGGTGAGTCCTGATGTCTTACGCTATAAGGACAGATGAAGAGTGAGAACGCTTTCGTTCATTACGCAATAATTGAAATAACAGGTATATATTAGGAAAATCCTGTGAAATTGCAACCCTAATTCCGTATTAAGTATCAAGTATTAAGTATTGAGACCTTTTTGATTTTTGTCTTATGTCTTTATACTCATGTCTTGATACTTATGTTTTGATTGATATTGCAAACATAATCTGATTCGCTATTATACTTTTGAACTTAGTGGAAAGTAGAAGGTAGAAAGTGAATCAGTGCAATATTTAGTCATTTTAACATTTAAGCAGTATAGTTATGGATTTGGCAACACATCGTCAACAAATGGACAAGGCTATTCAGTTTTTTTTGTGAGAACTCAATGCATTGCATGTTGGTAGGGCTTCAGCTGGATTGGTTGAAAACATTACCGTAGAGGCGTCGTATGGGCCTATGAAAATCCCTCAAGTCGCGCATGTCACTATCATGGACGGACAGACTATCAAGATTGAACCACGAGATAAAAATGAACTCAAACATGTAGAAAAAGCTATTTATGATGCTAATGTATGATTGACTCCACAGAATGAATGAAGTTATGTGATTGTAAAAATACCTGCATTGACACAAGAGAGAAGGATGGAAATCACCAAACAAGTAAAAGCTATGGGTGAAGAAATTAAATGACGCATCAGATTAGCTAGACAAGAAGCTATGAAAGATAATAAAGCTATCTTCGATGCCAAAGAAATCGGTGAAGATGAAAGTAAGAGAAATGAGAAAGAGATTGATGCATTGGTAAAGACTATGAATGAAAAGATAGATGAGCTCGTGAAGAATAAGAGTGAGGAGGTGATGACTATTTAACTAGTAACGAGTATTAAGTATTAAGACTTTTGTGATTTTGTCTTATGTCTTAATACCTGCCTGCGGCAGGCAGGCTCATATCTTATGTCTAAAAAATTTTATCATATAAATTTTTATAATGTTGTGAATGTTGTTTACAGAGATTTTGTATCGTCCGATTTTTAATATCTTAGCAGTATTTTTGGCTATTTTTGGCGGTAACCTCGGTGTCGCTATCGTGCTGTTGACGATAACCATTAGATCACTTATGATCAAACAGACGTTAGCAGGAAATGATATGCAGAAAGGTATGTGAGCACTTCAGCCTAAGCTCAATGAAATCCAAGAGAAGTACAAAGATGATCCAAAAAAGCTTTCTGCTGAGACGATGAAACTATTCAAAACTGATGGAAAGTGAGCATTCAAAGGGTGCTTGATGATGATCATCCAGATTCCTGTATTTATTTGACTGTATTATGTGATCAGACATATGGCTGCTGCTACGATACCGCAAGAGTGGCTCTATAGTTTCTTTCATAGTTTCGGAGCTCGTTTTATTGCATCAGATGCACTCAAGAGTTGAGTGATTAATACCCATTTTCTCGGTATGAATCTTTTAGGCACCAAAAATATTGCACTTACTATCATCGCTGCCGTCTTTACCTATTTACAGACAAAATTAACTACGCTTGCTAAACCTGCAACGCCAAATATTCCTGGACAAAAAGTGCCTGATATGAACAAGATGATGTGACCTATGAATATCTTCCTTGTCATCATGATCGGTTCATTCGTTTATAGCATGCAAACATGAGTAGGTTTATATATCGTAACCACAACTATTTTCAGTGTCGCACAATATGCTTGGCAGTATAGGGCATTATTGTATGTGAAGCGAGTAGAACTTACGCATAAGGGAAAGGGAGTTGTGATAAATAAATAACTAATGAATAAGGTTTTTCCGCCCAGGCGGAGAAGCAATCTATAAAAATCAATAAAGATCTTCACACTTCGTTCGCGATGACTAAATAAAAAATATTGTTTTCAAATTTTTTTGTACATATGATAGTTAAACAAATAGTACTTTCTCTTTTGTTGTTGTTTATTGTGTTTTTCGCGTTGCGGGTTATCTGGGGATTACTCGATTTTCTGTTTAGGAAAAATGAGTCGGCGATGTATGTTCCGTCGTTCAATAGGCATATCCGTTTGATGAAGGATCAGTTAAAAATTATTTCTTGAAAGAAGCTTGTAGACTTGTGATGTGGTGATGGGAAGGCGATGAGATTTTTTACTGAAGCGTTTGGATTGCAATGTGATGGCTATGAGTTGCAGAGATTCCCTTATCGATATGGAAGATTTTGTAATTTTGCTTTGTGATTCCCTACTATAAACCTCTATAAAAAGAATTTTCTTCAGGTCGATATTGGGCGTTATGACTACATTTACGTGTATCTTCTTCCTCATCAGATGGCAGATATCGAATCACGGATTTTCAAAAATATCGCTCCTCATGCTATTGTAATTTCCAATTCATTCCAGTTCGTTGAACACAAACCCTATGAAGTGATCAAAGATAGAAAGGGGAAGGCGAGTATATTCTTGTACCGTAAGAACGGATAGGTAAGAGTGCAGAGGTCAGAGGTCAGAGTTAAGAATTAAGAAATTAAGAATTAAGAAATTAAGAAATTAAGAAACATTTATATATTAGTCATTTGATCATGGATCATCTTGCTATCATGAATCCAAAATGGAAGCTCATTCCCAAAATCCTTTCTGGGGAAAAGACGATAGAGTCTAGACGATATAAGATGAAAGTCGCACCGCGAAATAAAATCAAGGCTTGAGATATGGTGTATTTCAAAGATGCTGGTAAAATGGTTATTGCTTCAGCGATGGTCACTAAGATACTTCAATATGATCATTATACAGATAAACAGTTGCATGAAATAATTACGATCTATTGATGACCAGGAGGAATAGCTTTTCATGGATCTTTGGACTGAGCTTACAAATGGGCTCAACCGAAACAATATTGCATCTTGATCTTTCTCAAACATCCAAAAAAAATCACGCCCTTTGCGATCGATAAGACGTGATATGGCAATGCATGTGCATGGATAAGTCTGCCGGATATTGAGAAAATCAGAGTGTAAGTTTTTTTGTAAATTTTTCGCTTAAAAACACAAAAACCCACAGGGCAGGTCTCCATCCAAGAATCGCCTTTCTTTGAAGAGGACTATCTTTTCTACTTTGTTTGTCCTCAGATTCTTACAATACCCGTAATCGCCAGTCTGACTTACCACCACCAATCATCTCCGTTTGCAATAGCCGTCGAATGTGTCGTGTGCGTGATAGGTGGTGAAGCCTTTGTACAGCATAAATATGCCGAAAAGAATGGCTAGAATGATGAGGGGGATGATGATTTTGCGCATTGATATTAATAATTATATAAAAGGCGATTAGTAATCGCCCCTACGAATTTTTTAATTTTTTTTTGAAGGATTAATTTTCAAGAAATTAAGGAAGTGGAGGAAGAGCAAAAAGTTTAGATACAATCGTGCATTCTCTCTTCCCAAAAATTCTAAGAATCCTAGGAAGCCAAGAAACCCTAAATAGAATGTCCAATGTGGTGCTTGTTTCATGTGGTCAATGAGAAAATAAAACTACAGTCCTATCGTCACTCTCTCACTCCTGAAGCTGTACATACTCACATTGCCGCTGATGCCGTATTTCTGTTTGATGAGGGTGATAGCTGTCTTTACATCATTTACCCCTTTGGTGTTTGGCAAGATGACTCAGCTCTTCTTTGTTTCGTTGTTGACGATAAAAATGCCGTAGTCTTTAGTGAGTAAACTGAGTAATTTATTTATGTCGGTTTCTTGGAAATAGGATTCGATGATGTCGATGACAATTGTTTTGGTGAGATGTTCGTGTTTGGCGAGGAGTCCGTTGTATATGAGATCAGTTAATTCATTGGTTGTTTTGTCCGTTTCTATGGTGCCGTTGGAGGCGATGATTTTTCCGTGAACGTCAAAAAGTGAAAAGAAGAGTCCTTTTTTCTCGTCTGGTTTGCAGTGTTTTGCTAATTCGGATTTAATCTCGGCTAACATACTTTTTTATTTGATTAAATGATTAAATTATTGCGAATTTCCCTTCAAAATTTCAGGACAAGCGAATTGCGTATTCTTTGTATTTTAATCCGTAATTCGTAATGCGTAATTGGGAAATCAATTAATTTGTTTTTTAAAAGATACTCAAACACGAGTGAAATGCAAGTGGTTGGGGCTGTGTTTGTGGCGATTACTTTTTGATAAATTGACATTTAATCTGACTAATTTTTATGACTTGACTTCTTGTTCTAGATATTTACAAATTCACTACGGAAAACATTTTGTTTTTTTTTATTTTACTGAAGAAATTATGAAAAGAATATCAAAGAAAATACTTATTTTGTTTGCAGGAGTGACTTTGTTGCTAGTTTCTACGATTGTGTTCGCTCGCAGCGGAACTGCTGGTGTGACTACGTGAGGGCTTATGCATGAAGTGAGGATGCAGGCGATTCAGCAATTGATAACTAGTAAATTTGATCGCTTTGTTACTATGCCTTTTGGGCCTGGGAATGACCATATGCACGTAACCTGATCACTGACGTATCCAGACTATCCTGATTATCTCGTCACTACGGGAATTGATCTCCAAGATGACTTGGATATCTTACTAGAAAAAAAGATTCAGACCTTGGAGAGCGAACGCCCTTTCTACACGAGTTTGGCGAGCTATTCCTTGAATAATATTATCTTGAGTGATGATGAGATTGCTTCATTACAAAAAGTCTATCTCTTTAAAAGCGCTGAGGACCTCAAAGATTTAGGTTATGTCGTGAGTTCCTATAGGACAAGAATAAATAATGATGCTAAGTGGAGGCAGGATAATATTTCCATATCGTACTGGAATATCGGGAATGTCAGAGTGTTGAATCCAGATCAAAAAATTTCTTTTATGGATGAGATTCATTATGATCCAGCTGTGAATAATTGGAAACGTGATACCGTCAATGGTCTCGCTCTCATGTGAGGCGTTTCGAGCGTAAAGTGAGGTGGCATCTGTGGTGCAGCGCGAGGGATTAATGCAGTTTTATTGTCAAATAAAGCATTTGAAATCGAGCAAAGATACAATCATACGAGAACGTATAAAAATATGTATCAAAATGAAATCAATGGTCAGGAGTTTCGAATTCCCTGAATTGATGTCGCTGTCTATAGGATGTGATCGAGTCAAAAAGACTTTGTCTTCAAAAATATTCGTGAATACCCTGTCGTTCTCGTTATGAATTATGACGGCAGTGTCGGATGAATGGAAGAGTTGTTTGTTCTCAGTCATGAAGAAGATCGTGGAATATTGAAGTATATCGGACACCAAGGGAACTGTTATACTCGAGAGGCGAATAGTGTTCCGTTTACGAGTTGTTATGCTGCGGTGAGCGGACGATAGAGAACGATGAAACGACGAAACGATTAAATGCCGAAACAACGTTAAACTAATTTATAATTGAAAATATTGCTGAAAACTGGCTCGAAAGGGTCGGTTTTTTTGTTTAAAAAAATTCCCGTAAAGAACGGGAATGTGTATATGTGCCGCATTACTTATTTTCTCAATCGAATTGTTTTTTTGATGGTTGATAGGAGCGGCTTCAGATTCATAGGTTTGTTAATGTATCCTGCAAATAGTGATTCGTCATACTCTGGACGGGCTGATATCTCTTTTAGTTCGATGCCACTGATTAGCACTATAGGAATGTCCGGTCGCATTTCTTTTATTTTTTTCGCAACCTCTATTCCGTTGTAATAGGCCAATCTGAAGCCTGTAGTAACAAAGTCGATAGAACTATCTTCTTTACAGATTTTTATAGCATCCCGACCATTTTGGGCAGTTATTGCCACATACCCTTCATATTCCAGGATTTCTTTTAGCGTTTTATATGTCATCGATTCACCATCGATAATCAAAATCTTTTTTCCGTTTTTTTGTTTTGGGGGCATACCGTTTATTTTTGTTTTTTATATTTATTTAAATGAGTAAGTCAAGCTTATTTAGAAATTTGACAAATTTACTTTTTGGGATATAATTGTAAATAACTACTTCACTGAATTGTTATTTACTCGTATAACTCTGACACTAGTATGAAAAAAATGTTCTTCTTGCCTATGATTTCATTGCTCTTTGTGTGAGGGCTGTTTTCTGGTTTTGCTTCTGCGCAAGGCGATGTCTTTGATGTTACGACGTTGCCGGTAATGAAATCCATTTACTGGATGGACGATATGACGCAAAACTTGCCTTTTGTTGTAGCGAGAAATGCTCCTATTTTAGCGGAAAAAGATTTACTTAGTCACTGAGCTGCTGATGGGCTGAAGAACTATCAGTACCAGATAGACAATGACAAGCTCAGCGCTTTCTTGGCTGAAAGTACTGGGTTTGACCAGTTTTATCAAAAAGTCAGGATTACTTTATTGCTTTCGTTGATAGGAAGCGGATATGGTGATTTCAATACCCAACCTTATGATGAAAGTGGCAATTTCGTGATGGTGGTCCAGTCAGGTGATTTTAAACTATTGAAAAATATTTCTCAGGATGATCATCTCGATCTTTTGATTCATGGCGCATTATCTTCTTATCACGAAGACTTTGCTTCGCTCAAAAAATTTTCTGATCATCTCACCTTCAAAACTATCGGCATTACGGCTGATAATATCCCCTCGCTAGGAACATTATTTCTTTTCAAAAATGAACAAGACCTGAGAGATCTTGGGTATCAACTTGTTTCTCGGAAGACCAGAATAAATATGGATCATGATTATAGAAGACATAATATCATGGCGGCATTCAACAATATCGGCAATGTGAGGTTGATCATGCCTGGTCAAATCTTTGATCTCGCACATGAATTGCATTATAGTGCTACTGATATCGATGGTTGAATTCCGTATGTCGATGGGCTTGCAACGTTTGGCAATGGCGCCAAAATGGTCTATGGTGGCTGACTTTGCGGTGTCGCTACTGCACTTTTCCAGTGATCACTCACGAATTTATGATTGAATCTCGTAGAATATAAAGCGCATTCTACCTATTATAGAAATCTGTATGAAGCAGATATCAATGGTACTACTATCACACAACCTTGATTGGATGCGACATTGTATTCATCCAAATATGATTTAAAAACCAAAAATATTCGTGACTATCCTATCATCGTCGCATTCAATTTCGATGGCATGAGCGGTTCACAAGAGCAAGTATTCACGCTTGCCAAGGCTCAGGATAAATGATCATTCGCGTTTGTCCGCGAATACAAAAACTGAGAAAATTTTTGTTTCACTTGGGATATCAAGGGAAATCCTATGACCAATTGTTATGGGCATATCAAGAACTATAATTAACGATGAAACGAATTAAAGGATTGCGGATTAACGAATTAACGGATTGGATTTTTTTTATTTTTATGTTAATAAACCCCCATTCCCCCTTGACAGGGGGCTATATGGAAAAATAAAAATCTTTATTTATTGTTCCTTAGCTCCCGCCCTGTGACCGAAGGAAATCCAGCTTGGCTGGACAAGGGAGTCCCGCCTTGCGGGATAAAGGTTGGGGAGTGTTTGCTAAAATAAATAAAAATAATCTTTAAAAAAACTAACACATTAAAATTCGTTCGTATTATAACCTCTATTTTTTTTCTTGCAATAAAAAAAAGCTGCACGAATATATCGGCAGCTTGGTGGTTAGATGCGTGGTTTATCGTCCCAGCATATCTTCGAATATTTTTATCCTGTAATTAGGCTTTGTAAACTCTTTGATTACTTTTTTGTAGATAAATTCTATTTCGTCGATTGTGTAATCTTCTTCCTTGAATTCTGTGATGATTCCAATTGCCTGTTTCATATCAATCCCCTTGCTCCACAGTTTCATAAATACTTCTTCCTCTGGGTTGTTGATTGTCTTCTTGAGCATCCTTAGATCATCAATTTTCATGATCATTGAGGAGATTAAATCTTGGTATCTGAAATGTTTGTTGGAAGGAATCCATCCCATATCATGAAATGGGTTGTCGAAAAAAACTTCAACGCTTTTGAGGTGATTTTTGTTTTCGGTTACTATTCCGAATTGCCAACCCTTCAATAGTTGGTGGCTTTGATATTCTTTAAAAATTTCGATATACACCATCACCGGTAGCCCTATTGGATACATATCATTGTATCGAAGCATTGGTATTTCTGGCTTTTCGTCTGCATTCACTGCAGCGTTTTTTAAGTGCTCCAATACAAGTTTTCGTTGTTGTATCATTTCATTCTTTACGGTAATGTTGTCTTCGGCTTCCTTTAATAGTGTTGTATTTGGCACTTCGAGTGAGCGTTCTTCTTCTGCTACACTCTTCCATACTAACCTTTCCTCTCTTTCTTTTATGTCTTTCTGAAGCTCATAACATAAGGCCAAGATGTTCGTTTTACCGATTATCGAGATGTTGTCATAATCAATATCTTTTACGTGATCAAATAGGTATCGGATGGGTAATAGTTCTGTTGTAGTGTTCATATGTTTTTATTTTTTATTATTTTTTTACTTGTATATATATTATTTTAAAAGTCAACAACATTTTTTTAGTTCAAGATCTCAGCGTTTTTTATTGTACTATATTTGATGGATAGTTTCCATTGAGAATAACTAGTGGTGTTGTTGAAATAACTCCTCATGTGCTGCATGGCGTTCCATCGCTGCTTATTCCATTGAATCCGCATTGTCGGACAAAGATATTTTGCAGGCTGATGAATCCGTCGTAGATTGATGATCACCCGAATAGATTTTCTATCTGTGCTACTCTACCTGTGGTTGGGATGATCGGAGTATTTAATGTAGTGATCTTGCCTTGCAGATGAAGTTTGTGATTGAATCCTGTTGTCCCTCCTATCATGAGTCCATTGATGATGAAATTTCATTTCAGATAGAGTCACGAACTTACAGCACTTGCACTTGGAAATCATTGATCATCGAATGTCTCTAATGTAAACGGATCTGAGGGTAAATACAATAATCATTTGTCCACAAAGAGATCAAGTGATGGAGATGCTCCTGTCATACTTCCTTGCAAAACTACGTTAGCATTTTTTACGATGATGGTCTTGTTTTCGTAGGTAGGAGTGTTGCTTAGATCTATAGTCAAATCAACGTTTTGAGTACAGATAATATTTTCTTGTGTTATTCATAATATTGAGGAAGGATATATCTCTTGTCCTTGACAGAGTTCTTGTGCTTTCTGTTTTGCGAAGTTTATCACGGTCGATGAATTGATATTGCTGCCATTGTAGATGACGGTCTTGTTTTTAAAATTACCCAAAAGCGATAGTCTCTCTGTCGTATCCATTGATTGCGAGAGTCCTACGCTTCCTTGAATGATGATATTCCGCATGGTCTCCATTGCTGTATTACCGCTTGTTCCTATTATTGTCCGACCAGTATGATTGGATACTATTGTATCTCATGAATACATGAATCAACTATTTATTGATTCTCAACTATTCAAATAACTTATCAGAGCTGCGTCACCGGTTAGACTTCCCCCTACGAATCCTATTCCTCCATTACTATCGTACAGATATCCTATGAGCGTTTTATTGTCAAAATATTGCAAGGTCCTTGCAAAATGCGGAAATATCTTATTCTGATGATAATCAAGTCTTGTTCCTGCTACAATATATCAGGTGACTCATCATCGTATGTATTGTATTGCTCAGAATACACCATACGGATTGGTATTTTCACATGTTGTATATAATCATCCGTTGATGGTAAGGTTGTTGTATCATGAATTTTGCTGTTGTAATAGCGCAAGTGTTTCACTGTCCAATGGCCGTATTCTTTTGCCTCTCTGTGAATTGTAATATAATCATCTGATTTCTTTTGTGCATGTCTTTGTATCACCGCTTAGTGTAATAACTGTTCACGATACTGATTTCGATGCTAGCCAAAAAATACTTCATACAAAATTGTTTCCTGGCGTCATAAAATGAACAAGCGAAAATTTGTCTTGGAATGACTGAATATTTATATCAGGAAAAGTAAGCATGATGTCTGCATGTACTAATGCATATACTGTTCATACTATAATACCTATGGTGATGAGTATTTTTTTGGACATGTTATTTCCAAAAACCTAAAATTCAAAGCCTAAAGTTCAAAACTCTTTTTTGTCTATGAGCTTTGGACTTTTGTCTTATAGTAAGTATACTCATGGAGTGTATTTTTGTCAAATATATGGCTATAAAAGATTAAAAAAATTGTATTAGACAGAAATGGACATTGTTTATTTCGTTTCATTTCGTATGGTTTTCTTCTCCATGATTTCTATTATATAGGTAAATAACAAAAATATAATCGTATGTCCAAAATCATTAATTTAACAGAACAATTTACTCAGAAAACCAAGAGAAACGGACAATTCTATCTGACAAGAATAAAGGATTCTCTCTTCTTATTTGTTGAACTCCCCCTTGATCGTGTACTGTTCTTTCGAAAGGAATTCCCTTCTTTGAAACTTGCAAATACTTATTCACTTTCACGGCGTAAAGATTATCGTTGGTTTGTTGCCAAGAAGCTTCCTATGCAGCCTGATACTCTGGATACGGAGACCAAACATCTGGATGATTTCAAAGTTGAGAAGGATGCTATTAATCTCTCTGCTGTGCAGCAATTCGGACCAGATGGAAAAATTTTGTTTGAATGTTTTTCTCAATCCGCCTTTTTCCATACTCAATATGAGATGGATGAAGAACTGAGAAAAGTACGTCGATCAGCTATTATCAAACTTGTTCGATCTTCTCAATCCGATGAACGATTTATTATAAAATGATAATTATATCCCCGCATATTGCGGGATTTTTTTTCATTAGAAAAATTTGTACGTGATGGAAAATATATGAACGTGAATTTGATCAGAAAAATTATTTTTTTTCTTTCGTTTTTTTATTGCGTTTTTCTTTTTTTTGTTTTTCTTTTTCTTTGATCTGATCTGCTTCTTCATCAGTCAGTGGAATCCATTCTTTGTCCCAACTTAGTATGGTCTTTCAACTCCTGCTCATGTTAGGAAAGAATTTGAGCTGATAATTTTTTCCATCAAATTGAACGATGTCATTGCTTTTTGCGTTTGGATATTCTTTATCTATTTTATATTGCACACTTCTCCAATCTTCCATTGGCAATTCTCCGCTTCTTTCAAGATGTTCTCTGACGGTTTTTATTTGATCGTTAAGATATCTCAATGTACCAGAGCCTTTCCATGGATTCTTACTGTCTTCATCCTTGATACCATTATGCTCTTGTTCTAATTTCTCTAGATCTTCTAAAGTAAAAGGATTCACTGAAGACGGATCTTCCCCATCCTTTATCCGCTTCGATCACCATTTTACTTTTCCTGTGCCATCTTTTGCAATGACGAAAAATCTTCTCTCGTAGGTCTCATCCTGATATACTACTTTTTCTTTGTGTTTGGTTTTCGGAAATTTTTCATCGAGTGTTTTCATTATTTTTTTTCTTTCTTCTCTTTTCTGCTGCAGATTATTGGTGTCTGTATCTAGATTCTGATATATCTCTTGTTGTTTTTTTTCGTTAAACTCACACATTTGGTCTGTCTTTTCTCACACAACATCTTGCTTATTTTCGGTTGAGTCTGAATGGATATTTTTTTTGTTTTCTGTGTCCATAGTGTCTACTAATAATAAAATCTGTTATATAAGTATACCCACCATCTTATCTTTTGTCAAATCTCTATTATTTTTGAAGATTTTGGATTGACTTTTTTTTGAAAATCTTTTTGTAAATGGTATGTTTTGGAGAGTTAGAAAGCTTTGTACCTATGCTAAAAATACAGTAAAAAAGACCCAAAAAAGTCTTGCAATGACTGGTAATTTTACTATAAAGAACTTCGCACACTTTTTTTTACACAAAAAAAAGCGTGTTTATGATGTAGGTATTTAACAATAGTATGATATATTACGTTGTATTAAAAAACAATAAATCTTTTTAAAGGCTAAAAATGGATGCCTTGGGTAAAAAGGTGGATGAAGGACGTGATTGGCTGCGAAAAGCTTCGGCGAGGTGCCAATACCCGCTTGTAACCGGAGATTTCCTAATGGGGCAACCTATCCCGTATATCGGGATGTCGTAAAGACCACAACCGTGTGAAGTGAAATATCTCAGTAGCACGAGGAAAAGAAATCGTAATGAGATTCCCTTAGTAGTGACGAGCGAACCGGGAAGAGCCTAAACCTTTATAGTGTAAGCTGCTAGGCGTTGCTATAAGAGGTGTTGTAGGGCTGTTTTGGACTCTCTAGCAAGAATCCTAGGATATTATGTTTTACTAGAAAAAGTTTCTGGAAAGTGACACCATAGAGGGTTATAGTCCCGTATTCGAAAGTAAACCATCTCCTTAATAGTTCCTGAGTAATGTCGAACACGAGAAATTCGGCATGAATCTGCCCAGACCACTGGGTAAGGCTAAATACCTTTTTACACCTATAGCGCATAGTACCGTGAGGGAACGGTGAAAAGAACCCTGGAAAGGGAGTGAAATAGATCCTGAAATTTTTAGCCTACAAGGGAGTGGGAGCTCGCAAGAGTGACCGCGTACCTATTGACGAATGGGTCAGCGAGTTAGTGGTAGCAGCAAGGCTAAGGCAGTTATAGCCGGAGCCGTAGGGAAACCAAGTCTGAATAGGGCGACTAGTTGCTATCATTACACCCGAAGCGTGACGAGCTACACATGGGCAGGTTGAAAGGCCGGGAAACCGGCCTGGAGGACCGAACGGTTTGGTGCTGCAAAACCTTCCGATGACTTGTGTGTAGGAGTGAAAAGCTTATCGAGTTACGTGATAGCTGGTTCTCTCCGAAATGTATTTAGGTACAGCCAGCAATGAAGATCTCATAGAGGTAGAGCTCTTATAAGGCTAGGGGTGTCGAAAGGCATTACCAAACCTTGTTAAACTTCAAATGCTATGAGGAATATTGTTGAGTGAGACTGCGGGGGCTAAGCTTCGTGGTCAAAAGGGTAACAGCCCAGATTTCTAACTAAGGTCCCAAAAGTATAGCTAAGTGGAAAAGGAGGTGTCTTTGCTTAAACATCCAGGAGGTTTGCTTAGAAGCAGCAATCCTTTAAAGAAAGCGTAATAGCTCACTGGACAAGCGAAGGTGCGCCGAAAACGTAAGGGGGCTAAGCTATATACCGAAGTTGAAGGACTATCACATTCGTGTGATAAGTCGGTAGGAGAGTGTTCTTTTTGGATTGAAGGTCGGGCGTGAGCTTCGACTGGACTATAAAGAAGTAAAAATGCTGACATAAGTAACGACGCAAGGCGAAAATCCTTGCTGCCGAAACCCTAAGGATTCCTACGCAACGTTCATCGTCGTAGGGTTAGGCGAGACCTAAGGCTCACCCGGAAACGGGGTGTCGATGGATAGCTGGTTAATATTCCAGCCCTTATATATACAGTGATGCGGTGACGCATTGGGATGTGTGAGAGCCCATTAAGAATTTGGGTCGAAAAGGTAAGATCTCCAAGCAATTGGAGAGGTAAGAGTAGGCAAATCCGCTCTTATTCTCAAGCCTGATCGGAAATGATGTCTTCGGATTGATTGATTCTCATAGTTCCGGTGCCAAGAAAAACCGCTAAACTTATGTGTATATAACTCGTACTCAGATCAGACACATGTAGGGTAGTAGAGAATACTAAGGCAATCGAGATAACTAATGATTAAGGAACTTGGCAAATTAGCGGGCGTAACTTCGGGATAAGCCCTGCCCCGGTGCAAACCGGGGCCGCAGCGAATGACGTGGGGGGGACTGTTTATCAAAAACACAGCTTCCTGCTAACTCGAAAGAGGATGTATAGGAAGTGATGCCTGTCCAATGCCAGAATGTTATGCTTTCTTGTTCACGCTCGAAAGTTAAGCACTGGTGAATGACGGCCGTAACTATGACGGTCCTAAGGTAGCGAAATACCTTGTCGGGTAAGTTCCGACGCGCATGAATGGCATAACCATCTCCACACTGTCTTAATCTTAGACTCGGTGAAATTACATTCCCGGTAAAAATGCCGGGTAGTTGCAGTTAGACGGAAAGACCCTGTGAAGCTTTACTGTAAATTGATATTGGGTTGTAGTATGTGTTGCTCAGCATAAGTGGGAGACTTTGAAGTTTCGACTTTGGTCGGGGCAGAGTCACCAATGAGATACCACTCAATGCATATAGCATCTCTAACCTCGCAAAAACGGGGAACAGTGTCAGTTGGTCAGTTTACCTGGGGCGGGTGCCTCCTAAAAAGTAACGGAGGCGTACAAAGGTTTGCTTGCTACGGATGGAAACCGTGGTGGACGTATATTAGCAAAAGCAAGCTTAACTGTGAGACTAACAGGTCGAACAGATACGAAAGTAGGTTAAAGTGATCCGGATCTTCCATGTGGAAGGGGATCCGCTCAACGGATAAAAGTTACTCCGGGGATAACAGGCTAATGGAGCCTAAGCGTTCATAGCGACGGCTCCGTTTGGCACCTCGATGTCGACTCGTCGCATCCTGGGGCTGTAGAAGGTCCCAAGGGTTAGGCTGTTCGCCTATTAAAGCGGGACGCGAGTTGGGTTCAGAACGTCGTGAGACAGTTCGGTCCCTATCTACTGTAACCGTAAGCAATTTGAGAAACGCTGTCCCTAGTACGAGAGGACCGGGATGGACTAGCCTCTAGTTAACCAGTTGTCACATCAGTGGCACAGCTGGATAGCCACGCTGGGAAAAGGTAACCACTGAAAGCATCTAAGTGGGAAACTTGTTTCAAGATAAGATTGCTCTCTCTTCGGAGGTAAGATCCCCAGTAGACTACTGGGTTGATAGGTGTTATGTGTACGTCCGGTAACGGATTTAGCAGAGACATACTAATAGATCGAGCGAGATTTATTGTTTTTTTTGAACGTAATATATCATACTATTGCACTAGATGACCTCTTCATTATAGTAAGGTTTTCATTTACTCTAACGGTGGTGTTGATGTGGCTTGGGGAAATACCTGTTCCCATTCCGAACACAGAAGTTAAGTCCTTGCCAGTCGATGATACTTGAGCTGTCAGCTCTGGGAAAGTAGATTAGCGCCACCATTACAGTAGATGAATCGGTCAAATTGTAATAAGCCATTTCATGCATGATAGTTGAGAAGTTTAAAATAAACTCTTCAACCCCCATATCCCTCTCGCTATCAGCAATATCTAGCTTATCGATCCATTCACCTAGTCTGTGTTGATCATTAATAGTAGTAAAAAGAGATAAAGCATGGTTTTTTTTGAAGAGTTTGACCCTGGCTCAGGATGAACGCTAGCGGAACGCCTAACACATGCAAGTCGAACGAGTTTTGCTCTGTAGCAATACTAGGTAAAATTAGTGGCAAACGAGCGAGTAACGCGTACTTAATCTGCCCAAAAGTTGAGAACAACTATAGAGATGTAGCTAATTCTCAATATGCTCACGATGGTGAAATCCCGATGTGAGGAAAGATTTATCGCTTTTGGAGGAGGGTGCGTCCTATCATGGTAGTTGGTAAGGTAATGGCTTACCAAGCCTTTGACGGGTAGCCGGTCTGAGATGATGTCCGGCCGCGATGGAACTGAGATACGGTCCATACTCCTACGGGAGGCAGCAGTGGGGAATCTTGCACAATGGGCGAAAGCCTGATGCAGCGATTCCGCGTGGAGGATGACGCATTACGGTGTGTAAACTCCTTTTTTGGTGGAAGACGAATGACGGTACACCAAGAATAAGGGACGGCTAACTACGTGCCAGCAGCCGCGGTAATACGTAGGTCCCAAGCGTTATCCGGATTTACTGGGCGTAAAGTGTCCGTAGCCGGATATATAAGTCTGTTTTCAAATACCACGACTCAATCGTGGAAAGGGAATAGATACTGTATATCTAGAGAATATTGGAGGTTAGTGGAATTTCCGGTGGAGCGGTGAAATGCGTTGATATCGGAAAGAACGCCGAAAGCGAAAGCAGCTAACTATGATATTTCTGACGGTGATGGACGAAAGCTTGAGTAGCAAACGGGATTAGATACCCCGGTAGTTCAAGCTGTAAATTATCCTCGCTAGGTGTCTCTCCGGTAATTATGTTTGTACATATATAAATGTAATTACCGGAGAGGTGCCGTAAGTTAACACGTTAAGCGAGGCGCCTGAGTAGTATATTCGCAAGAATGAAACTCAAAGGGATAGGCGGGGGAACACACAAGCAGTGGATGATCTAGATTAATTGGATACTAAGCCAAAAATCTTACCCAGACTTGACATGGATTGTGTCTACGATGAAAGTCGTATAGCTGTAGCAATACAGCGCTTTTCACAGATGGTGCATGGTCGTCGTCAGCTCGTGCCGCAAGGTGTCTAGTTAAGTCTAGTAACGAGCGCAACCCTCATCGTTAGTTAAATATGTCTAACGAGACTGCCCGCGTAAGCGGGAGGAAGGAGAGGATGACGTCAGATCCTCATGCCTCTTACGTCTGGGGCTTCATAGATCATACAATGGGTAGTTACAGCGAGAAGCAATACCGCAAGGTGGAGCAAATCTTCAAAGCTACCCTCAGTTCGGATTGTAGTCTGGAATTCGACTACATGAAGTTGGAATTGCTAGTAATGGCGAATCAGCACTGTCGCCGTGAATATGTCCCTGTTCCTTGCACTCACCGCCCGTCAAACCATGGGAGTTGGGGCTCTCTAAAGATTCGCCATGCGGGTTAAGGAGAGAACCGATGACTGGGGTTAAGTCGTAACAAGGTATCCCTACCGGAAGGTGGGGATAGACCACCATTCTAACCTATAATGAACTTAATACCTACTACCCGACCATGTCTTTGTCTCTTTTTACTACTACTGCATCGATTGATCATCGAGTAACGAAAAACTACCTTAGCCGGGTAGTTTTTTCAGTATATTTTTTTCTATTATCTATTGACAAATCTGTCCATTTAATTATAATGCTACTATTTAATTCGTTATAATCATGCTTATGAGTAGAAAAGTAGCAATAGCAAAACAAGAGAGACATAATATTATTAGAGATTCTAGAAATTTTCAGAGAGGATATTATTGGAAGGATAAGAATAAAAAAAATATTTATGATTTGTTTTCTGATTATAGTGAAATAACGAATAATTCTTCTGTCTTACTTAACCTTATGAAAAACCTTTTCTTATCTGATAAAAATGAAGACAATATCAATATTAGAAACAGTAAAATAGAGAATAATGCTTTTCATGTATATACACTTACTCAACTACCTGGGTGGAAAAATCGGCTAACAAAGCAATGAATTGATGTTGATTGTTTGAATGATATGCTGTATAATATTAGATACCATAATAAAATTTACTTGTTTGGTAGTGTGAAGGAAAATTTGAGACAAATACAATGAATTGAAGAAGATTAATTCTTATCGATTTTACTAAATATTTTTTCATAGAGAAAAACTACCTTAGCCGAGTAGTTTTTTCAGTATGAGTAAATTTGACAAATTTCTGCTTCTGATTATAATTGAATCATACTCCCTGATTTTATGTTTTTATCGAGTGTCATGAATAATAAAATACCCAATCATGTATCTGATGATGTATCTGATCCGAGGGTCAAGATAATAAATGCGATCTATATTATCAACAAGATTGACGCTCTTGATCAGCAAAAAAAAGCAGGCATTGTTCTCGAGCTTGAACGTTGTCTTGCTTCTGAGATGGTAGAAGAAGATAGCTGAGAGACTATAGCAAAACTAGCAACAAATAATTTTAGGATATCAGATAGAGGTTGGAAAAAAGTGACTGGTTTGCATTCAGAAAACATGGAAATAAATATTCCAGAGTGAGATATATGTAAAATAAAATGAATACAATACTTTTGTTTGAAGGCCGCGTTAAGAGAAGTTAAGGCTTCTGGGAAAAAGCTTCCCAAGACAGCAAAAACAATTGAAAACATCATAGATAAAAAATATGGTTGAAATATCGGATCTTTTATTGAATGAGAAAAATTGACACTCGATTGAGAAGCGACACTTTATTATTCTAATCATCCTACTGGCATACCAGGACGCGAGGGCCATGACTGAATACTCAGTCTTTGGTGTGAAGATGGCACTCTTTTTTCAATAGGATATTATCCAAATGATCGTAAACAGCCATACAAAATTATTTCTTCGAATCATGTATTTCCATTAGATACAATGAAAGCGGTACCTATTCGTTGTCTCGATGAATAAATTACTTGTATAAATAAACTACCTTAGCCGGGTAGTTTTTTCAGTTATATCGAAAAGATTCTTTTAATTATTCATCGCTTGTTGTGTGGTGAAAAATTCCTCGTCAAATGCTCAATCTTTCAACATCCTGACCATTTTTTCATTGTCTTCTACTACAATTGATCTTATCTTTCTTTCTAATGCCTCAATATCTGAGATATAGATTCCTGATTTAATGATATTTTGCACTTGCTTCATGTCTTTTTCCATTGGTAATCATTCATTGGGAAAGTTATTTTGCAGCATTATTTTCTTTGTATAATTTAGATAAAAATCATCGTTTTGTATATATATCTAATTCTTTTTTTCAATGTCATTTTATTTATTAAAAAACTCTTGCAATCTATTTTCTGAAAATTATCCTGATGGAGGTTTCTCGAAAATTTGTACCCCCATTCATTGGGTGGTTTTTTTTATCTATAGGAATTTCAAAATATCCCTATAGGTAAAAACGACGTTACCCCGAATAATCGGGCTCGGCGTCTTATTTTACACCGATTCTTTTATTTACTAATTATTTATCTATGTATAATGCTTTTCCGACTCATCAAGAAACCAAATCGTTTGAACAGTATTTGATTATCAAACATCGTATTGTAAACGAATGCAAGAATGGAATCCAACAAACTTTGTTACAAAAATTGGATCAAGCATATCAGACTTGAGAAGATCTTATGTCTATTTTGAAGTGATTGAAGTAAAAATTCTATCTTATATTTTTTTTTGTTGATAAAAACGACTGTTCCATTTGTCGTCCAATAATCTAAATCAAGTTTTTTTGTATTAGGTTTAGAATAACAACCATATGAACTTACAAGGCGTAATTCTTCTTGTGTGGTATCAGAATATTTATTTATTTTTTCTATAATTTCGTTTATTGTATCTTGATCTTGTACTGTGTCCGCTCCTGCAACTTTCAATAGAAAACCATCATTATTGGTTAAAAATATTTTGTTTTTCTTTAAACTATCCTGACTTATTTCTCATAAGACAAGTAAATCCAATTTATTAAATTGTTTGTTTTCATAGGTTACAGAAAAATCTCGACTTTCCTCTACTTTGCAATGTTTGAGCGCTTTTGCAAGTTTTTCCTTAGCAATGCAAAGTTTTTGTTTAGTACTACTGATGTTTTCATTATTATTACATGCAGCAAATAGCAACAAAAAAAATATACTTAAAGAAACACTTAATTTGTTGTTCCTCATCATAGACAACAGATTACGATGTTTTTTTACTTCATTACTATCTTCCCTTTGTTCTTGTTGTTCTGGTAAATTATTTTCTATTCATTGTTTTTTTTCGTTCATTATTATGACAGAACTAGATAAAAAATAGTTTTGTAGATCATATATAAATTTTACATTAGTTAATTAATTTTTTGACGTGAATTTTTGTTTATTTATCTATTGCTTATATATATATATCTTAAAAAAAAAGTCAAGTTATATAATTTTTATTCGTGATTCCTACCTAAATACATTAACTCATTGAAATTTTCGAGTATAACGATATAAGCTTGTGCGTTTTATTTTGGCAATGCTATGATGAATAAGCTTAATTTCAAAATACTCAAGCAAGTGGGGAATGCAAGGGTCGGACAAATTACTCTCAATGGGATTACTTTGACGACACCTGTTTTTATGCCTGTAGGGACAAAAGCTACGATTAAATGAATGGTTTTAGATATGCTCAAAGATAAGAACTATATCTGAGACCTTCCCGAGATCCAATTGATCTTGGCGAACACCTTCCATTTGTATTTACGTCCCGGTGACAAGCTGATAAAAGAGGCATGAGGGTTGCATACATTTGAAAATCGGGATAAACTTATCCTTACAGATAGCTGAGGATTTCAAGTTTTTTCCCTATGATTGGGAAAAAACGATTCCAGATGATTATGAACAGATAATACCAGATGATGAGAAAGTGGTCATGATGTGAATATGAAACTTACAGAAGATTGAGTAAAATTCCGTTCGCCGTATGATGGATCCAAGCATGAATTCACGCCAGAAGGAGTCGTCGATATCCAATGTAATCTGTGATCAGATATTATGATGGTGTTGGATGTGTGTTCACCTGCTGATGCTGATAAACAAACTATCGAGTACCATGTAGAGATGACGCATCGTCGAGCCAAGAGAGCATTCGAGCATTTGAAGCCAAAATACAACGATGTTCGCGGAGTCTTGTTTCCTATTGTACAATGATGAACGCACTTAGATTTGAGGCAAAAGTCTGTCGATTTTCTTTCGCAGTATGCGCGGGATGGGATTGCTGTCGGTGGTGTGAGCGTGTGAGAAAGCAAAGAGCTGATCCGCGAAGTCGTTGCATTCACTGCATCCAAATTACCTGCAGATAAGCCGAGATATTTGATGTGAGTCGGTACGCCGAAAGATATCACACATGCGATAGAACAATGATTCGATATGTTTGATTGCGTCTTGCCGACGAGATTGGGCAGGCATGGAGAGGCATTTTCTGCTGATGGGAATATCAAGCTGACGAATGCCAAACATACAAAAGATTTCACTCCGTTGACTGATGATTGTGGTTGCTACACCTGTAAGAATTTCACTAAAGCATATCTGCATCATCTCATCCAGGAAAAAGAAATGCTCTGAGGGATATTGTTGAGTCTGCATAATATCGTGTATCTGCATAAGATAGTGGAGGACTGGAAGAAGAAAGTAATGAGTGAATAAAAATATTGTGCTTGTTATTTGTTGCCGTCTTACGGTGTTTTTTGTTGTATGGTGAATTTCCTCACCCCTTCACCTCTCCGCCTGCTGTTTCAACGTCATTCCCGACCTGATCGGGAATCCAAGCTTAATAGTATGGATTCCCGCTTTCGCGGGAATGACGTTTGCGAAGAGGGGGAGAAAGGGGGTGAGAAAAGGAATAAATAAAAAAAAGGAGAGTGTATGCTTCTCCTCTTGATAATTTTGTGAATTTGTATGAGAATTAAAGATTTTACAAATAATAATTTTCTACGAAGTTTTTGATGTCGTCAATTGAATCAACATCTTCCGGTATATCAATATGACCAAATTCTATTCCGCAACCGGCAATTATCGTAATCTTGTCTTCTCTTCTGAGAGTTGAAAACGTTGTTACTTTTCTATTCACTATAAGCTTGACTATTTTTTTTATTCTTGCCTCAGCATTGAGGCTATTTGATTTTTCTATCTTGTTTTCACTGTCTGTTTTTTTTATCATAACTTTTTGTGTTTGTTGTGTTTTTCTTTTACTTATTTTGCTTGTGATATCAAGGCGAGTGTGTCGAAGAGAATAATAAAATTTGCGAAATAAAAAAAAGGAAGAAAGCAGATTTCTTTCGTCCTTCAATAGAGTAACTTTTTAGGCGAATTATTTCTCTTCTACCTTTCTGGTTACATAACTTAATAATTCACCGAAGGTGGCTATATTGTCAAATGTATCATCAGCGAGAGATATTTTGATATCGAATTCTTTCTCGATATCCATAAGTAATAAATTACTCTCTCCCCCGTCTTCTGATGTATCGAGACAAAGGTCATTTGCTAATGATGCCTCCTTTGTGATGGAATCTTCAGTAAGTTTTTCATTTCCTGCTCTAAGCAGGACTATGGCCTTTAGCCTGATTCCAATGTTATCAATGATTACGGTCATACTGTGGTTTTTTATTTTTGGTTTATTAGTTTATCTTATATACATTTCCTTATCGAAGTCAATCTATTTTGAAAATTCTCTTGAATGACTCGAATTTTCATCGCGTCTCAATTAAAAAACTCTCTTATGAACTGGGAATTTTCATCATTCTCTCATCATCGATGAATATCGATGTGTTCGAAAGAAAAAAACCCCCTCGTGAGAAGGAGTCTTTCGTGATAGTGTTCAGATGAAATTATTTTTTACAACACTTGCATCCGAAGTTTGCAATGATCGTTCGTATAGCACCTAGAGTAACCAATGAGTATACGACTTTTGCGATGATGCTCATAGTTGTAACAGTTGTTGCTGCTCCAGTAGCGTCTACACCTGCAGTGATAACATCTGGGAAAATCTTAGCTACTAAATTGAGATCAAACCGAGCGTATAAACCCCAGTTGAGACCTCCAACAACCAAAAGAATCAAAAAAATCCAGTAAAGCACTTTCATTAAAATTTTTGTTATAATATAAAAGAGTATAACTACTTTATAGTAGTAAATCGCCTATCTAATGCAATATTTTCTTGATCGTTTTTTGGTAAACCAAAAAATATGCCAATGATGCGATAATCAGACTTGCAAAAATATCTATTAGATAATGTTGTTTTGTTGTCAGGGTAGAAATGATGATGGCTAATGATCGTAAAATCACTAGTCGACCTTTTCGATTCCTTCGTGTGAAAAGACATGCTAGTGCTGTGATCCGTGATAAGAAGACGTGCATTGAAGGGAAAGCATTCGTTGGATGATCGGCAGCAGCGAATCCTTTAATAAATCCGTTGTTGATAAGTATGTCCCTAGGATATGTTGTGGGGAGGATGAAGAAAAATACACAATAAAAAAATGCTATATAAGTCGCTATTGATCAAACTGCGGCAAATATTTTCTTGGGCAATAGAGCGAATAAAAGAGGAATCTGGATCAAGTATGACATATAGATAATGAATGTCCGTCCCATAAATGGGATGTTATTCTCGTGAAAAATGAAGGGGAGTGTCTTTGGTTCTCGTATATGGAAATGATTGGTCAGGAAATAACATGCTGCAAGTATGGCATATATGATAGGGATGCTTATGTATCTTGGCGTTTTGAGTAGCCGTTGTTGCATGAGGGTATGTAAATTAAGTATGAAGGATAAGGCTAAGATTAAGAATGAAGAACTTAATTCAGGCCATTATTGTCGAGTCTAGAACTTTTTTTATGGACAATCCTAGTTTCAGCATCGAAAGCCTGAAAACCCTCCAATATGAGCGATTTGGTAAGGTTACCTGGTAAGGTATAGTTATTAGTAGGTGGAGTTTCAATAGAAAGAGATAAATGGGCTGAGTGTGGCTTTACTACCTACATTATTTTTAGTCGTATATAAACGAAGAAGAATAATATTTGAAGAGCAGAAATCCCTAGAACTACTATAGAGGTACAGTAGTGTATATCTAATAGAGTATAGTAATATATACCTACCTATAGTAGAATATACTGTATACTGCTGTGGTAAAAAAAAGTTAACTTGCCCTTGCAAAAGTTACATCCATCAGTATAGTGGTTTGTGAGAAAATATAGTAAAAATTATATCACATATATAAGAATATGTCTATTTATAAGGCTCTTATAACAAGTAGGGCTTTTTTTGTTATTATTATAATATTATTATAAGTAAGACGTTTCTTTCTTGATTTCCGTACTAATTCCCATAAAAAAATAGTAGTTTTATCAGTTAATAACTACTAAATGGGTCTATTAGATGAACAACTTCTTCAGAGGTTTAGAGAGGTATGAGAGCAAATATGTACCAATAACCCGCTCATACTTGCTAAACTATATGCTCCTCGAAATGACTGGGAGTGGTATATCTCAGAGTATCATCCGAAAGCCGATGTGTTCTATGGGTATGCGGTTATGGAATGAAGATGAAAATGGTGTTACTTCAGGATACCAGAAACAGAATGATATGGCGAATTTCAGATACAAAGAGACCTCAAATTTTCTGAGGTTTTTTTTGCAGAAGAAAAGACCCTCAAAAAGAGGGTCTAATTTTCCTCACTTTCTTCTTTCAATTTTACTTCTTCGGTTTTGCTTTTGTATTTTTTGTTTGTCTAAGCACTTGTATAATTTCTTTCTGTTTCATAACAAATTTCTCCATTCTCTCGGGGCTATACTTAACTTTCAACCCTTTAATTGCCTCTTGAAATACCTTGTATCTAAGCATAGCCTTTCCTATACGAAAGTCTAAACAGAACACAGAGTCGTGAGTTCAGTATATCTGGAGCATTTCTTTGAACTCTGTATACACTCTTTCCTTAAATTTCTTCAATAGACCAATGTTTAGTATACTCTCTGACTCAATGTACTTCAGAGTATAGCGGAGATGATAAGAATTTTTTAGTTCACGTTTAGTTGTTCCCTCTGTCAACTTAGAATCCAATATCGTAAGGTTAAAATACCTTCGTCAGCTATATTTCCTATAGTCAGAGACGAATATTCTCGGAACGAAAATAAGTGGTTTCCCCTTTTCATCAGTTGGCAAAAAAGTGTTGAGCCTCTTCCGTGTTAGTAAATCGGAATTTCGGTAAAATCACATATTAAATTGTTTTGTAGGAATACCGTATTGTTTACACTGGTCCTGTGTATAGATACAAAGTTCCCTTTTAATGATGTTGGTTACCATATCCGAAATGTTGTCTGGACCAATGTTTTCTATAAACAGGTTCATGTCCAGAATTTCAGCTACAAGACCTTGTTTGATAGCATTACTACCGATAATGGCATCCAACAAGTCATTAGCTTTTTTCGGTCAAACGCCCTTTCAGCTTAATTTCTTAAAGCATACTCATAAATGGGTAGCATTTTCTTCTTTCATATGAGAGAAGAGTTTTTGGAGTTTTCCGTGTGCCTCAGCTTCTAAGGCTCAACGAACAACTTTCCAAAACGAGTCTAATTTTGTTAGACATTCTTTACCAAAAACACTCTCAGATACCCTTATCATCATAGGGTCAATGTAGAGGGGAGTGTCTCTTCCTGTATCTACATTTAAAAAGTTAACCACTCCATCGAGCTTAAACAATCCAATTAGTTCCATTGGCAATAAAATAAAAAGATAAAAATGTAGCGTAAGTTCGCGACCATTCCTATCTTCTCCAAAAAAACTATTAAAACGTCTTGATTATGTAGAACATTTTTATATTGTCTAATAGTTCAAGTTAAACAATAATAAGCTATTGAATAATGAAAGGTAGGTCTGCGAAACCTACTTTTTTGCTACCAAAGTTATAGTAGCAATCCGTTCATTTTCTCGGTCAAGAACATACTGAAGATGAGCGACTGTATAGAATTATATACTTTGTAGGGGCAATTGCAATAGATTTTACAAACAAGTGGTCTATAATTTTAGACATTCTGTTAACATGTTGTTAACAAAGTCTTGTAATTCATTTTTTTATGCGTATATATAGTGTATATAACTAATATATTTAATCTCATTAGCCACCCACAATGGATAAAACACCTGGAATGCGTCTATTAGAAATAATGGAGGAAAGACAACGAACTCAAGAATATTTGGCAGAGATAATGTGAAAAAGTAGAACCAAAATTACGGAAATAGTAAATGGGAAAGAAAAAATCAATACGGAGCGAGCAATCCTTCTAGAGGAAGCTACTTGAGAAAAAGCTAGTGAATGGCTAGCTCTACAGCAAGTTATAGATTTGGAAGAAACCCAAGAGAAGCAGAAAGATAAGATTGACGAAGTAAAGTGAAGGCTGAAATTATATGAGAATTTTCCCATACAGGAGCTTGTAAGAAGAGGAATACTAACTGGAACTAGAGATGTTAATGCTTTGATAAGTCAGACTAAACAGCTTTTTGGTATAACTAATTTGAGTGAAGAGTTATTTCCTCAGGCTATAAATTATAGGAAAACAGACTTTCCTGGTGTAAATAAAAAAAATCTTGGTGTGTGGCTTAAATTATCTGAAATAGCTTCAGTTAGGATTAACAGCCAATTTTCAGTCCCTGCATATGACGAATATGGGTTAACTGAGCTACTGAAAAAGTTTAGTGGTATGTCTACCCAGGAAGAAACAGGCGTATCGTTAATATTTGAAGAACTTAGAAAAGTCTGAGTTATTGTTGTTGTCCTCAAACATTTTGAAAAGACGAAAATTGACGGAGCCTGTTACTGGAACGAAAAAGTTGATAAACCCGTAGTTGTTCTTAGTCTAAGGTACCATAGATTAGATAACTTTTGGTTTACTCTATCCCATGAAATAGGGCATATAATTAAACATAAGGATTTCCTAAAGGCTAACGAGAATTCATTCATTGAGTTTGGTAATATTGATAATCTTGGAGAAGCACAAAAACAGCAAGAAGTGGAAGCAGATAAGTTTGCTCAAGATGTTTTGATAGATGAAGACATCCGAAAAGGTCTTATTAAAACCCCATTTTTGACGCCAAGAACTATTTCATTTTTTTCGACAAAAGGTAATGTCCATCCAGCAATCCTTATTTGAAGATTAAAATTTGAAAATATATTACCCTACGGTGTAATGTCTAGGATTACAAATAAGCGTGTAGATGACGGAATCCCTAAAGAACACACTATGTGAACCCTCTAAATTTTCTATTCAATATAATTATTATTTAATTGAGCAAACTTGGAGAAGCTAATGCTTACTAGTGTTTTTTGTTATTGATTTTTCAGAACAAATCATTATATTCAATATAATATAAATATAGGAGCTTTATATTGAACAAAAGAGGATGAAAATTGTTGAACCTATCAGGGATGTGAAAAAGATAGAATGAATAAAAAATCAGCTTAGATGAGCAGGTAAAATTCGCGACTTGCTTCTCTTCGAGTTGGGCATCAATAGTGCTCTTAGGATATCTGACCTTTTGAAGACCAAAGTAATTGACGTATTTGATGAAAACCTCAACCCTACAGAGAGCTTTAAGCTAAGAGAGCAAAAAACAGGAAAGAATGGGACTATATACATCACTGACAAAGTAGCTCAAACACTAAAACGCTATAAAGAGAAATATCCTTCAGTGGTGGCAAATCCACAACATTATCTTTTCTTTCGTCAGAAGAAGTTCGATAGCAAGACGGAAGAATTTGGCTCACAACCTATTTCACCTAATATGGCTTGGAGATTAGTATCAGAACGATGTAGTAATGTGGGATTGAAAGGAAACTATGGAACACATACTTTGAGAAAAACTTGGGGCTATCAGGCACGTATGAACGGAGTAGCTATGGAACTAATAACCCACAGACTTAATCACAGCAATATGTCGGTTACCAAGAGATACCTGGGCATTTCAGACTCAGAACTTCAAGAGGTTTGCTTAAAATTAGACCTATAATAATTGCCTTTATCTGTTAACAAAAGAATATTATGCGAATCTTTGCCCTGATAATGTTACGTATGATTTTGTGGAACGACACACGCAGAACTAGAAGACGATAAACCAGCAAACAATTTGCAATACATTAACCCTACGACTTATAATGCCATTATAAACAAATAATTCAATAACTCCTACAATATAATTGACACAATATGTATATTAGATGAAAATTAGGGTTTTAACGTTCATTACGACCTCAAAACACCCTTTTTTATCTTCCTAATTATTTTCAAATGACAGAAAAAACGACCGACCAATCAGAACAAGCCAAAACAAAAAGAAGACAAATCCCCAAAAGAGTAAACCTTGCTGACGTTTCCAAAGCATTTAAACAAGCATTAGGAATCTCCTCAGAGAGCACAGCAGTATCAATGAGTGATATTGTACAGAACGATACCCTTATCAAGGAAGCTCTCAAAAACATTGTGCCAGAACGTAACTTAGAGGAAATAGACGGGATTAAGAGATGACACGCACCAAGGGTGCTTTTGGAAAAGAGGAACACTAGAATTATCCTCTTTACCAATGCTTGATTTAAAACAAAGGCTATAATGGATATTGTAAATGCAAGGGAACAAACAGAAAGACGGGGAATTATAAAAAACACACGTGCAATAAATAAAATCAGAGAGAAATATAACCAAAAGCCACGACCATTATATTATGAAAATGAGGAAGAAAGGGATTTGATAGAAAGCTGAAAGAATAAACAACAAGAAGTCATTGAAAAATTCGCCTTAACACTGTGAGATGAGCCTAAAAGTAATGATGGAAAATCTATTAGAAAACGAGCAGAAGCACAATTTAAATTTATACAATTACAACAAATGTTCATCGAAAACCAATGACGAAATCGCTCGAGATATTATAAGACAGGAAAGAAAAAAGAGAAAGACGAAGACGATGAAGCCACTGATGAATAGCTTGTTTCAGAGAATAGGAATATATCTATATTCTCGAAATATTTGTGAAGATAGTAATGGGATTAACCACTTTATCTCTTTAAAATGGTACTATCGCGTTTAAGGAACTTATAATGCTCTTATAAGTATATAATGTGAAAAACTCTGACTTTTTCAGAGGTCATTCTCTTCAGACAAAAAAATAGTACTCGCGTGATTAAGGATTTTTATATTTTCCAAATTTTCAGAACTTTCAATTTTCAGTTACTACAATTCCTTTTCTAAAATGAGGTCATATTTTATTGATTTCTTGGTACATATAAATAATAATAAGGTCCCTCGCAAAAGGCACATTTATACAAAACCCTCATTGATGAAGAGTCTACAATCTTTTACAATAGAAAAAAAAAGGCGGCATAAATCGCACCGCCATATCTATTGAAGATTGGAGGGTTGTTGCTTTTTGCGAGGCGCATTTAGTTGGTTTATGTCGCCTTTTTTAGTTATTTAAAAAAATCGCAATGACTTCCAAAAAAACAATAATGGCTTCAGAAAACTTATGAAGAACTTGGCTTCGTCCCCTTATTTTCGTAGGAATTACACTAATCATCATTGTTATAGCAGTTCTACTCGTCAGTAATATAATAAAAGCAAATCAGTTGGAAGCACAACGCCTTGAAAAAGAAAGTACACCTAAACCAAATATACAAATGTTAACTGATTTGAATTGAGTTTTTTGATGAACGTGAGTTCTTGGTTGAACTTGAGCTTTTGAATGAAGCTGAATTACTTTAGACTATGTTGTTTATAGTGCAAATGTGGTAAATTTCGGTGACGAATGGGCATCTCCATCAACTGGAGTAAATTCATCAACTTGAGCGAAATATTTCAGTCAATTTGTTGAATTACCTACCACAGGGACAACTGTTGATATAAAAGGACGAAATAAATATTGGTCTGGGGAGCAAACGTTTACTATTGAAAGAGAGCAGACAGACCAAGAAATACAGGCAGAAAAGGATGCAGAACAGGCAAAACTTCAAGCAGACCAAGAAGCAAAACAAGCTCAGATACAAGCACAGAAAGATGCGGAGCAGGCACAAATACAAGCAGACAAAGAAGCAAAAAAAGCAGCAAAAGAGGCAGAACAAGCTCAGATAGCACAAGAAAAATATTTAAATAGTCCAGCCTATAAGAATAAGCTTTTACAAGATAAGGCAGACGAAATAAACGACTCTTCAGTTGAAAAGTGAACATTACAAAGAGAGTGTAAAGATTGAGTAAGGCTTATGTTGAAATCACCTAGTTCAGCAAGTTTCCCTTGGATGGCTGATATGACTTTTAGAGTAGAATGAGGCAAGATAATTGCTTATGGGTTTGTAGATTCACAAAATTCTTTTTGAGCACAGCTTAGAACAAATCTCGAATGCATTTGGGAATTAGATTGAGAGACTATGTCATTGTTTGATATTAAGTTTTTTGAGTAATATTTTAGTTAATAAGCATATTGTAATGGGCTGTTTAGGATTTATAGGTATCATCGTATTACTTTGTTGCTGACCTGTAGGGCGAGCAATACTTATTATTCTAGGCATATTTGGAGGATTCAATAGGAAGAAAATTATAGTTTTTATGAAAGAGAAAAAAATTAAATAATCTTATGAAACCTACAGAACAAAACAAACAATTCAAATCACCTTTTATTCCGTTTACTATATATGATTATGAAAAAAATTAAAAAATTGTTGGCAAGCGTGGCAATAGTTACTACGTTAGCCATAGCTATATCTAGAGTGGCTGGTTACAGTGACGAATTACAAGGTGCTTATGATTATGCCTATGGGGAAGGAATTACCACACAGCCTTCAATTGATGATGCTGATATGAACTGAAAATTAACAAGATGAGCTATGGCAAAAATGATGGTTAATTATGCTGAAAATGTTTTGAGTGAAACTACAAATAGTTCTGTAGTTTGCAATTTTAATGACATTTCTAGTCAATCAACAGAGTTTCAAAGCTATATCATAAAAATTTGCCAGATGGGTCTTATGGGAGTCGATACTAATAGAAATCCAGTTACTTCATTTAATCCAAATGGCATAGTAACAAGAGCTGTATTTGGAACGGTACTCTCTAGAACACTTTTTGGTGACACAATTAAAGGTGGGAATCCTTATTATGCAAATCACTTGATTGCTCTAAAAAATGATGGTATTATGACTGACATTTCATCTCCTAATGCCCCAGAAGAAAGAGGTTATGTAATGCTTATGATGAAAAGAGCCAGCGATAAAACTCCATTTACTACTACAATGCCTGATTGTACATCAACTATAAATGCTTTGTCTTGTGATGGGAGCAACCCATCCGATTATTTAAATAGTTGTTCAACCTACTGTAAGTGAATGTTGAAGACCATTTCTACAAAAGAAAATGCTTCTAAAGTAAGCATACAAATGATAACAGATTTAAATCAAATTTTTACTTGAACCATAATTCCGGGTATGGCTGATATTTCACCTCGAATTAACATAAAATATATGGTTTATAATGCAGACAGTGAGTCTTTTTATCTATATACGCAGGGTGGACGAATTAATGGCTGACCAAATGCTGAAGCAGAACCTACTACTTCTTCTGGAGAACAGTTTAGTCAACTGTTTCCATTAGATACTACAGGTACCAATATATACATAGAAGGTTGTAATAAATATTGATGTGCAGGACAAGTATTTACTATAAATAGAAGACAAACGCGACAAGAGATAAAAGGATATCAATAGTGTCTTGTCAGTCGCTCTTAGATAAACAACTAACAAAAAACTCTTCGCTTATATACTAAATCATCTTTACTTTGGAAAATGCCATTTTAACCCTTTTATTATATATGATTATGAAAAAACTATTGTTTATTATCCCTGTATTATTAGCGACATTTTTGTTAACTGGTTGTGGCACTCCCAATTTAGATTATGGAACCTCACAACAAGTTTCAGAATCACAGCCGCAGTCGACACCATTAGAACTTAACATAACACCTGAATATCTATGAGACTGATGATTCCATATATCAATACAAACTAACTTACCTAATTCATCATTCCCATTTATAATATATTCTAAATCAGTTCAATATGAGGTAGCGTCTGATACTGATGGATTAGACGACCAAGAAAGAATATATCAGTATATGCTTAGCTCTGAAGACAAAAATTATGTAATCCAAGATGATGGACGAAGTCCCCCAAATTCACCATACTTCTTGGGTATGGGAAATACTACCACAAATGGCTCAGGGGAAGCGGAAATGGGTTTTTACTTGTATACAAAAGAGACATTTAAACATAATTTTTCAGAAATAGAGCGACTGACTTACGAGTCGGAGAATCAATCCATACTAGGACAAGTTTTAAATCAGAGGAAGACATTAGAAACAGACGGAGTAATAACTATAAGTTTTATCATAACTCCAGCCGAATTGTGAAATATGGAACTGCCCGAATTTTGTAGACAATATAATGCTTGATATTCAAATTTTGCCTGAGACTATGATTGTAGAATAGATATCTTTGTCGATAATAGCAAAAATAGTGTAGAAGTGCCAAATCAAACAGATAGTGCAGAGGCGGGAAAGGAATATAATTGGCTGAAATCTCAATATGATGCGATAAATGTTCAATGGCAAAATCGGGTAAATCTGTATAATACAGAATGAGTACCAAGTAAAACAGACTACACATTAGCTATGAAGTATTGAAATATTATCCACGCCATAACTCCTATCCGAAATGGAATTAACAATTATGAAGTACACACCGCACAATGAGATGCTTTCAAAACGAAACTAAGGGACTATGCGTTAGATTTAGTTAGTGCATCGCCTTTTTGTTATGGGGGAAGTTGTAGCATAGAGAGTGAAACACAAATTAAAGAAGCAAACGACAGTGTCCAAGCATTTATAGATGAACAGAAGTAAATATGATAGACAAACACATTAAAAAACACCAATTGTCATTGCCGAACGAAACATAGAGAATGGAGATAAAACTTTGTTGTATATAAAATATAAACGAGGCAAAAAAACAACGTTCATTTTAGAAAAATAGATAGCACTATGCGACTTTTCTAAAACACAATAATACGGCATAGGGACACTTGTTTTTTAGTTATATAACTATATATATTTTGTATAATTATATAATTTTATCTTTCTATAAAATTGCTAAGACAAAAGGCAATCCTAAATCAAAACGGACAAAAGAAGAAAAAAGAAGAAAAGTAAAAATCGAACCAAAAAAGAAAAAAAGCAAAAAATCCATAGTTAAAAAAGCGAAAATAATAAGCTATGGTAAAAAAGACGATATAAATCCTTATGAATATTTCATATATGCTAGATATTCTAAGAAAGATGCTGAAGAAGAAAAAGAGGCTTTATTGTGAGGTTCTGATAAAGAAACCAGTATCAAGTCGCAGGTAGAAATGATGAAAAGCATAGCAATTACTAGATGAATAGAAATGAAAGAAGAAAATGTAATCAAAGAAAATGAAAGTTGAAAAAAAGATGTAGAGAGAGAAGAATTTGATAAAATGATAGCTAAGCTTAAAGAAGATGCTACAAAATCTAAGAGAAAATATGGTGGTGTATTGTTTTGGAAGATAGACAGATTAGCAAGAAATTTCAGAGATTTTGCAGAATTAGACTACTTAATGGACCAATGATACGAATTCATTAGTGCAACTGAAAAAATAGAAAATAGCTATACTTGAAGACTACTTTTCAGGATATTGGCTTGATTTGCTATCTATGAAAGCGAAAAACTCTCAGCAAGGATAGGGTATAGTTTCGTTAGGAATATAATGGCTAAGAACTTCAAAAGATTAGGAGGGAATAGACTTATCTTTTGATATAAGTTTGCGGAAAAAGATGATGCTATAATGATAGACAAAAATCAGGCAGAAATAGTAGGAGAAATCTATGAAAGTTACGCTCATAATATAAAAGAGTATTGAAATAAACAGTTATTCCCTTGAATGAATATCCTAGATTTGACACATTGAGAAGTAGAAACAAAATTTCCTTGAAAAATTTTAGAACACATAAAACAAAAAAAGACCTCCACTACTCCTAGAAACTTCATAGAAAATACTCTTAAGAATACACAAAAGATGAAATACAATGGATATATAAAAGCTGAACTCGATGTAAAAGATGAAATAGTATGACATTTGTTTGAGGAGGTCAGACAAAAATATAAAGAATACGACAATTTAGTATTGGAATGAACCTGAAAGGTAGGAACAACAATATACTTTACATTCTATTTACCGGAGTTAACTATTATAGAT
>Ga0118677_10001839_pt1 | contig 43944 bp, 27 predicted proteins | sample AliMusrvi5mmetaG_FD_86154 | JGI IMG/M metagenome (GOLD analysis project Ga0118677, IMG submission 86154)
GATGTAAATACCGTTTGGCAGATCTCTCAAATCAATGGTTGTTTCTTTATCGGCGTTATTAATTGTTCTTACAATTTGCCCCTGGATATTTTGAATTTCAATTGTTGAGTTTTGCAGAACTTCAATGGTCAGATCATCTTTTGCCGGGTTGGGATAAATACTCACAATGTTGTTCGTTGATGCCTCATCAATTCCTGTGACCAGACAAGTAACAACTCCTTTAAAAACCATGGTGTCGCGGGATTCAGTAATAGCACGGCATGATATTGAATCACCAACGTTGGCAATGGAACGCGTAATTGATTGGGTTGTTTCGCCGCTGGTCCAAAGATAAGAAATGAAGCCTTCAGGGACGGAGATATTATCAACTGCTCCGTTGCAAACCTGCCGGAAAGAATGTGCACCACAATAGCATGAAAGGTATGCATAGCCAAAATGAGCGCCCTGTGCGCAATCATAAGTTGTAAACTGGATGCTGATATTTTCTCCGATATGCGCTGACAGATCAACAGCTACTGCTGTCCAGTCTTTCCAATGGTCCGCTTCGCCATCTGCTAAATGTGTAGCATCATTCCAACCCGGAAGACCTGATTGTGACGAAACCTGGTACATTCCCCACACGGTATCCACTATCACACCTAAAGAATCCATCACGTAGATGTTGAATTTAGGCTGATCAGCCAGAGGATGCCCCGGATCTTCCAAAACCACTGCATACTGATAAGTGAAGAGGCAGTTGCTTGAGTCAACATTTACAACGTACGTTAATCTTTCGGCGCCATAGTTGGTTTGTTCGTTTCCCAGCCTGCAACTGGTAGTACCACCCGGAGGCAGCACATTGAGTAGATTAGCTGTGTTTGGATCTGTTGCCTGAACATTCAAAAGGGTTTGCTGGCCTGCATTGGTGGGTAATGAATTTGTTGTTCCCTGGTTAAATCCTGAAAGAGGATTGGTGTAAACGCCACCCTGGTTCTCTCCTGTTGAGCCGCTCCAGTTGATAAAACTGTTTTGCGAGAAATCAGCATTGTTGCATTGTGATGAAACTTTTTCACAAAAAAGTATCACACTCAGGAAAATCAAACATCTTTTAAAATTACTGATAAAATGTAAAAAATTCTTCATGGTTTTTTGTCAGTGATTATAGTGCTGACACCGCACTTCTTATTGTTTGCAGTGAGTTTGCTGATAGGCAGCGAATCAAATGATGTCCATAAAAATTGGAACTGTAAAAGTACAGCTAAATAATTGTAATTAAAAAGAAAAAAGAAAGAAAAAAATGTTTGAAGTGTTTAAGAATTTAAAAGTTTCAAGAGTTCTGTTTAGCTGCGCACCAACTTTTACATTTTACATTGTTCTTGTTTTACATTTTACATTCAAAGCTTCGTGCGGAGAACTGCTGCGCCACTGCCAATATTTTCTATCATCTATTTTCTATCATCAATTTTCTATCTTTTTTTATTCTTTAATAAATTTCTTCACTCCAATTCCTTTTTCCGTCCTCACTTCTACAATATACACTCCACATGGTAATGCTGAAACATCCACATTTGTTTTGCTGCCGCTGGTTGCAGTAGTTTTTATAAGTTGTCCTTGGATGGTGGAGATTGTAATTATTCCTTCACTAGAGGTTTCTATATTGATGTGATTTGTTGCCGGATTCGGGTAAACCGCGATGTTGCGTTCATGATTGTTCATTTCTTCGAACCCCGCTGAAAGTTCTGATAATGGCAGCCGCCAGACACCAAAACTATCAAGACCTGCGAAAATAAATTTGTTGTTTATTGCAATTGTTCTCACAATATGATACGATGGCAATCCGTTATTTTTTGCAACCCAATTGTTGCCGTTATTTGTTGTTATAAACACTCCATCACCAGTACCTGCAAACAGATAATTATCTTTCAATGTTAACGAATTTACATATTCCGCGTCAATTGTCAGGCCCGTATTCACTGCTGTCCATGACTGACCATAATTGGTGGTTCTGAATACTCCCATACAACTTCTGTCACCTGCAAAAGTGGTATCTCCTTTCCTTGCTATTGCATCTATCCAAATTAGAGGAGGCATTCCATTGTTCACCGAATCCCAATTTACACCATTGTTTGGGGAAAAAAAGATACTTCCAACATTGCCATAAGTCCCGGCAAAAATGCTGTCGCCTTTTGTATTAATAGCCATAATACATCTATTTGCTATACCATTGTTTATCGAATCCCAATTATTACCATTGTTTGAAGATAAATACAAACCTCCGCCATAGGTTCCAGCAATTATATCGTTACCTCTTAATGCCATTGACCAAATACCATTATTAGTCATTCCAGTATATGCGGGTGTCCAGTTGTCTCCATAATCAGTAGATTTATAAACCCCACCATAACCCCCCGTAAAAACAGTGCTGTCCTTAATTGCAAATGCATAAACCACAACAGTACCTGGAAGACCAGTATTTACCATAGTCCAACTGCCTCCATTGTTCAACGACCTGAACACACCATTTTTTAATGATCCGGCAAAAATTGTATCACCTTTGGTTATTATTGACTGTATAAAATTACTGTCAAGACTTGTATGCTGCCACTGTGCATTTGCAATGGTTATCATACAAGACAAGGAAAAAATAAGCAGAAGTTTTTTCATGGCTTTATTGTTTCATTGGCTAATTGTTCATGTTGCCGCTTTCGCTACGAATTTTTATTCTTTAATAAATTTCTTCACAGCCACTCCCGTTTCAGTTCTCACTTCCACCAAATATACTCCACTGGGCAATGCTGAAACATCAACCACGTAGGATGAATATCCAACGGGGTCAACATTTGTTTTGCTGCCGCTGGTTGCAGTAGTTTTTATAAGTTGTCCTTGGATGGTGGAGATTGTAATTATTCCTTCGCTACAGGTTTCTACAGTGATGTGATTTGTTGCCGGATTCGGGTAAACCGCGATGTTGCGTTCATGATTGTTCATTTCTTCGAACCCCGCTGAAAGTTCTGATAATGGCAGCCGCCAGACACCAAAACTATCAAGTCCTGCGAAAATAAATTTGTTGTTTATTGCAATTGTTCTCACAATATGATACGAAGGCAATCCGTTATTTTTTGCAACCCAATTACCGCCATTATTTGAAGACATAAATACTCCGCCCCCACTAAAATCACATGCAAAAATATTATTACCGCTGATTGCAAGTTTAGAAACTGCTACACTTAGCGGTAATCCATTATTTACAGCCATCCAACTGACACCATTATTCGGGGATAAAAAAACACCTTTGTCTGTTCCAACAAAAATATTACTATCCTTAATTACAATATCCAATGCGATTAAACTGTCATTCACACTCGTCCAAAGTTGCCCATTGTTAGTTGATAAGAAAACGCCACTATCCTCAATACCGGCAACAATAATATTTCCATTAGTTGCTAATGATCTAATTGAATTGTTGGCTGGCAATCCATTATTCACAGGAACCCAACTATTCCCATTATCTATTGAAAGTAATACACCGCTATTACTATATGCAGTTCCTGCAAAAATATTATTCCCATTTAGAACCAATGAATATACAGCAGTATTTGTCAAGCTTGTGGCATTCCAATTGTCTCCATTATTTGAGGAAACAAACACACCATTCCCCCCTGCAATAACGTCATTTCCATTTGTAGTAATAGTCATAATTGTGGAAGAATCGAGACTTGTGTGCACCCATTGTGCATTTGCACTCAAGCCAGGCATGGCGAGCATTGCAATAACGAGTAAAACTTTTTTCATACCTGAAATTTTTACCTTTCAAATTGACGCTTTAAAAGTACTCATAATTATTATTCCAAATCTATTTTCAAAATAATTTCCCCAAATTTATTTTGAAATAAGATTTGACAACTTTCAAAAAGTTGTCAAATCTGGTGGACCTGATCAAATAATTTTTCATCATTTCCTTTCAAAAAATCTCTCAAAATGCCCGAAAACATGGGATTTTAGACATTTTTGAGAGTTTTAATTTTGTATATTCAGATTCTATTACACAACACAAACATCTGATAAATAGCGATATAAATTGTTAATTTGGATTGCAAAAGTTCTAAAAGTGATTCGTTAAAGTCTTAGAATCACTCTTTGAGGTCTTAGAGTGAGCCGTTGACTTCATCGAATCACTCTTTGAGGTCTTAGAGTGAGTCGTTGACTTCATCGAATCACTCTTTGAGGTCTTAGAGTGAGTCTAAGACTTCATCGAATCACTTTTTGAGGTCTTAGAGTGAGCCGATGACTTCATCGAATCACTCTTTGAGGTCTTAGAGTGAGCCGATGACTTCATCGAATCACTTTTTGAAGTCTTAGAGTGAGCCGATGACTTCATCGAATCACTCTAAGAGATCATCGAGTCGAATTTTGAACTTTTGCATTAACTTCAATCCATTTCCTTTTGAGGATGGATGTTTTTAGTTTAGGAAAGTCGTGATTTGGGTTATGGACACTTTACTCTTTTGGTAATTTTGGTAATGGTTTTTTTATAAAATTGACTGGTTTTTTGAATTATTATTTCTCAAATCCGTTAACCTGAAAAGCAGGATACATGACGGGTTTTCATCTGAGGCAATAAAAAAGCCAAATTCCATACGATTCTTTACAAAAATAATTGCTATGGAATTTGGCTAACAATACCTGAGAACAATGAATTTTCCGGCTATACTTAACTTTTACAGCTATCGGCTCCAACCATTTTGGTTCTTCACAAGTAACGATGGCTACTTACCAGATAAAGTTTGAACAAAATAACTTCTTCGAATTGCATATTTGTCATAGTTCGGTTATAAGGTGATTTTCGTTTGAACTATATTATTATTACAACCAAGAGACTGTCACTGCCTGACTATTTCTCTGAATTTCCTGTTCAAAACATGTCGCCCATGCATAATTTTAAGGCGTGCTTCAATGAAATAATATGAAGATGTTGCTTAGAAAGATTTTCTCCTGCTTAAAAAAAATCACTTTTTTTCTTTTTTTTCTTTGATGTTTTTCAATAATATGTACTTTTACATGTTTAAAAATTTGTGTTGAATTTCGGAAAAGTGATTGCTGTGATATGAAATGCATCTGAAAAATTTCATTGAAAAACTCAATCACATAAAGGGTAAAACAGATAGTGGCAGTAATATTTTGTAAGAGATTTATTTTTTTAAAAAACTATAACGGAGATAAAAAACCGAACAGTAAAATTTATTAGTGTCAGAGAAAAATAATTGGAATCATCTTCAAAACTTATAGCGATATAGACTTTCAGACTATTTCGCCCCGATGGGGCTTCTAATCGCTGCTAAGATTTTTGTTACAAAGATTTCACTCCTATGGAGTGCAGAAGCCGCAGCGGAGGGCAATCCCAGAGGGATGTAATCTTTGTAGTAATAAAAATGTGAAGGTGTTTAAGTCACGTAGTGACGACATAAAAAATTAACTGGACAACAATGATTAATATTTATAAAAATTTAAAACAGTGTACCTAAAAACAAACATTTAATTCACCAAATCCAAACCCATGAAAAAAATCATCATCATCAGCATGCTTGCGCTATTCGCACTTGCCGGAATGACACAGAAACCACTGCGTGTGGAGATCGAGGCCAAATCGCAGGCGGATAATTACAAGATCATCCCTTTCGGGAAAAAAGGAGTAATTGTTTTTTGCCAAAGCAACGAGTATTCCGACAAGAAAAACAATAAATGGTATTTCACCCTGTACGATACCAATTTTAAGGAAATGTGGTCGAAGGAACAGGCGGTTTTAAGAAACCTTAGTTTCCGTTTTTTCGACTACACCAACAGGTATCTCTACCTTTATCTTGAAAACGGAACAATGAATGCCAGGGGGAGTTTCCAGATATTGAAAGTGGATGTTGACTCTCTGGCAATAACCACCTATAATTCCTCTATCCCGGTTGGGTGTGTGGTGAATGGATTCAAGGTGCTGAATGGCGTTGCTATGCTGTCGGGGCGCACACTTCCCAGCGGCGGCACCAATTGTTTGCAGATGTGTTTTAACATGACCTGCATTCCTTTTTTTACCGGTTTTACAATTGTCAGAATAAAGCCTTTTCTTTTTCAATATGACATGAACTATGGCAACTCGAAGATGATCACCGACCTTTTCAAAGAGCAGGCCTATGTTGAAAGCCTCGCAGTTGACACCAAGGATAGCCTTTTTGTTACAAGTATCAAGAACCATATTCCGCGCAACACGAACGCCATGTATATTGATAAATTCAACACCGGCGGGTCGAAAGTGAGTTCTTTAAAACTTTTGACAAACAATCCGAAAAGGAAATTGAACACTGCCAAGGTGGTGTCGTTGAGCGAAAGCGACAAGATCATTATCGGAACTTATAACAACTATACCAGCGGCAATATGGCAAACCCGGCTTTTGCGGGCACTTCGGAAAGTTCGACAGGCATTTATTTTACCAAGGTGGTGAACGACGAGCAGAAATTTATTAAGTTTTATAACTTCTCTAAATTCCCGGGTTTCTATTCATATCTCAGCGCTCACCGCACGGAAAAAATAATGAAAAAGGAGAAAAAGCTTGAAGCAAAAGGAGGTGAAATGTCGTTCAACTACCAGTTGCTTGTTCATAACATCATAAAAAAAGATTCCAATTACATCATGATCGCTGAGGCTTATTACCCGGAATACCATTCATATACACAAACTTCATGGGATTCACATGGTGTTCCAACCACCACCACTATAACGATTTTTGATGGATACCGCTACACCAATGCAGTTGTTGCCTGTTTCGATAGCGAAGGAGAACTACTTTGGGACAATAGTTTTGAGATCATGAATATTCTTACTTTCAACCTGCATGAACGCGTGAAAGTGCTGCTGGATGGACAGGATATTATTCTTACTTATAGTTATGCAGGAAATATTGCATCGAAGATCATCAGGAATAACGAGGTGATTGAAGGCAAGCAGGAAACCAAGATTGAAACAAATTACGACAACGACAAAGTGCTGGGTGACTATAACAGCGATATGGAATACTGGTATGGCAGTTATTTCATCTCTTACGGTTACGAAAGGATAAAAAACAAAACAAAAGACAAAACCAAACGGACGGTTTTTTATTTTAATAAAATGGGATTTCAATAGAAAGTGCACTAAAGTTCGAAGTGTCTAAAGTGTCTAAAGTTGGGGCAGCTCCACTAACTTTAGACACTCTAGTACACTTTAGCACACTTTAGACACTTTAGCACACTTTAGACACTTTAGAACACTCTAGCACACTTTAGACACTTTTATGGATAAAATTGCAGAAAACAAATCCTTCAAACAGTCGCTTGGATTGTTTGATTCTACAATGCTGGTGGTGGGGTCAATGATAGGCTCCGGGATATTTATTGTGAGCGCCGATATTGCACGCAATGTCGGGTCGCCGTTTTATGTTCTTCTCACATGGCTGATAACAGGAGTGATCACCATTGTGGCAGCGCTCAGTTATGGCGAGCTGGCAGCGATGATGCCAAAAGCCGGCGGTCAGTATGTGTATTTAAAGGAAGCGTACAATCCCATGGTTGGTTTCCTTTACGGATGGACACTATTCATGGTAATACAGACGGGGACCATTGCTGCCGTTGCCGTGGCTTTCGCAAAATTCACAGGCGTGCTGGTGCCGGCATTGAGCGAAAAAAATATTTTGCTTGAGATATCCTGGTTCAAATTATCAGCGGCGCAACTGCTCGCCATCGCGAGTTTGATACTCCTTACTTTTATCAACTTCAGGGGTATCAAAAATGGCAAGATCATGCAGCTCAGTTTTACCATCACCAAGATCGTTGCCCTTGCAGGATTGATCATCATTGGTTTTATTGTTGCAACCAGCAAAAGTTTCTGGGCATTGAATTTTGCCGACATGTGGAGCGCTTCCACAACTGTCACAGATGCAAATGGCGTAGCGACCATACATCAGATAAGCGGAATGGCAATCGTTGCTGCTGTGGGTGTGGCAATGGTGGGTTCTGTGTTTTCAAGCGATGCGTGGAACAATGTTACGTTCATTGCAGGCGAGATCAAGAATCCGAAACGCAACATTCCGCTCAGTTTATTCTGGGGTGTACTCATTGTGACCATTCTTTATATCGTGGCAAATCTTGCGTATCTGTGCTTGCTTCCGCTAAAAGGGAGTCCCGAAGGCGCCGATGTGATCAGCAGGGGAATTCAGTTTGCAACATCCGACAGGGTAGGAGTGGCAGCGGCTTTCCGCATCTTTGGTGATTCTGCGGCAATAGTCATGGCAGTGCTCATCATGATCTCAACGTTTGGCTGCAACAACGGACTGATACTTTCAGGAGCACGCGTTTATTATGCAATGGCTAATGACGGATTGTTTTTTAAGCGGGTTGCAAAGATGAACAAATTCGCAGTTCCCGGAGTGGCGCTCGTTTTCCAGTGCATCTGGGCAAGCATTCTGTGTTTATCAGGAAAGTATGGCGACCTGCTCGACTATGTGGTCTTTGCAGTACTTCTGTTTTATATCCTTACCATTCTCGGCATTTTCCTTCTTCGCAAAAAACGCCCCGATGCAGAGCGGCCTTACAAAGCTTTTGGCTACCCGGTAGTGCCTGTACTTTATATCATCTTTGCGTTGGCGATGTGTATTGATCTCCTGATAAACAAACCTAACTTCACATGGCCCGGTCTCATCATTGTTGTCATCGGATTGCCTGTCTATTTCCTGATGAAAAGAGGGAATGAAATGAACTCGCAATAATTCTATTTCGGAAAGTTCCAACAGTAATGTCAGGAATTTCGGAAACGGGAAATTACTTCGTAAATCATAGATTTTTGTGACAAAAAGAAACCCTGCGTGAGCAGGGCCTCTTCATATAAACCTAAAAAAAAACGTCAGAAGAAAACGGCTCCTGATATTGTTGGTTCAAAGATAAAGAATTTTCTTCACAAATGGGGAAATATTTTTTAAAGAGATCAATAGTAATGATCTTATGCTTATGGGGAGAAAGGGTATAGGGATATAAAACTGCCTCCGACTTCCCTGAGACTTATACCCCATGCACCAAAGAAATTGAGTTAAGAAATTGTGGTTAAATTTTGGTGAGTTTAAGGATTATGAAAGAGGAAATCCGGAAAGGATTAACTATGAATAGTAAAGTAAACAGGGGACGCATCAACTCTGAAAGAGTTGAATCTTGATCATGGTTGGTATTCAACAAGAGGGAAATTGCTTTTTCACACTTCCCTTAATGAAATATCCAATTCCTATTGCTTAAGACCCCATGCAAAAACACCTTGTCTTTTCGTTTCCCGTTTATTTATTAATTTAGCTGCATGGAACAGAACAAAGAAGAATCAACAGTCTATTTCGATGAGTTGCCGCTGTGGTCAGCGCCATTCGGCTGCAAATTGTTGGAAGAAATACAACTGAAGAAAAACATCAAAGTCCTTGATATCGGCTTTGGAACCGGGTTTCCTTTGATTGAACTTGCAAGGCGGCTTGGTCAGTATGGCGTGGTTTACGGATTGGATCCAAACGAGGAAGCCATGAATAAAACAAATCGCAAGGTTCAACATTATGACCTGAAAAATGTCAGGACCTTTGTGGGAGTTGCCGAGAAAATGCCTTTCCGCGATGCTTATTTCGATCTGATTGTTTCCAACAACGGATTGAATAATGCTTCTGATATGAAGATCGCATTGAGTGAAACATTCAGGGTAGCAAAGCCGGGCGCACCTCTTATATTCACAGCAAACCTGCCCGACACCATGATCGAATTCTATGAAATTTTCAGAAGTGTTCTTCTTGCTTTTGGTTTGAAAGAGGAGAATGGGAGGATCAGTAAGCATATTGCTGAAAGAAGGAAGTCGGTTGAAGAGCTTTCCTCACTTGTCAGAAATGCAGGTTTCGAAATTCAAAAAATTGATGAAGATAAATTTCACTTGGATTTCATTGATGGCACTACGTTTTTAAACCATAGTTTTATCAGGAATGCTTTCCTTGATTCATGGAAAAAGATTGTGAGCAGTTCGGATGTGAGAAGAGTGATGTTGCAACTTGAAAAGAACCTGAATTCTTATTCTGATCAGAATGGAAGCCTTAAACTTACCATTCCTTTCGCATGTGTTTGCTGCACCAAACCCTGATACAGGCTGAAAAAAAGTAACACCAAAATTGAAAAATGTTTGAATGCGTTTTGGAAAAAATGTATTTTTGTAAAAAAAAAGAACTATGAAAAAATTATTATTCGCTCTGGCGCTGCTGCCATTATTTTTTTACCACACCAATGTTAAAGCTCAGAAAGTTTTTTCAGAGCAGTACGAATCAAATGCCAATGTAAAGGTTTATGTTGTTCAGTATGCTTCCGACGCTGACCTGAAAGTTTACAAAGAACAGTACGAATCGAATGCCGGAACAAATGATGGCAAATGGTTTTTTGAAGAATACGAATCCAATGCAACCAAAAAGATTTTTTTCGAGCAGTATGAATCCAATGCTGATCTGAAAATTTTCTTCGTGGACTACGAATCGGATGCAGGCTGGGTCAACACTGCCAAGCAGTATTTGATGTATTAGAATTTCAGGCTGTCAATTCTTTTGCGGTCACCATTCTGAATTGTAATTCATCCCTGAATTTTCGGGCGATAGCATTCACCTTTTTCTCAAGGGAGGATATTCCACGCTTTGTATATTCATTGTCCTGCATCTCCGAAAGGATCAGCATTTCGAATGCTACTGACGGCAGCCAGGCCACATCTTTCTGATAGCCTCCGATGGCAAGGGAGCCTGTCTTGTCAAGGAATTTCTTAAGATAATTTTTCCTTAGAGCAAGTGTGCTGCAGGAACCAAAAATGATGATCGAATTTCCGCATTTGCCAGCCAGAAGTTCAGCCAGGTCATCAAGAGAATAAGTTTCTTTGTTACCAAGAAGGAGAAAATTCTTTTCTCCGTGAAAAGCGAGGTACAATATTGGATACTTATGGTATTTTCTCTGCGTCCACTTATTGACGAAGAATTCTATTTCCTCTTTGGTAGCGCACGAATGATAAATGTGATCAATATACCTGTTGCAATGCAACAGTTCGAGAATAGGCTTTACTGAAGATTTCTCACGCAGGTCTTCATCCCATATTCCCTCCAGACAATAAATTCCTTTCATGATATTCAAGGGGAAAAAATCCCGGAACGATTGAAATTAAAATGGCAAATCATCCAGCTCTTTGTCTCCGTCACTCGCTGTAAATGTGAAATCGTCAGATGGTACAGGTGGTTGTTCATTGGCAACAGCATCTTGAACGCTTTCAACTTTCCAGGCTTTTGCTTCGGTGTACCAACGATTATTGTATGATCTGCTTTCCAGGTCAAAACTAACTTTAATTTTCTCTCCTTCTTTTGCAGTAAACTGTTCGGCTTTGTCATTCCAAAGCGAAAAACAGACCTTCTTCGGGAATTTTGATTCTACCTCAATAACAAATTCTAATTTTTTCATTGGGCCTTTCTGACCCGAGATATTTTGTACAGGCATTATTTGCAGTACTTTTCCTTCAATTTCCATTTCAATTATTTTTTTTGAAAATTACTAAAATAATTTACAACAGGGTAAACTTTGATTAATTTTTTATTGACAACATCCTTTCATGCGGAATAAGAGGTGGGTCTTATTTACAATGATTGATCGTTTGGTTTTCTTTCTCAATTTTCTTTTGAATCTTCTGATGTTTGCTGATTATTGACTTCAGGGTTGTCTTTTTCAGATAATTTGTCATTGTATCATTAAGCCCCATCCAGTATTCATTGGCCACGCAAACCCTCGATAAAAAGCAGGTGACCGGTTTATTTGAACAATGAATAATTGACAACTCCGGCTCGAAAGATCTGTAAACATCGTAAACAGTGATTTCAGATTTTGGTTTTGCCAGAATGTAACCACTTTTTCTGCCGCCTGAATTCATGATCAGTCCGGTAGCTTTTAATGAGGAAATAATAGGGTCAAGATATTTTTGAGACAATTGTTGATTTTCCGCAATTTCTCTCTGGAACATTCCATTTTTGCTTTCATGCAAGCCCAACTCTATTAGAACTCTCAATCCGTATCTTACTTTGGTATTTATTCTCATTATTGCAAGGTTGTTATTTGGTTAACAATTGTGGGTTTTAAAAAAAGAAAATGCCTCTATTTTCTTATCCTGCAAAATTACTTAAATTATTTCAGAATATCCTACTAATATTATTGCTTAAGTTGTTTTGTTAACAATTTATTTGAAAGTCTACTGTTTAACAATCCAGCATTTACTTAAACCAATTGGTAGTATGGTTGAGAAATAATAACAATTAGATTTTTAAAATGGAGATAATGCTACATTAATATTCACTATCTCCATTATGGTTTTGAGCTGATTGTTTGGTTAAATTTTCGACTCTGAATTCGAAGTTATTTTTGCAAAACAACCTTTCCTGTGAGCCATTTGTCATTACAGGAATATTCAAGGAAGTAAAGGCCTGCAGCATATTTGCTGATATTTATGTCGAATTTTTGCTCTTTGATTTCATATTTTTCAAGCAATTTCCCATTAATATCTGCAAGATAAATTTCTTTCGCATCGCCTTGTATTTCTATGTAAAGTTGTCCTGTCGTCGGATTGGGATAGTATTTGAAGCTTTTGAAATCTCCCGGAATATTGCTACGGTCATGATTTGTTGTATCAATTGATTTTGTAATACCCGTGTCTTGTTTTGCAGTATCAATAAGAAACACAATTTTGTTGGTGTCAGGTGATAGTGTAGGGAGTTGGCACTTTGTGATTTTATTCTGATCAATGACCACATGTGCTATAATTTTGGGATTGGTTATAACCATTGTATCTTTAATTCCACTTGTCTTTATCGGTGCATCGCAGGGAGCGACAAATACAAAATTATCAATCGTTTTTCTGAGCAGATCCTTCAAAAGGGTAACGTCATATTCATCAGTTGTAGGTTTGAGATGTGTGTCTCCGACTCCACTGTGATCGGTAAGGAAAATATAAGTACCATTGGTGGCAAGTGCAAACGAACGAAACAGGTATTCACCTGATTTCGATATGCCGCTTCCAATAACTGGAACCAGTCTTATTCCTTTGGCACATGCTTCCTGTATGTTTTTCTGCAATGATTTTATGATTTGATTGCTGTAGTGAGGAGGTGCATCAAGTACTAAAAACATCATTCGGGCAAGTGCATCATCATCCCATTTTATTTTGTTCACTGCTACGCTCAGTGCGCTGTCAACAGCTTCAGGTTCGTCGCCCCCCCCATCAGCATATTGATCGTTGATAAAAGAAATGACAGTGTCAATATTCTCAGTAAGGTCAAACTTTTTGGTTACATATTCATCGCCCAGGTCCCTGTAAAATACACATCCCAGCTTGATGGTATTTTGTGAATATTTTTCTTTTACAGAGGTTATGAGGTCAAGCAATTCTGCCTTTAAATATTTTATTTCATCACTCATTGAACCGGTAGCATCAACCATGAACATGATGTCAATATTCTTAGGAACATTGCATGAAACTGGCAAAGTGATAACATTGATGCCTTGCTGAAATGCTGTGATCTTATCTGAATTGTATGTTTTGTCATCATAAAAGACATTGATGGAAAGATCTTTTTTATCCTTTGCCTTTTCATAAATATCCGCCCACAGTTCAGTTTTTCCGGTGTTATCGGTTTTTGATTCCCATAATAATTTACCGGTTTTTGATTGTAACTGCACCTTTGCGTCAATCAAAGGTTTTCCTGCACTGTTTACAATTTGCAGAGAATATCTGTCAATGGGTTTAAACTGCCAGTAATCCTGCCATGTTTTTAAATCAGTTGACGAGATATCATTCCAAAGGTTCCATTTTGCAAAATCATTCAATTCACCGGCAGTGAGAATTCCTGCTCCACCCTGGGGTGAATTATGTGTTGCAATTTTATCCGATTTTATTGACGCATCTGAAGAATAGTATGCCTTTTTGGAAATGCTTCTTTCGCGAACACCATCAACATAAGTTGTGCCTTCGGATGATCGGCTTCCTTTGCTTTTTGGCGTCCATGTATAGGTTCCTCCGACAGGTACAGACTTCATCTCAGAAGAAACAGTCATTACATCTGATTCGTTATATTCAGCATCACTGATTTTCGAATCAGAGACTATTACTGATTTCAGAGCTACGCCGGAACTTTGAAGAGCGATATCAACGATGGTAGTGCTGTCTTTTTTAAGAACAATGCCGGTAATCTCAGTCAGTTTATATCCGATATATTGAACTTTGATTTTGTAAACACCGGGATCAGCAACGATTTTGTAAGATCCATTCATGTCTGAAATAACCGTTTTATAGACTGTATCATTGCTATAACTGATACAGGCGCCAATCATTGCTTCTTTAGATTTTTCATCGGTTACTTTACCTTGTATGGAGCCTACTTGTCCGTGAGATAATGACATTGTCATCAGGAAGAAAATGTTCAGGATGATTTTAGAGAAAGTCGTAAATGTTTTCATGCTTCTTGTTTTTTTTTGTTAGTAAACTATAAGTGACTTCAAACTGTAAGATTCAATAAGTGTAAAATTCCATAATTGAATTTCTTTATTGAATTTGAATTCAAAAGTAAACACTCAAAAACCAAAAGGCAAGGGTAATTAAGTAAACGGTCGTAACAATTAAGTAAACGGTAAATTTCCTGATGTTTTTTCAGTAAAATGAGAATTTTTCCGGCGAAAATTGTCTTTCACTCCTAAAAAGGAGGAGTGAACTGGAAATTGAAAAAATACTTTTCTATGACAATTAGTTTACTTTCCTCCGGCGCCAACGAAATAATGTTTTTTGTCACTGAATAAAATATTGAAGGTAGTAAGGCTGCCGTAAATACGGGTAATATATTGTTGCAGGTTCACCTTTTCTTCGTCAGTAAGCTTTTCGTTTGAATTAATGTTTTGCTCTAAAACCCGGAGCCGGTCGCGAAGCATCACAATTTTATGGAAGAAGGCATCAATGGGGATCTCTTTAGGCTGCAATGTAGTGTTACCTGAATGTATCACTATTTTGCCTCCGGTCCATCTGTCAGCCATTGGTACCACCTCCTGCAAAGAGGCATATTTGTCGAGAACGTAAGTAACGATTCTCTCGAATTCTGCCAGATTTATATCGGAGGTACTGGCTGAAGAACCGGATTCATCAGGTCTTTCAAGAACTTCATATTCGTTGTTGGATTTGGAAAATTCCACTTTGCCACCCCTCGCAAAAAACACTTCAAAATTTGTAAGGCTCACTTTACTTACAATACCTTCTCCATATTTATCATGATCTATGCGTGTCCCTACGGTTAATTCTTCTGACATTTTACTTACTTTAAAATTTGTTCAAAGATAACGAAAAAAAGACCCAAATTCCAAATTCCAAAATTCAAATTCCTGGTTGGAGAGACTGAATTTTGATTACTGGTTATTAAGATTTGAGTCCAGTTACACCACAAATTCTACTTCCTTAAATCCACATTCCAGAACTTTTCTTTTATTTGTTTCAAGAAGAAGTTTCCCCTGTGCCGTAATTCCGGTTATCCTTGCCTGGATTGCTTGTTCATTGTAAATAAAGGAAGCATTTTCATTCAGTCTGTACAATGAAGTATAATAGTCATCATCGAGTTGTTTGTTTTCGGAATTTATCAGCTCTTTATATCTGTTCTCAAAGCAGGAACAAAGTATTGAGAGACATTCTTTCAGATCATGATCTTCGCCCGTAATATTCTTTAATGACACAGGGTTTGGTGCATTGCTGATAAAATATTCCTGGTTAATATTGATGCCTATTCCTGAAATAAAATACTGAAAATTTTCACCCATTATTGCATTTTCAATAAGTATTCCTGCGATCTTTTTGTTGCCTGCATAAATATCATTTGGCCATTTAATCTTCTCAGTTTCTTTTCCTTTAGTCAAGATGCAGACCATGTCAAACACTGCTAGGGAAACAACTTTGTTCATCATGAATTGTTTCTCAATTGGTAAAAAAGTTGGAAATGAGATGATGCTCAATGTGAGATTTTTTCCTTTTTCACTTTCCCAATGATTGTCTCCTGTTCCTCTGCCTGCAGTCTGATGATGCGTCAGCACAATTGTGCCATCTTCAATTGCTGTATTATTTTTGATCAATTCAGTTGCATACTTGTTTGTTGATGCTGTTTCTGCCAAACTGATAATTTTATTTCCGATCATGGTGATGGTATTAAAAATTACGAATTCTACTTCTATTTGAAATAACAATGCTTAAATGATATGTGGAAAAGGAAAACCGGATATCGGAACAAGATTGCGAAAACCTTATTCCTGCATAAACTATTACCTTATGCCTCACCGCCAAAACAGGATTTATTTTTTTCATATCCTCTTATTTATTACTTTTGCACACGGCAAATATAAATAATTGAATGGCAAAGAAGAAAAAGAAAGAAAATACTTCGGATTTTTTAACAGAAATAATAATCAAAGGTATTCAGAATAAAAAGGGAAAAGACATAGTGAGCCTTGATTTGAAGAGTATGCATCATGCTGTAACGGATTATTTCATTATTTGTCATGGAACGTCTAATGTTCATGTACAGGCAATAGCTGATTCGGTTGAGGAAGAAGTTCGCAACGCTATCGGCTTAAAGGCCTGGCACAGGGAAGGAGTTCAGAATGCAGAGTGGATATTACTTGATTATATTGATGTAGTAGTTCATATCTTTCAGGAAAATATCCGCAATTTCTACCAGATCGAAAAACTCTGGGCAGATGCAGTGACAACCCAAATAGACAGTGATTAATGATCATTAATAACAAGTGACCATCAATGAAAAAACCCATTAATGTCACACAGTAATATTAAGAGTAACGAAAATAATTGATAGGAGTAACAAATGGCAGATAATAAAAGTACTACACCGAACAAGAGTACTACACCAAATTTTAAATCAAATCCAAATTCCACAAAGCGTAAAGGTGGTTTCAACTTTTACTGGATCTATGGGATATTGGCGCTTGGATTTTTGGCAATGCAGTTTTTTAGTTGGAATGGTTCATCAGAGAAAATTTCTTTTCAGAAGTTTGAAAAAGAAATGTTCAAACCGGGAGATGTTGAAAAAATTGTTGTAATAAACAAGGAGAAAGCTGAAGTTTACATTAAAAAAGATAGTCTCAAAAAGCCGGAGTATAAAGATGTCAATAAAGGCATAAGTGGCGGAGCAAATGTAGGTCCTCATTTTAATTTTGAAATTGGATCAGTTGAGCAATTCAAGCAGGATATGGCTGCTGCAAGGAACGAAATCCTTGCTATAGATACAGTGGGTAAAAACGCAGCACAGAAAGAAAAACTCATCAACAATCTGAATGTGCCTGTTGATTACGAAACAGAGAGTGAATGGGGGCATGAAATACTTAGTTGGGTAATTCCAATTGCACTTATGGTTATCCTATGGATGTTCATCATGCGCAGAATGGGCGGCGGAGCAGGAGCAGGAGGACAGCTGTTTAATATTGGTAAATCAAAGGCTCAGTTGTTTGACAAAGAATCCAGTGTTACCACCAATTTCAGTGATGTTGCAGGCCTCGAAGAAGCCAAGATCGAGATCATGGAGATTGTTGACTTTTTAAAGAATCCCAAAAAATATACTGACCTTGGAGGGAAAATCCCGAAAGGCGCTTTGCTTGTTGGCCCTCCGGGTACAGGGAAAACATTGCTTGCAAAAGCAGTTGCCGGTGAAGCAAAAGTTCCTTTCTTTTCGCTTTCAGGTTCTGATTTCGTTGAAATGTTTGTCGGTGTGGGTGCCTCGAGAGTCCGTGATCTTTTCAGGCAGGCGAAAGAAAAAGCTCCCTGTATCATCTTCATTGACGAAGTTGATGCCATCGGTCGTGCCCGCGGTCGTAACCCACTTGCCGGTTCAAATGATGAACGTGAAAATACGCTGAACCAGTTGCTCACCGAAATGGACGGCTTTGGTACTAATGTTGGTGTTATCATACTTGCTGCCACAAACCGTGCTGATATTCTTGACCGTGCATTGATGCGTGCAGGCCGTTTCGACCGACAGATTCATCTTGAACTCCCTGACCTGGAAGAACGCAAAGCAATTTTCAAAGTTCACATTCGCCCCTTGAAATTGGACGTTAATGTTGACACGGATTTCATGGCAAAACAAACCCCCGGATTTTCAGGAGCTGATATTGCAAATGTTTGTAATGAATCAGCATTGATCGCAGCACGTAATAATAAAACTTCAATTGACAAACAGGACTTCCTTGATGCTATTGACAGAATTGTCGGAGGACTCGAAAAGCGCAGCAAGATCATTTCTCCGGGAGAAAAGAAAGTTATAGCTTTCCATGAAGCCGGCCATGCTTCTGTAAGCTGGATGCTTCAGTATGCACATCCATTGATAAAGGTTACCATTGTTCCGAGAGGTAAAGCTCTTGGTGCTGCATGGTATTTACCGGAAGAAAGACAGATCACTACTTATGAACAATTGTTCGACGATGTTACTGCAACTCTTGGTGGACGGGCATCAGAAGAAATTATCTTTGGAAAAATTTCAACAGGTGCTTTAAATGATCTTGAAAAAGTCACCAAACAGGCTTATGCCATGATAGTGTATTTTGGATTAAACAAAGTGATCGGCAACGTTAGTTATTATGATTCAACCGGTGCTTCAGAATATTCTTTGACCAAGCCCTACAGCGAATCAACAGCACAAACCATAGACAAAGAGTTGAGTCAACTTGTAGAAAAGGCTTATGAACGTGCAAAGGCAATTCTACTGGAGAATAAAGCCAAACTTGAAATACTTGCCGGGAGATTGCTCGAGAGAGAAGTTATTTTCAGAGAAGATCTTGAAGAAGTATTTGGCGTGAGACCTTATGACGACTATGAGGAGGAGGTTAACGGGAAAAAAGAAACCATCACTGCTAAACCTGAAGATACAACTAAGTCCGACAGACCTGCTGATGTTATCAAGAGCGAAGGCGACACAAGTATTGTTGGAAAAATACCAAGAGAAGATATTCCGAAATAATTAAAATGGAATAACTGATAACAATAATGTTTTAAAAGTTACTGGTTCAAAACTGATATTTTGAATCTATATTAACAGCAAAGGAAAAAGCATTACAACCATGTACGATAGCACCCAACGAGAAAAGATATTGAAAAAGATAAGGAATGCGCTGATTCATAAATCTGCGAATCCTTTTCCAAACCCGGATTTTGACGCTAATGTTTATAAAGAATTAAGCGATTCACAGGAAGTTGTTTTTGCTGAAGAATTCATTAAGATGGCCGGGAAATTTGTCTATTGCGAATCCGAAGGAGAATTTATTGAAAATCTAAAAGTGCTGATTGCAGAGAATAACTGGTCAAATATATTCTGCATAGAGGACGGATTGAAACAGATCCTCACCAATGGTGATATACAGTTTTTCTCGGAAAATGACGACATCAATGAAATTGAAGTTGGTCTTACACAATGTGAATATTTAATTGCACGCCTTGGCAGCATCATGGTTTCTTCACGTCAGCAATGTGGAAGACGCATGTTTGTTTTTCCTCCTGTGCATATCGTTTTAGCCTACTCTTCTCAACTTGTACCTGATCTAAAACAGGCACTGGCGGGGATCAAACAAAGATATGCCGACAAAGTTCCTTCGATGATTTCAGTGATTACAGGTCCGAGTCGTACTGCTGATATTGAAAAGACATTGGTCATGGGCGCTCATGGTCCGAAAGATGTTTACGTTTTTCTGGTTGATGATACCAACGAAATAAACTCTTAAAGGATACAGGTGAATTGGGTTTGTGTTTACAGTTCCGGGTTTATCTACAAGGTTGAAATTGCCCAGGCAGTACTTACTGATAATGGCATAGACAGTGTGATTGTGAATAAACAGGATTCATCTTATGCCTTTGGAGATATTGAACTTCATGTGCACCCTGATGATTCTATTTCTGCACTTCAGATAATTGAAAAAGAAAAGCTATGAATAATTTTTTTACGAGAACCATTACCGGAGCTTTCTTTGTTTTGATTGTTGTCGGATCTGCTATCTGGAACTTTTGGGCATTTGCTGCTGTATTTGGAGTTTTCACGATTTTTGGAACATGGGAATTCTTCAAACTCATTGGTAAATCTGGTATCCTGCCGTATAAATTTTTTGGGACATTGATTGCATTACTACTGTATGCTACCACTGTTTTTTTTGTTGCAGGAGAAATTGATAAGTACATTTCTCTTTTTTACTTTAGCATTGCATCATTATCATTCCTGATCTTTTTTGCTGAATTATACAAGCGTTCTGAAACACCATTTCACAATATTGCATATACCTATTTAGGACTTATTTATCTTGCAATTCCCTTTTCACTTTTAGTTGCAACTGTCAACATTGGGAAAGATAATTTTGGACCTTTTACTTTTCCTGTATTTTATTTTTTTATGATTTGGGCAAACGATACGTTCGCCTATCTTGCAGGCTCTGCATTTGGCAAACACAAGTTGTTTGAAAGAATATCGCCCAAAAAATCATGGGAAGGCGCTGTTGGCGGATTGCTTTTTACGTTCATTCTTGCCTTTGTTCTTTCACATTTTTATTCATTTTTTACATTACCACAATGGTTGGGATTGGCAGCCATCATTGTTGTGTTTGGAAACTTCGGCGACCTTGCAGAGTCTATGTTTAAACGAAGTATTGATATAAAAGATTCGGGAAAGTTTTTTCCCGGTCATGGTGGTATTCTGGACAGATTTGATTCATTGCTGCTATCGGCGCCTTTCGTTTTTGTTTATTTGGAAATTGTTATGTTGCTTAAATAATTAAAACGGGAAAGTCCAATCACAAACAAATGCCACAATATATTGATAACATTAAAGAGTTCATGAGATGAGGATTCATAAAGAAGGATATTCTACGATATTTATAACTTTTCTGATTTTTTTGGTTGCTGCAGTTTGGTTGCATATTCTTTTGCCGGGCTACTTAATTATTAAATTAGCTGTTGATGGGGTTTTTCTCATCTTTTTTGCTCTGATCGTTTATTTTTTCCGCTCTCCAAAAAGAGATATGGCGTTAAGTCATGAGTACGTTCTATCTCCTGCAGATGGGAAGGTGGTTGTGATAGAAGAAGTGAATGAAACAGAATTTTTCAACGACAGGAGGATACAGATATCAATATTCATGTCCCCGTTAAATGTTCATTGCAACAGGTATCCCTGCTCAGGTGTCGTAAAATATTATAAGTACCATCCCGGTTCATACCTTGTTGCATGGTTGCCCAAATCATCTGAAGAAAATGAACACACCACTGTTGTTGTTGAAACTTTGGCCAAACAATTAATATTGATCAGGCAGATCGCAGGAGCTCTAGCAAGGCGTATTGTTTGCAATGCAAAAGAAGGCACTGAGATCAAACAGGGGCAGGAGCTGGGTTTTATTAAATTTGGATCCAGAGTTGATTTACTGCTGCCTGTTAATTCGGTTATTAATATTAAACTTGGACAAGTTGTAAAAGGTGGAAAAACAGTGATTGCTGAACTTGCATAAAAATTGATGTTTGCTTTGAAAAGGTAAATGAAGTTATCCGGACAATGTTATCTATTTGATATTCTAACCTGTTTTCAATAATATTGCTGTTTATTTTTATGATAGTGTGCATTTGAAATTTGGCTCAAATTCATTTTGAAATTTATTTCAATTTTAATTTGTTTTCAAAAAGTTTGCAGCATTCCGACTGATAGACCAGCCTATAATCTCTAAGCATAATTTCTTTTAAAGCGATATCGCATGAATCCAATTTCTCATTCCTTCGACCCAGTTCAAAAATATAATCTATTGCCCCGGGTGCACCTTTGACAATGTTAAGCCAATACTTGCAACACGATTGCTCTGGCATTACATTTTCAGCGATAATCAAAGGCATTGAATTCCTATTCCATTTTAATGGAAAATAATCTTTCCCGCATTCATAATTTTCTAGAATCACCATCGGTTTGTCAATACCAAGATAGTTTGATAAATGACAATAATACCAATCATCAGAATAATTTATTGGTAGTACAATGCTGTTTGGAGTGATGAATCCGGAAGCATTGTAGCATGAAATTGCTGTTAAATTTAGTTTTTGAGCAGTTGCCATGTAACATTTGTCCAAATTGAAATTGCAGAAAAGAACAACTATAACAGACAATAAGGTGAACCATTTTGGCAATAATTGTACGGATAGCCAAATGATCAGCAGAATATAAAATATTAATTCAAGCCTTGCTGATATGTAACTTCCGGAACCAAATGTGTCAGGAAGAATAAAATATAAAAAGAGAATGAGCATAGCTGATAATAGCCAGAAATCTGAAATTCTTAGTCTCGATTTTATTGTGTCAATACATCTTTTCCCGAATGGAATTTTTCCGGAAAACGTTACCTTAAAAAACCGACAGTATATGGCCATCAGAAAAACAAGTACAATAAAATAAAACAAGATTTTTGTGTAGATCTCTTCTTCTTGTTTGGCAAGAATATCCAAAGTTACATAGGGTCTGATATTTTTAAGCCATGCAATTAATTGAGTATTGTCAACAAAAGTTTTTAATTCAAATGGTCGGGACAAAAGATATCGAATTGACAAAACCATTGGTATAAATGCTGACAGGATTATAACACAGCACTTCTTTAATAAAGCTAAAAGTGCTTCTTTGACGCTTTCTGAACTATTAATAAAACGGGAAATTACATTCACCAAAATATTCAAAGTAATTAGTATTAAGCATAGTTCGAAAATGAAGATGTGTGAAAAATAGATCAGAGTTAACAACAGAAATAACCCAGAGATTCTTTTCATTGAAAGCAAATGACCATCGTGCTTTATCCAATAATTCAGTGTTATCAACAAGAAGATAATTGAGAGTGAAAAGTTGTAGAAACCCTGAAAAAAAAGGTAAGAATATGTGAAAGGAAAAATCAGGTAGCATAAAAAATAATTTTCAGGGGATATTGTTTTAATCAGGCGTCTGAAAAAAAATGGAAGCCCGGTCAGATATAAAATAAGGAGCATCTTTTCTGCTAAAAATGCAGGAAGAAATAAATTAAATAAAGACAGCAAGAAATGCCCTGTCCAATTAGGCACAGGTTCATTATTGAAAGTAAAAAAATGAGCAAGATTGCCATTGTTTCCGAAAAGAAGATTTGTAATCAGATTTGAATTGTAGAGATGGACAGGACCATCCAGTGTCGGAAAAAACCTCACACTCAATACAGGGAGCATGTTAAAAACAATGACAAGCAAGAAGAAATAGGATTCTGCTTTCCTTATGTTTTTTTTAGTAAAACCATTAAAAAGGTTCTTGCCTTTCATTAGGATACGATCAATTAAATTGTAACTTAACAATTGTCTGCAAATAAAAGAATTATTTGGGATTTATTTCAGAATTTCCTGTTCAGTTTTCAATAACTGCATTTTGTTTGATCTGAGCAGTCATCTTATTTTTAGAAAACTAATGTTGAAAAAATTATTTACTTTTGCTTCATTAAAAACCTGCACAAAAATCGAAAATATTCATGGTAGTAGATATTTTTATTCCTTGTTTTATTGACCAGATATATCCTCAGACGGCTTTCAATATGGTGAAAGTGTTGGAAAAACTTGACCTGGGTGTAAACTACAACCCTAACCAAACATGTTGCGGACAAGTTGCTTTTAACAGCGGTTTTTGGGATCATGCCAAATGTGTAGGTGAAAAATTTATCCGTGATTTTTCGAACGACAGATATATTGTGGCTCCTTCTGCTTCCTGTGTGAGTATGGTAAGAAGTTACTATCCCGAGATGTTCCATAACTCTGCCCTGCATAATGAGTACAAGCAATTGCAGAAAAATATCTATGAGTTTACAGACTTCCTTGTAAACATTATGAAAGTAAAAAATGTTGGCGCATCATTTCCCGGGGTTGTAACTTATCATGATGCTTGTTCAGCGCTGAGGGATTATGGACTTAAAAATGAACCGAGGATATTGCTGGAAAATGTAAGATCGCTCGAGTTGAAGGAAATGAAAAATACTGATGTCTGTTGTGGTTTTGGTGGTACTTTTTCTGTAAAGAATGAACCCATTTCAACTGCAATGGCTGAGCAAAAAGTTCAGAATGCTTTGGAAACAGGCGCTGAATATATAGTTTCAACAGAAGCTTCATGCCTGATGCATTTGGAAGGTTACATAAAAAAGCACAGGTTGCCGATCAAAACTCTTCATATTGCGGATATACTGGCTTCGAATATCTGAAGGTAGCCGGGTTTTATTTTTCGCTTTGGATTAACCAAAATCTTCTTTGGTTTTTGGCACATTTTACAAATTTCTTTTTAAAGAAGGCTGTATTTCTTTTTTGATTCAACTTTCGAAATTTTTATTTTATCCCAAATCGTTTTAGAAAATAAATTTTAATTTTCTTCTTCTTTAATCAAACGCATTGACTTTCTTTTTGTAAATGTATTGAATTAGAGATCAAAAATTAATTTCAGATTTCTGATATTGACTTGAATAATTTGTTGATAATTTTTTTTAAAGGGATTGAAAATTGAAGTGATGTTCGGTTTTTATTCTGTATCTTTACCCCGCTGAATTTTGATTGAAAATTGAACTAAAAAATTATAAGCAACCATTAATTATTATAAGCGTCTTCACTAAAGACTTTTTTAATCTAAAATTATTCGAAACAAAATCTACTCTGAAATAATGCTGAGTCTGCTGATTATACGAAAATTAAAGTTACCGACTTTATTCCTGTTTCTTTTTATTTCTACTATTGTTCAGGCACAACCTGGTTGTCCGAATGTAAATGCGGGAAATGATCAAACAGTAACTTGTTCCAATACCTGTGCTACACTTACAGCGACAGCATTTGCAACCGGAGCTACTACAAGTTATGTAGTTTCTTCCATTCCCTACTCTCCGCCATATCCATATAATACCGGTACCGCAATCATGGTTAACCAGGATGATGTTTGGGGCTCCGCAATCACTTTGCCATTTAATTTTTGCTTGTATGGGGTATCGTATAACAAAATTGTTCCGGGTTCTAACGGTTGCATTTCATTTAACACTTCAAATGCCGGAGGTTTTTGTGCGTGGCAGTATTCAGTTTCTTGCCCCAATGCAAATATTATCAGTGGCAGCACCGGCCCTTATGTGTTAGGTCCTTATCAGGATATTGACCCTGCTGTTACCGGTACTATGTATTATGCTATTCTTGGAGCATATCCCTGCAGAACTTTTGTGATCAGTTGGAATCATGTTGCCGATTATTCTTGTACTTCTCAGATTTCAACAAATCAAATAGTACTGTATGAGGGTACAAATGTTGTTGAGGTCTATATGCAAAACAAGCCTCTCTGTGCTTCATGGAATGGTGGCAATGCTGTGATTGGAATACAGAATGCCGCCGGGAACACCGGCGTAACTCCACCGGGAAGAAATACCGGACAGTGGACTGCCAATAATGAAGCATGGAGGTTTACACCCAATGGAGCGCCAAATTATGCAATTACATGGTGGCAGGGTGCTACTCAAATTGCATCTGGAACTACAGTGACTGTTTGCCCTACAACAACAACAACCTACACTGCCCAGGCTGTGTACACTGAATGTTATGGTTTAATAACTACATCGGATAATGTTATCGTAAATGTGAATAATAGCATGCCTGCATCAGTTACTCCGGCTACATCATCAATTTGCAATGGAGGCACTGCCAGCCTTACTGCATCAAGTGGAACTTCCTACAATTGGAGTAATGGACTTACTTCTCAGACAATATCTGTTTCTCCTGCCACAACCACAACATACACCGTAACTGTTCATAATAATGCATGCGCAAGTACTGCCACAGCTACAGTAACTGTAACACCTCTGCCTCCCCCGAGTTTAAATGGTCCTCCCACAATTTGCCCGGGTTCTTGTACTACACTTACCGCTTCAGGCGGTACAACTTATCAGTGGGTGGGTGGTCCGGCTACATCAACCTACAATGTGTGTCCAATGACAACTACAACCTATACTGTTACTGCTTATAACAGCGGTTGCTCATCTTCATCAAGTGTTACTGTTACAGTAAGCCCGGTAATACCTGTAGATGCAGGACCTCCGCAAAATATCTGTAGTGGCGGATCAGCATCACTTACGGCAACCGGAGGAATAACTTACCAATGGGTTGGCGGACCTGCTTCCGCATTTTATACTGTATCGCCATCAGTTACCACAACCTATATTGTTACTGCATACTCTAACGGGTGTAGCGCTTCAGATAACGTTACTGTTACTGTTAATTCAGCGCCACCTCTCGATGCCGGATCTTCCGTATCAATTTGCCCGGGTGATGTTGCCAATCTTTTAGCGACAGGTGCGACAACTTATCAATGGAATGGAGGCCCTGCCACTGCTGCATGGTCTGTGTCCCCGGCAACAACAACAACTTATGTTGTCACAGGTTATTCAAATGGCTGTAGTGCTACGGACAATGTTACTGTAACTGTAAAACCTTTGCCAAATGCCAGTGCAGGCCCTCCCCAGGCTTTGTGTTTGGGCGCTGCCGTTACTTTAATTGCAACCGGAGGCGGGACTTATCAATGGGTTGGTGGTCCTTCAACTGCAACCTATACAGTGAACCCTTTAACGACGACAACATATACTGTAAATGTAACCAATCTTGGTTGCATAGCATCTTCTCAGGTAACTGTTACTGTAAATAGTTCTCCCGTGATTGATGCAGGTCCTCCGCAGACTATTTGCAACGGATCAAATGCTACGCTTACTGCAACAGGAGGAACAACTTATCAATGGGTTGGAGGTCCTTCTACGGCAACTTATATTTGCGCCCCCACAACCACAACAACCTACATAGTCACGGCATCTTTGACAGGAGGTTGCAGTGCATCAGACAATGTTACCGTTACTGTCCTTCCTGTACCGGTTATTGATGCCGGGAATCCAGTGACTATTTGTCAGGGTATTTCGACTACCTTATCTGCCACAGGAGGAACATCTTTTCAGTGGACAGGAGGTCCTGCAACAAGTACCTATGTTGTCACTCCTAATGCTACAACAACCTATGTGGTGGCTGGATTTTCGAATGGATGCAGTGCTGCCGATAGTGTTGTAGTCACCGTTAACCCCCGACCTGCAGCAGATGCAGGCCCGGATCTTCCGATTTGTTTAGGAACACCGGCTGTACTGACGGCAACCGGAGGCGGATCTTATCACTGGTCCGGAGGATCTAATTCTGCCACCTATTTTGTTAGTCCATCCCCAAGCGTAACAACAACGTATTATGTTACTGTTACAAATAATGGATGTACTGCGTCTGATTCAGTCACTGTAATTGTAAACACAAATCCAATTGTAGATGCAGGCCCTCACCAAAAAATTTGTCATGGTACTTCTACCACACTTTCAGCTTCTGGTGGAACAACCTATCATTGGCAAGGTGGCCCCGTTTCCCAAACTTATGTTGTTACACCTTTGGTAACAACCTTATACACTGTCACTGTTTATCTTAGTGGAGGGTGTAGTGCGACAGATACTGTTTCTGTTAGCGTTACCGCATTACCTCCTGTTGACGCAGGTCCCCCACAAGCAATTTGTCTCGGAACTCCAGGCACACTTACAGCAACGGGAGGTTCAACATATCAATGGCTAAATGGACCAGCAACCAGCACCTACATTATTAATCCTGTGGCAGCGACCACCTATACCGTTACAGCATACTTAAATGGTTGCAGTGCATCTGATATTGTAAATGTAACAGTTAATTCTTCACCTGTTGCCAACGCGGGTCCCTCGCAGATAATTTGTCAGGGAACTTCGGCAAATCTTACAGCGAGTGGGGGAGGCACTTATTCATGGGTAGGAGGACCAAATACTGCCAATTATACAGTCAGCCCTGCAACCACTACAACATATACGGTGACTGTAACAAGTACAGGTTGCTCAGCATCGGATAGTCTCATTGTGACTGTCAAACCCAAGCCTCTGACTGATGCAGGCCCGCCACTTTCAATTTGCAATGGAAATTCTACTGTCCTTGCCGCAACAGGAGGAACAACCTATCAATGGCAGGGAGGTCCTGCCACAGCAACCGATACTGTGCATCCGGCAACAACAACAACTTATACTGTGACGGCTTATCTGAACGGATGTAGTGCATCAGATAATGTTGTCATAACCGTTAATCCTTTGCCGACAGTTGACGCAGGTGCAACACAAAGTATCTGTCCGGCTACCAGCGCAACACTTAACGCAACCGGCACAAACGGATCTTCTTTTTCATGGACAGGTGGTCCTTCAACTGCATCCTATACTGTCAGCCCACCCGATACTACAACCTATGTGGTTACTGCATTATTAAACGGGTGCACTGCCTCGGATTCAGTTATTGTAAATGTCAAACCATTGCCTCCTCTGGATCCTGGTTCTGATCAATCAATTTGCCTGGGACATACTGCCATGCTTCAGGCTTTCGGAGGGACTTCCTATCAATGGCAGGGTGGACCTGCAACAGACATTTATAATGTCACTCCTTCCACACAGACAACTTATACTGTGACGGCATACCTGAATGGTTGCAGCGCTTCTGATACGGTTACAGTCACTGTTAAACCCATTCCTGTAGCAGATGCAGGGCCACCTCAAACAATTTGTACCGGAAATAGCGCCACTCTAACGGAGATTGGAGGAGATGGGACTTTCTGGGTTTGGTTTGGTGGTTATATGGGACAATCATACACTGTCAATCCTACATCAACGACAACTTATACCGTAACCGCATACCTGAATGGATGCGTAGCGTCGGATACTGTCACTGTCTCTGTTGTATCATTCGTTTCTATTGATGCAGGTGCACATCAGACGATATGTTCAGGTAGTAGTGCGACACTTCTTGCTACCGGAGGAACTTCTTACCAGTGGTCAGGAGGAGGACCGGCAACAGCACAATATATAGTTTCTCCATTGGTAACTACTACATACACTGTAACGGCTTATCTGAGCGGATGCAGCGCTACCGACACAGTAACTGTTTCTGTCAAAAATCTGCCCCCTGCAGATGCGGGGCCTCATAAGATAATCTGCACGGGTACCAGTACAACGCTCAATGCCTCGGGAGGGACATCTTATCAATGGCAGGGAGGACCTTCTACTGCCAACTATGCGGTTTCACCTCTCGTGAACACTGTTTATACTGTCTCGGTGACCTCGAATGGGTGCATTGCCACAGATACTGTTTCAGTTTCTGTCAAGCCCTTGCCGGCTGTTGATGCGGGGCCATATCAATTAATATGTACCGGTAATAGTACTACTTTGACTGCTTCCGGAGGAACAACCTATATATGGGCGCCCGGAGGTCCTTCTTCAGCTAGCTGGCCTGTCAGCCCAATCGTTACTACACATTATACTGTAACTGCAACATTAAACGGATGCACTGCATCTGATACTGTATCTGTTGCTGTAATATCAAACCCGGTAGCAAGTGCAGGCAATCCTCAAACAATATGCAATGGAACCTCTTTAACACTGTCAGCAAGCGGTGGAAACACGTACCAATGGCTGGGAGGACCAGCAACACAAACTTATGTTGTATCGCCGTCGGTAACCACTACTTATACAGTCACTGCTTACCTGACTGGCTGTAGTGCTTCTGCCAGTGTTACGATCACTGTAAACTCCATACCCAATGTTGATGCAGGTGCAGCTCAAACAATTTGCAGCGGTACTTCTGCAACTCTTATAGCTACAGGTGGCACAACCTATCAATGGCAGGGAGGACCCGCTGCGGCAACATGGGTTGTCAGTCCTTCAGTGACTACCCAATATACTGTTGTCGGAACAACAAATGGGTGCACTGCTTCGGATACTGTTACCATTACTATAAAACCATTGCCTGCCACTGATGCCGGGACAGACCAGACAATATGCCATGGCAGTAGCGCAACACTGATTGCTTCAGGTGGAACAACCTATCAATGGCAGGGTGGTCCGGCTTCAGCTACATGGATTGTAAGCCCGACTGCAACTACTCATTATACTGTTGCTGCCTATTTAAATGGATGCAGCGCATCGGATTCTGTAACAGTTTCTGTCTATGCATTGCCTGCTACTGATGCGGGTCCTGCACAAACTATTTGCAATGGAACTACAGTGACACTTACTGCATCCGGGGGAACTACCTATCAATGGCAGGGAGGTCCTGCAGCAGCTAATTATGTTGTCACTCCTTCCGCAACTACGCAATATACTGTCACAGCCTATCTGAATGGCTGCAGCGCTTCTGATACTGTAACAATAACTGTCAAACCGACACCTACCGCAGATGCGGGTCCTGCACAAACTGTTTGTAGTGGAACCAATATTACACTTACAGCAACAGGAGGAACAACTTATACATGGGCGCCGGGTGGTCCTTCTACAGCAAGCTGGCCTGTCAGTCCAACCGTTACTACACATTATACCGTGACAGCTACTTTAAACGGATGTACGGCTACAGATACTGTTACCATCACTGTCAAACCTTTGCCTGCAACAGATGCCGGTCCGGCCCAAACAATTTGCCAGGGTTTTGGAACTACACTGACTGCAACAGGCGGAACAACCTATCAGTGGTTGAATGGTCCTGCAACTGACGTCTATCCTGTCAGCCCGGTGGTATCAACACTATACGCGGTAACAGCAACCTTAAATGGATGCACCGCTTCAGATACCGTAACTGTTTCTGTGATGAGTTCACCCATAGCAAATGCCGGTCCTACCGTAACGATCTGTTCCGGCAGCAGTGCAACACTTACAGCTACAGGCGGAAGTTTTTATCTGTGGCAAGGTGGTCCTGCAACAGCACAATACATAGTTAGCCCTACAACCACGACTGTTTATACGGTAACTGCTTCTCTGACCGGATGCAGTTCTACTGATTCTGTTTCAGTCATTGTTTTACCATTGCCAATAGCAGAAGCCGGCGCTCACCAGACTATATGTTCCGGCAGCAGCGCCACTCTTGTTGCAACAGGAGGAACAACCTATCAATGGCAGGGCGGACCTGCTTCGGATACTTATATAGTCAGTCCGTTGGTTACAACCACTTATGTGGTAACAGCAATTACAAATGGTTGCAGCGCTACGGATACCGTCACTGTCTCTGTTACCAATCTGCCACCTGTTGATGCAGGAATGACTCAAACTATCTGTACAGGTACCAGCGCCACTCTGAATGCAACCGGTGGTACAACCTACCAATGGCAGGGTGGTCCGGCAACAGCAACTTATATTGTCAGTCCAACTACAACCACTCTCTACACTGTTACAGGTACTACGTCGGGATGCAGTGCATCAGACACGGTAACTGTAATAGTCAGTCCAAGACCAACGGTGGTTGCAGGTACGCCTCAAACTATTTGCAGTGGCCATTCTGTGACTTTCACGGCAACGGGAGCAACTACCTATTTGTGGAGTAACAGTTCTCCTACAGCCACCATCATTGTTTCACCAACACAAACGACAATTTATTCTGTGACCGGTACGCTGAACGGATGTACTGATTCTGCCAGTGTAACTGTCACGGTAAATCCGTTACCCGTCGCAAGTGCAGGCGCTGACACAGCCATTTGTTATGGCGCTGTTGCTCAACTGCACGCAGGTGGCGGAACAGGCTATTCATGGAGTTCTCCGGTGAGTAATCCGAATATTTATAATCCCACGGCCAATCCTGTAAATACGACAACCTATACTGTGACTGTAACAGATATTAACGGATGTTCTCAAACCGACGCCATGGTATTGACTGTTCATCCTCAGATACAGCCTACGATCAATGCCGGTCAGGCTATTTGTGCAGGAGCATCTGCAAACCTGCAAGCTGGTGGTGGTGCAAACTATTCATGGAGCCCCGCAGGAACACTTGTAAATGCCGGAACTGCGAACCCGACTGCTACGCCTGCTGCAACCGCAACGTACTTTGTAACTATTAGCGATGCCTTTGGATGCACTGCACATGATTCCACTGTTGTTACCGTTAACCCGGTGCCAACTTCAACTTTTACAGTTACCAGCCCGGTTTGTGCAGGACAAACATCCACGATCACCTACACAGGTACTGCTTCAACAGGTGCAAACTATACATGGAATTTTGTCGGCGGAACTGTAGTCAACGGAACAGGGCAGGGGCCATATCAGATAAGATGGAATTCACCTTCAACTTACAATATTACCCTTACTGTAACTGAAAACAACTGTACTTCTTCCCTGACCACGATGCCTGTGTTTGTTGATCAGGCAACAGTAACATTGGCTGTCGTTGATTCCATAAGCTGTTTTGGAGTTTGCGACGGACAGATAAGCGCAACAGCCGGTGGAGTAGTGCCATTTACCTATTCATGGAGCAATGCACAAACTACGCAGGCGCTCACGAACCTGTGTGCGAATACCTATACGGTAACCGTTACCGATGCTGACGGATGTACCGCAAGTCAGACGATCACATTAACACAGCCACAACCATTGCAGATGGTGTTTACCTCTCAAAATGTATCATGCTTTGGTGCAAGTGACGGATCAGGTAGCGCCACCGTAACGGGAGGAACACATTCCTATATTTATAGCTGGCTGCCTAATCCATCTGTTACAAATACTGCCACAGGATTGCAGGCCGGAAATTTTACTTTCCTTGTTACCGATGCTCATGGCTGCACATTGGATTCTGCCTTTACCATTACCGAGCCTCTTCAATTGACTTTTACCTCTGTTATTGACAGTGTGAATTGCTTTGGAGGCGCTGATGGTTCTATTACCTTATTACCCAACGGAGGTGTAAGACCTTATTTTTATACATGGAGTCCTTCGGTTTCTACCGATTCATTGGCTTCGAATCTCTCTATGGGCAATTATTCAGTTACCGTTACGGATGTTAACGGTTGTAGTACTTCTTCCTCACTGACTGTTGATGAACCTACGCAAATTATTTTAAGTAACAGTGGAAGCACACATACCTGTAACGGGCAAAGCACCACTATCAGCGCTTCGGCTACGGGCGGCACAGGATCATATACTTTTACCTGGGATAATGGACTTGGTGTTGGAAACAATTTTGTTGTGGCGCCTCTTGTAACTACTACTTACAATGTCACAGTTACGGATATCTACGGATGTTCTGCTGCACCACAATCACTGACCATCACTGTTGCTACTCCGATAACGGTTACAGTTACTGCAACACCTGCATCTTTCTGCGTTGGTGGCAGTGCAGGTCTGTTAGCCTCTCCAAGTGGTGGCAATGGATTTTATACCTATACATGGGGACAGGGCATTGGCGTTTCCACGCAATCAGTAAATGTTTCGCCTGCGGTTACTACATGGTATCCTGTGACGGTTACCGATAACTGTAACTCTGTTCCGGGAATTGATTCGGTGCTGGTAACGGTTTATCCTATCCCGACAGTTCAGTTTGCGCCTGATACAACCAGGGGTTGTCAGCCTTTCAGTGTGAGATTCTTTGATAACAGCACGCCGGCAATAACAGCATGGAACTGGAATTTTGGTGATCCTTCTTCAGGTTCGGACAATACTTCTTCACTGCAAAATCCGAATCATGTTTATGCCAATTCTGGCACGTATTCTGTAACATTGACTGTAACCTCGGCCAATGGATGCACCGCCACTTATACATCATTTAACATGATCACTGTGTATCCTCTGCCTGTTGCTGACTTTACCTATACACCTTCTCAGACAACCATACTGGATCCGCAAATTCAATTCCTGAACTCGTCATCAAATGCTGCTTCATGGAACTGGAATTTTAATAATCCTTTATCAGGCAATGACAATTATTCAAATTTGCAATCGCCTATACATATTTTTACAAATCCGGGAACTTATAATGTTACTCTTGTTGTTACCAGCCCTCATGGCTGCATTGATTCTGCCACCAATCATGTGACATTAAAATCTGATTTCACATTCTATGCACCCAATGCATTTACGCCTGGTAACGACGGGTTGGATGATGTGTTCCTTCCTCTGGGAAAAGAGTGGGATGTTGACCATTATCAGTTCTATGTTTTCGACAGGTGGGGAGGAGTAATTTTCAAAACCACCGATGTGAACAAAGGTTGGGATGGCACTGTAAATGGCGGCACTACTGTTGTTCAACAGGGCGTTTATGTATGGCTTGTTTTACTACAGGATCTGGGCGGATTGAAGCATATTATGACCGGCAGGGTTACTTTGATCTCCAAGTAAAGAGACTGAAATAAATTCCGTAAAATAGTTTCAAACAAAAAAAGAATCCCGGCAGTTGTGTCGGGATTCTTTTTTTTAATGACTGATGTTACGCATTATGATAAAATCCTTGTTGGCGAATATCTCCTGATGCGAGAACAAAGCATTTTTGAATTTACGAACGCGTCAGGAGATGCGCCTGAACGCAGAGTGAATTTTTTTTCAGATGCGCTGCAATTCCCAACCGATAGAAAAGCAGTTGATGCAAACTGCCTGTATTGCCAAAAGTCACAGTTATTAATCTAAAAAGCGAACCCATCTTCTCCAATCTCTCAATCTTTCGTATGCATCGTCAGGACTTTCAAAATCTAATTCACCTGTTTCAAGAATAAGCAGCGCATCTGCCATTGTTTGATAGACACCTTGATTAACTTCATGGAATTTTTTATTTTTTATTTTGTCAAGTTTATTTTTAAGTATTGGAATAACTTCTTTTATTTGCAGGTTCGCAGCTTCAAAAGCTAAAGCAGCATAATCATAAAATTCGTCCTTCGATAAAATCTGCAAAATCCTTTTTTTGTATTTCCCCTTGTGAGCATAAAAAAATACGGTTGACAGATATGTCAGAGGAGCTTCTACATCTGTATCAGAAGCTTTGTCTATTGCATCAAAAATTTTAGGGATAGCAATATCAGGATAATTCCTGCATAGCAAAATTAATAAAAGGCTTCCCTGATCATAGATTGCATCGTAATCATCCGAATCAGGCTCGGTATATAGGTTTATACATGGTTCGATAAGCGATTCATCATGGTGCTTATCTGCTAAAATAAGAAAGCATAGAGGGGTGTATGGGCCGTATTTTGATTTTTCGTAATAATATAGTTTTTCGTTATTGAAATTGCTTACGTGATAATGCGCTTTTTTAATTATTCTTTGATCCCGATCCTCGTTAAGTAAATATTCAACTGCCTCAACCGGAAAAGCATTTTTTTCATTTTCTATTATTGAAATTGCTTCATCTGTTGAGGTGATACTGTAATTTTTTTTTGTTTTTTTCATGGTCATAAGGCTTTGATTATTGGTTATGTTGTTTTTGTTTGTTTCTATTACATATGCTTCATTATTAGCGCTATTTCTTATTTGTTAAGGGGATTTCAAATCCCCGGTTAAAACCGAAAGGATTGCAAATCCTTTCGGGCGGCACTGCAAATCCGACACGACAGGGCACACTGCAAATCCGACACGACGGATTTTCGGACGCTGCAAATCCGACACGACAGATTACGAACGCGTCAGAAGATGCGCCTGATTTGGTGATGAGTATAATCAGAACTATGCAATCACTCTATTCTTTTTAAAATTCTCCGCCTGCTCAAATATCTCAACATACACTTCATCCCTTTCTACCGGTGGATAACCAAACTCATCCAGTAACAGAATCAAACCAACTTTCAGGGCTGATTTAATATCATCGCGCCTGTTCCAGTCAGGAAATTTGGCTTGTGAGTCAACCAATTCTTTAACGGATTTGGCAAGCTCTATCATTTTGTCATCGGGATAGGTGAAGTCGTACTTTATGCAAAGTTCTTTCAGTATGTCGTAAAAGGCTTTTTCTTCAAAGTCAATACCCAATGCTTCTCCTGCTGAAAATTCTTTGTGCACTTCCCAAATCATGTTGGTGAGTTGCTCGGCCATTTCCTCATAAACCTCGCTTCTCAACACATCGTTTTCATCACGCTGGTTGTATCGCTCTACAAGTGCTTGCATCTTTTTGGTGAAGTCAATTCCTTTTACTTTATTGACCTTTCTTATTTCACCAATCACCTTTGCTAATAGTTGTTGAAGCAATTTTATTTTCGTGTTTGGCAATTTGATATTGGCAATCTTAGCTAAATAGTTTTCATCAAAAATGTCCTGTTCGGTTTCTTCTTCGTCTCCCAGTTTGAAAATTTCTTCCACACCATCACTTTGCAATGCATCTTTGATCATTTCACGCACACGGGCATTCATCCGGGCTGTGTCGGGCGCATCGCCTTTGGTGAGTTTGAAAACAATAGAACGAACTGCCAGATAAAAATGAATATGATCCTTTTCAACTTGCTTTATATGTTCACTGCCCGCACAAATATCATAAGCGGCTTTCAATCGCTTGACCAGACCCATAAAACGGGTTTCAAACTCCTTCGTCTGTTGAGCAAATTCAGCAGCCAGATTCAATGTGTTTAATTGCTGCAATGGTGAACCATCAAAATACCTGGAACTGTCAAATTTGTGAAACAGTTTCGCCAAGAGATCCAGATGATTTCGCACTACAATCAGCGATTCCGCAATATCTTCAAAATTGGTTTCGTCGCCTTTGTTGTATTTGGCCAAAGCCAGATTCATTTGTTTTTTTATTCCGATGTAATCCACCACCAACCCTTTGTTTTTGCCTTCAACCCTGCGGTTCACGCGTGAAATGGTTTGAATCAGATTGTGCTGCTTTATAGGTTTGTCAATGTAAATGCTGTCGAGGAAAGGAACATCAAAGCCTGTCAACCACATATCAACAATAATAGCAATCTTGAAATTTGATTTTTCATTTTTGAATTGCCTGTCTAATTCTTTGCGATAATCTTTTGTGCCCAGCAATTTATACAGTGTTTCCTCGTCATCCTTATCTCTGGTCATTACCATCTTGATGCGCTCGATGGGTTTGAGTTCTCTTTTATCTTTTTCTGTTAAGGACACGACATGTCGTGTCCGTACATCCTCATGTCGTGTCCGTACATCTGTATCCGTGAGGGATTGCGTTGCCCATTCGGGCCTCAGAGCGATGATGTTTTTGTACAATTCATAAGCAATTTCACGGGTGGCGCATACAAACATTGCTTTGCCTTTTACGGTAGCGCCTTCTGAAACCCTGTTTTCATAATGCTTCACAAAATCTTCTGCAACGTCTTTTAATCTTTCAGGATCACCGAGAATAGCATACATCTGCGCCATTTCTTTTTTGCTCTGTTCGATCTGGTTTTCATTGCTGCCTTCTTCGGCGCATATTGCATAATAATCCTCAATTTCTTTGAGCTTGGAATTGTTCAGCAATACTTTTGCTGCCCTGCCTTCATACACTATCCTTACCGTAATTTCATCCCTAACAGATTCGGTCATAGTGTAAGCATCAATGACTTTTCCAAACACATCCAAAGTTGCATCTATCGGAGTTCCTGTAAAGCCTACGTATGTTGCATTAGGCAAAGAATCATGCAGGTATTTGGCAAAGCCAAAAGTCTTGGTAACACCTTTCTCCGTTAATTTTATTTTCTGGTCAAGATTCACCTGGCTGCGGTGCGCCTCGTCCGAAATGCAAATCACATTGCTCCTGTTGGTGAGCAATTCGGTGTCTTCTGTAAACTTGTGAATGGTGGTCAGAAACACGCCGCCACTTTCTCTGCCCTGCAGCAATTCCCGCAGATCTGCCCTGCTTTCAGCGCTTACAATATTGTTGTCGCCTATGAAATTCTTTGCATTGGTAAACTGCCCCGACAGTTGGTCATCAAGGTCGTTGCGATCGGTAATCAAAACAATAGTTGGGCTTTCAAAGTGCTCGCTGCGCATAAGCAGCCTTGTGAGATAAAGCATGGTGAAACTTTTGCCGCAACCTGTAGCTCCAAAATATGTCCCGCCCTTTCCATTGCCTCCGGGTTTCTGTGCTTTCTTGATGTTCTCAAACAGGCAGCGGGCTGCATAGTATTGGGGATAGCGACAAACTATCTTCTCGTTTTTCTTTGATGAGTCGGGTATGTAAATAAAATTGCGTAGAATATCGCGAAAGCGGTTATGGTTAAACATACCCTGCACCAGCGTAAACATACTATCAATTCCGTCCACATCCTTTGCCAATCCAGCCACCCTGCGCCATGAATAATAAAACTCGTAAGGTGCGAAAAATGAACCGGCCTTGTTATTTACGCCATCGCTGATAACACAAAAAGCATTGTATTTAAACAGTTCGGGAATGTCGCGGCGGTAGCGGATGGTAAGCTGTTTCCATGCATCAAAGATGGTGGCTTCTTCACGTATGGCGCTTTTAAATTCAAACACCACCACCGGCAAACCATTGATGTAAACGATGCCATCAGGTATCCGTTTTTCGTTTCCAACAATCTCCAGTTGATTTACAAACTTGTAAATGTTGTTGTCCTTGCCATAGAGTTCGTCAGGTTCGGCGGCTAGCGGTAGGGGTGGCGTGGGTAGCTGCTGCTGTATGGACACGACATGTCGTGTCCGTACATCCGCTGCCGCCGCTGCCGTAGCCCGCACTCTTTCCAGCCCTTTGTAGTCTATAAGCTGAATGTAGATGTCCTTGTCGTTTCTGTTTTCTCTTTTCAGGATAAAACCATCGGAAAGCATTTTTATAAATGTTTTGTTGCTTTCGTAAAGGTCCGATGATGGCAGGGATTTCAGTTGCAGGATGATGGTTTTTGCTTCGGTAAGGGTGAGTCCTTCGGCTTTGTATTGGGTAAGAAGAAAGTTTCGCAGGTCTTCTTCTATCAGCACCTCATCAACGGCACGGGTAATAGTAATACCATGATGGTGCGGAAACCCTTCGTTTCCCAGCAATTCTACAAAAGTCAGTTCCAGTTTTTCTTCGGTGAATTTCATTTTTATCCTTTTTGGAGCAGACACGTGGGTCTGCCCTTACATGGGGACAGACACAAGGGCCTGTGCCCTATTCGTTATTATACAATTTATCATCCTGCCAACGGGCAGGGTTGTTGATGATGTAGTCTGCTATACGTTGGTATTCCTGTTCGTTGCGGATGATATGTTCCCAATAATTGCGTTGCCACAATTTCCTGTTAAACCGTGTCCACCCCAACGTTTTCACCCCGCGTATATATTCATTTGTCGTCATCGTTTTGAACCATTGCACCACCCGGTGTAGGGGCGAACCCACGTGTTCGCCCAAAATATTATTGCCGTGTTCGCCCAAAATATTATTGCCGTGTTCGCCCAAAATGGAATCCGCACCACCGTCGCCGTTTCCAATACCACGGTCGGTATCCGGCGTAGGGGCAGACCCACGTGTCTGCCCTGAATACCCCGCGAAATCCTGCCCCATATGCGTTGGGTTGACACATGGGTCAACCCCTACGATGTTATTCGTTGTATCATCCATGGGGCGAACACATGGATTCGCCCCTACGCCCGTGCCATTATTATTAACGATGGCATGAAAATGATTGGGCATGATTTGGTAAACATCCATTTCAATATCCGGGAATTTTTCGGGTATTTTTTGCCACCATTTATTTACCATTATCCCCGCATCATTCAACACCATTTCCCCATCCCTTATTTCCCCGAAAAAACATTCCCTGTCCAGCACACAAATTGTAATAAAATACAATCCCGCCTGCGAATAATCATATCCTTTCAGGCGGATGCTGCGGCGGTGGTGGATTGCGGGATTGTAGGGCATGAATCTTCAGTGTTAAAATAAAATTAAGTAATTATTTCTCCTTCATCAAACATCTTAAGTTGATTTTTCTCTCCTTCCTTTTTTTGTCTGTGTCTCTTACCTTCTGGAGTTTCAATTGGAGTTTCATTTTCAAAATAATGATTAACCCTTACAACATCATATGCAGTAATTTTTTCTCGAGCATCATTATCAACTTTTTTCTTAATTTGCAAAAAGCAATTTATAGACGTACCATTCTTAAATTCAACTTTGCCAGTCTGCACAAGTGTTTTAAACTCTTTTGATGCCATATTAAAATGTATTGCTTCACCTTTATAAATTCCCATCCATTTATAATTTCCTCTTTTTAAAACAGGTGATATAATTTCAATTACCGCACCATCAATTTCTTGCGGCTCCAAATCATCACTTACTAAAATAAATTCTTTAAAATTAACCCTGTCAATCTTCTCCTCCTTAATCATTATTTTCTTCGATTCATCTTCAATTATTAATGAAATCATCTTAACTTTACAATATTTATCAAGTGCTTCATAAAAGTTTGACCTTCGTTTTTTAATAGTATTGTTCTTCCCCAATATTTCAGCATTTATTTTTGAATCTCTTTTGAGCTTTTCAATTTCAAGCTTTAGTTTTTCTTTTTCGAGTTTTTTGATTTCTTTATCTTCAAATATTCTTTCAATAAAAATTTCTGTCATTTTACTTATAGAAGATGTAATCGGAGTAATTAAAATTCCTGTCGTTAAAGCAACTACCAAAGCAATTTTAATTGTTGATTTTTTACTTTCTTCTTTAGAAATAATTTTAAACCATCTTCGTAATCCTCCTTCTGCAAGGGGTTCTGTTTCAATAATAATTTCCGCATTAAAAATTGCAGCAATTTCTTTAATAATACCCAGAAATTCATATTCGCATTTGTTTTGAACAATTGCATCCATTGAATGGGTTTCGTCAATTAACCCATAATGAAGTTCTAAAGTGTTTCCATTTAATATTGGAAAGTTATTTAATAATAAAAGCATATGGTTCATAATTTTCTACTTCCACGTTTTTTTTCATATTTTCCACCACCCCCCTCATCAACACCGGGCATAGCGGTTTTATACTATTTTTCAATTGTTCATTTATTCTCTTTCGTGTTTCCAAAGTATGATAAATTGTTACTATGGCTTCCTGAACTTTTATATCTGGAATCGGCAATTTTACATTGCACATATCAGCCCAATCAAATGTTTCTCTTGCGCTGCCCCAGGAATGAAATCTTGCGTAGCGGTCAAACTCTGGTCGTTTGAAAAATAAAAATAAATATTCAGGCAATAATTCTAAAATGTTTTTCACTCTGAAAATTGTATAGGTGCTTGATACAAGTCCTGCATTACCATCAAGAAGAGCAATTGAAATTTTTTCTCCGTTTCTTGAAGTAACAGAAACATAACCGAACTCTCTTGGATTAACAACTTTGTAATTTGACAAATCAAGTTGTTCCTTATTTGATTTTGTTTCCATGAAAACTTTGTTCACACTTATTCCAATCAAATTATCATTTTGCAAATCATAATTCCTTTCATCCGATTGCTCAATATATTCTCCAAGCACTTTTGGCTTTTCAGTTTTGATTAAGTTTTCAATATAGGTATCACAAATCAATTGCAAATCTTCCAAGCTATCTTGATAGGTTTTTTGATTGGTTAATAAAGCTGAATAAAGAGCAACATATTTTCGCTGCTCGTCAATGTGTGGAATAGGGATTTTTATTTCGCAAAAACGTTCCCATTCTAAACTTGCTCTTACGCTGCTGTCGCTGATAAACCAACCGTACCTATCTGATTCGGTTCTTTGAAACCACATCATCATATATTCGGGCAATAATTCATTTTTATCCTTTACTTCAATTACTAAATAGGCAGGTGAAATGATTGCCGGTTTATCTTCTGAATATAAAGCAAGGCGAATAGTTTCATCCCTTCCTACTTGCATTGCACTATAAGCAAATTGATTTTTTTGAATGATTTTATATCTCGATAAATCAGACTCAGAAGTATTGGCAACTGAAGGCATAAAGTTTTTGGTAATGTTTATTCCCAAAAGATTTGTAACCGTCAAATCTTTGTTGCGGTTATCAACCAGTTGTATGTAATTGCCAATACGCTTATAACTCATAGCCTAAAATCTTGAAAGCGTTTATTAATTGGTCTTGCGATTGTTTTTCTTCATTCAATAGTGTTTTGAATTCCTTTTGAATTCGCTTCATTTCTGTGTCAAAATCAATCTCGCTGTTGCGGTCAACAAACTCTATGTATTTGCTTGGCACAAGCGAAAAATTGTTTTCCTGCAGTTCTTCAAAATTGGCAGAATAGCAATATTCAGGGACATTTTTGTACGTCCTTTTATAGTCGGCTTGTTGCCAGTTGTGAAAATTCCTCGCAACTTCAGTAATGTCTTCAGGGATTATTTCAATAAACATTTTTTCGTATTCCGTTCCCCAACGACGTAAATCCACAAAAAGAATTTCTTTTTCACGGTCTCTGTAGTTTTTCTGTTTCCCGTTTATTTCAATGCTTCTTGCTTTTTTGTTTTTGTTGAGTATCCAGAGTGTAACACTTATGTCGGTAGTATAAAAAGTGTCGCGGGGAATAATGATAATGGCTTCTACTAAATTATTTTCAATTAATGTTTTTCTGATTTTGTACTCTTCGCCTCCACCACTCAATGCGCCATTGGCCAATATAAAGCCCGCTGTTCCGTTTTCAGAAAGTTTGGAAACCATGTTCAGTATCCATGCGTAGTTTGCGTTACTTTTTGGTGGAACATCATAACCTCTCCAACGTGGATCATCAATTAACTCATTCTCCCCTCTCCAATCCTTTTGGTTAAATGGTGGATTAGCCATTATGTAATCTGCCTTTAAATCTTTGTGCTGGTCGTCAGCAAAAGTATCTGCATCTTTTTCTCCAAGATTTGCAGAAATGCCGCGAATGGCAAGATTCATTTTTGCCAGTTTATAAGTTGTCTTGGTGTACTCTTGTCCGTAAATAGCAACATTCTTAGTGTTGCCCTGATGTGCCTGAATAAACTTCACACTCTGAACAAACATACCACCTGAACCGCAGCAAGGGTCATAAATAATCCCCCTGTAAGGTTCAATCATTTCGGCAATAAGGTTTACAATGGTCTTGGGTGTGTAGAATTCTCCTTTGCCTTTGCCTTCTGCAATAGCAAACTTTTTCAGGAAGTATTCATACACACGGCCCACCAAATCCTGCTCCTTGTCTTTGAGGGTGTTTATCTTGTTTATTTCGTCAATCAGCGAAGCCAGCTTTGTAATGTCCAATCCAAGGCGCGAAAAGTAGTTGTCAGGCAAAGCGCCTTTCAGGGATTTATTGTTTTTCTCAATGGTGTGCAGGGCTGTGTCAATAATCAAGGCAATGTCGCTTTGCTTGGCCTTTTTTGCAATGTAACTCCAACGTGAAATTTCATCAAGGAAAAACACATTGCTCATATTGTAGAAGTCCGCCATTTCAATATACTTCTCTTTGCCTTCGGCAATCAGTTTTTTGCGGTGTTCTTCAAACTTGTCGCTGGCAAATTTCAGGAATATCAATCCCAGCACCACGTGCTTGTATTCCGCAGGCTCCACACTCCCCCTTAGTTTGTTGGCAGTTTCCCAAAGGGTAACTTCTATGCTTTTTTCTTTAATTTCTTTTTTGGACATTCGTTATTTCATTCAGTAATTTAAAAGTTCAAAGATAATATTTTATGTGCGTGCACGAGCAAGAGAAGTAAGGTCGCGAAAGAAAATAAAAATCCATTCATTAAACACAGGGGATGATTAAACACTATTATTTCGGACTGTAAAAGTATAAAATATTCAATAAACCAAATATTTTTTGTCAAGGAAAATGTTCCTTAAAAAACATGTACGCTGAAAGAATAAAGGCAGTTATTAAATCCCGGTTTATTATCAGGATTTTTCACCCGATAAAAAAGGCTGTTCTTGTTTGTCAGATTGCAAATCCTAATATTATCAACGTGTCGCATTGCAAGTACGACACGGCGGAAATACGACACAACGGAACATCCTCTTTGGTGTAAAGGACGTGAAGGAACATTACAATGTTTGTCTTTTGCAGGCACAATATTCAAAAACAACAGCCCCTGTTAGGAATTCTATCGCAAAG